>Ga0111187_1051_pt1 | contig 12299 bp, 7 predicted proteins | sample DeeMarSWOR324_28_FD_80242 | JGI IMG/M metagenome (GOLD analysis project Ga0111187, IMG submission 80242) | Phycisphaerae bacterium SM23_33 | reverse complement strand
GCCCTGGGCAAGGCCCGGGCCCTGCTGGTTCCGGCCAATCCCTCCCTCGGCCGGATCGTCCGCGGCGGACGATATTTCGTGGACGGCCGGCCGCTCGACCAGACGGACTTCGCCGCCGACCCGGAACACCCGGCTGCCACTTCGGAGGTGCTGGAGCTGCTGGGCGCATCCGGGCGGGACGACGTCTGCGTCCTGCGGCCGGGCCAGCCCGCGCCCGCGAAAGGAACCAGCATCGGCGAGGCGGCCGAGCCGGCCGACGTGGCGCACTGGGCCCGGCAAGTGGACCCGGCCGCCCTGCCCGCCGGCGGGGTGGACTTCTTCGCCGCCATGCTGGATACGAAGGGCCATCAGCCGAGCCAAGCCGCTGCCGCGGGGCCGGAATGGCCCGGGGCGCGAACGGCGCTGTTCCTCTGCGGCAGCGCGGCGGCGTGGGCCCGATCCGCCGGGCAGGACGCCCGCAGCCGGGGCATTCCCATCATCCCCATGCCGGCCGATGTCTTCCAGGTCGAGCCGCCGCCGGAGGCGCTCCGCCGCTGGGCCGAGACCGCGGGGGCGGCCCTGGAAGACCGCGGGGCGGCGATGGTCACCGTGGGACGGGAGCTTTCTCGCGCGGCGGGCCTGCCGCAGGCGCTCACCGGGCACCTGGCCCGGCTGGCCGAGCGCCTGCTGCAAGAGCATGCCGTGGACCGGCTGTTCGTGGAAGGCGGGGCCACGGCCTCGGCGGTGGTGCGGCGGCTGCAATGGAGTCGGCTGCCCGTCTGCGGCCGGCACGCCCCAAGCGTGGTGGCGATGCAGGTGAGCGGCCGGGCGCGGCCGGTGCTGACCATCAAGCCCGGCAGCTATCCCTGGCCGGAGGCGGTCTGGAAAGGAATCGGCACTGAGGAAGGCTGAAATGACCGACATGTCACCAGAGGACGCCGCCGAGCCCGTCCGCTGCGTGGGCGGCGCCTCGGCGGACGTGGACTATCACGACGGCCGGCTGGACCCGGCCGTGGGAGTGCACTCGTACCAGGTCATGCGGGCCAACCGCGCCGACCCGCAGCCGCCCGACGGACCCGGCTGGACCTACAACCACGCCCCCATGCTGGCGTACTGGAACGGCCGGTTCCACCTGGAGTACCTCAGCACGCCGGTGGGCGAGCACATCTCGCCCGGCCGCACGCTGCTGGCCACGTCGGAAGACGGGCGCCACTGGTCGGCCCCGCAGGTGGTCTTTCCGCCGTATGACCTGCCGGAGATCCGGCGGCGCGAGTATCACCTGCCGGCCGGCACCGGCGCCATCATGCATCAACGAATGGGCTTCTACGTCGCGCCGGACGGGCGGCTGCTGGCGCTGGGGTTCTACGGGGTCTGCCCGCATCCGACCATCGGGCCCAACGACGGCAGGGGCGTCGGGCGCGTCGTCCGCGAGGTCCGCCCGGACGGGTACTTCGGGCCCATCCATTTCCTCCGCTACAACCGCCACGCCGGCTGGAGCGAGTCCAACACCCGCTACCCGCCGTACACGGCCTCGGGCGACGAAGGCTTCCGGGCCGCCTGCCAGGCCCTGCTGGCCAACAAACTGATCACCCTCCAGATGTGGGAGGAGGATCGCGGCCGCGACGGCTTCTTCGCCATCCAGGACGACCGGCTCAAGGCCCTGTCCTTCTACCACCGCCGCGACGGAAAGGTGGTGGGGCTGTGGAAGTGGGCCAAGGCCGCCCTGTCGGCCGACGAGGGCCGCACCTGGTCGCCGGTGGCCGAGGTGCCTTCCCTGGTGATGGCTGGGGCCAAGGTCTGGGGGCAGCGGACCTCCGACGGCCGATATGCCCTGGTCTACAACCCCAACCCCTCCAACACCTACCGCTGGCCGCTGGCCGTCGTCACCGGCGAGGACGGCCGCGACTTCGACGAGATGCTGTGCGTGACCGGCGAGGTGCCGCCGCGGCGCTTCGGCTGCCTGCACGACCTGGCCAAGGAGTTCGGGCCGCAGTACGTCCGCGGCATCGTGGAGGGCAACGGCGCCCCGCCCGACGGCGACATGTGGATCACCTACAGCGTCAACAAGGAGGACATCTGGGTCAGCCGCATCCCCGTGCCCATCCGCAGCCGGGCGGTCGAGCCGGTTCGCGACGACTTCGACGACGTGCCCGCCGGGCAGGCCCCGCCCGGATGGAACATCTATTCGCCCCTCTGGGCGCCGGTGGAGGTGGTGGACCTGCCCGGCCAGGGCGGCAGCGGCCTGCGGCTCACCGACGAGGATCCGTACGACTACGCCCGGGCGGAGCGGGTGTTTCCCCAGGCCGGGACCGTCCAGATGCGGATTGAGCTTCTGGCGGGGCAGAGCGACACCGGCCGGCTGGAGATCGAGCTGGTGGGCCGGCGGGCGGCCCGACCGGTGCGGCTGGTGTTCGGCGAGGACGGGCTGATCCGGGCGGCCGACGGCGAGCGACCGGTTAAGCTCCAGGCCTACGCGGCTGACACCTGGTACAGCATGACCGTGAAGGCCGACGCGGCCGCCGGCCGGTTTCAGGTCGCCATCGACGGCAAGACGGTGCTGGAATCGGCCGCCTTCGCCGAGCCGGCCGACTCGCTCCAGCGGCTGGTCTTCCGCACCGGCCCGTACCGCAAGCACGTCATCGAGCGCCCGCCGATGATCAGCCCCGACCTGCCCGGCGCCGACCTAAGGGCCGCCCGGGCGATCTTTTGCATCAAGGCAGTCGGCATCCGCAAAGGCTGAGGGGTGCGCCGAAATGAAAGTTCCTTTTCAGGCAGAGGGACCCGGCGCGTAGAATGGTTGCGCCCCGCAGTGAGGGCAGGGTCAGGAGAAAGCAATGAGCGAAATCTCACGCAGGGACTTCCTGAAGGGAACGATCGGCCTGGGGGCGGCGGCGAGTCTGCCGTTCATCTTCGTGCGCAGCTCGCCGGCGGCCTGGGCTCCGGCCACAAGGGTGCATCCGAACATTGACGACCTCCGGGTGGTGGGGCTCACCGACCCCAAGATGACCAAGGAGATCCAGACCCGGATCAACTGGGCCGCCCAGGAGAGGCTGGTCGAGGCCGACGTGGTGGCGGCAGACATGGACAAGCTCGCCTGCGCCCTGGCCAAGGTGAAAGAGCCGGCCGAGGCCTGGAAGGCGGTCTTCGTCAAGCCCCCGAAAAAGTCGTGGGCCGAGACCGTCGTGGCCATAAAGACCAACCACATTCACCTCCAGCACACCCACAGCCCGGTGATGGCGAAGATGTGCCGCGTGTTCACGGACGTGCTGGGCGTCAAGGGCGCCAACGTCCACATCTACGACGCCTGCCACGGCCGCAACATAGCCAAGGACACGCCGTTCGCGGGGCTGCCGGAAGGCTGCCGCATCGAGGGCCAATGGGGCGGCAGCACCGTCCCCACGCCGGTGGGCGAGCCCTACAGCGGCAAGACGGCCCGCTGCGTGGAGGCCTTGACGGACGCGTCTGTGGACATCCTGGTGAACATTGCCCTGTGCAAGGGGCACGGCGGGCAGTTCGGCCGCTTCACCATGGCCATGAAGAACCACCTGGGGACCTTCGAGCCCGGTCCGGCCCACAGGGAGGGCGTGGATTACCTGGTGGGGATCAACCGCACGCCGGAGATCCTGGGGCCGATGGACAAGAAGACGGGAAAGGTCCTGTACCCGCGCCAGCAATTGTGCCTGATCGACGCCATCTGGGCGAGCGATCCCGGCCCCGGCGGACATCCCACGCATCAGCCCAACTTCCTGGCCATGGGCGTGCTGGCGCCCGTGGTGGACTACGTCCTGGCCACCAGGTTCCGCAGCGAGAAGATGGGCTGGCGGCTGAACGCCGAGGCCACCACGCGCATGCTGACCTCCTTCGGATACAAGGCCGAGGACCTGCCGGAGGGAGGGAAGATCATTCCGGCCTGAGTTGACCGCGGCAACGCTTGGAAAGTGCGCGGGCGGGCCGACCCGGTGGGCGTGCACACCTTGCCGGGAACCGCTCACGCCAGAATCAGGGGGATGAGCATCTCGTTTCGGCTGAGGCCGGCGTGGACGGCGGCGTGGACGTGGGCCTGCTCGCCGGCCGGCTGGTAGCAGATCGCCGCGGGCTGGACGGCGATGCCGACGAAGCTGCCCAGCCGCCGCCGCAGCACCGGCGACGGCGGCTCGGGGCCGAAAAGCCGCAGCGTCTCGGCCTCCTCCGGCGCGATCAGGGCGAATGCCTCTCCGAACCGCCCGGCGAACCCTTGCACGAACGCTTCCTCGCGGCCGGGGCGGACGTGAAAGATGGGCACGGTCGGGTCGCCGGTGGGCGGGCAGACCAGCTCCGACACAAGCTCATCGTCCTCGGTCAGGATGAACCTGGAATCCTCGGGGGTATCCAGGAAGCCGTGATCGGCGGTGACGACAACGCGGGCGCGGCCGGCGAGGCCTCCGGCCAGCTCGGCCAACTGACGCTCCAGACTGGCCAGCAGGTCGGCGACGGCCTGGTGGGCGGTGCCCTTCTTGTGGCAGAGCGAGTCAATCTGCGGCAGGTACAGGTAGGTGAGCGTGGGCTGGGCGGCCTGCGTGAGGCGGTCGCGGATGGCGGCGATCGCCTCGGAGATTGCGGCGTAGCCGGCCTGGGGCGTCCGGCCGGAGGCATAGCGGTTGAAGACGCTGTCGGCGATCCGGGCGGGCACGACGCTCACCGGCGCGTGCTTCAGACCCGACCAGAGGCTGGGGACGGGGTAGAGGTCTTCGGCCCGCACGCCGAACCGATCCAGCGGCCGGCCGGTGAAGCGCTCCACAAAGGGCAGCGTGGTGGCGCTGACGTGGAACCGCTCCAGGTACGTCCACCAGCCCGGCACGCCGTGGGCGCAGGGCCACTGGGCCGTGGCCAGCGCGGTCAGCGCGGTGGCCGTCGTGGATGGGAATACCGACTGGAGCTGTCCGGTGAGATGGCTGCGGAGGAAGCCTTCGGCCGGCAGGCGGGCCAGCAGGTCCATGCCCATCCCGTCGATCAGGATGAGGACGTAGTGCTCGGCCGGGCCGATGCCGGCCGCCAATTCCCCCGCTCCCCGGCCGAGCTCAATGCCCTCCGCGCCGGCCAGGTGAAGCACGGCCCGGACCAGATCCACGAAATTCAGCACCCCGGCAGAGGGGCGCACCAGACGACCTCGCTGGAAGCAACTCAACAGTTCGCGAACGCCGCGCATGGCCGCTCAACCCATCGGCAATTGGAAATTGGAAACTGGCAATTTACCACCCCAGGTCCTTGCAGACGTTCTTGCAGCGGGCGATCTTTCGCCGGGCCTGGGCCAGCAGGACGCGCCGCTCGATGTCCTCGGGGTCCCAGCCGGCCAGCAGCTTCTTCCGCAGCTCCGCTTCGACCTGGGCGAGCTCCGCCCGCCCGGACAGGTCGCTCATCTCGTGCGGGTCGGCTTCCAGGTCGTACAGCCTCGATTCGGCCGTGTGGTTGTACACGTACTTGTACTTGCCGCGGCGGAGGAAGGCCCGCGGGTGGTTCCAGCCCTCGCCCTCGAACTCGCAGAAGACCTCGCCGCCTTCGAATTCCTCCGGCCGGCCGGTCAGCAGCGGGATCAGGGAATGGCCGTCGGTGTACAGGGGCTCGGGCAGCCTGGCGGCGGCGATGTCGAGGAAGGTGGGGAACAGGTCCACCAGCGAGACGGGCGTGCCCACGCGGGCGCCCTCGCCGAAATGCCCCGGCCAGCGGGCCACCAGCGGCACCCGGGCGGAGCTTTCCAGCAGCGTGCACTTGGCCCACAGGCCGTGCTCGCCGGCCATCTCGCCGTGGTCGCTGAAGTAGAACACCACGGTGTTCTCGGCCAGGCGGGTCTGCTCCAGGCAGTCCAGGATGCGGCCGCAGTGCTCGTCCAGCTCGGTGATGAGGGCGAAGTAAACCTCGCGGGCGCTGCGGACGGCGTCGTCGGGCAGGTCCATGAGGTTGCCGAAGAAATGCTGGAGGTACCGATCGCAGGTATCTCGTCCGCCCCCCTCCTTGTTGAACGGAAGATCCCCCTGGCCGCGATAGCGCTGGAGGATGTCGGCCCGCGCCTTCCAGGGCGGGTGGGGCAGGACGAAGCTGGCGCACATCGCCCAGGGTTGGCCGGACTTGTCGGCGGCCTTGGTCCGCAGCTCCTTGAGGGTGCCCTCCGCCACCTCCATGTCCTTGCGGAACACCGGCCGCCGCTGCGGCGTGTCGGGGCCGGCCTTCATGAGCCCTTTCCGCATGCCCCCCGGGCCGCTCAGATACGGCAGCGGGTCTCGCCACTCGTGGCTGGTGCGCAGCCCCCAGGAATAGAAGTGTTCCCCGGCGTCGTTTCCCTCCAGCACCGGCCGGCGGTCGAAGCCGTACATCTTCTGGTAGCCGTTGAAGTGCATCTTGCCCAGCAGCGAGGTTTCGTACCCGGCCGCCGAGAGCATGTGGGCCCAGGTGACGGTGTCTTCGGGCATGGCGGCGGTGTTGTTCCACATGTCGATGCGGTGGCAGTGCAGCCCGGCCATGAACGACTGCCGGCTGGGCGAGCACAGGGGCGAGTTGCAGTAGGCGTTCTCGAAGGTCACGCCCTCTCCCGCCAGCCGGTCCAGGTTGGGCGTCTGGACGATCGGGTGGCCCATGAAGCCGGAGAAGAAGGCGTTGTGCTCGTCGGAGAAGAGCATGAGGATGTTCGGCCGCTGGCCGCCGGGGGTGATGCTGCCGGAGTCGTACGTCAAGGCATCGGACATCGCAAATACCTTTCCAGATCGTGAACTACACGGGGGACATTCTTTTGAGCCGGCGCCGAATCCGAAACAGGCGGATGAGCATCCGGATCGAGTCGCGCACCGGCCGCAGCCGGCTGTCCGGATCCTCGCGCCACACCACGCCCACCTCCTTGATGCGATACCCCAGTTTCCCGGCCAGGGCCAGGATTTCGCAGTCGAAGATGAACCCGCGCTCGGTCTGGCGGGCGAAGATCTCCTGCCCGGCCGGGCGGCGGAAGAGCTTGAACCCGCACTGGGTGTCGCGGAGGTCGCCCAGCAGGACGCAGCGGCGGACGAGGCGGAAGGCCCACGCCATCAGCCGGCGGCGCAGCGACCGGCCGCTGACCGCCGAGCCGGGCACGTGCCGCGAGCCGATCGCCACGTCGAAGCCTTCCTCCAGGGCGGCCAGCAGCTTGTCGGCCTCGGCGATGGGGGCGGACAGGTCGGCGTCGGTCATCAGCAGGGCCTCACCGGCGGCCTGCCGCATCCCCCGCCGGACGCTGTAGCCCTTGCCCATGTTGGTCGGGTTTCGCAGCAGCCGCAGGCGCAGCCCGCCCGGGTCAAACCCCTTCACCACCTCGCTGGTGCCGTCCGCGCTGCCGTCGTCCACCACGATGACCTCCACGGGCTCACGGCCGGCGGCGTAGTCGCGGATCTGTTCCAGCGACCGGCCAAGGCGGCCGCGCTCGTTGTAGGCCGCGATCACGATCGAAAGCGATGGACGTGCCGGCTCACTCATCAGGCGGTTCCGGAAGCTCACTGGACGGCCGAGGCTCACTCGGCGGCAAAGCCCCACCATAAATCAAACATCCCACCGGCACAATGAGCGCCCCCGGATTCGCTCCGCGGGCGTCTTGCCGGGTGCGTGGCGGCGTGCTAGCTTACCGCTTCCGCGCCGCGGGAAGGAACTCCATCATGGGTGCCGATGAAGACCGCCTCAAGGCCATGAAATTCGAGCACCCGGAATACATCCCCATCTCCATCGGCCTGCTGCCGGCCACGTGGATGAAGCACCGCGAGCGGCTGGACGCCCTGGTGAAGCGGCACCCGGTCATCTTCGGCCAAGGCCAGCCGCAGCGCCGCGACTACGACGCGGTGCGGCAGGCGACGTACCGGCAGGGCCGGCACGTTGACGCCTGGGGCTGCGTCTGGAGCAACATCCGCGCCGGCATGGAGGCGATCGTCACCGGCCACCCCGTTCCCACGCGCGAAGCCGTCCGCACGCTGAAGCCGCCCGGCGAGGACATCGGCCTGCCGCACGGCTTCATGTATCTGAGGCTGCTGGACCTGCGGGGCTTCGAGGAGATGATGGTGGACTTCGCCGAAGAGCCGCCGGAACTCCAGATGCTCATCGACATCGTGCTGGAGTACAACCTGCGGCAGGTGGAGAGGCTGCTGGCCGGCAGGACCGCCCCCGAGATCATCCACTTCGGCGACGACCTGGGCATGCAGACGTTGCTGCCCATCGGTCCCGAGAAATGGCGCAGGTACCTCAAGCCCTGCTACGCCGCGCTCTACGGCCGCGCCCGCCGGGCCGGCCACTGGGTGTACATGCACTCCGACGGCCACTTCTGGGAGATCATCGGCGACCTCATCGAGTGCGGGGTGAACGTCATCAACCCCCAGGTCCGCGCCAACGGGCTGGACAACCTCGCCCGCGTCTGCAAGGGCAAGGTCTGCGTGGACCTGGACCTGGACCGGCAGATGTTCCCCTTCTGCACGCCGGGCGACATCGACGCCCACGTCCGCCAGGCCGTGGAAACGCTCGGCTCGCCGGCCGGCGGGCTGTGGCTGAAGGCCGAGTGCGGCCCGGACGTGCCCCTGGCCAACATCGAGGCCATCTGCACGGCCCTGGAGAGATATCGCGGTCATTTCAGGACGTGACGGCCCGGCCGCCGGCTATGGCCGGACACTGTACGATTCCCCGAAAGTTCCGGTGCCGATGTAATACAGCACGGGGACGGCCACCCAGACCATGGCGGCGGCGACCTCGCCGACGATCAGCCCCACGAAGAACGTCCGCGAGTTCTGGTAGGTTCTGCGCCCGCCGTACTTCAGCACCAGGCTTTTGATCAGCCAGGCCATCAGGAAGCAGGGGGCGTATTCGACCATCCAGGGGGTTCCCCAGACCAGGAACATCACCGGGTGCAGCGGCCAGCGGGGGAAGCGCAGCCTCAGGTAGCTGCAGCCCAGCACCAGGAACAGCCCGATCCCGGCGGCGGTGAAGAAGTGCCTGGTCGGCCTGGCCTGAAGCAGCCGCGACAGCGTCAGCGGGCGGGAGGCGGCCTCCAGTTGGGCCTCGGTGAGCTTGTCGATCTGGCCGTTGAGCATGTTGAAGGGGAACTTGGCCACCACCTGCGCCCAGCGGGTGTTGTCGCTGTCCATGCCCTCCACGCCGAAGCTGTACTGCATCCAGACGGTGGCGGCGACGGCCACGATCATGGCGGCGATGACGGCCACGGCCATCCAGCCGACGAGCCTGCCCGCCCTGGCGTTCTGGAGGTCACCCAGGCGCAGGACGTTCAGGGCCAGGGGCACCACGGCGATGCGGGTGTCGATGGTGACCACGATGCACAGCAGGGCCAGGATGATCAGGGCATGCGGGCCGAGGGCGGCGGCCCCGAAGATGCCCACCAGGATGTCCACCGGGTGCCACATCTGCTGGATGATGAACAGTCCGGTGGCCACGTGCACCCGCCCCACCATCATGAACAGCAGGCCGATCATCAGCACGAAGGCGACCGCCAGCGCCGGGTGCAGCCCGATCCTGCACAGCAGCACCACCAGCAGGATGCAGGCGGCGATGCCGACCCGCGCCGCCCATGCCTCGGTCGCCGAGACGCCGGCCCGGCTGTCGGGCAGGAAGAGCGACCGCTTCAACACGGACCAGTAGAACCGCCGGCCCAGGTACATCACCATGATGCCCATGCCCAGGTACGCCCCGAAGTACATGTACAGGGGCAGCCCGCCGGCAAAGGTGGCGCTGGACATGTCCACGCCGCGGGCGACCAGCGGGGCGGCGCACAACGCGAACAGCCAGCCGCTGATGCCCAGCGAGAACGACACCTCCGAGCTGACGAAGTACGCCAGCCCCACGGCGGCGAAGAAGAACTGCACGTTCAGGATGTTCCTGCCGTACAGCGGCACCTTGATCAGGGGCTTGACGACCTCCACCTCCCGAAAGGGGTTGAAGTTGATCCCCGTAGCGACGGCCGGGAAGCCCGGGTACCACTTGTGCACGCCGTTGATCGTGAGGATGACAAAGGACAAGGCAAAGCCCAGCCAGAAGACCTTCTGGCGGAAGACGGGGCCGAACAGGCCCGGGCCCGGGTCCTCGATGAGCACGTTGGCGAAGGTCACGATGGGGTAGGGCAGATGTTCGCGCCGGCTCCACTGGCGGTGCACCACCACCACCGCGCACAGCCCGGCCACGAAGGTCAGCCCCAGCACGGCGAACCAGAAGCTCAGGGTGGGCCCCCAGGCCCGCCAGGGCACCTCGCCCAGCCCGATCACCCGCCCCCGGCGGGCCTTGCCCTTCAAGAAGTCCTTCACCGCGTCCGGCAGGGGGTCCTCCGGCGTGGGCTTGGCGTCGACCAGCATGACGTCGGGGACGTACCCGAGCAGGTCCTTGGCCTTCCAGCCGGGGTTTTCGGCCTGGGCACGGATGGGGACGATGATGGGGTGGGGGAAGGTCCACATCAGCCCCGAGCCGGCGATGACGCTGCCCATGAAGGCCATCGAAAGGATCACCACCCACTCGGCGGACTTGAACCGGCCGAGGCGGACCAGCCGCAGAAACGGGTTGACCAGCAGCAGCCCGATCAGCACCAGCCCGAAGGCGTAGTTGGGCACCAGGTCCCCGCCGATGCCGGCGTACTGCGTCCACAGGTCGCAGATGGAGCCGTAGGTGGCCAGCCCCACGGCCACGACGAGGCCCAGAATGACCGCTCGTACTGTCACTTATGCTGGGCTTCCCGATCCGGCCCGCGGCCGGCTCCGGCGGTGAGCCCGCCGCAGGGGCGGCATGGTAACACACCATCGGCGCCGCGGCCACGCGCCGACCGGCCGACCGCGCAGACCGAAGGGCAACGCGGGCATCTTCTCCGGGGCTTCCCGCCGGCCGATTTTCATGGCATGGCGCGCGGCATTTCATAACATGACCGGCTGGAGTCAAAGACCTTGACTGAGCGGAAGGGGCTTGTCGGCAATGGGGCGTGTGATCCTCAGCAGCATGAACTTTCGCGGGCGGGCGGGCGGCTGGCGCTGGCCGGGCCCCAAGGAAGGCGCCGTCGAGTTGAGCCGGGCCGGCGGGCTGGTTACGGCCGGCCGCGGCAAGCACGTCAGGATCGACGGCCCCGGCGTGCACACCCGCAACGGCGACAGCATTGAGCTGCGTTTCGATCTGCTCCAGGCCGCCGGCGGGGCGGTGGGCCTGGCCTTTGCCGGCGGGATGGAGCACCTGAAGGTCACGCTGGACCTGAAGCGCCGCCGAGTCGCCATCTTCACCAGCGAGTGGAACCGCCCCCAACCGGCGGCGGCCGCGCCGCTGACGCTGGAACGCAAGGGCACGCACACGCTGCGGATCGACAAGACGGCAGATGCCGGCGGGCTGGTCAGGACCGCCAACGCCCGGGTGCGGCTGGACGGGCGGACGGCGCTGGAGGCGGCCGGGCTCAACGTGCTGCCGGAGATGGGCGTTCGCGTGACCGTCTCGTCCGCACGCGTGCTGCTGCGGCGGTTCGTCCACCGCGGCGAGCCCTCCGGCCTGCCGGAGAGCCTGCACGTCGGCGGCTGGCAGATGCTCAACCGGCCGGACCTCCCCGGCAACCTCGAATCCATCCGCCGCGGGCTGCGGGCCGCGGCCGACGCCGGCGTGCGGCTGCTGGTCACGCCCGAAACCTCGCTGACCGGCCTGTTCCCCACCAGGCCGGTCACGCACCGCAGCCGCCGCGTCGCCCAGGCCGAGGCACAGCTCCGCCGCTTCATCCGGCTGCTCAAGCACGCGCCCTACCTGGTGGCGGGTCTGCCGGTCTGGCAGGCGGCCCCCGGCCGCCGGGGGAAACAGACGCGATACAACGTCTCGCGGGTGTACGACCCGGACGGCGACGTCGTGCTCACCGGCGCCAAGATCCACTCCTGCGAGAGCGATTTCTGGCACGGCTACCGGCTGCACGAGTTCGAGGTCGACGCCGCGCCCGTGTGCATGCACATCTGCCACGACGGGCGGTACCCGGAGGTGTGGACGCTGCCGATCATGTTCGGCGCCCGGCTGGTGATCCACCCCTGCAACGGGGGGAAGGTTTCGGGGACGGTGGACGCCTTCGAGTCCGGGGCGAAGCGGCAGACCGCCACCATGCACGCGTTCTACCTTCGCGTCAACGGCGGCGGGGGCAGCTGCCTGGTGGGGCCGGCCAAGCGCGGTAACCTGCTGGCCGTCAGCGAGGAGTGCCGCCGCGACAACGCCGCCTTCCCCCAGGTGGGCCGGCCCGCCGAATGCCTGCTGCACGCCGAGATCCGCCTAACCGACGCCTTCGGCTACTGGCCGGTGCGCTCGTTCCGCGCCTCGGAAGCGGCGGCCGCCGCCTA
>Ga0111187_1232_pt1 | contig 12423 bp, 7 predicted proteins | sample DeeMarSWOR324_28_FD_80242 | JGI IMG/M metagenome (GOLD analysis project Ga0111187, IMG submission 80242) | Phycisphaerae bacterium SM23_33 | reverse complement strand
CAGCCGGACCGCGCGGGCGTACTCCGTGTTCTGCAAGTAGAAGTGCCCGAGCTGATAGGCCAGCCAGTCGGCCAGAGAGGTCTTCCCGCCGACCCGGGAGAATACGTTCAGCAGCCATGCGTGCCGTGGGGCCCTGGAGAGCATGTCCTCGTATGCTGCTACGATCTCGCGGGGGGCGTCGGTGGTCCGCTCGAAGGTGTCGAGGTATTCGATGATGGCGTCGCCGACCCGCGGGTGGCCGGCGTGTTCGTAGACGAACCGCTCGTAGTAGCGGCGGGCGTGGGCGTACTGGAGCATGTAGTAGTGCAGCCGGCCGACCCAGTACAGGGCGTCGGCGTAGCCGGGGTCCGCCCGCCAGGCCCGGCGGGCGTGCAGCCAGGCCTCCGGGAACTCCCCCCGGTCGAAATAGTCCACGGCCGTGTACAGCAGCTTGCTGGCCGGCAGGCTCTCCGTCCAGACGGGCAGGGCCGCCGCAATCTCCTGGACGTCGCCGCGGCCCAGCAAGGCCCCGATGATCCGGCTGGAAAGCTGCTTCTGGAGCTTCAGGACGTCTGCGGCCTCCCCGGCCACCTGAACCCGCCGAAGCAGCTTTCCCGAGTATGCATCCACCATGGAGGCGTTCAGGGTGACCTTGTCCCCGTCGGCCCGGAAGCTGCCGAACACCAGCCGGGCGATCTTGAAGCGCTTCACGAACACCTGGGTCAGGCGGGACAGGTCCATCCCCGGGCGGATGGGAATCCCCTCGGCCGTCAGGGTCTCCTGCATCCGCTCGCGGTCCACCAGCAGCAGGCCGGCCTGCGTGGACAGGTCGTTGATGACCAGGTCGGCCAGGCCTTTTTCCAGCCAGTCCCACTCCTGCCCGGCCGGTCCCTGAACCTGGTTGGCGAAGTTCAGCACGGCCACGGCGGTGGGCTCGCCCGCCCCCGCTGGCGGGGCGAGCAGCGCCGCGGCCATGAGGGCGGCAACGATTCCGGGGAATCCGCGCATGGGCCGATGCTCCGCTGGCGCGCCGACCGGCCGTCGAAGGCCGGACCTGCCGGCCATAAGCAGCCTTCTAATAGACGCCCAGGGCCTGCCGGCAATTCACGGGAAAATCGAAAGCCTTTGAATTCCAGGCCGCCGATCGCGTCCAATCTTACGACAATTATGGCCGGGCGCGATGGGTTGTCCCTAGCCGCCAGCCGCGCTCTTCCTGCACCTGCCGGGCGACCGGCATGCGGCGGCGGACCTGAAGAAGGCCCGCGGCCGCAAGGCAGGAGAAGTAAGGGCAGCGCGGACCGGTCACGTCCCGCCGACGTCCGCGGACTTGCCGATCTTCGCCAGCCGCTGTCGGGCCTGGGCGGCCCAGTCGGTGTCGGGGTATTCCTTGATGATCTTCCGAAGGTAGGTTTCGGCCTTCGCGTTCAAGCCCGCGTTGATGTAGTTGTCCGCGATTCCCAGCCAGCCGCGGCATTCCCGGTCGGCCTCCTGCTGCCGCACGCGGGCCATGATCTTCTTGTCGGCCTTCATGGCCTCCAGGTGGGCCTTGACCTGGGCGAACCGCCCGGCCTTGGCGAAGCCGGCGAGGTACTGCTCGTACAGCCGCAGGGCGGTGGCGTAGTCCTTTTTGGCCTCGGCCGCCTTGGCCTGGGCTTCGAGGCCGTCGGCCTTGTCGTCCAGCTCGGCCTGGGCGATGGCCGCCTGGATGGCGGGGTCCGACTTGAGCTGCGCCAACTGCTGCTGCGCGGTGTCGCCGAAGGGGCTGCCCTCGTAGGTCTTGGCCAGCTTGACCAGCAGCCCGGCCGCTTGGGCGTAGCGCTTTTCAGAAGTCTGCCTTTCGGCGGCGGCCAGGTCGGTTTTCGCCTTCTCGGCGATGGCCCCGGCTGCCTTTGCGGCCGAGCCGCAGGCCTCGTGCGTCGGGCTAACCTCTGAGATCGCCAGGTGGATGTTGTAGGCCAGGCCGAGCTTGCCGGCCTTTTCCAGCTTGGCGGCCGCCGCCAGGTCCTCCTTCAGGTACCTCAGCGGGCCGTTCTCCAGCAGCCACGTGCGAAGCCTCTCGTTCTTCGTGTCCACCTGGTGACCCAGGCCCTTGAATATCTCCAGCGTCACCTTGGCCCCGAGCCGGGCGTAGAACCTGGCGGCGTCTTCTCCCGACTTGCGGTTGACCTCTTTCTCCCCGACGCCGATGAAGACGGGCTTCTTGCGGAACCACTTGGCGTTCACCAGGGGTCTGGCCTTGCGTTCCCGACCGGCGCAGAGGATGATCAGGCCGGCGCAGGAGGGGGCGATGTTCTCGCCGAGGGTGCTGCAGACCCACCCGCCGCGGCTGGTGCCGCCGACGAAACACAGCCTCTTGTCCACGCTGAGATGCTTGCAGAGGAAGGGAATGACCACCTCGGTCAGGGCCTTCGTTTCGACGTCCATCTCCTGCTCATACCCGTGCGAACTGATGACCTTCGCGCTGGGGACGTTCACGGTCTGCTGGACGTAGGGCATGCCGACGAGGATGAAGTTCTTCCCGTCCGTAAGCCTGTGGAACGGAGAGACGGTCGGGTGCCCGCCCTGGCCGTGATAGCAGAAGATGATCGGCCAGGTGCGGTCGGGCGTGTAATTGGGCGGCACATACACGATGAAGTGGCTGCCCAGCTTGTCGCTGTCGACGCGCGTGCTCTGTCCGGGGACGAATTCCGGCGCCTTGGCGGCCGCTTTTTCGTCCTTCTGTTCGGCCGCACGCGCGGCCTGGGCCAGCGCGGACACCCCCCACCACAAACACGCCGCTGCGACAAGCAGGTTACGGCTGCGACGATTCATAACCATGCTCCTCACCCTTCCTGGGGCGATCCGGCTGAAAGCATCCTCACCCGGGCCCACTCCGCGCCGCCGACCCAAAGAGCGATGCTATGGCCGATCCGCCACCTGTTCCTTCCGGTCCATCTCCTTCAGCCGGTCGGCGTCCTGGGAGGCTTTCTGCCGCCAGCCGGGCGAGCGCCGCGGATCGAAGTACTTCCCGGCGGCGAACATCGCTACCCGTCCGAAGGTGATGATCCCGACGATCCAGACGATGGCCCGAATGATGACATGGAGGGTCTCCCGGTCCATTTCCATAATAGGTCCCCTTGGGGCGGCGCTTCAGCCCAGGAACGAACGTTCACGAAGGCGCCCCTGAACCCGGTGCACGGGATTCAATACTACCACGGCCGCCGCCCCGGCCGCAACCGCCTGTAGCGGGCGGAAGGCAAGGGCAATCGCGGCAAGGTTGTGCGGGCGTTGACTCATGGCTTGGCCGCCGGCCGCGAGGCCGGCTTGGGTTTGGGCTCACGCTGTATGATCAGCCATCCGCGAAGCGGCTCCTGCTTCGGCATGCGGGTCCAGGTGCGCTGGTTCAGCCAGTCGGCTGCGTTGTCCGACACGAACGCGCAGAAACTGGGCAGTCGCTCGGAGGTGCCGTAGTGGGCGTGGACGCTGACCACGGTCCCCTTGGGCGTCCGGGCGATCGCCTGCCGGGCCCCGTACACGTGCCCGACGTCCGGGCACCGGACCCAGCAGGCCTTGTCGGCCGCCCGGGCCCAGGCCCGGTCGTGAAACGAGCCGTACAGCACCAGCCCCGCGCCTGGAATGAAGCAGTAGCCCGGAAAGGAGCAGGGCCAGCCCCAGCGGGCCGTGTCCGTCCGCTCCGCCGCCGTCAGAAGGTGCCAGTCCGTCCAGCCCGCCAGGTCGCGCGAATGGCCCGTGTACAGCATCGGGGTGCCGTACATGACGCATCCGCGGCCGTCCGCGTCCAGCTCCTGCACGGACTGGTAGCGGATCATGATGAGCTGGTAGGAGCCGTCCGGCCACTGGAACAGGCTCGCCTGGGGGACGCTGCCTTCCAGCTTCTCCCGGGGTTTGGCGCCGTCTTGGGACGGCCACACGATCGAGGGCCCCTGCCACGCGAGGCAGTCGGGCGACCGGGTGACCAGCACGCCGCGTGTCGTTCCCTGCGTCAGCAGGTACTCGCCCCGGGCGTCCTGGATCAGGCTCACGCCCCCGCTTTCGACCTCGGAGACCTTCGCCGGGCGCGACCAGGTCACCAGGTCGTCCGAGACGGAGGCGTAGGGCCAGTAGCGGCGGAGGATGTTCCGGTCCGACAGGAAGGTCAGGCAGTACCGGCCGCGGTCGTCCAGGATGAGGCAGGGCGAGCCCTCCCAGTGCGCGCTGTTGACGGGGCGGGGCAGGCGGCTGAGGGGCGTCCAGCTGGCGCCCTCGTCGCCGCTGGTGCTCAGCCAGAGGTCGCCGAAGAGGGCGGCGTACGTCACCAGGCGGCCGCCTTTCCCCACCAGCAGACCCGGCAGGAGGCTCTGCGGGTCGTGGGCCGCGATCTCCTCGCCCTTCCCGCGGAGGCTGCCCGGGCCCGACTGGGCCCCCTTCGTCAGGCCGCGGAAGAGGATCGGCTCGGCCGCGGAGATCGGGATCCTGACCGCGGCCTGCCAGCAGGTATCCCTCCGGCTGCGGTTCAGGTCGAACACGAGGCGGGTCAGTTGGCCTTCGCGCAGCGTCACGTCCTGCCAGAGGGGCGTCTTGTACAGGTGGTGCCAGAACTGCTCGTCAACACACAAGCAGGCCCGGCTGCTCTCCGGGGCCAGCCGCACGGTCCTGCCCAGGGGTACATTCTTGGGTGCTCGCCCGTGCAGGGCCACGCGCACCCCCGTCCCCTCGGGCCTGACCTCCACGTGAAGGCTGGCCGTGGCCCGGCTGGTGGGAAGCAGCTCGAAGTCAATCCGATAGGGGCACCCGGCGGCCCAGTCCGTCATGGTCCCCGCGCCGGCAAGTTGGAGGTGCCGGGTCATGGCAGGCGGACGGAAGGTGATGGTGGCCTCCCACCGCCGGCTGGTCTTGTTGAAGGTGGGGCGCTTGGAGCGATACTGAGCGGGGACCACGCTTCGCAGCCAGAACGGCATCTCGTGCTCGGAGCTGACGCTCATCGTCAGGGCGTCGATGAAGTGGTCGTCGTCGCACTGAAACCATCCCAGGTGATACGTCTCGGCCATGCCCGCGCTGGCGCTGGCCTGGAACGTCCCTTCGTGCCAGGGCCTGTCCGGGGTGATGCGGATGATCTCCGGGCGGCAAATCGGGGGGACGTCTTCGAGCCGGTGCACGGCGTGGCTCAAGAAACGCCGGATCTGGCGGCGCGCCTCGTCGGGCACGGCCGTATCCAGCCAGGCCCGGTAGAGGTGCTCGGCGGAGGCCCGGGTGTCCCCTAACTGGTGGTGGAGGTCACCCAGGCACAGGTGAAGGTAGGTGGCCGCCTTCATCCTGACGTGCCCCAGACCCGCGGCGGGGCAATACACGTGAACGCCCTCCAAGTGCGGCAGCACGCGGCGGCAGTAGTCCACGGCCTGCGGCACGGACGCGCCGGTCAGCAGCAGGGCGTCGGCGGACTCCATCAGGCCGTCGCCGGCGCGGGAATGACCGGGAAACTCGCGCACGAAGGACTCCAGCTCGGGCAGGGCGTGCTCGTAGCGGAGCTGGTAGTAGAACATCCGCGCCGCCCAGTAGCGGGCGTCGGCATAGGTCGCGTCCTGCCTCAACGCCCGGCGGAAGTGCAGCCACGCCTCCTCGTACCGGCCATAGTCGAAATGATCCACGCCCTGATACAGCAGCTTGGCCGCCGGCACCTGCTTCTCCAGCTTCAGCACCTGCCCCGCCGGGCCCGTCACGACGACCTGCCCGGCAGGCCTGTCCTTCAGCAGGTCCAGGACGGTCGCGCTGATGCTGATCTTCCCACCGTCCACGCGGTACGTCCCGAAGACGGCCCGGGCCGCCTGCAGCTGCTTGGAGACCTTCTCCTGCCACTCCGGCAGCAGCCCGCCGGCGTGCTGCATCCGGAGGATGGCCAGCTGCATCTGCTCCCGGCTGACCAGTTGCAGCCCGGGGTGCCGCGACAGGTCGTTGATCAGGAGGTCGGCCAGGCCTTTTTCCAGCCAGTCCCACTCGGCCCCGGCCGGTCCTTGAACCTGGTTGGCGAAGTTCAGCACCGCCACGGGCAGGGGCTCGTCACCGGCGGCGGGCATCGCGCCAAGAGCAAAGGCCACGGCAGCGGCCAGGGAAATCCGCCCTCGCCCTGTCATGAGTCCTTGCCCTCCCCCTTGCCGCCGGACCCTGCCGGCGCGGAGGCCGGCCGAGTGGTCAGGTGCTTCTCGCATTCGGCCATCAGCTTCTCGGCCTCCTGGCGCAGGGCCGATTTCGGGTGTTTCCGCAGCAGGCCCTCCAGCTCGATGTGGGCATGCTTGAACTCCCCGGTCTTCATGAAGCTGCGGGCCATCCAGTAGGCGGCCTTGTCCAATGTCGGCTCCAGGTCCTGCGCCTTCATGAACTCGATAACAGCCCGGTCGTGATTGCCGGCGAAGTGGTAGCCCAGGCCCCTCATGAAGCAGGACGAGGCCCGGGGATTCCTGTCCAGGTCCTTCTTGTCGACCGGCTTGAGGTCCACGCCCACGGCCTGGGAGAGCTTTCCGGCCAGCTCCTCGATCAGCCGGGGGATCTGGTCGGGCTTGCGGCGGACCTGCACGCTGCCGGCCAGCCGGGCCGTGGCAATCTCGTACGCCTGAACGCTCACCACAAGCTCGCCGGCCTGCCGGATGATGCCGCCGACGAGGATGCGATCGGCCTTCAGGAGCCTGCCCACCCTGACGGCCGTGCCCGGGTCCACCAGGGCGACGATGGTGAGCTTCTGCTCGGCCAGCACCTCGCGCAGGCGGCGGCGCTCCACGACGGTGACGTGCTTGTGCTCGGCGAGGGCGACGGCCAGCATGTCGGCGACGGCCTCGGCCAGGCCGTCATACGAAGCCTCCCCCGTGTTGTTGCTCAGGGGGGCGGCGCAGACGGTCGTGGGCGCCGGCTCCGCGGCCGGCAGGGGCGCCGTTGCCCCGATCGCCAGTGCCAGGAAACAGCCTGCTGCGATGATGGTGCTGCCGATGTCGCGCACGGCGATGCTCCCACAAGGTGGACGCGGCCTCAGGGCGACAGGGCCTTCGGCTCGATCCGTTTCAATTTGGCCCGGCGGCCGCCGGCGGCCGCGGCGCCAAGGCTGCACAGATATCTTGTCATGCTCCGCCTGCCGTGGTCCCGGAGGCGGCGGGCGTCGCCGGGACGACGATACAGTCGGGGACAGGCTTCCTGGGCGGAATCTCCCGCCAGGGCAGCTTGCTCAACCACGCCTGGGGCGTTTCCGACCACATGGCTGAGAACCGCGGCAGCCGCTCATCCTGATCCAGGTCGCACTGGAAGCTCACCAGCCGCCCGCCCGGCGTGCGGGCCACGGCCACGCTGGAGCCGGCGACGGCGTCCCAGCAGCCGCTCCACGATTCACCGTCCGTCGATCGGATCCAGGCGTACCGCCGCTCGGGGAAGTACCTGGGCTGGACAGGCAACGCATCGGACAGGGCGCACGTGGCGAAGAAGCCGTGCAGGACCAGGCCAACGCCGGGAATGAGACACGGACAGGGAGGCCCAGGGGGAGGATCAGTGGACAGAAGATGCCAGTTCGACCATTGGGCCAAGTCGGGCGATCTGGCGGTGAAAAGCACGTACTTTCCGCCGGGCTCGCCGCCCGCGTACTGGAACTTCTGGAGGCGGTTCATGAAGAGCTGATAGCGGCCGTCCGGCCACTGGAACAAGCTCGCCTGGGCGACGCCGCACTCCAGGAAGCCGTCGTCCTTGTCCTGCCAGACCGCCGCGGGCGCACCCCACCGGCGGCCGTCCTCAGACCGCGTGACGAAAACGCCGGTGCGGGTGCCCTGGGTCAGCAGGTACCGGCCGCCGGCGTCCTGGAGGAGATGGACGGTCTGGCTTTCCAGCTCCGAGACCTTCGACGGGCGCGACCAGTTCACCAGGTCATACGAGAAGCAGACGTACGGCCAGTATCGCCGCAGGATGTTGCGGTTGGACATGAACGCCAGGCAGTAGCGCCCCTGATCGTCCAGGGTCAGGGACGGAGAGGTTTCCCAGTGGGCGCTGCTGACGGGGTGCGGGAGCCTGGCCAGATCGGTCCAGGTATTGCCTTCGTCGCGGCTGGTGCAGGCCCAGATGTCGCCGAAGGCAGCGGCATAGGCCACGAGCTGCCCTCCGCTGCCTGCCGCAATGTTGACCGGGAGCCGGTCCGCTCCCCACATGGTGATTTCGATCTCGCCGCTCTTGATTCGCACCGGCCGCCAGTAGCCGCTCTGCGGCATGAACCAGAACCCGCCGGGCAGCCCCCAGACCATTCCGCGGAAAAGGACGGGCGTGGCCCGGTCCATCGAGACGTCGCGGACCGGCTGCCAGTGGGAGACCTGCCGAAACTGGTTCATGTCGAACACCAGCTCCGTGGACTGGCCTTCGCGCAGCACGACCTCTTTCCAGATCGGTGCCTTGAACATCCCCGGCCAGGCGCGATAGGCGGGGCGCAGGCAGAAGCGCGTCGGCCCGGGCGGCATGCAGACGACGCGGTCGGTGGGAAGGAGCCGGCCGCCCTCCCCCAGGCCGATCCCGACCCTGAGGGCCCTGGGGGCCACGCCCACCCGGAGGCGGCCCGTGGCCTTGCCGCTCGGCATCAGCGTGAAAGTGAGGGTGTACCGCCAGCCGTTCGTCGGGTCGCCCGACCCCTGCCCGTCCCGGGCGGCGCCGGTGACCTGGACCTGGCGGATCATGGGAGGAAGCAAACAGGGCTTGCTCTCCGCCCGCCACAGGCCGGTCGCCTCGTCCAGCACGGCCGGCCGGGCGTACTCCCACTTCAAGTAGCCACGATACCAAAGCTGCCGGGAGTGCAGCGTGTCGGCCCAGCAGCTTCGGAACTTCGTCCCGCTGGCCACGGCCAGACGCAGAGACTCAATGAAGTAATCTTCAGGACACTGGAACCACCCCAGATGGAACTGGCTGAGGCCGCTACGCCCCACGCTCTTGTCCCTGTCGAACGTCCCCTCGTATGTGAGCCTCTTGGGCGAAATCTCGATGAGCTCCGCGCGGCAGACCTCCGGAACGGCGGGCAGCGACACGGAAAGGGCGTCAAAGAAGTCGCGGACTTCCTCGCGGGCGTCCTCCGGCAGGCTCTCGTCGAGCCAGGCCCGGTACAGGTGCTCGGCCGACTGTTCGCCGTTGCCGGCCTGGAGGTACAGGTCGCCCAGGCACAGGTGCAGGTAGGTCTGTCCGCTGATGCGGATGCTGCCGGCGTGGGGCAGCATCTGCCGGCCGTAGCCGATGACCCCGGACATCGGCGCGCCCGACAGCGCCACCGCGTGCATGGACTCCATCAGCGCGTCGCCCGCCCGGGGATGGTTCGGGTGGCTCAGCAGGAACGACTCCAGCTCGGTCAGGGCGTGCTCGTAGCGGAGCTGATAGTAGAACATCCGCGCCGCCCAGTAGCGGGCGTCGGCATAGGTCGGATCCTGCTTCAACGCCCGGCGAAAGTGCAGCCACGCCTCCTCGTACCGCCCGTAGTCAAAATGATCCACGCCCTGATACAGCAGCTTCGTCGCCGGCACCGAATCGGTCCAGACCGGCAGCTTGGCCACGAACGCCTGGGCGTCGGCCTGCCCCGTGAGCACCCCCAGCAGCTTGCCCGCTAACTGCTTCTCCAGCCGCAGCACCTCCCCCGCCGGGCCCGTCACGACGGCCTGCCCGGCAGGCCTGTCCTTCAGCAGGTCCAGGACGGTCGCGCTGATGCTGATCTTGCCACCGTCCACGCGGTACGTCCCGAAGACGGCCCGGGCCGCCTGCAGCTGCCGGGACACCTTCTCCTGCCACTCCGGCAGCAGCCCGCCGGCGTGCTGCATCCGGAGGATAGCCAGTTGCATCTGCTCCCGGCTGACCAGTTGCAGACCGGGGTGGCGCGAGAGGTCGTTGATCAGGAGGTCGGCCAGGCCTTTTTCCAGCCAGTCCCACTCCTGCCCGGCCGGGCCTTGAACCTGGTTGGCGAAGTTCAGCACGGCTACCGGTATCGGCTCGTCCGCGCCCGCCGGCGGGGCGAGCGGCGCCGCGGCCCCTGCCCGGCAGGTGACGGCCGGTCCCAAACAAATCGGCAGCAGCACCGCCGTCGCCGCCAGGGGGAAACGGATTCCGCGGCGTAGGTCTTTTCTTCCCATCCCTGCTTCGGCCTTCTAGGTTTGCCCGGGGGCGAGCCCGGCGAGGATGTGCCGGCGGGCCCACAGCAGGCTGTTCCGCAGCAGCAGGTCCCAGCGCGGGTCTTCCCGGCCGATCGGCTCGGAGGGATTCCACACCAGCCACCACCGCCCCCCGACGTCCCTCAGCTCCATCGCCAGAGGGTAGATCGTCCCGTCGGGGGCGGCGTGCCCGGCCAGCACGTGCAGTAACACAAGTCCGCTTGGCCGGGCCAGACTGTGCCGGCCGCAGCTCTGGCCCAGCCAATCCGGCGCCAAGCCCGTCCAGACCAGGCTCTCGGCGGGGACGATCGCCTGGCTCTGCTTGGGTGGCTCGCCTGCCGCCAGGCTGCCGACCAGGGAGAAGCCTGAGGTCTTTTCCAAACGGTCGTTGGCCACGATCAGACAGCTTCCGGGCGGCAGCGATCGGACGTACTCGTCGGTGGCCTTGAGGCCGCCGTCCAACAGGCCCGACAGGACCACGATCTGGCCGCGGAATCGGCCACGCACCAGCAGCTTGTCCAGCTCCGAATGCGGCAGTCGGCTGCGCTTCAGGGCGGTGCCCAGCGGGCCGCCGGGCAGCAGCCCGATCTCGAATTCGCCCAGGGTCTTGCGGACGTCGGCGAACGCATCCGCGGGCAGGACCACCAGCTCCATCGTCCGCCGCTGAGCTTGGGGCGGGCCGACCGGGGCCAGGGCCAGGGCCATGCGTGCCGCCACGCGAACCTCCGGCACCGGGAATCGCAGGGCCGCGGTGCCGTCCTTGTCGGTGCGGGCCTGCCCGGACGCCACGGTGCCGGCGGCGCTCTTGACGGTCCACTGCACGGTTCGATCCGCCCACGGCGTCTTGATCGCGTCCACCCCGGCCTCGCCGCCGCGGACAAAGGCCCTCGCCGCCGGCAGGGCCGGAGCGGCCGCCTGCTGGCCAAGGCCAAGCACCGACAGGCCGACCGACAGGCCCGCTGCCGCGGCCCACATTGTCTTTAACCTTCGACTCACCTTTCCGTTCGCCCCGGAATGGACCTGCTCATGACTGCCCCAGGCCGCCGGCCTCACGGTTTGTCTTCTGCTTTGGGCGGCGGCTTGGGCGCGGCGGGAAAGCACTCGAAAAGCTTGGGCAGCAGTCTCATCGCGATTTCGTGGCCGGCCTTCTGCAGGGCCGTCTTGCCCGCCAGGTGCTCGCTGAGGTCGGGCGACCGGGCCGTCTGCCGGTCGGCCAGCAGGATCTTCCCGGTCCTCAGGTCGATGATCTCCACCTCCGCCCTGGCCGAACCGATGGTCAAGCCGTGCACCACGCCGGCGTGCTCGCTGAAGGCCTCCCCGCAGATGAGGTACCTTACCGGCCCCAGCAGGGGTCTCAGTTGCTCGGCCTCCCGCCGATGCCGCAGCACCTCCGGCCCCACCGACCTCTTGACGTCCACGGGGAGGATGCCGGCCCCGGTCAGCAGCCGCTTGAACTCCGTTTCCACGGCCGGGTCGAGCACGGCCCGCCCGATGTGCTGCTCGGGGATGACCACGGCCAGCGGCGGCGCGGCCTTGCCGGCCAGCAGCTTCTTGAGCACGTCAACCGGATCGGGGCCGCGCTTCTCCGGCGGGATCAGCTCCCCGGCCCAGCCGGGGACTGAGCCGCCCAGCTTCGCGCCGGTCTTCTCCAGCAGTTGCTCAAAGGTGACGTTCTGCGGCAAGGTCAGGAAGAAGCCCTTCATCTGTCCGGTCTCGGAGCTGATGACCTTGCAGATGACGTAGACGGCCGAGCCGGCGACGGTCACCCGGCCGGTGACCAGAAGCTGCGCTCCCAGCAGCTTTCCGACCTTGACGGCCTGCTCGGGGCCGACCAGTCCGGCCAGGGTCAGTTTCTGCTCGTTCAGTATCTTCTCGATGTCTTCGCGGCTGACCACGGTCAATCCGGCCACGGCGCAAAGCCGGGCCGAGAGGATGTCCGCCATCATCTGGCCGGAGTCCTGGGGCTCCTTGAGGTTGCTTTGGAAGGTCAGCACTGCGGCCGTGGGCATGCCCGGCCGGGCGGGCATGGTGGCGGCCTGTTGGGAGCCTGCCCCAGCGGGAGGGGCCGGCTGGGCCATGGCCCCGCCCGCCCCGACCATCAGCACCACCACGAGTGCGGTCAGCCGCAGCGTTCGTTGCACGCTCATTTGACTTTCTCCATGGGCCGCCCCTGAGTGCTAGGCGCGGACGCCGGAAATCCGCCGGGTCCGGACGTACACGCGCAACACGCGCTCGTCCAGGCTGAACCGCCCGATCTCTCTGGTCCCCCCGCCGATGGCCATCTGCCCGGTCACCCCGCCGCTGGGGGCCTTCTCCCGGCCGAGCGACA
>Ga0111187_1093_pt1 | contig 12459 bp, 9 predicted proteins | sample DeeMarSWOR324_28_FD_80242 | JGI IMG/M metagenome (GOLD analysis project Ga0111187, IMG submission 80242) | Phycisphaerae bacterium SM23_33 | reverse complement strand
CACCAGATGGTCGCTGCCAGCATCGGCAGCGGAACCAGCGCGCAGACGAAAAGGCTGCGGCCGGGGGCCCGGATAGCGGCGGCTCCAGCCAGCACGGCCGCCGCCGGGACGCGGAGGTCGCCGACGAGGTGGCCGGGCATGCACGTCCGGCCGGACTTCAGCAGCCAGCACAACCCGCCAAGACATGACAGCACCGCCGAGGCGGTCAAGGCCGCCGCCAGCTTGCCGCCCGGGCCGGGCTTGCGGGCGAGGTGGCTCCGCAGCGAAAGCGGGGCCAGGGCCAGAAGGGCCACCATGCAGAACGTGCCGGTTGTCAATATCGGTTGGCCCGCCCTCGGCCAGCGGTCCAGCTGCTCCATGGTGAGTGTCACGACCTGGCCGGCCGTCATGGCCGCCACCACGCTCACGCCGATCGTGGCCGTGATGAGCGTGACGCCCCAGCCGGGCAGCCTCATCACCACGACCGCCAGCGTGTGAACGAGCCCCAGTATCAGCCCCACGCCCACGACCCCGGCCAGCACTCCCAGCGGGTGGCAGCCCGCCTGAAGGATTCGCGCCGCCGTCGCCGCCCCCAGGGCGAAGGCCACCCACACGCTCAGGTCAATGCTTCCCTGCCGCAGCACCAAGGCCAGCCCCAACGCCGCCAGGACGTGCGGGCTGAACATCTGGCCGAGCACGTCCGGCCGGATCAAGGTGCCGGAGTCAGCCCAGGGCGGGAACAGCACCAGCCCCAGCAGCAGAAGCAGCGCCACCACGAACGCCTCGGCCGGCGGGCGCGACGAGGCGCCCCTGGGTCGGGGCCGCCGGTCCCCGGATAAGGTCTCAGGTTTCATCCGTAAGTAGAGATTACCGCAAGCGAGGGTTCCGGTCCAAGCCCGCGGGCGGCCGAGCGAGCGCGGGGCTCATTCCGTCACCGGCACGGGCCCGGCCAGGGCCTCGAAGTCGGTCATGGGCAGGCGTTGGCCGCTGGTGATGATCTCGTGGTTCATCCGCAGCTCGGGCATCTTGACCGCCAGCCAGCGGCGCAGGACGGTCTTCTTTCCATCGTTGACGACGGCATGGTCGAGAAACAGGGCCGCCACGACCAGGTACACGGCCATGTCCACCAGCCGCCGGCCCATCAGGTCCATGTACTCGGTGCCGCCCTGGGCCTTGACGAAGGCGACGGCCTCTTCCAGCAGCTTGCTGCCGGAGCGGATCTGCTCGGCGAGCGGCGCCAGCTCCTCGGGGGGCTCTCGCTGGAGCAGCTCATCGACCAGGCTGTTGGCGGTGCCGGAGCTGACGCCGCGGACGGCGGCCACGATCTGAAGCTGGGTGGTGCCCTCGTAGATGGTGGTGATGCGGCTGTCGCGGAGGTGGCGCTGGACGGAATAGTCCTTCATGTAGCCCGAGCCGCCCATCACCGCCACCGCCCCGTTGGCCACCCGCATGCACATCTCCGAGGCGCAGTACTTGCTCATCGGCGTCAGCATGCCGTTGAGCCGCTTGTACCTCCGCGACTCGGCCTTGAGGGCCCTGCTTTCGGCCGGGTCGGCCGCCCCGCCGAGCTCCAGCTTCCGCAGGGCGCCGTATTCGACGTCCACGCAGTAGGCGGCGAAGTAGGTCAGGGCCCGGGCGGCCTGGATGTCCACCTGCATGTCGGAGATGAGCTCGCGCAAGGCGGGGAAGTTTTCGACGGCCTGGCCGAACTGCCGCCGGCTGTGGGCGAACTGCCGGGCCACGCGGAAGGCGGCCTCGGCGATGCCCAGCGACTGGGCGGCGATGCCGATGCGGGCCCCGTTCATCAGGCTCATGACGTACGTGATCAGCCCGCGCTGGCGCTCGCCGATGAGCCTGGCCGGGGCGTCGTCGAAAAAGATCTCGCAGGTGGGCGAGCCGTGGATGCCCAGCTTGTCCTCCAGCCGGCGGATCTTGACGCGCGGCCCGCGCTCCACCAGCAGCAGGCTCAGGCCGCGGCCGTCGGAGATCTCCGGCTCGGTCCGGGCCAGCACCAGCAGCACCTCGCCGCAGCCGTTGGTGATGAAGCGCTTCACCCCCTGGGCGTACCAGTGGCCGTCGGCGTCCTGCCAGCCGCGGACCTTGACCGCCTGCAGGTCGCTGCCGGCGTCGGGCTCGGTCAGGACCATGGCCCCGGTCCTTTTTCCGGCGGCCATCTCCGGCAGGTACTCGGCCTTGATGGCCTCGTCGGCGAAGGCGTTGATGGTCTCGGCGATGCCCTGGAGGCCGTAGATGTTCATGAGCGCGGCGTCGGCCCGGCTGACGATCTCGTTGCTCATGGTGTAGACGAGGTTGGGGCAGTTCAGCCCGCCGAAGCGGTACGGCAGCGTGAAGCCCATCAGATCGGCCTGGGCCAGCAGCTTGAGCGCCTTGGCGATGCCGGGGGCGTAGCTGACCGACCCGTCCGGGTTGAGCGTGTTGCCGAGCAGGTCGGTCTCCTCGGCGGTGGGGGCGATCTGCTCGGCCGCCAGCTCGCCGAGGGCCTCCAGGATCCGCCGATAGTTGTCCACGGCGTCGGCGGCGTCGGCCGGAGCATGGTCGAACTGCTCGGCGTACTTGAAGCCGTCCTCCATGATCCCGGCCAGGCGGGCGGGGTCCATGTGCTCAAACAGGAACTGAATGTCCTGGTTGTCCGTGAAGAAGTTGGCCATGACGTCCCTTCAGTCCATCGCGCGGCCTCAGGCCTTCGCCCCGGCCCCGGAGCGGACGGCCTTGATCATCCTGGGGATCACTTCCTTCAGGTCGCCGACCACGCCGTAGTGGGCGACGGAGAAGATGGCCGCCGTGGGGTCGGTGTTGATGGCGAGGATCTTGGCCGATTCGCTCATGCCGGCGCGGTGCTGCACCGCCCCGCTGACACCGCAGGCGATGTACAGTGCCGGGCGGACGGTGGTGCCGGTCTGGCCCACCTGGTGGTCGTGGTCGACGTAGCCCAGGTCGACGGCCGCCCGCGAGCCGCCCACCGCCGCCCCCAGGCAGTTGGCCAGCTCCCAGATGAGGCGGAAGTTCTCCCGGCTGCCCACGCCGGCCCCGCCGGCGACGATGATCCGGGCGGCCTTCAGGTTGACCTTCTTCTGCCGCCGCTGCGACTGGAGGATCTCCAGCGGCAGCGCCAGCCCGTTGAGGTCGGCGCGGCATTCGATGATCTCGCCGCGGCGCGACGGGTCGGGCTCGGTCAGCGGCATCACGCCCTCGCGGACGGTGGCCATCTGCGGCCAGCGGTCGTAGTTGACGATGGTGGCGATGATGTTGCCCCCGAAGGCCGGGCGGATCTGCAACATCAGGTTCTTGTGCACCTGGTCGCTCCCGGGCGGGGTGTGGTCGCCGATCTGGAGGTCGGTGCAGTCGGCGGTGAGGCCGGCCTTCATGGCCGAGGCCACCCGCGGGGCGAGGTCGCGGCCGAGAGGCGTCGCCCCGTACAGCACGATCTGCGGCTTGCGCTCGGCGATGAGGTCGCACAGGACCCTGGTGTAGCTGTTGGTCTGGTACGGCTCGAGCCGCTCGTGCTCGACCACGTACACCTTGTCGGCGCCGTGCCGGACGAGCTTTTCGGAGAGGTCTCGGACGCGCCCGCCGGCCAGCACGGCCGCCAGGGACACGCCGAGCTTGTCGGCAAGCGACCGGCCCTTGCTCATCAGTTCCAGCGGCACGTCGCTCAGCCGGCCGGCCTCCTGCTCCGCGAAGATCCAAACCTCGCCGTCTCGGTTGACCTCGATCATGCTTCCGTCCCGCTAGCCGAAGGTGTGCTCCTCGATCAGCTCCGTCACCAGCTCGCGGACGCCCTCGTCGGTCGCGGGGAACTCCCTGTACTCCCCGCCGGCCAGCTTCACCCACTGTACCCGGTGGACCTTGGTGGGGCTGCCCAGCCGGCCGCACCAGGCCAGGTCCGCCTCGATCGTCCCCAGGTCCCACGTCTCGATGAGCAGCCCCTTCTCGGCCAGCACCTGGCAGCGCCGTTCAACCTCGGCGGCGGCCGCCGCCTCGCCGGTCTCCTGGCCCAGCTCGCGGGCCACCTCGCCGGCGGTGCGGGCCTTCTTGTACTTCATCATCCGCCTGGCCGCCGGCGGCCGCGGGGTGTTGGCCGATTCCATCACCGTCACCAGCACCGGCAGGTCGGCCTGGACCAGCTCGAAGCCGCTGCCGACGTTCCGCCGCGCCCGGATCGTCCGCCCCTCCAGCACCGCCGGCTCTTCCAGGTAGGTGATCTGGGTGATGCCGAGCTTCTCGGCCAGTTGCGGGCCGACCTGGGCCGTGTCGCCGTCAATGGCCTGCCGGCCGCAGAATACGATGTCGTGCGGCAGCCGCCGGATGGCACACGAAAGGATGTAGCTGGTGGCGTGGGTGTCGGAGACGGCCGCCCGGCGGTCGGTCAGCAGGATGGCCCGGTCCACGCCGCGGAACAGCCCCTCGCGCAGGACCTCGGCGGCCGAGGGCGGGCCCATGGAGATCAGCGTCACCGTGCCGCCGTGGGCGTCGCGGACGCCCAGGGCCGCCTCCAGGGCGTTGCGGTCCTCGGGGTTGAAGATGGCCGGCAGGGCCGCCCGGTTGACGGTGCCGTCCTCCTTCATGGCCTCGCCGGTGATCCGCTTGGTGTCCGGCACCTGCTTGGCGCAAACGATGCAGTCGTAGCCCACGATGATTGCTCCCGCTTGGGCCGCCAGGAGACGAGCCATGCTCCTTCGTGGATCGCGGAATGTAGAACCCCCCCGCCATCAAGTCAAGGTGAAATGACCCCCAGCGATGTCCGGCCGCTGCTAAACCATCCAGCCGCGAACGACGCGAACGAAAACGAAGAGCTTACAGACGCTGCTATGGCCCTCAGACCCGATTTCCCCAGGTACCCAAGCCGCCTCGGTACCGAAGGTAGCTGGGCTGGGCTCCCGCTCGGTAGCGTCGGCACCTATGCTCCGGCTCCGTACCGGCGGCGCCTCCGTTGGCCTCCGGCTCCGGTTCAGTTCCCTGCTGCCTAACCGCAGGACTCTTCCATACCCTACTGTCGGTCAGTTACTGGCGCTTCTCCCCGGAGCTCCCGGATTTTCTCCCCGGGTTTTGTCGCCTGCCCCGGAACCGGCGCGGTTTCGCTGAGAATGACCTCTTCACCAGAAGGTTTGAAGTACCGCCCATCTATGCGCTGCAGTCGCAAGCCCCCGGCGAAACTCAGGAGAACTGATCCTCCGGATTCTATATCGTACACCAAGATGTACGCTCCGGATCCGATGTCTCGAGTCGGGTGCCCGACCAGCTTCACTACCTCCGCGAAGCTCATGCCAACGTGGAGCTTCTCGAAGCCAGTCGCCTTGCACGCCTTGCCTGTGGGGATGGGATAGACATCTGTGTCCATGGTCTTGCTGCCATTATCGCGTCCATTATCACGTCGTCCACAGCCCCCGGCGACAATGGTGGCCGTGAGCAGGAACGCAACGTACAGTGCTTCGGCTCTTGAGACACCTATAGTCATTGCTGCGCTCCCAGACTTACTTCGTCCCCACCCCGCCCGAGTTCGCGGGTCAGCCCGAGTTCCGGGAGCCCAGTTCCGCGGAGACCGCACCTAACTCGGCCCTTGGGACCTCTCGTCCCCGTCTTGCCCGCCTTGAGTCGCGGGATCTCTCGAGCGAAGTCCAAGGGCCTGCTCGGGCGCCGCCGGACCAATGAACTCAAAACCCTACGGTTTCTTGCCCGCGCCTGGGGCCGGCGGCATACCCCACGTCCTGTCCCTTCATCCGGGTATCCGAAATGATTTCCCCGGGTGCGGTGAACCGTAACCGCCGGCCGGGCCGGCGCCAAGGCAGAAATTGACAATTGCAGATTGCAAATTGGGAATTGCTAATTGATCCGCCGCGTGCGGCGGCGGATCAGGGCGCGAGGTAGAAGGGGTTAGTCCAGGCCTTGCGGCCGGCGGGGTCGGTGACCTCGATCCGCACGAAGATGGCGCGCTCGGGCAGCTCGTGCTCGGCCTGGGTGAGCAGGCGGCCGGTCGGGTCGGCGTGGCGGCCCTGCCCCAGGGCGCCGTTGCAGCGGAAGAGGATGGTGCCGGCCGGGGAGGTTCGCACCCGCGGCCGCCGGGGGCCGAGGAACTCCAGCTCGTGGATTTCGGGTCCCATGCTGGAGTAGAAGCGTCCGGCCTGGAGGGCGGCGATGACCTCGGCGGGGGTGCGGGCCTTGGCCTTGACCATCACCCAGCCGCCGCAGTGATCGTCGTCGCGCCGCCAATGGGCGTCGTCCACGGCCAGGCCGTCCCAGCGGTGGCCGCGGGCCAGCAACTGGTCCCACACGTACGTCGAGTGCCCCAGCCCATCCTCCACCTCGCAGCCGTGGTTGTACACCTCCAGGCCGCCGAAGCCGGAAAGCGGCGCGATCAGCTCGGTCGTCAGGGCCGACCAGTACGGGTGGGCCAGCACGAGGTAGTCGCAGATTCCCTTCAGCGCCTCGGCCATGGCGTACGGCTGCCCGAGCAGGTCGCGGAGCGCCTCGTGATGCCCGGCATGCACTCCCACGGCCATGAAGTGCAGGCCGGCCGGGCCGGCAGGGAAGTTCGCGTGGTACTCGGCGCCGGGGATGACCAGCAGCTCCTGGTGCGGGTCCTCGGGCGTGGTGACGTGCCAGTGGTCGCCGAAGACCAGCACGTCGTAGCCGTGCTGCTTGTAGACCTCCAGTGCCCGGGCAGGCGAGACCGCCCCGTCGGACTGGCTGGTGTGCACGTGGATGCCGACCTTCAGCCACTCACCCTCCGCCTGGAAGGGGTTTTCACGAATGGGCTGTGGCATGCAATGCCCTTCCTCTTTTTGCGTGTCCGCGGAGGCGGCAGCGCGGGCAGGCTCACGGCCTCCTGCGGCATCGGGCCATGATACCTTCTCGCTGCCGCCAGCGGAACGCAGCGGCCTCCGCCGGCCAGGCCCCCGGCGCACGGAACGAACCGCGCCGACAAATCAGCGCTTGCCAGGGCCGCAAGGGCAGGTATTCTTATGTCGAAAACGACCACGTCAGTGGTTTAGGGCGCGGCGGCGCGCCGGAACGGAGAATCTCAGGCGCAAGGAGGCTGCTGACATGGGGAAGGCATACTACAAGCCGCGCGAAGCGGCGGCAAAGCTTGGCATCACCCCCGAGGAGCTCGTCCATCTGGTCCGCGAGAAGAGGCTTCACGTCCGTCGAGACGGCGAGCAGAAGGTGCTGATCGCGGAGGAGGTTGACGCCCTGGCGGGCGGGGTCGGCAGGATGAGCGCGCGTTTCCTCAGCGACACGAACGTCGAGGACGCCATTGACCTGTCCCGGGCCGACCCCTCGGTCCTGGAAGGCGGCGGGTCAGGCCTGCTGGAGCTGACCCGCGAAAGGTACGACACCTCGCTGGGAGACGTGGGGGATCGCGCCGCGGCGCAGGCCCCGGCCGAGGCCGCCGGCCGCCCCGGCCCCGCGGACAAGGCCGGGCCGTGGATGACGATACCAAAGGCCGCCGCCATTCTGGGGCTGAACACACGGACGGTCGAGGGGCTGATCCAGGCCGGCGAGCTGGAAAGCCGCCGCCGGCCCGACGGCCAGACAGAAGTCCTCGTCAGGACCAGGGCGAGCCTGGCCGACTTCGGCCCGGCCAGAGAAATCGCGGAGATTCAGGTCGAGCGAACCGCCCTGGACCTGGCCAAGCGGCTGACCGAGACCCGGGAAGGTGAGCTGAATCGGGCGCGCCGGATCGCCGCGGCGGCCTGGGCGCTGGTGGCCGCCCTGGTGATCGCCGCGGGCATGCAGTTGTGGTGGGGGTTGGATCGAGGCGCCCAGCTCGAGGTGCAGCGAGCCACGGCGGCCGGCCTCAGCCAGCGGCTGACCAGCCTCGGCGGGCAGCTAACTGAAGAGAAGGCCCGGACGGCGAAGCTGGCCGACGAGCTGTCCACCGTCCGCGGCGACCTGCGCAGCCTCCAGGCGAAGAAGGATCAGCTTCAGGACGAACTCCTGGCGGCCGGCCGGGCCCTGGCCGAAAGCAAGGCCGCCGCCCAAGTCCTGGCGGCCAATCTGGAGGCAGCCAAGGCCACGACCGCCCTGCTGACTGCCGAGCTGGAGCGGGCCAAGGCCGCCACCCAGCCCACCACCCAGGCCGCCGACAGCCGGCCCGGCACGTGAGAGGGGCCCGGGCCGCACGCGACGGTCCCAGCCGGCCCGACAGGCTGACAAGGCAGCCAGGGCAAGGGCGCGGGTGTTTTTTCGAAAAGCCCGGTCGGGGAAATCCCGACTGGACTCATATGACAGAACGGCTCGGGATAGGTTGCGGAAAACAGAAGGAGCGGGTGCATGCCCCATAGCCGATCGCGCTTCACCTGGCTCGCGGAGCTGCCTGGGATCCTGGCCCTGTCCATTCTGGGGCTGATAGGGATGGCCTTCGCCGTGACCGCTGTCCACGGCATCCTGGCCATCCGGCAGGGGGCGAAGCTGGAGCCCTTGCTGTGGTGGATCATCGCCCTGCTGGGCGAGGCGGCGGCGGCCGCGCTCGTGCTGCTGCTGTACGGCTTGGTCAAGACCGTCCAGGCCAACCAGAGTGCGGTCGAGGCCGGGGTGGACCGCCTGAATCGCCTGGAAAGCGCCACCGAGGCGGTGCTCGAATCCTCCCGGCGCCTGGTGGACCTGGAGCAGATGTCCGACGCGGCCAAGGGCCTGTTGTTCCGGGACCGCGAGTACGAGGCCATGAACGAGCGGCTGCACGAGTACCTCATTCGCCAGGATGAGGGCAAGGCCAAGGCGTTCGTGGCCGAGGTCGAGGAACGCCTCGGCTACGCCGAGCAGGTGGACCGGATGCGGAAGGAGCTGGCGGCGGCGAGGGAAACGACCATGGATCAGAAAGTGGAGGCGGCCGTGGAGCGGGTCAACAAGCTCATCGAGGCCAAGGACTGGGCCCGGGCCGGCCGCCAGACCCGGCGGCTGCTGGAGCTGCTGCCGGACAATCCCAAGATCGCCGCCCTGCCGCGGATCATTCGCGAGGCCCAGATCAATCACAAGCGGGCCCTGCTTCAGAAGTACGGCGAGGCGGTCAAGACCAGCGACGTCGAGCGCGGCATCGAGCTGATCCAGGAGTTGGACAGGTACCTCACGCCGCAGGAGGGGGCGGCCCTGGAGGAATCGGCCCGCAGCGTCTTCAGGGCCAAGCTCAAGAACCTCGGCGTCACCTTCGCCATGCACGTCAGCGAAGAGAATTGGGTGGAGGCCCTGGACATCGGCCAGCAGATCATCCGGGAGTTCCCCAACTCGCGGATGGCCGAGGAGGTCCGCCAGAAGCTGCCGCGTCTGACGACCCTGGCGGCCGCCCAGGACCAGAAGTGACGGGCTCCCGCCGCCCCGGCAGACGCGGTCGCGCCGGTTCCGGCGGTCCGATCCGCCTTGGCCTGAAATGGCACACCTGAACGTTGAAATCAAGGCCCGCTGCGACGACCCCGACGGGGTCCGCAGGGCCCTGCTGGAGCGGAACGCGGATTTCAGGGGCACTGACCACCAGGTGGACACCTATTTCAACTGCCCCGCCGGCCGGCTGAAGCTCCGCGAAGGGAACATCGAAAACAGCCTGATCCATTACGACCGGCCGGACGCCGCCGGGCCGAAGGAGGCGGTCATTACCCTCTACCACCCCCGGCCCGACCCGGCCCTGAAGGACGTCCTAACCAAGGCCCTGGGCGTCCGCGTGGTCGTCAGCAAGAGGCGGGAAATCTACTTCATCGGCAACGTCAAGTTCCACATCGACGACGTGGAGGGGCTCGGCTGTTTCGTGGAAATTGAGGCCATCGACGAGACCGGCCGGATAGGGGCGAAAAACCTCCGGGCCCAGTGCCGCCAGTACATGAAGCTTTTCGGAATCCGCCCCGACGTGCTGATCAGCAGCTCCTACGGCGACATGCTGCTGAGCCGGAGCCAAAGCGGCCCGTGCAGACCGCCGTCCTGATGGCCCAGAAGCGCGAGCCGCCCGCCGCCGGGGCCCCGGCGTGCTGGCTCTTCAGGTTGTTGCTTCTTCCATCCAAGCCCGACGCCCGCAGATCGGACGTCGTTAGAACGCCGCCATGCCCTCGGCGCTCTGCCGCTGCTGGCGCTGGACCGGGGGCGCGTTGGCGATCAGGTCCGCCAGCATCTTCTCGTACCGGGCGGGGCTGACCGGCAGCTTCACCTTCTTGCCCAGGTAGCTCGACAGGATGGTGGCGTTGATGGTCTGCTGCGACCACATTCCCTCGGCCGCCGAGACCAGCAGCCTGTCCTTCTTGCGGGTGAGGACGGCCTCGGCGAAGCGGCTGTGAAGCAGCCCTTCTTGCGCCTCGGGCACTTCCGGCGCCGTAGGGGTTGGGCCCGCCGTAGCTGCGGGCGAAGTCCACCAGGTCCTGCTCGTAGCGGATGTACCGGGCAAACTTGCCGTCCTGGAGCATCACCGCCCCGGCCGAGCCGAACAGGTCAACCCGAGAGCTGTCCCCGTGCGTGGCCACGCTGAAGTTCATCGTGAAGTGCACCCCGTTGGGGAACAGGCCCGTGGCCGAGGCATGGTCCTCCACCTGGCTGTTGGTGTGATACAGATTGGCGCAGTGCCCGGACAGTTCGGCCGGCATGTCCTCGGCGGCGAGAAAGCACATGAGGTCGATGCCGTGCGGGGCCTGGTTGATGAGCACGCCGCCGCCTTCGTCGCGCCAGGTGCCGCGCCAGCCCCCGAGCGTGTAATAGAAATCGCTCTTGAAGTACGACCCGCTCACCCGGATGCTCAGCAGCTTGCCCAGCTCGCCCGCCCGGATCATCTCCTTGAGCTTGATGACCGTGGGGTTGGCCCGCTGCTGGTAGTGAATGCCGGCGATCCGCCGCCGGCGATTGACGGCCTTGAGCAGCTTCAGGGCGTCGCCCGGGGTGGCCGCCAGCGGCTTTTCGACGATGACGTCCCTGCCGGCTTCGACGGCCAGGCCCACGTGCTGGGCGTGGAGCGGGTGCGGCGTGCCCACGATGACGGCGTCCACGTCGTCCCGGGCAACCAGCTCGGCGGCCGATGTCGTGCCCGGCAAGCCCAGCCGCTGGCACTGCTGGTGAAGACGGGCCTCGTCCAGGTCGCAAAGGGCCGTCAGCTGGTAAGGCCCGCCGCCCTCCCGCAGCAGGTTCGCGTGGTAATTCCCTATCAGACCGGCACTTCCTATGACTCCGAAACGCACCTTCTTGTCCATGCTCTTACTCCCTGTCCGGTGAAGGCGAGGTCATCTGCTTACGGCCGGGCGAGCTTAGTCGAATCGGCTGGCGGAAGCAAAAGCGAATTTCGCCCCTCCCGGCCACCCGGCAAAGTTTTTTGGAAATTCTTGTCAAGCCCTTGACGAACAAATACCAGACTGCTATATTTGTGGCAGGAATTCACAAGCTGGATCGGAAAGGCTCGGATAGCGGGAAGTCCGTCGGGCTTCAAGGCGCGGGGAGCGTTTATATGCTCGGCGGGCCGAGAATTGAGTTGACTTCGATCAGTTCTTGACCGATCCTTGTGTGTAGCCGGATGTGTGTTTCAGTGTTGTCTGGGCGATGAGGCTCAAGACGCCGCTATTTGAAAAGTGAACAGTGCCGCCGTCACGAGGATGTGACCCGACCGGTCTCGGCAATCGCGGCCGCGCCGGCCCGGGAAAGCATATATGGGCGGGACTGACTTGCGAGGTCCTGCCCGACTCGAAATCCTCGTGATGCCATCCAGCCCAGTCTGGATCGCAGGATTTTGAGTTTTGGCCTGTCCCTTCGGGGACAATTAGCCAGCATCACCCAATCGATCCAAGCGTCTCTCCGGGAGTTGTCTGCGAGGGACGTGGGAACGATACATCAACTGAAGGGTTTGATCCTGGCTCAGAACGAACGCTGGCGGCGTGGCTAACCCATGCAAGTCGGGCGCGAAAGTTCCCTTCGGGGAGCTAGTAGCGCGGCGAAAGGGTGAGTAATGCATGGGCAACGTACCCCGGGCACGAGGATAATCCGCCGAAAGGCGGGGTAACACTCGATGAGACCACGCGGAGGATCTCCATGTGGTCAAAGGGCGGGGATCCCGACTCGTCGGGACCTGCCGGCCTGGGATCGGCCCATGTCCCATCAGCTTGTTGGTAGGGTAACGGCCTACCAAGGCGATGACGGGTAGCCGGACTGAGAGGTCGACCGGCCACATTGGGACTGAGACACTGCCCAGACTCCTACGGGAGGCTGCAGGGACGAATATTCCGCAATGGGCGAAAGCCTGACGGAGCGACGCCGCGTGTGGGAAGAAGCCCTTCGGGGTGTAAACCACTGTCAGGGGTCACCAAGCAAATTCGCCGAACAGGCGGAGGCGTTGAGGAGCCCCGGAGGAAGCCACGGCTAACTTCGTGCCAGCAGCCGCGGTAAGACGAAGGTGGCGAGCGTTGTTCGGAATCACTGGGCTTAAAGAGCACGTAGGCGGCCTGTCAAGCGCTTCGTGAAATCCCTCGGCTCAACCGGGGAATGGCTTGGCGAACTGGCAGGCTTGAG
>Ga0111187_1047_pt1 | contig 12914 bp, 11 predicted proteins | sample DeeMarSWOR324_28_FD_80242 | JGI IMG/M metagenome (GOLD analysis project Ga0111187, IMG submission 80242) | Phycisphaerae bacterium SM23_33 | reverse complement strand
TGGTTCCCGAGTCCACGGATTACACAGATTACACGGGCCGAAGGGGCGTCCCTACGGGACCAATTGAATTGCCGCTTGGGACCGGCCCCGGGGTTCCCGGTTCCTGGCTTCGGCACGGAGCGGGGCCGCAACGGCCTTGATACTTCTTGCTGCGGGGTATTTACTGGGTGATGCAAGCGGTCAACTTGTGACCTTGCTGGAGGAGCTCAAGGAAGAGCTTTGGCCTCGGATCGCAGCAGATAGCGGCGAGCGAGGCTCAAGCGCCGGACAGTCCGTTGGGCGTCGGCCCCCGGGCGGGCGATCCGCAGGGCGGGATTGGCGTGCCGCCGGGGCGGAGAGGGCGTGATGTTCTCGCGTCGCGTGCAGTCCTGGCTGGTGGCCCTGAGCGACCCGAACGGTCCGCGGCAGCCGCTGCCCGAGCGTCCCCTTCGGGGCGGCCAAGCCGAGCAGCTCGTCAAGCTGGCCGACCGCCACACCGTGCTGCCGGCGGTGGCGGCGAACCTCCGACGGGCCGCCCAGGCCGGCGGGCTCGCGGCCGGGGCCGCGCCCGAGCTGGAATCGGCGATGGAGTGGGCCAACGAGCGATTGCTGAGGCGGACGGCCCTTTCGCTGGCGATCCGCGGGCAGTTGGCGGAGATCGGGGCGGCCTTCGCCGGGCGCGACCTGGCGGCGGTCGCGATCAAGGGAGCCGATTTCGGCGACCGGCTCTACCCCGCTCCGGCGTTGAGGCCGTTTACGGACCTGGACCTTCTGGTCCCGGCCCGCTGCCTGGCGGGCGCAGAAGAGGTGATGTCGCGGCTGGGCTACGCGGCGGGCTCGGCGGCGATGAAGTACGGAACCGGCTACGCCCAGCGGAGCTGGCGGCGCCCCGACCGGCTGGGCGGGACGGTCGAGATCCACTGGAACCTGGTCAACTCCCCCACCGTCCGCCGCGGCGTGTCGGTGGAGTTCGACGACCTGCGGATGGAGGCGGCCCCGGCCGGGTGGCGGCTGCCTCGCCCGGACGCCTCCTCCCTGCTGCTGATCGCGGCGGTGCACGGGGCGGCCAGTCACGCCTTTGACCGTCTCCAGCTTCTGTGGGACGTCTGCCAGGCCGCCGCCGGCGCCGCGGGCAAGCCCGACGAGGACTGGCTGGCCGAGGCCGCCAGCCGAACCGGCAGCTCCACGGCGCTGGCCGCGGCGCTGGACCTGGCCGAAAGGGTGCTGGCCAGGCCCGCCTGCGGTGAGCTGATCTCTCGCCTGCGCCTGCGGCGGCCGGGCGCGGCCCTGCGGGCGACGTTGACGCGCGGCGTCGTGCTGCGGACGCACTGGTACTTCGATTCCTTTCGCCGCCAGATCTTCCGGCAACTGCTCAAGAAGAGGCGCTGAGGACGGCCCAGGCGCCAGCCGGCCGTGCGGCGGGGCAGCGGCGCTATTCACGCCGGTCGATCAGGTCCCGTATCCGCAGGCCGTGCTTCCTCAGCAAGGCCTGAAGGTTCGGCCGCTGCATGCCGATCTCGTCAGCGGCCTTGGTGACGTTATAGTCATTCCGGCGCAGGGCCTCCAGAAGGAAGGCCCTCTCCACCTCGACCACTGCCTGATCGCGCAGCCTTTTCTTGAGCTCGTTCAGCTCCGCGGCGGTCTTCGGGATCGAGGGCAGGGGCGGGGAGGCCTTCCTGGCGACGCGGGGGGCGAGATATGGCCCCCGCGGCCCGCCTTCGCGAAGGTGCGCCTGGCCGACCCGCCCGCCCGTGCAGAGGATGACCAGGCGCTCGATGACGTTGTACAGTTCCCGGACGTTGCCGGGCCAATCATACTGCATCAGGACCTCGATGGCCTCCGGCGTGAACTCCTCGATGCGCTTGTGCATCCTGGCCGAGAAAATCGACAAGAAGTGCCGGGCCAGCAGAGGAATGTCTTCCCGGCGCTCGCGCAGCGGCGGGATGTGTATGGGAAAAACGTTCAGGCGATAGAAGAGGTCTTCCCTGAACCTGCCTTCCCCCACAAGGGTCTGGAGGTCGCGGTTGGTGGCGGCGATGTAGCGGACGTCCACCTTGACGGAATCGGAGGCCCCCACGCCCCGGACCTCGCGGGTCTCGATGACTCGCAGCAGCGTAGCCTGGAGGTCAAGCGACAGATTGCTTATCTCGTCAAGGAAAAGGGTGCCGCCGCCGGCGGCCTGGATAAGCCCGTCGTGGTTCGCGATGGCACCCGTGAACGCGCCGCGGACGTGGCCGAACAGTTCGCTGGCAACCAGGCTGGGGGCGATGGCCCCGCAATTGACGGCGACGAAACGCCCGTTCTTGCGCGGGCTTGAAAAGTGAATGGCGTGGGCGACCAGCTCTTTGCCCGTGCCGCTCTCGCCGGTCAGCAGCACGGTGGCATCGGTCTGGGCGACCTGCTCCACGAGGGCCAGCACGCGTTTCATCGCCGGGCTTTCCCCCACCAGCCGCGAGATCCGGTAACGATCCGCCAGCGCCTCCTGAAGTTCACGATAGTCCCTCAAAAGCCGCCGCTCGCGCAGGGCCTTGTGCACGGCGGCCTCCAGCTCCTCCGGGCTGAAAGGCTTGGCCACGTAATCGAAGGCACCCATCTTGATGGCTTCTACGGCGCTCTGGATGGTGGCGTACCCCGTGATCACGACGATCGGCACGTCCGGAAAGCCGTCCGGCGCGCGGCCGAGAATGTCCACGCCGCTGATGTCGGGCAGCTTCAGGTCGACCAGGGCGAGGTCGAAACGCTCTGCCTCCAGCAACGCCAATCCCCGCCGGCCGTCCTCGGTCAATCTCACGTCGTAGTCTTGCCCGAGAATGCGCTCGCAACTGCGCCGAACCAGGGGATCGTCATCCACCACGAGTATGCGCGGCTTCGTCTTCATCGGCCTTTTCCTTCGGCGCAACGGGCAGGCGGACGGTGACCATGGTCCCGCGGTTCAGTTCGCTGGCCACCCTGATCTGGCCGCCGTGTTCGGTCACAATCCCGTAGCTTATCGCCAGGCCCAGCCCGGTCCCCTTGCCGGGCGGCTTGGTCGTGAAGAACGGGTCCATGATGTGCTCCAGGTTCTCCGGAGGAATCCCGCAGCCGGTGTCGGCGATCTCGAATTCAGCCCAGCGGCCGGGGGGCCCCGCCGGCCGGGCCTCGCCGGACGGCCCAGCGGCACGCTCGCCCTCAGCGGCCCCGCTGTCCTGGGCCGCGGCCCGGGTGCGGACGGTGAGGGTCCCGCCGTCCGGCATGGCGTCTATGGCGTTGAGGATCACGTTCACGGCCACCTCCTGGATCTGGTTGGGATCGATCACCAGGTGAGGCAGGTCCGCATCCATGTCCTCCACCACAGCAATTCGGTTGAGGCGAGCCTGGTTTCGGGTGAGGTTCAGCGCCCGGCGGAGCACCTCGTTCAAGCTGGAAAGGCTTTTTTGCGGCTCGTTCTGGCGCGAGAAGTTCAGCAGGCCGCGGACGATGTCCCGGCAACGGCCCGTGGCGTCAATGATCGCTTCGATGTCCTCTTTTTGCTGGGAATTCTCCGGGGCGTTCCTGAGCAGCATGTGGGAGAAGGTGAGCACGCCGGTCAAGGGGTTGTTGATCTCGTGAGCGACGCCGGCGGCCAGCCGGCCCACCGCCGCCAGCCGCTCCGAACGGGTCAGTTGAAGGCGTGTTCGCTGCTTGAGCAGCTCGTCCCGCTCTCTGAGCGAGTTGGCCATGGCGTTAAAGGTCCGCATCAGGGCGCTGATCTCCCCGGAGGAGCTCACCGGCACGGTTCCGGAGAAGTCCCCCCGCGCGACCGCCTCGGAGGCGGCCACCAGGGCGCGGACGGGACGCGAGACGCTGTCGGCGAGCTTCCAGGCCACCAGGCCGGCGGCCAGCAGGCCGGCCAGGGTCACCAGTGCGAACGTCACCAGTGTGTTCAGCGCGACGTCGCGGAACTTCCGCTGGAGCACGCCGACGTACAGCATGCCGATCGATTTCCTGTCCACGTCGGTGATCGGGGCGTAGGCCGACACGTACCAGTCATTGACGACCCAGGCCCGCCCGAGCCAGTCCTTGCCCTGCCGCAGGACGTGGTCGTGAACCTCGGCGCTGACGCGCGTGCCGATGGCCCGCGAGCCGTCCTCCCGCAGGACGTTGGTGGAGATGCGCACGTCATCCTGGAACACGGTGGCGGTGCCGAGCGGCTTGCCGGCGTACTGCTCGCCGCGGAACACCGTGTTCTGGACCTGGTCCACGAGTTCGTAATTCCGGCTGAGCAGCGTGCCCGCCCGCAACACGCCGACCAGCCTGCCGCCGGGGCCGAACACGGGCCCCGCCGCGCAAAGCATCATGCCGGCGTCCAGCTCGGTGCTGTCGGAGGGGACGGCCTTGGGGGTCGGAAGGATCCGGATTCTGGCTCGTTCCGCGAGGGAGGGGTCCTCCTTTTCCAAAGTCTCGACCGGGACGAGCATCGTGCCCGAGGTAACGCCCCCGCCCTGGAGCACCTCCCTCACCAGGCGGTCGTCGGCGACGGAATCGCCGGAGGCCTGGGGGCGATGGGCCCTGTGGATCACGCGGCCCTGGGCGTCTGCCACGTACAGCAGGTCCAGCGCGGCGCTGCGGCGGACGGCGGCCAGCCGCGGGGCCAGGTAGCCTGTCTCTGCCGCGGCGACGGCCTCGGAGAAGCGCTCACCCAGGGCGGTGTATTGCAGCGCGGCGGCCATCGCCTCCAGCCGATGGTCGTAAAACTCCCGGGCCGCGTTCAGGTCCTGCTGAACGCGGTTCTCGGCCTCCCGACCCAGGTACCGCCAGAGCAGGTGCCCCCCGATCAGCGTGCAGACGCCTCCGGAGATGGCCACCACTGACAACATGCTCAGTACCGTGCGGCGTCTAAGCGTCATCGGTCGAACTCCAGGTTCGGCGGCCCTATTCTAGACTGTCTCGGTCCCCTGGCAAAGCTTCTCGCTGTCCACACGCAACGACCGTGGGTGTATGGCGCCGGCATACAGGTGAACCCCGATGACGTACAATGGGGGAAGAAATCGCGATTGACAGCCGGCCAGAACCAGCCGGCCGGCGTTGCGTATCTCGTCGCTTGCAGGTAACTTACTCGGCTTGGCAAAGCAAATGTGCCGCAGGCATGGCGACCGGCATGGGCTTTGCCCCGCAGTCCAGATGTCAGGCAGGCAGGAAATCCACTGCCAAAGAAAGGCGAGCGCACCATGTCCGCAGCACGGAGAATTCTGGTGGTCGACGACGAGCCGTTGGTAACCAGGGGCTGCCGGCGCATCCTCACCGACGCGGGTTATGAAGTAGCTACCGCGTGCACCGGCCAAGACGGGCTGAACCGCGCGTTCAAGGAACGGTTTGACCTGGTGATCACCGACCTGAGGCTGCCCGATCTGGACGGCATGGAGCTGGTCCGCGCGCTCAGGAGCCGGCGGCCGGACATACCTGTGGTCGTGATAACCGGCTACGGCTCCGTGCCCTCGGCGGTCGAGGCCGTCAGGCTGGGGGCGTCGGACTACATCGAGAAGCCCTTCACCCCCCGGCAGATCATGGAGGTGATCGATCGCGCGCTGGCGGCCTCCGAAACCAAGGACCAGCCCACCTCCGACGCCTCCATGGTAAGAGACGTTATCGGCCGGGCGCTGACGGCTTCCGAACGCAAGGACGAAGTCAGGATTGAGGCGTCCCTGGTAAGAGAGGTGCTGAGGCTGGCCGCCAGGGACCCGAATTTCGGACAGCGCCTGCTGACCGAGGGCAGCCGCGTGCTGTCCGGATTCGCCCTCAGCCCGCCGGCCAAGGCGGCGATCATGGCCGGCGACATCGCCTGGATCGAAAAGGAATGCGGAGAGCTCTCCCGTGAGGAACGCGCCTGGCTCGAACGCCGACTGGAGTCGGAAACGTAACAAGGAGAACGCCTGATGGTGGCCCGGAAGCGGATTCTCGTCATCGATGACGACGCCACGGTTCGGCAGAGTTGCCAGAGGGTCCTGGGCGAGCACGGCTACGAGGTGGAGACCGCCGCCTCGGGACAGGAGGGGCTGGAACGTACCCGGTGCGGCTACTACGACTGCGCGCTGGTTGACCTGAAGATGCCGGACCTGGACGGCATGGAAATCGTGCGGACCGCTCGCCGGGACCGCGGCAACATGGCCGTGTTGATCGTGACCGGCTACGGCGCGCTGCAAACGGCCGCCGAGGCCATGCGGCTGGGCGTGTCCGACTACATCTGCAAACCTTTCACGCCGGAAGAGATCACGCAGGCCGTCAGGGAGGCGCTGACCAGGCTGCCTGACAAGGCGGCGGTCGGTGCCCTCGAGCGGGTGGCGCAGGAGATCAAAGGAATCGCGCCAAGGCCCGAACACTTCGAGCACCGAAGCCCGCAGGCCGTGGCGGAGATGGTCACCCGGGGCGTCGGCGTCAAGAAAGCCACGCTGTCCCTCCTGAACGCCCTGATCCTGGGGATTCTGGCCGGGGGGTACATCGGCTTTGGGGCGGCCCTGGCCACGCTGGTGGGGTACGACGCGGCGAGCAAGTTCGGCACCGGGGTGGCCCAGGTGCTGGCCGGTTCGGTGTTTTCCGTGGGACTGATCCTGGTGGTCATCGCCGGGGCCGAGCTGTTCACCGGCAACAATCTGATGATCACGGGGGTGCTGGGCAAGGAGTACGGACTGGCCCGCATGCTGAACCGCTGGGCCGTGGTTTACGTGGCCAACTTCATCGGGGCGCTGCTGCTGGCCTTCATCATGTACGAGTCGGGGCTGTGGAAGATGGCGTCCGGCGGGGTCGGCGCCAAGGCCGTCGCCATTGCCAGCGCCAAGGTCAACCTGTCGTTCGGCAACGCCTTCTTCCGCGGCATCGGCTGCAACTGGCTGGTCTGCCTGGCCGTGTGGATGGCCCTGTCGGCCAAGGACATCGCCGGCAAGGTGCTGGTCATCTTCTTCCCCATTATGGCGTTCGTGGCCTTGGGCTACGAGCACTGCGTGGCGAACATGTACTTCATTCCCTTGGGCCTGCTGCTGAAGGGCACCAGCGCCGCGGCCGGAGCCGCCGGCCTGGAATCGCTCACCTGGGGAGGGTTCTTCCTGGCCAACCTCATTCCGGTGACGCTGGGGAACGTGGTGGGCGGGGCCATCTTCGTGGGCTCGGCGTACTGGTGGGCCTTCATGCGCGGCCAGAGGAAAAAGGCCCAAGTCAAATCAACCGGTTCTTCGGCCTGACCCGCGGCCGCCTCAAGCTCCCGCCGGCCACGTCGCGGATGCGCCCACGCCGCCTTCAAACAAGCGGCGGGCATTCCACGAAGATCGCGCCACGCCGCCCGGATCAGGCCGCAAACGTCCGCCCAGGTTCGACGGCAAAGGTGGACGCCGGCCCGCCAAGGCGGCTCGGGGGTTTCATTGTTTATGAAGGGTCCGTCCTGTGCTAACTTGTGTGACGTGGTGTCATGGCAGAGGAGCGGGTAAACGAAGCGGCTGCTTCCCGCGACACGCCGGCCGCGCGCCCGAAGGGATTCCAGGCCTTTGTTGAGGCGGTGCGCTCCGCGGGGGTCGTCGCCGAGCCGCTCGTCCACTGGGCTGTCCAGGAGAGCCACCTCACCGGCCGGGGCATCCAGGAACTGCTGGTGGAGCGGGCTCCGGCGGCCGAGGGGGCCATCTATCGCCTGCTGGCGGAGTTCCTGGGCGTGGAGTTCGAGCCGCTCACCGGGCGGGAGCTCGACGAGGAACTGGCCCGTTTCCTGCCCAGCACGTTCGCGCTGGCCCACGGCATCGCCCCCGTGCAGTGGCACGAGGGGGAGCTGGTCGTCGTCACCTCTCAGGTGGAGATGCTCACGCAGACCGACCAGGTCTCCACGGTCGTCGGGGCGCCGGTGCGGCTGGTTCTGGGCCCGCCCTCGCGGCTGAACCGGTTCCTTCAGAGTTTTTACGGCCTGGGGGCCCAGACCGTCAGCGAGCTGGTCGCAGGCGAGGGCGAGGTCGAGGCCCCCGTGAAGCTGCTGGCCCCCGAGCCGGTGGCCATCACCGAAAACCTCGACTCCACCCAGGAGGCCTCGGTCACGCAGTTCGTCAACCAGTTGCTCATCGAGGCGGTCAAGAGCCGGGCCTCCGACATCCACATCGAGCCCTACGAGCAGCAGCTGCGGGTGCGCTTCCGCATCGACGGGGTGCTTCAGGAGATTCCCGTTCCCCCGGCCGTCAAGCAGCTCGAGCCGGCGATCATCTCGCGGCTGAAGGTCCTCAGCGACCTGGACATCGCCGAGAAGCGCCTCAGCCAGGACGGCCAGATCCGGCTGATGATCGTCGGCCGACCCGTGGACGTTCGCGTCTCGGTGCTGCCCAGCATCTACGGCGAGAGCGTGGTGCTGCGGATCCTCGATCAGCAGGCGCAGTTCCGCGACCTGGGCGAGCTGGGCATGCCCGAGGAAATGCTGCAGCGCTGCCGCTGGGTGCTTTCGCTGGCCCAGGGGCTGGTGCTGGTGACCGGCCCGACCGGCAGCGGCAAGACCACCACCCTGTACGCCTGTTTGAGTTACATCAACCGACCCGGGCGAAAGATCGTCACCATCGAGGACCCCGTGGAGTACCGCCTGGAGGGCATCACCCAGGTGCAGGTGAAGGAATCCATCGGGCTGGGGTTCTCCAGCCTGCTGCGGAGCATCGTCCGCCACGACCCGGACGTGATCATGGTCGGGGAGATTCGCGACGCCGCCACGGCCAACATCGCCCTGAACTCGGCCATCACCGGCCACCTGGTGCTGGCCACGCTGCACACCAACGACGCCCCCACGGCCGTGTCCCGGCTGACGAGCATGGGGGCGCCGCGGTACATGATTGCCTCGGCCGTGAAGGTGGTGCTGGCCCAGCGGCTGGTGCGGGTGGTCTGCCCGCACTGCAAGCAGCCGGTGGAGGTGATCCCCCCGGACGTGCTGGCCGACTTCCCCGTGCTGCGAGACGGCACGATTTTCCGCGGCCGCGGCTGCGAGGCCTGCCGGCACACCGGCTACACCGGCCGCACGGGCATCTTCGAATCGTTCGCCGTCAGCCCCTCCATCGCCGAGATGATCATCAGCGGCGCCGGCACCGCCGCCGTTCGCGAGGCCGCCACCGGCCACGGGCTGGTGCCGCTGCGCCAGGCAGGCGTCGAACTGGTGCGGGCCGGGGTGACCACCATCGGCGAGGTGTACAGGGTCACCCGCGACGTGGCCGAAGAAGACAGGGGCGGCGCAGCCCGCAGCGGCGCGGAGACGAAAGACGACCCGGCATGAATGCAGGCCCCCTACAATCCGCCGCTGGGCGCGGGTCCGGCTCGCCGCGGATCCCGGGCCTGACCGCCCGGCACATCGGCCAGCTCATGGTCCAACTGTCCGACCTGCTGGACGCCGGCTGCCCCGTCAGCCGGGCACTGCAGGCCATCGCCCGCCAGAGCGCCCAGCCCCCGCTGGCCAGACTCGCCGAGACCCTCAACGCCGCCGTCGTCAACGGGGCCTCCCTGGCCGGGGCCATGGCCACCCTGGACCGGTACTTTCCCGAAGTGCAGGTCGCCATGGTCCGCGCCGCCGAGGCCGGCGGGTTCCTCCAGAAGACGCTGTCCAGCCTGGCCGTCCAGGCGGCCCGGCAGGCCGACGCCATCAAGCAGATCAAGGCCAAGCTGGCGTATCCGGCCTTGCTGGCGGTGACGGCCCTGGCCTCGGTGATCTTCCTGCTGACCTGGGTGGTGCCGCGGTTCACGCGGGTTTACCAGGTGGCGCACACGCTGCTGCCGGCCCCGACACGGGCGCTGCTGGCGGTCAGCGGGTTTCTGGCCGGCAATCGGCTGGTCTTCCTGGTGGCGGGCGTGGTGGGCGTGCTGGCTTGGCGGGGGCTGTGGCGGTGGCAGAAGTTCCGCCTCCGCTGGGACGGGCTTGTGCTGCGGCTGCCCGTCTTCGGGCCGGTGCTGCGCGACTGGGAGATGTCCCGGCTGACCGGGACGATGGCGCTGCTGCTGACCGGCGGGGTCACCGTGCTCCGCAGCCTGGGCCTGGCCGCCCAGGTCGTCAGGAACTTTTCCATCCGCCAGGAGATCGTGCGCTTGGCCCAGGCCGTCGAACGCGGCGAGCCCCTCAGCGGGCCCATGAGGAACAGCCGGTTCTTCGATGCCACCACCACCGAAATGATCGTCGTCAGCGAGGCCAGCGGCAAACTGGCGTCGGTGCTGAGCCACCTGGCCGCCCAGCGATACCGCGACTTCCAGGCCAGGACCGACGCCCTGGTGTCCCTTATCGAGCCGGCCATCATCCTGCTGGTCGGGGCCCTGGTGGGGTTGACGGTGATGGCCCTGCTGCTGCCGGTGCTGCTGATGAACACGCTGGTCGGGTGAGGTTGAGCCATGCCAAAACGAAACGGCTTCACGTTGATGGAGATGATCCTGGTGGTGGTGATCATCGGCCTGCTGGCGGCGCTGGTGCTGCCGCGGGTCGTGGGCTGGGGCGAAAAGGCCCGGCAGACCGCCACCGCCGCCCAGGTCAGCAGCTTCAAGACGGCGCTGAGCGCATTCGAAAGGGCGTGCGGGCGCTACCCCACCACGGCCGAGGGCCTGCGAGCCCTCGTGGAACGACCCCCCGGGCTGCCGGAGGGAACCGAGTGGGAGCGGTTCCTCGAGGAGTCCACCCTCCCCAAGGACCCCTGGGGGCGCGACTACGTCTACCGCTGCCCCGGCTCGGTCAACACCGACGGCTACGACCTGTTCTCGCTCGGCCCCGACGGCCAGGAAAACACCGATGACGACATCGGCAACACCCGCAGGTAGCCGCAGCTTCACCCTCATGGAGCTGCTGCTGGTGGTGGTGATCCTCTCGCTGGCAGCGGCCCTGGTGCTTCCGCGGCTGGGGCCGGCGGCCCGGCGGATTGGAGCCCGCTCGGCCAGTTACGACCTGCTGTGGCTGCTGCGTCAGGCGCGATGGTGGGCCGCCGGCGAGGGGCAGATCTGCCGGGTGCATCTGGCGCCGGCCCCCGGCGGATACACCGCCCAGGTGACTCATCAGAGGACGGACGACGACCCCCCTCAGCCGCTGCGGGCCGAGTGGGCCAGGCTCGAACAACTGCCCGCCGTCAAAAAGCTGCTTCAGATCCCGCCGGACCGCGGCGTCAGCCGGCGGAAAGAGCTGACCGTCCGCTTCACCCCCTGGGGGGTGAGCGAGGATTACGTCATCGCACTGGCCGAAGAACCCGTCCGGACCGGCATGCGGATCGAGGTCCGCCGCCCCAGCGGCCTGGCCTGGCTGCTGCCGGAGGACGCCCCCAGCGCCTTCGATCGGGAATCCATGGCCGCCCTTGAAAACTACTGGGAGGCCCATTGTCGCGGCCTGGGCCGCTGATCATGTCGGCAAGCCAAACCATGCCTTGGGCCGCTTCGACCCCACCGGCGGCTTCCGCCCGGCGCCGGGCAGGGGGATTCTCTCTTCTGGAATTGCTGGTCGCGGCGGTGGTCCTGGCGGTGGGCCTGGTGATGGTCGCCGAAAGCATTTCCGCCGGCCTGACGGCCGCGGCGCGAACGGAGCGGCGGCTGTTCGCCGGCCGGCTGGCCGCCGACAGGCTCAACCGGGCCGCCGCCGAGGCCCCTGCCGCCCTGCCCCAGGAAGGGCAAACCCACCTCGCCGGCGTGGCATATCACTGGAAGGTCCAGCAGGCCCGCTCCCAGGGGGGGCTCGGGCGCCTTGTCTGCACCGTCCGGTGGAAAAGTCGAGGCTGGCAGCGAACGGTCACGCTGGAGCGCTTGGTGCCGGCCCAGCCCCAGAGGCCTGCAGCCCCGTGAACACAAGATCCAACAGCTCGACGGCCCTGACGCTGCTGGAGACCATCTTGTCCATTTCCATGCTGGCCATGATCCTGCTGGCCCTGCACACCGCGCTGTCGTCAGGCATCGGGGCTTACCGGCGCTGCCGGGACAGCTCCGAGCGCGACACCATGGCATGGGGCGCGATCCGGCTGCTCGCCGAGGATCTCCTGCGGCTGGCGCTTCAGGGGCCACCGCCGTCGGCGCCGACGCTGCTGGGCGTGCCGCAGGTCCGCGAGGCGGGAAGCTGCATGCTCCGCCTTCAGACCAACGCCCGCCCGGCCCCCGAGGCAAAGGAGATGCTGGTGGATTATTTCTTCATGCCGGCCGATTCCGGCGGGTCGCTGATCCGCCGATCCCAGCCGCTGGGGCGGCCCGGCGCCGGTGGATCCGCCGGCGCGGAGTCCGCTGAAAGCGTCATGGCGGAAGCCCAAGGCCGATACGAAATCCTCGCCACCGGCCTGCGGGCTGTCCGCCTGCGATACTTCGACGGCCAAGGCTGGTCGGAGCGGTGGAACTCGGCCGAGCCCTCGCGCCCGCCCAGGCTCGTCGAGGTCGTCCTGGAATTCCCCGCCCGCGACGGCACGGCCGAGGTCTACGCCCAGGCGCTACCCGTGGCCGTGGAGGGATTTCTCATCGGCGCGCCGGCGGGAAAGGGCAGCCCATGACGGCCGGGACACCTCAACGCGGCGTCGTCCTCATCGTCGTGCTGTGGGTGGTGGCGGTCCTGGCGGTGGTGTGCCTGGCCCTGGGAGGGACCGTGCGATTCCAGCAGGCTCACCTGAGGCGCAGCGGCCGGGAGGCGGCCTCCCAGCAGGCGCTGCTCAGCGGCGCGGCCCTGGCCAAGGCGCTGCTGCTGGCGGACGCGGCCTCGGCCGACACGCTGGGCGACGGCTGGGCCGGCGGCGATCCCGATCCGTTCTCGCTGACCCTGGGCCGAACGAAGGTTCGCCTGATGGCGGATTCGCCGCGATGGGGGCTGGAGGACGAATCGGCCCGGCTGAATGCGAACACGGCCTCGGCGGAGATGCTGGCGGGGCTGCCCGGGATGACCGGCTCGGCGGCCGAGGCGTTCGTGACCGCACGCGAATCGGCCCGGGGGGCCCAGGGCGGCCCGGAGCCGACGGCCGGCCTGACCGGGCCGTACGCCACGCCGG
>Ga0111187_1126_pt1 | contig 13079 bp, 10 predicted proteins | sample DeeMarSWOR324_28_FD_80242 | JGI IMG/M metagenome (GOLD analysis project Ga0111187, IMG submission 80242) | Phycisphaerae bacterium SM23_33 | reverse complement strand
AGACTGGCGAACGACTGTTCGGCCTGGACTCGTGGGCTCGATCTGTCCGGGAAGGTGCCGGCAAGGATTTGGGCCAAACCTTTGCGCTGCTTGGGATCCCCGTCGAGTTGCCTCCCGACATGCCCGTGGATTGGGATGAGTTGTTGCGAATGTCTAACTCGCGCACGGACCTGCTCGTTGCCGCGTGTCGAAGGCCGACGTTCCGTGAGCGGCGTGAGGCGGCCGAACGCCTGAGGGCTGATGTCGAGGCCGTGGTAGGCAAGACCGAGGAACACCGGGTTGCCTATGCTCGCAAGCTGGCCGAGGTGGCCAAGCAGGGAGCACCCGCGCGGCGGCAGATCACGCGGGCGCTGTTCTACCTTACGGTGAGCCTCGGCGCTATCTCCGGTCGCGCCGAGGAGTTGCGTGACGAAGTGGTGATGCGCAAGAGCCTGGCTGAAGTGGCGCTGGCCCTGCGGGTATACCAGGCGGAAAACGCGCGGTTCCCGGCAGCCCTGGACCAGCTCAAGCCTTCGTGCCTGAAGGACGTCCCGCGGGATATTTTCGTGGACAAGCCATTGATCTACCGTCCTCAGGGCAACGGGTACCTGCTTTACAGCGTCGGGGAGAATATGAAGGACGACGGCGGCAAGACTGCCGGGCCGGAGGGCGATCTCGCGCTCCGGGTGGAAGGGTAGGGGCGTCTCCCTAGAGCGAGGGAAAGCTTGCCGTGGCGCGGGGCTGGCTCTAAAATAGGGGTGGAAGGTGGGGCTAAGGAATTGGCGTGCCGGGCCCTTTGTGCGCCTTGCTGGCGCGGAGGAAGCGGATCATGAGACGCAAGAGCGGTTTCAGCCTTGTCGAGCTGCTGATCGTGGTGTCCATCCTGGGGCTGCTGGTGACGATGGTCATGCCCAGCCTGGGACGTGTCCGGGCCCTGGCGAAACGGACGGTGTGCGGGACAAGCCTCAGCGCGGCAAGCAAGGGGCTGAGCACGTACGCCGTGGAATACGGCGGCAGGCTCCCCACCTGTGGTTACGGCCCCTCCGCGTCCAGGTTCGACAGGATGGGCTGGGACGTGACCTCTAACCCGCCATCCGTTGAGAGCAACAGCCGAAACCTGTTCCTGGCCGTCCGCACCGGCCTGGATTTTGTCCCGCCCGCGGCGCTGATTTGCCCAGCCACCAGCGACAAGTCCGCCCTCCAGGAGAGCGGCGGACACAGGCACTACGACTTCGACACGGGCACGGGCAGCGCCTTCAAGAGCAAGTGCAGCTACAGCTACCACTTGCAGTTTAGAAGCAGCGCCGATGGGTCAAGGGGCTACCCGCTGACTCTGACCTCCGACCAGTCGCTGCCCGTGCTGGCGGACAAGAATCCCTTCGTCAAGTATCCCGGCACGGACTACTACGCCAACAGTGTGGGCTTCGGCAGCGACGACCCCAAAACCACCAATAGCAGGAACCATCCCAGGCTCAGCGGCGACAACATCGGCGGACAGAACGTGGCCTTTCTGAACGGCAGCGTTCGGTGGGTGACCTCGCCTACGGTGGGGCCGGGTGGCGATAACATCTACACCGTCTGGAGCGACGATGACAAGTCCGGCGGCACCCTCGCCGAGGACTCCATGCCGAAGGACAAGACCGACGGCATCCTGGTGCCGTAGCTTGCTCAGCGGCCCGGAGAGGCCTTCGGTGCGCTCGGGGGCTTGAAGGGGCGGCAGGTGAGGGCGGCCGCCACCGCTGCGGGGCGCGTTTACCCCACGGAGAAATCCGCCACGGTCCGGCCGGGGCGATACTCCCCTCCGCGGCGGGCAATCTTCTGCACCCGGACCCTTTCCGCCTCGACGCGTGCCACCAGGGCCCGGCCCGGCCATTCGAGGCTGCCCGTGTTGACGATGATCCGGTCGTTCAGTTGCCACAGCCCCGGCCGGTGCGTGTGGCCGATGATGATTACCCCGGCCTGGGGCCAATACAGTTTGAGGAAGCGGGCGGCCAGCACGGGCGTCTGCCGCCACGCCCGCAGCATCCGCCACAGCCGGCCTGGCTGGCTTGTCACGGCCAGCACCTGAAGAAGGCCGCGAACGGGCGAGACCGGCCCCTGGATGCCGCCCTGAAGCACCGTCAGCGCCTGCCGGACCGAAGCGAGCTGCCCCTCCAGGCTGGCGCGGCGCTGCGGCGGCATCTTCTGCAAGGCCAGATCCCTCTCCCGGCGCATGCCGGCGGCCTGCCGCCGCCAGGGGCATATGCTGGGAAAGATCACCTCCCCGTGGGTCACCAGGATGCGTCCGCCGGCCAGGGTGAGGTGCCCACGGTCCACGATGTCATAGTCGCAGTTGCCGGCCAGGAATATCGTCCTGACCTCATCCTCCTCACACAGCCGGCGAAGGTGAGCCAGCATCTGCCTGCTCCTGGGCTCATCGGCCGAGGAGGGCCAGTTGACGGTGTCCCCGTTGAACACAATCGTCCTGACCCCGCTCCACAGCGGGCGCAGACGTTCCAGGCGGGCCGCCCAGCGGCCGAACCATGACAGGTGCAGGTCGCTGACGACCGCGACGGGTTCCTCGCAACTTGTGCCGGGGACGTTCATTCGGTTGCGTGGCCGAATCGGGTGCGGCTTTCCGGCCGCCGCGCCGCCCAGGCCCACCGTGGCCGTGACAGGGCGATATTACCTTAGGCAGGCAGTCGGGAAAACCATCCGCTCACGCCCTGCCGACGGGCATGCCGGCTCAAGGAATCCCTCGCGCAGGCCGATTCAAACTGGTGATGAGGGCTCACAGGCAGTCCCCGCAGGCGGACGGCCCACGCGGCTCGGCCGGCCGGGCGGCAGGCGCCCGCCGAGGCGTCGCCGGCGGCATAGAGGCCGACTGCCGACGGCGCGGCTTCGCCTTGGTGGAACTGCTCATCGTTGTGCTGATGGCCGCCCTGATGGTGGCCATCGTACTTCCCGTCCTCGCCGGCGCCGGCCGGGAGGGCCGCAAGACGGCCTGCGCGGATAACCTCAATCTCGCTTACAGGGGCCTGCGCCAGTATGCCGACGCGTATGGCGGGGCGTTCCCGACGCGCGGATTCGGGGCCAACTCCGAACGCTTCGACCTCATCGGCTGGAGGCTCAACCGGGAGGTCGCCAGCGCCGGAAGCAACAGCCGGAATCTCTTCCTTGCGGTGCGGCTGCGGTTCGTGGCCCCTGCGGCGCTGGTATGCCCGAACACGGCCGACGAGCCGGCCGCGCGGGGGGCGGCCGGGACGGAATATTACGACTTCAACGTGGGCAGCGGCGACCAGTACAGGTGCCGCCTCAGCTACGGCTACCACCTTCAGTTCGGCGACCGCGGCCCCGGCACGCGAGGATATCCGCTGACGAAGGATTCCCACCCCGCCATGGCGGTGCTGGCCGACCGCACGCCCTGCGTGACCTACTCTGGCAGCCCCTACGGCGCCGGCACGCAGGCCGACGCCTGCGGCATCCCCGCCGGTCTCTCCGCCGACCAGGCCAACAGCCTGAATCACGAGCAGAGGGGCCAGAACGTCGCCAGCGTTTCCGGCCGGGTGGAGTGGGTGACCGCCCCGACCGCCGGTGTCGACGGCGACAACATCTACACCGTCTGGAGCGGGTCCGATCGCAGAGGCGGCGTCATCGCCCTGGACAGCATGCCGCGCGGGCCTGACGACTCCTTCCTGGTTCCGTAAGGCGGCCCGCCGGGCGAGTTCTATTCCCACGTTCGGCTTTGCCTTCATCTTCGGCTTGCGACCTAGAATTTGCTGAAGCCCACGAACGGGCCGGGCCCGTGAAGGGCAGTCAGCGGCGGGCCCGGCCAGCGACGGTGCTGTTGTGAGCGGGAAGAACGGCCGATATGAATCCCGCGCCCTTGGTCGGCGCTGAGTCGCACACGGAGATTTGCCGGGCGGATCCATGGTTTCCAGGGCAAGGGCAAGTTCGGGCGGTTCGGCCAACTCCTCCGGCGGCCGGCGGAAGCGTCCCGGCCGGGCAGACGGCGGGCGGAACCTGACGGCTCGCTGGCTGGGGTACGTCATCCTGGCCGGCGTGATCGTCCTGGGCATGCTCGGCGGGGCGGGGCTGACCGGCACCTCGGAGATCGGCTGGGCGGCCCTGCTGGTGGGGGCCCTGAGCCTGTGGGCGGGCTGGCTGTACTGGCGGACCGCCGCGGGCAACCGGAACGTGCCGGCCCACTGGCTGTATCCTTTCCTGGCCGCGGCCATTCTCATTCTCGCCGGCCATCTGCTGACCGGCGGCCGCGTGGATCCGGGCAGCGGACGCATCCGGGTGCTTGCCCCGCACGACCTCAGCCTGCTGACGCGGCTGACGACGCTGGCGCTGCTGGTGCTGCTGGTGCAGGACGTCTTGTCCAGGGTCCGCCGGCTGCGCTGGCTGCTGACCGCGCTGGGCGGGGTTCTGGCCGCCGGGGCCCTGGGCGGGCTGTATTCGGCCCAGGCGGTCCCCGGCGCCCCGGCCGTGGCCATGGCCGGCTTCGTCGGCGTCGGCATCCTCCTGGCGCCCTCTCTGCTGCCGGACTGGCCGGACGAGCAGCTTTTCCGTTTCCTGTCGCCGCGGCCTGCTTGCGGCCTTGCTGGTCGTGGCGCAACCTCAATGCCCCCAGGCCACCGCGTTGGCCGCCGCCGCCGTCGCCGCCGCCTTGCTGCTGGCGGGCATCATCCTGAAGCATCACCGTCTGCGCCTGCTGGCGATCGGCGCGGCCCTGGCCGTCGGCAGCGCCGTGGCCGTCTACCGGACAGCTCCGCCCTGGCCGGGATGGCTGGGCAGGCTCACGCTGCTGGGGACGGGCAGCGTTCCCTGGGACCCTGCCGCCAGCGGTCTTTGGGTGCTGGGCGCTTCGGCCGGCTGGGCCGGGGCGGCCGTTCTCGCCATAGGGCTGTTGCTGACGCTGGGGCGGAGCCTGTACGCCGCCCGCGAGGCGGACGTGGGCGACCAGGCCCGCTCGGCGCTGTGGGCGGCCGTGGCGGCGGTGGCCGGCTGCGGGCTGTTCGCCGAGGGCGGGCTGACGGTGCCGGCCGCCGTCGTGACCGCCGCCATCGCCTGGGGGCTGATGCCGCACCTGATGGTGTACCGGGTCCGCCAGTTTCGCGGTCTGGCGGTGGTGGCGGCCTTCGCCGCGGCCTTGGCCGTCCTGGGACTGGAGCAGTTCGTCAGCGGCTCGGTGTGGCTGCTTCTGGCCCGGCGCTACGGCGACGGCCTGATGCACCTTTCCGGCACGCTCATCCTGACCGCGGTGTTGTGCTGGCAGGTTCGGGCACGGCGCTGGTGGCAGGCCTTGTGCTGCGCGGCCGCGGCCGGGGTGCTCGCCGCCCTGGGCGAGCTGGGGCAGAGATACCTGTCGGCGCGATCGGCCGACTGGCGTGACGTGGGGTGGGACTTCCTCGGCGCGGGCGCGGCCCTGGGGGTGTTTCTGCTGATCCGGGGTCTGATGCGGCTGGAGCGGGCGTTTCCCGCCCGGGCGCGGATTTCCACGGAGAAATACGAGCTTTGGCGCCGCTTCGCCGGGCCGCCGTTGTAGCGGCCGCGGCAGAGGCAATCTGGCAGGTCGAAACCACGGGGCTTGAGGCACAGGCCGTGACGGAAGAATGGAAAATGAACGTGGCGGAGCGGATTCGCCGGCTGCCCGAATACCTGTTCGGCCGGCTGAACGCCTCCAAGCACCAGATGCGTGTGGCGGGGGTGGACGTCATCGACCTGGGGATGGGCAACCCCCTGGACGCCCCGCCGGCGGAGGTGGTGGAGAAGCTCTGCCAGGCGGCCCGCAATCCGCGAAACCACCGGTACAGCGACTCAGCCGGCGTGCTGAACCTGCGCCGGGAGGTGGCCAAGCTGTACAGCAAGCGGTACGGCGTCGCCTTGGACCCGGCCGAGGAGGTCGTCGCCGTGATTGGCTCCAAGGAGGGCTTTTCGCACCTGTGCCTGGCGCTGATGGGCCCGGGCGACACGGCGGTGGTGGGCGACCCGTATTTTCCCGTCCACGTCTACGCCGTGGCCCTGGCCGGGGCCAACGTCATCAACGTGCCTTTGGGGGCCGACCAGGCCTTCCTGGAGCGGGTCAGGCACGTCGTGGAGCACCTTTACCCCAGGCCCAAGTGCCTGATCCTGAACTACCCCCACAACCCCACGGCCATGACCGTCGATAGCGTGGCGTTCTTCGAGGCCGTGGTGAGGCTGGCCCGGCGGACCGGCATCTACGTCATCCACGACTTCGTCTACGGGCGGACCTGCTTTGACGGGTACACGGCGCCGTCTCTGATGCAGGCTGACGGGGCCAAGGACGTGGGCGTGGAGTTCATCACCATGTCCAAGCCGTACAACATGGCCGGCTGGCGGATCGGGTTCTGCGTGGGCAACGCCGAGATGATCCGGGCCCTGGTCACCATCAAGGGATACTACGATTACGGCATCTTCCAGCCGATCCAGATCGCCGGCATTATCGCCCTGCGGCACTGTGACGGCGCCGTCGCCGCCCAGGCCGAGACCTATCGCAGACGCCGCGACGTGGTGGTGGACGGGCTGCGCCGAGTCGGCTGGGAGGTCGAGCCCCCGCGGGCCGGCATGTTCGTCTGGGCCCGCGTGCCGGAAAAGCACCTCGCCGGACAGGGGACCATCGACTTTTCGCTTCGCCTGCTGGAGCAGGCGGAGGTGGCGGTCGCCCCCGGGCGGGCCTTCGGCGAGAACGGCGAGGGCTGCGTCCGCATCGCCCTGGTGGAGAACGAGCTCCGCCTGAAGCAGGCCATCCGCCAGATCGGCCGGGCCTTGAACAAGCCGGCCAAGGCTCCCTCGGCGTCGCGCGTCCGCCGCAAGAGGCGTCCGGCCATCCGGGGTGACTGACTCGCCGCAGAGCACGCAGAGAGCGCAGAGATAGGCATCGGCAATTCGTCCTGTCCGCGCGGGCCGGTGCTGTGCAAAGCGACCGTCTGTTCCCCCCGACTGGAGTGCGCCCCGTTGGGGATCGCCGATGGCGCATCAAGCGCACAGCTTGTTCTGTTCTCCGCGGTCTCCGCGGTGAATGGATTCCCCGGCGGCTGTCCTGTCACGCCTTGACGATCTTGCCCCGGCCGCGCCTGACGCCGGCGGTGGCGTTGCGCGTGTCCACCACCAGGGCAGCGTTGTCCACCACGAGCTGGTAGTCGTAGGCGGAGTGGTCGGTGCTGATGAGGACGGCGTCGTATTTCCTCAGGCCGGCGGCGGTCAGCGGCACGCTGGCCATCCGCAAGTCGTGCTGGCGCATCTTGTGGGTGCGCGGCACGTGGGGGTCGTTGTAGTCCACCTTGGCCCCGCGCTGCCGGAGCAGGTCGATCAACTCCAGCGAGGGGCTCTCGCGGACGTCGTCGACGTCCTTCTTGTAGGCCAGGCCCAGCAGGAGGATCTTCGAGCCCTTCAGGGCCTGGCCGCGGTCGTTGAGTGCCTCGATGAGCTTGGCCACGACGAAGCGGGGCATGGAGACGTTGACCTCGCCGGCCAGCTCGATGAACTTGGTGGACATGTCGTACTGCCGCGCCTTCCAGGACAGGTAGAACGGATCGATGGGGATGCAGTGCCCGCCCAGCCCCGGCCCGGGGTAGAAGGGCTGGAAGCCGAAGGGCTTGGTGGAGGCGGCGGCGATGACCTCCCACACGTCGATGCCCATCCGGTCGAACAGCATCTTCAGCTCGTTGACCAGGGCGATGTTGACGCAGCGGTAGGTGTTCTCGAGGATCTTCGAGGCCTCGGCCGCGGCCGTGCTGGAAACGGGCACCACCGTGTCGATGACGCGCCGGTAGCAGGCGACGGCGGCGGCCAGGCAGTCCTTGTCGTGCCCGCCCACCACCTTGGGGATGGTGCGGGTGGTGTAGTCCTTCCGGCCGGGGTCTTCGCGCTCCGGTGAATACGCCAGGAAGAAGTCCTTGCCCGCCTTCAGGCCGCCCGCGGCCAGGATCGGCAGCATCACCTCTTCGGTGGTGCCGGGATAGGTGGTGGACTCCAGCACCACAAGCTGCCCTCTGCGCAGGGTCTTGGCGACGGCGCGGGCGGTGGCCTCCACGTAGGTCATGTCGGGCTCGCGCTGCCGGGTCAGCGGCGTGGGCACGCAGATGAGGATGCAGTCGGGGCGGGAGAGCCTGGTAAAGTCGCTGGTGGCCTGGAAGCGCCCCGAGCGGACCATTTCCTTGATCAGCCGGGAGGGAATGTGCTCGATGTAGCTCCGCCCGGCCATGAGGGCCTTGACCTTCACCGGGTCAATGTCGAAGCCCATTACCTTCATCCCCGCCCGGGTGAACTCCCGCACCAGCGGCAGGCCCACGTAGCCCAGGCCGATTACGCCCACCACCGCCTTGCCGGATTCGATCTTCTTCAGGAGTTTCTGGATCATTTGCGGCCTTTGGCAATCTCGCCGAGTGCGTCACGGACGGCGCGACGGAATTTCTCCTTCTAGGTTATCGGCAGATTGGCCGCCGGGGCATTCGACATGCGCGCGGCCGGGGAGAAAATTCGTTGACAGCCTTTTCGGCGGCCGCGACGGTATTCGCTTGCGTGCCGGTGAGCCGGCCGGCGGAAAGGCGAGAACACGATGGAAGTGCCGCTGCTGGATCTGAAGGCGCAGTTCGAGACGATTCGCCAGGAGGTGCTGGCCGCGATCGAGGCGGTGATCGAGACCCACCAGTACTGCAATGGCCCGCCGGTGAGGGAGCTGGAACGGCTCCTGGCCGAGTACTGCGGCTGCGCCGCGGCCGTGGGCGTGTCCAGCGGCACCGACGCCCTGCTGTGCAGCCTGATGGCGCTGGGCGTCGGGGCGGGCGATGAGGTGATCACCACGCCGTACACCTTCTTTGCCACGGCCGGGGCCGTCTGGCGGGTGGGGGCCAGGCCGGTGTTCGTGGACGTCGAGCCGGACACGCTCAACATCGACCCGTCGAAGATCGAGCCGGCCGTGACCGGCAAGACCAAGGCCATCATCCCGGTGCATCTTTTCGGGCAGATGGCGGAGATGGACCCCATCATGGCCGTGGCCAACCGGCACGGGCTGCCCGTCATTGAGGACGCCGCCCAGGCCATCGGGGCCACCTACAAGGGCCGCCAGGCCGGCTGCATCGGCACGGTGGGCTGCCTGAGCTTTTATCCCAGCAAGAACCTGGGGGCGATGGGCGACGCCGGGGTGATCGTCACGCAGGATCCGAAACTCGCCGAGAAGATCGCGGTCCTGCGGGTGCACGGTGAGTCGCAGAGGTATTTCCACGAATACGTCGGCGGGAACTTCCGCATGGACAGCATCCAGGCCGCCGCCCTGATCGTGAAGCTGCGCTACCTGGACGGCTGGTCGGCGAAGCGCCGCGCCCACGCCGCCCGCTATGACGAGCTGCTGGCCGACCTGGAGGCGGTGAGGACCCCCGTCACGCGCGAGCACAACGGCTCGAACTTCTACCAGTACGTCATCCGCGCCCCGCGGCGGGATGAGCTGAAGGCGTTCCTGGCCCGGCAGGGGGTGGGCACGGCCATCTACTACCCGCTGAGCCTGCATCAGCAGGCGTGCTTCGAGTCGCTGGGCTACCAGAAGGGCGATTTCCCCCACAGCGAACGGGCCGCCGCCGAGACGCTGGCCCTGCCTGTATATCCGGAATTGACCGACGAGCAGATCGTCTACGTCGCCGGCAAGATCAAGCAATTCATGTCCTGACGGCGCTGGCGGCCGGCCCGCGCGACCTCATAGCCACCCGCGCAGCTTGTAGTAGGCCCAGGCCAGCAGTTCGCGCATCATCGTCGGCAGATCGCCGAGGCGGGTTCCCCGGCCCGGCCGGCGCGGGTCGAAGCGCCCGCCCGCCTGCCAGTTGGGCACGCGCATGCGAACGTTTCGGAAGCCGGCATGCTGAAAGCAGGCCTGTGCCCGGGAGGTGTGCAGGGGGGAGGTGACGATGAGGAATCGGTCGGCCTGCCTGTCAAGGCCGGGCAGTTTCTGCACGGTGTGAGGATGGTCGGCGGTTCGCCCGGCCAGCGGGTCCACGAGGATCGCTTCCTGCGGCACGCCGTAGGACTGGGCTATGCGCGAGAGCACGTTGGCCTGCGGGCCGCGGGAGCTGACGATGACCTTGCTCGCCCAGCCGTCGCGATACAGGTTGGCGGCCTCCACCGCCCGGGAGTAGCCCCCGCCCAGGACGACGATGTAGTCGGCCTTGGCGAGCGGATCGACCGCGATCAGACGCCGCTCGACCCAGTTCCCTGCGGGCGTCCAGACCAGCACCGCCGCCACCAGGACAGCCGCGTCGATGGACCATTGGACCCACAGCAGCGCCTTCCGCAGCCGGCGACCCCGCGGCCGAGCCGCTGCCTGAGAGGAACCCTCTGCCGGTTCGCTTCTTTCCATGGCCTGCCTTCCTACAGCGGTGTCTGAACCCTCGGTGAATCCTCGACTGGCGGTCGCTCATTGTAACCATGCGGACACGGAACGAATCGCGCATTTCGGCGGGATCCCGGCCGAGTGGGCCGCGTGGCGTCCAACGTTTCCGCGCGGTGGGCTGCCGGCGGTGGAAGATGCCGAGGCGACTCATCGAGGCGCAGTAAGAGCGACTGTGCAGCTCAGAAAGGATGGTTCCCGCCGCGGCGCTACTGCCGGCGGCGGACGAGCAGCGCCAGGGCCCCGGCCGGCAACAGCACAAGGGCCGCTGGTTCGGGAACTGGCACGCCGGCGGCCTCGGCCCCCTGGTAGTACATGGACCAGACGTTGTAGTCCAGTCCGTCCGCGATCGTGTCGCCGTTGAAGTCGCCCTCCTCCCAGCCCAGGCCGGTCATTTGGTAATGCAGCGACCACTCCACGTAATCCAGGCCGTCCACCCTCCCGTCCAGGTTGGCATCGCCGTACTCCCTGCCCAGGATCTGGCGGATGAGCTTGTCGGTGTCGCCGCTGTTGACCAGGCCGTCGGCGGTCAGGTCGTACCACAGGTCGGTGCCGCCTCCGCGAATCACCCCAAACAGGGCGTTGATGTCCAGCACGTCCACGCCGCCGTCCATGTTGAAATCGGCGGTCTGGGTGGCGGGCTGGTCGGGAATGACGCTCCTGATCCAGGCGGCGTACGTGCTCACCCGGACGTCGAAGCCCACGTCGCCGTAGGTCGGCCAGTGGTTCTCGTCGTCGTAGTTGACGGACACGTGGACGCCCGCGATCAGCAGCGTGCCCTCGATGAACAGCGGCCCGCCGGAATCCCCCGCGGCAATCATCACCTCCCTGTCCGCGCCCAGGGTGCCCGAGGGGCCATGCGAGTCGGGGGCGTCGAAGTCGAACCGGAGGTGCTTGACGCCGTCCAGGTCGGTGTAGATCGAGTCAATCTTGTTGTAGCCGAGGCGATTGGTGCCGCGCGGGTAATTGGGGTCCCCGCCGTCCAGCACGGTGTCGCCGGTGCCGCTCATGCCGTAGCCCACCAAGACGCCTGTCCGCCCGACCTCATCGGTCTGGTCGTACAGTTCGTAGCCGGGCAGCCCGGTGCTGGCGGCCAGCCGCACCACGGCAAGATCCGCGCTGGGGTGGAGGAACTTCTCGGCCAGGCTGAACACGTGCGTGCCGTCGGCCAGGTACAGCGTGAAGGTCTTCCCGCTGATGTTGTTGACGGCGTGGGCGGCCGTGAGGACGAACCACGGGTCCACCACGCTTGCGGTTGTGCCGCCGGCGGTGTTCAGGTACCCCACCATGTCGTAGCTGGAAGGGGCGGTCACGACGTGCAGGTCGGGGTCGTCACTGACCACGATGGCCGCTGCCGGTCCGGCCGCCGCCAGGAGCAAGCCCAGCCAGCACAACCCGGGCGTCCGGAATATCTTAAGGCTAGCTTTCATGGACGCTTGCGGCATTCGTGCCTTTCCTCCAAGTCTCCGCGGGCGCGAGCGTGCTGCTGGGTGGCTGAGCTTGCCCATCCCTCGCGCCCTCCATTATACGTCATCCCGGCCATATCAGCGGAGAGACTTTTCAGTGATTTGCCGAGTCGCGCCGCGCCGGCCGTGCCGGCCCCTCCTGGCCGAAAGCGCTTGCCGGGCCTGGCGGCGGCAGGTAGCTTAGGTGCCGCCCATGCCTTCCCGGGCGTATGAGGCGGAAACGCCAAGACCTTTTCCATCGAAGGACATCAGGCCAATGAGAGTTCTCGTAACCGGCGGGGCCGGCTTCATCGGCTCGCATCTGTCCGAGGCGCTGCTGGAGCGTGGCGACGAGGTGACCGTGGTGGACGACTTGTCCACGGGGACGTTCCGGAACATCGCCCACCTGACCGGGCGCGAAGGCTTCCGGTTCGTCCGCGAATCGGTCGACAACGCGGTGACCATGACGCCGCTGGTCGAGCGCTGCGAGGTGATTTTCCACCTGGCCGCGGCGGTTGGGGTGATGCTCATAGCCCAGGACCCGGTGCGTACGCTGGAGACGAATATCCACGGCTCGGAGGTGATGCTGGACCTGGCCAACAAGTTCGGCCGGAAGATACTCATCGCCTCCAGCTCCGAAGTGTATGGCAAGAACACCAAGGTGCCTTTCAGCGAGGATGACGACACGACGCTGGGCTCGACGCGGTTTTCGCGGTGGAGTTACGCCTGCAGCAAGATGGTGGACGAGTTTCTGGCCCTGGCCTATCGCGACCAGTTCGGGCTTGAGACGATCGTCTGCCGGCTTTTCAACACCGTCGGCCCGCGGCAGGTGGGCCGGTATGGCATGGTCGTGCCGCGCTTCGTACGCTGGGCGCTGGCCGGCCAGCCGATCGAAATCTACGGCACCGGCAAGCAGTTCCGGTGCTTCTGCAACGTGGCCGATGTGATCGGGGCGCTGATGGGGCTGGTTGAATGCCCCGCCGCCGTGGGCGAGGTGATCAACCTGGGCAATGACCAGGGCATCACCATCGACGCCCTGGCCGACAAGGTCATCGAGCTGACCGGCTCGACCAGCACTAAGCGGTACGTGAGCTACGAGCAGGCCTACGGCCGGCCGTTTGACGACATGCTCGTCCGCGTGCCGGACCTGACCAAGATCAAGCAGCTCATCGGCTATCAGCCTCGCCGTTCGCTCACCGACACCCTGGGTGAGGTCATTGATTACGAGCGGGCTCGGCCGGCAGCGCCCCAGTGACGGGTGCCGCCGTATCGGG
>Ga0111187_1046_pt1 | contig 13098 bp, 9 predicted proteins | sample DeeMarSWOR324_28_FD_80242 | JGI IMG/M metagenome (GOLD analysis project Ga0111187, IMG submission 80242) | Phycisphaerae bacterium SM23_33 | reverse complement strand
CGAAACCCTTGTCGCTAGTTGCCAGCGGGTCATGCCGGGGACTCTAGCGAGACTGCCGGTGTTAAACCGGAGGAAGGTGGGGATGACGTCAAGTCCTCATGGCCCTTATGCCCAGGGCTGCAAACGTGCTACAATGGCCGGGACAAACCGACGCGAAACCGCGAGGTGGAGCAAACCGGAAAAAACCGGCCCCAGTTCGGATTGCAGTCTGCAACTCGACTGCATGAAGCTGGAATCGCTAGTAATCGCAGATCAGCTACGCTGCGGTGAATGTGTTCCTGAGGATTGTACACACCGCCCGTCAAGTCATGGAAGCCGGCAGCACCCGAAGTCACCCCGTCACAGGGGTGCCGAAGGTGAGGTCGGTGACTGGGACTAAGTCGTAACAAGGTAGCCGTAGGGGAACCTGCGGCTGGATCACCTCCTTTCTAGAGGATCATCTAGACGCCGGACGTGGGGTTCATCCCCACTATCAGAGCGATCTGGCCGGCCGAACGTCAACACAGCCTCGTCCCGACGCCGTTTGTCGGGACAGCCGGGCGGCGACGCCCGGCCAAGACGGCGCACTGTTTACTGATATTCCAGGCCCCGCGGTCGAACGCCGCGGGGCGCTTTTTTGCGCCGACATGCCCCCGCTTGGCCCCGAGTGCGAACAATCTGCGAAGGATTGCGGCCGGGTTTGCGACTATAGCCGCGAGACCATGGCCTCTCGTACGATGGTGTTCGCGGGAGATCGAACGTGGGCAAGGCAGACCTCAGCGGCTTGGACGCAAACTTCGAGCAGCACTTCGACAACGTGTAGGGCTACGTGGCCTACCGGCTGAGCCCGGACCTCGAGGCCGCCGCCGACGTCACCCAGGAGGTCTTCCTGGCGGCGGTGAAGGGCTGGAAGGGCTACCGCGGCGACGGCTCGCCGCTGACCTGGCTGCGGGCCATCGCTCGGCATAAGGTCGCCGACCACCTTCGCGCCCGGCTGCGTCGGCCGGCCCAACTCAGCCCGGAGGCCCTGCCAGCCGCGGTGCCGGAGGAGGAGGCGGGGCGTCGAGCGACGCTCATCGCCGGGGTGATGCGGTCGCTGCCCGATGGCTACGCGGAACTGCTGGAAGAAAAGTATCTCGAAGGCCTGTCCGTCGGCCAGATCGCCCGGCATCGCCGCAGCAGTGAGAAGGCTGTCGAATCCTCCCTGACCCGGGCCCGCCGGGCCTTCCGCGAAGGCTTACTGAAACTGCGAGCCAAACAGGAGAGCCCAAAGTGAACGCCGATACATCCGACACGGAAGCCCTGATCGAACGCGAGCTGACCGGCGCCGTCGGCGCCTTCCGCCCGCCGGCCGGCCTCAAGGGGGCCGTCCGGGAACGGATGGAAGCTGAGCGGCGGCGGGAGGCACAGCCGCCCAAGGTCGGTTTTCGGCCGTGGCTGCGACGGCTGGTCATCACGGCCGCAGCCGCGTGCCTGGTGGTCGCCGTATTGTGGATGACGCTAGGCGGCGGCTCCACGCCGTCCGCCTACGCGGAACTGGCCCAGGCCCTTGAGAACAGCCAGGCCGCTGAGTGGGCGCACATGGTCATGGGGCAGGGCCAGGACATGACCGAGTCGTGGATGTCGTTCCGGCCGATGCGGATCTTCCACAAGACCGGCCGACTCATACAGATGTTCGACTTCGCTAGTTGCCGCGTGTACGAATACGATGGCGGCAAGCGGACGTTGACTATCGACTACAACCCGCCCCCAAACCCGTCGGACGGGAGGGTCAGGGAGGCCCTGGATGTTCCCAACCTGTTCGAGTACTACAAGCGGCTGCTGCAGAACGTCAAGCGGGAGGGGGCCAAGGTCACCCGCCGCAACGAGAGGACCGACGGCCGGGACTTCGCCGTCTATGAGATGATCCCGAAGGCCAAGACGCCTCAGCAGCCACAGCTCCGCTTTTTCCTCGACCCCCAGACCAACCGCTTCGTCAGGATCGACCAGCGTTCGGAGTCCGGGCAAACGACGACCGCGATCGTCATCGACTACCCCAAGACCGGGCCCACCGACGTCTATGATCTCGGCGTGCCCCGCGACGCCAAGGTCATCGACTATACGCCCACCGAGCCGATTAGGACGCCGGCCGCGACCGTTGAGGCTGAGGCCCAGGGATTCCCGAAGGAGTACGTGGCCATCACCTGCAAGCTGGTGGAGTCCTTCCAGGGCCATTCGCCCGCCTATGCCGTTGAAGTCACAGTGCTGCACGTCAAGGCCGGACGCTGCCGCCAAGACGTGTACGTCATCACAGGAGCTCAAGTGCTCCGCGGCCCCGGAGGCGTCAGCCGCCGCGACGAGGCGGCCGCCTACCGGGAGGCGTGTAAGAGCGTCCCCACTGACAGCATGGCCGCCCTGGAGGCCTGGGTCGCCCAGCGGAAACCCTACAAGATCAAGTTCGAGGACACCAACTCCATGGTCGTCTTCAGCATTGGCAAAGACGGCCAACTCAAGCAAGAGAAGTTTCCTGGTTACCGCCGGCCCGGGCTTGACCTGTGGAAGCTGCCCATTGACCTGTACCGGGCCGAGGAGATCAAGGGCGAGAAAGGCCGCTGGGGCCCGCTGGCCGGCATCGAATCGGGCCAGCCACGGCGCCGAACGCAGCGGCTGTTCAACCCCGCCCGCGGCCACGTCTGCGAATGCTATCGCCAGTGGTTGGGGCAGGCCACGGAGCCGGAATGGACCGCGGAGGTGGTGGAATACGCGCTGACCCCCACCGGCCGGTGGTGCCCTGCCAAGACTCGCAGCCTGTACTTCTCGCAGGCCGGCCAGGAGGTCTCCAGCGAAGAATACGTGACGGTCTGCTTCGTGGACGACACGCGGGAGGTCCCGGACGGGCTGTTCGACGCCAGCCGCATCACCGCCGAGTTGCTGGCCGACACCCGGACCCCGTTTCAACGGGAGTTCGCCAAGGCCGTCAAGATCATTGACGCGCGAAAGGACTGGCCGGGAACGCCCGAAGCCGTCACCAAGGCCTACTGGGAAGCCCGGGCGGCCAAGTGCTTCGATGAGATGGCCGTGCTCTGGCCCGGCTCGGCTGGGTGGAACTCGCGCCTCAAAGCCGAGAGGCCCGTGAAGTACGTCTTCGGCAAGGCTCGGGAACTGGAAGGTGTCAAGGACGTCGTTCTGGTTCCTTACGCCAGCGCGGACTATTTCCGGAAACACGGCACATACAACCTCAACATGCGCCTGACGAACAAGAAAAGCACTAAAGGCCGCTACTACATCACCTCGGGCAACTGAGCGGTCTTGTAGAAGTTTTGGAGCGTTCAGCGCGGCCGAGACGGCGCAACGTTCGCTGATATGCCGGGCCTCGCGGCCAGACGCCGCGGGGCCCTGCTTTTGCGCGATGCAAGGCACCGGCTTGCCAAATCCCGCCAAGTGTGTACCTTTTTGTCGGCCGAGCGCTTGGAGCAGCCGGACCTGGTGACGTTGGTTTCCCTCCATACACAAAGAGAGCAGAAAATGGACAAGCTCCGAATCGGATACGTGGGCTGCGGCTTCATGGCCCAGGCCGTGCACATCCCCAACATCCTGTCACTGGAAGGCTGCGAGCTGGCCGCCATCGCCGAGCTGCGGCCCAAGTTGGGTAAGCTGGTGCAGGACCGCCACCGCATCCCCAAGCTTTACCCCGGCCACCGCGAACTGGCCGAGGACAAGGACATCCACGCGGCGGCCGTCTCCGCCCACTTCATCGCCCAGGGCGAGATCGCCATCGACCTGCTGACCGCCGGCAAGGACGTCTTCATGGAAAAGCCCATGGCCGTGACGGTGGAGCAGGCCCAGCGCATCCTCGACGCCGAGCGCAGCAGCGGAAAGCGGCTCATGATCGCCTACATGAAGCGCTACGACAGCGGCAACGTCCTGGTGAAGGAGTTGGTGGACCGCTTCCGGGCCTCGGGCCAGCTGGGGGATGTCCGCTTCGCCCGGAACCACGGCTTCTGCGGCGACTGGACCGCCGGCATGGACGCGCCCGTGGAACGGACCGACGAGCCCTACCCGCCGGCGCCGGAGGTCTGGCCGGACTGGTGCCCGCCGCCCTTCCGCCGCGGATACATCGGCTACCTCCAACAGTACACCCACAACGTGAACCTGCTGCGCTGGTTCCTGGACGCCGGCGACGACGTGAAGGTCAAGGCGGTGGAGCTGGACCCAGCCGACGGAACCAGCGGGGTGGTCGTCCTGGAGGCCGGCGGCGTCCGCTGCACCATCGAATCGGGCTCCCTGCCCTACCACAGCTGGGAGGAGCACACCCAGATCTATTTCCAGAAGGGCTGGGTCCGGACCGAGGCCCCTCCCCTGCTGCTGAAGAACGTCCCGGCCACCGTGGAAGTCTACCGGGCCGACAAGAAAGAGAAGGTCACCAGCAGCACGTTCCCGGCTGGCGGGCGCAGCTGGTCTTACAAGGAGGAGATGCGGCACTTCGTCGAGTGCCTGCGCAGCGGCGAGCCGTTCCGCTCCCCTTCCGCCGACGCCATGGCGGACGTCCGCACCCTCGAGGCCATCTACCGCCGCTTCGTGGAGCAGCAATAACAATAGCCGCCGCGCGGCAACAAGCGCGCGGCATCATCGAAGATACGGAGGCCGCGGCTTCTCTGGCGGAATCCTCGTGACGGGCTACAATGCGATCTTTGCCCGGCGGCTCCGGAAGGGGTCGCCGATCCCGATGGATGGCGATTGGCGCCTCAATGCGACGGGGCCAAACAGCGCCTTTGAGATTGCGCCAAAATGTAAAACGATCCCATCTGACGGCGGAGGAGGACATGAATGACAGGGGAAGATTCGAAGGCCGGGCCGCCCTGATCACCGGCGGCGCTTCGGGCCTGGGCCGGGCCACCGCGCTGCGACTGGCTTCCGAGGGCGCCGACGTCGCCGTGGCGGATATCAATGACCGGACCGGCAAAGAGGTCTGCCGGGAGATCGAGGCGGCGGGCCGCCGGGCCCGGTTCGTCGCGGCCGATGTCACCCGAGCCGCCGATTGCGGAAACATGGTCGCAGAGACCGCGAAGGCATTCGGCCGGCTCGACGTGCTCTTCACCAGCGCCGGCGTCGGCGCCGGCGGCACCGTCGTGGACATCCCGGAGCAGGAATGGGACCGCGTTCTGGGTCTCGACCTTAAGGGCGTCTATCTGGCGTGCAAGTACGCCATTCCCGAGATGCGCAAGGTCGGCGGGGGCGCAATCGTCCACGTTTCCAGCATCGGCGGGCTCCGAGGAAACTGGGGCGCCAACTTCTGCGCGGCCAAGGCCGGCGTGGTCAACCTCACCCGCAGCATGGCCATCGCACACGCCAAGGAGAACATTCGCGTCAACTGCGTCTGCCCGGGGTATATTGCCACCCCGATCATCCAGGGCATCCTGGACGACCCAGAGGCCCTGGCCAAGGCCGCCCGCAGGCATCCCATGGGTCGGATCGGCCGACCGGAGGAGGTGGCCGCGGCGGTCGCCTTCCTGGCCTCCGAGGAGGCGTCCTTCATCACCGGGGCGGTTCTGGCGGTCGATGGCGGCTACCTGGCGGCGGGGCCGTGAGTCGCCGCCTGCACGCCGCCTTCAGCGGCATGCGGCAAGAAGGAAACTGATGACATGGAACTGAACGGCACCGCGGCGCTGGTTACCGGCGCCGCCCGGGGAATCGGCAAGGCCATCGCCGAGGGCCTGGCCCGTCGTGGGGCTCGCGTGGCCCTGGCGGACGTGCTGGAGTGCGAGCTTGGGGAAACGGCCGACCGGATCCAGCACACCGGGGCGACGGCGCTGGCCGTGCGAACGGACATCACCGACTACGGTCAGGTCCAGGCCATGGCCGGCAAGGTGCGGCAGGAGTTCGGCCCGGTGGACATCCTGATCAATAACGCCGGCAGCCTCTCGGCTCTCGGGCCGGTCTGGGAGGTGGACGCCCAGCGCTGGGCGCGGGACGTGACGGTGAACCTGATCGGCACTTTTCTCGTCACCCGGGCCGTGATCGCCGATATGATCGAGCGCCGCCGCGGCTACGTTATCAGCCTGGTGGGGGCGGGCGTGGATGCGCCGCACCTGTACACCACGGGGTATGACACCTCCAAGGCCGGGGTCGTCCGCCTGACCGAGGCGCTGGCCAGGGAGGCCGGCGAGTTCGGCATCAAGACCTTCACGCTGTCCCCCGGCACGGTGCTGACGAAGATGACCGAGTTCATCCGCGACAGCCGCCAGGGACGGCGGTGGCGGCCCCAGTTCAAGGAATACCTCGACCGCACCGGCGGCGTGCCCGCCGACCTGGCCGTCCAGGCCTGCCTCAAGATCCTCAGCGGCGCCGCCGACGCCCTGTCGGGGCGATGGCTCAGCGCGACCCGCGACTTCAATGACTACGTCAGCCAGTCGGACACGATCGTCAGGGAGAATCTCCTGACCCTGCGTCTGCGGCCCCTGCATTGAGGCACCGCCGGGCGCGCGACACGCCACCGACAGAGACGCATCCTGGATGGAAATGTCGAAGGAGGCTTCCGCATGACAGCCGGGGAATTGAAGTTCCGTCACGAGGTGATCGATCCCGACCCGCCGGGCTCGGAGCACGATATCACCCTCATCGCCGACGTGAACGGTAGCGGCCGGAACGACATCATCATCGGCGGCAAGATCGGCCCGCCCAACCTCTTCTGGTACGAGAACCCTTCGTGGGCGCGGCACGAGATGGCCGCGGCGCCCGGGCTGGAGGCCGGGGGCGTGGCCGTGGACCTCACCGGCACCGGTCGCCCCGACGTGGTCGCCGGCCAGCAGTACAACGGCAACGAGTTGTACTGGTTCGAGAACCCCGAGCCCCCCACCGGCCCTTGGCCGCGGCGGGTCATCGAGGATCGCTTCGTCAAATACCACGACCAGGCCGTCGGAGACGTGGACAACGACGGCCGACCGGAGTTGGTGTTCCTGGCTCAATGCAGCGGGGTGCTCGCCTATTACGATCTCGGCCACGACCCGCGCACCCAGCCCTGGCCACGCGAGCAGTTCCATCTGATCGATGACACGCTGCCGACCGAGGGGGCCCGCCAGATCGAAGGGCTGCGCATCGCTGACCTCGACGGCGACGGCCGGCTGGAGCTGATCGCGGGCCCCCACGTCTACCGCGTGGACGCCGCCGGGCGGGCCGAGCGCCTGCGGACGTACGTCACCGGCTATACGCAGACGCGCGTGGCCGTGGGCGACCTAACCGGCGACGGGACCCTGGACATCGTCCTGGCAGAGGGCGAGAGCAACCCCGGGCGACTTGTCATTTGCCGTCCGCCGCAGTACCGGCCCCGCGTCCTGGCGGACGACCTGTTTTACCCCCACAGCCTGGAACTGGCCGACTTCAACGGCAACGGCCGGCTGGACATCTTCGTCGCCGAGATGGGCCTGGGAGGTTACGAGGGCTCTCGGCTAATCATCTTCCTCAACGGCGGCGGGGGGCAGTTCGAGCCGGTAGTCATCCACCGCGGCGTGCCCACCCACGAGGCGAAGGTGGGCGATCTGACCGGCCATGGCCGGCCCGACATTGTGGGCAAGCCGTACGACCCCCAGCGTCACATCGACGTCTGGTTCAACGAGACGTGACTCCCCGCGGGTCGGCGGGGCTGGCGGAATCCCCCTGGCAGGCTACAATATCGCCTTTCCGCCTCGCCCCACCGGCGGAGTCTGGAGGATCTGTGATGTCGTCGGCCGCGGTGAATGTGAACGTCCCCATCACTGTCCGCAACTTTTCCGAGCATGCCTGTCCCAGCGTGCCGGTGTGGACCGGCGTGCCGCTGCCGAAATCCGCGGCGGCGGACGCCGGGGCGTTCCGGCTGCTGGATTCGGCCGGGGCGGCCGTGCCGGCGCAGTTCGACGTCCTGGCCACCTGGTCGGACGGTAGCATCAAGTGGGTGCTGGTGTCGTTCTTTGCCGCGCCCGGCCCCGTCGCCGACGGGGCCCCCGCCCCCGAGCGGTACTGCATGGTGGCCGACGGGTCGCTGCCCGTTCCTCAGCTACCCCAGCCGGTCCGGGCGGAAGCGGGCACGGAGCTTTTCCGGGTGGCCACCGGCCCGCTGAAGTTCTACGTCAACCGGCACGGCTTCACCGGCCTGTCGCAGGTGCGGCTGGACACCGACCGCGACGGCCGGTTCGACGCCGACGACCTCATCGCGCCCGACTCGCCCGCGGCGGGGATCTTCGCCACCGACGCCGATGGCACCGTGCACGCCAGCCGGTTCGGGCGCCTGGCCGGCATGGAAGTGGAACGAGCCGGCCCGCTGCACGCGACCGTCGCCGTCCGCGGCGACCTGCGGGCTCCCGAGGGCGACCGCCCGCTGCTGGACTACACCATGCGGATCCACGCCTTCGCCGGCTCCTCCCTGCTGCGCGTCGTGCTGACCGTCCGCAACCCCCGCCCCGCCGGCCGGCCCGACGACGGCTGCCGCTGGCTGCTCGGCCAGAGCGGCGCCGTGCTGCTGAAGAGCCTCGAATACGTCCTGCCGCTGCGGCTGCCGGAGGGCCACAGGCGGGTCACCCTCTCCACCGAGCCCGGCAGGATGCTCGAGCGGATCCCGCTTACCGGCGAGCTGAGGCTCTACCAGGATTCCAGCGGCGGGGCCAACTGGTTCCACCGCACCCACGTCAACCGAGACGACGACATCCCGCTGCGCTTCCGCGGCTACCGCGTCTATTATCACGATCGCGAAATCGGTTCCGGCCTGCGGGCGGAACCCTGGCTGGACGTGGCCGACATGCGCTGGGCCGTCTCGCTGGCCGCGCCGCAATTCTGGCAGAACTTCCCCAAGTCCCTGGGCGTTGACCGTGACGGCGCAATCCGGCTGGGCTTGTGGCCAGCCCTGCCTGCCGACCAGGCAAGCCTGCACGAGATCCAGGGCGGGGAGCAGAAGACGCACGAGTTCTGGCTGTATTTCCGCCACCGTCAGGGTGGCCGGGAGGTCAAGGACCGGATGCCGTTGGCCCGGGAGGTCATGCCGGCCTGTCTCCATCCGCCGGTGGCCTGGGCGGCGGCCGATGTCTATGCCGCTTCCGAGACGCTCGATCCGATCCTGCCTGCGCAGCCGCGGCGGTTCGAGGAATACGAGGCCATGGTGGCCGCCGCCGTCCGCGGACAGGAGAACCTCTTCACTCACATCGAGCAGGCGGACGAGCTCGGCTGGCGGCACTTCGGCGACACGCCCGCCTTCAACGAGCGCGACCAGACGCAGGGCCCCTACCACGGCCTGGGGCTGGTCAGCCATTACAACAACGAGTACGACCTGGGGTTCGGCGAGCTGCTCCAGGCCATGCGCAACGCCGAAGCTGACCCCGCCTTAGCCAAGGCCTGGTGGGACCTGGGGCTGGCGGCGCTCCGCCACGAGGCCGACATTGACGTCTACCACTGCACCGACGACCCGGCCCCCATCTACAACGGCGGCACCTTTACCCACACCTCCCACGGCGTAGACGCCGGCCGCAGCACCCACCGCGGCTCGCCGACCGACGAGATGTGGGGCCGGCTGGACTGGCCCTGGCATCGCGGCTCTAACCCGGAGGCCGGCCACCTGCGAAACCGCGGCATCCTGCTGGCCTACCTGCTCACCGGCGACCGTCACCTGCTGGACGCGGCCTGGGAGCTGGTGGAGCTGGTGTCGTTCAAGATCCGCGCCGACCGGTTCGCCCAGATCAGCGTGCCCGACCGCTGCGGCGGCAACAACCTCCAGATCCTGCTGGACGCCCACCTCATGACCTGGGACCGGCACTATCTGGAGCTGTGCGAAACGATCGTCGCCAACCTGGACTTCCAGGCCGTGACGGCCCGGTCCGGCGAGCCGCAGGCCGGCTGGCAGTCGGCCTTGTATCTGAAAAGCCTCGGCCGCTTCATCGAAACGCTGGCCGAGAAAGGCACCCGCCACGAAAAGGCCATTGCCTCCTACCTGAAGTACGCCCGGTGCATCGAGGAACACTGCCGCAGCCGGCGCGGCGGCCATCACGAAGGGCCCTGGTCGTACCTCATCTGCGAGGTGCTGATGCAGGCGGCCGAGCTGGCCGACGACCCGGCCGAGCAAGAGAGGTTCCTCGCCGCCGCCGACGGCGCCTTCCACGCCCTGGACAAGTTCGTCGGCCCCGACGGCCGCGGGCACTTCTGGAACAGCAAGCAAACCACCATGCTGCTCCAGGGCGGCGGCCGCTACATGCGCCACGCAATGGCCACGGCAAAGAAGGCCGCCCGCAGCAAGCGCAAACAGGCACCCAAAGCCAGGCCGCGTCGCGCCCGCGCCGCCGGCCGAGGGAAAAAGGGGACAAGCCGTGCCAGCCGCCGAAAAACTTGACCTGTACAAGAAGCACAAGGATGAGTACGTCGCCGGGAAGCAGCCCGTGCTGGTCAAGGTCGGCCCGGCGAAGTACCTGACGATCGAAGGCACCGGCGGGCCGGCCGGAGAGGTCTTCCAGGCGAAGCTGGCGGCGACGTACGGGGTGGCCTTCACCATCAAAATGACCCGCAAGTTCGCCGGCAAGGGCGACTACAAGGTCTGCCACCTGGAGGGCCTCTGGTGGGCCGGTCACAAGGGCGGTGATTTCATGAGCATCCCGCGGGAACGATGGCGGTGGAAGCTCATGCTCCGCGTGCCCGACGTCATCACCGAGCGCGACCTGACCGCCGCCAAACAGGCCCTGCGCGAAAAAGGCAAGCCGCCGGACTTCGAGCAGGTCCGGCTGGAGAGGATAACCGAAGGCCGCTGCGTCCAGATGCTTCACGTGGGCCCGTACTCAGACGAGCCCGGCACGCTGGCCAGGATAGCCGAGTTCGCTCAGGCCGAGGGGCTGAAGCTCCACGGCCTGCACCACGAGATTTACCTTTCCGACCCGCGCCGCGTGCCGCCGCAGCGGCTGCGAACCATCCTCCGCCACCCGGTCCGGCGGTAGCCCGCCCCTTCAAAAAAGCCGTGCAGCCGAACCCGCGGGGGGGTGCCAATCGTCTATTAATCGGAGCCAGCCCACTATGATGGAAGAATTCGGGCGTCATGCGATTGTAAGACGCGATACGGATACGAGTTATGGCGTCATCCGACAAGGTGCTGATTCAAAGGTTCCTGGATGGTGACCGGCAGGCCTTCGAGGAACTGGTGTCCCGGCACAAGGACGCGGTTTACGCCATGTGCCTTTCGGTCGTGGGCAACTTCCACGATGCCGAAGACCGGGCCCAGGAGACGTTCATCCGCGCGATGAAGCGGCTGGAGTCGCTGCGGAACCGCGGCGCCCTGCGGCCGTGGCTCATGCGGATGGCCCGCAATATCTGCCGGGACTGGCTGCGCGTCCGCCGGTCCATCGGGAACGCCTTTGAGCTCGAGCTGCTGCCGGCTCGGGCCCCTGCCGCCAACCCCGCGCGCGACACGGTGGCCGAGGCCATAGCCCGCCTCCCTCGGAAGCACCGCGAGGTGACGGTCCTGTTCTACATCAACGGATACTCCTGCCAGGACATCGGCGGATACCTGAATGTGCCGGCGGGCACCGTCAAGCGCAGGCTGCACGAATCACGCAGCAAACTCAAAAAGGAGCTGATCAGCATGGTGCGAAAGAAACTCCAGTCTCAGGTTCCCGGCGAGGATTTCGACAAGCACGTGCTGGAAGGCATGAACGTCATCGCCGGCAATTGGCGGATGGACGACGACGAATTGAGCGACATGGCCTGGCCGGCCGAGTCCGCGTTCCGCAGCGAGATCAGCCGGCTGGTGACGAAAAAGGACTACCCGGGCGATTCCGTGGTCGTGGAGTTCGACGCCGTGTGCTGGGGCGGCTGGGATGGCGGCCACATCCAATGCTTCCTGAGCCCCTACAACACGGTCGAGGCCATGAAGGCCGCCGCGGACACGGTCATGATACCGGCGTTCTACGTCCACGTCTCGAGCTGCAGCCGCTTCCGCTACTCAAAGGTCTGCCAACAGCTCGTGGGGTTCGAGCGGCGCCACTGGTCTCGGCAGGGGCACACGTACACCGGCACCAGCGACTTCAACGGCCGTCATGGCAAGTGGTACCACGTCAAGTGCGAGCGGCTCGGCGGCATCCTTCGCCTGTGGGTGGACGGCGTGCCCATCCACGAGGTGCACGACGACCCGCCCGCCCCGCAGCGGGTCTTCGTCATGCTCGGCAGCGAGGTTGCCCACAACCATTTCAGGAACTTCCGCGTCTCCGTGCCCGACGAGAAGTACGTCCAGGAGCACTCCAAGCCGCTTGCACTGTTCGGCCCCTGGCGCCGGAAGATGGAGATCCTGGCCAGGTATCCGGACACGATCGTCCGCGAAGCCGGGATCGCCTTCGGCCGGGAGGGCCGCAGCCAGGGCATGAAACAGGTTGCCGACGACAAGGGCAGCATGGGCGTGCCCGAAGTCGACGTGAAGGGCCGGCCCTGCATCCGGTCGGACACGGCAGATGGTCTTCAGCTGGTGCGGTTCGCCGTGGACGATCCGGCCTCCTGGCAGGCCCACAACGACATTCGCCTGGAGATCGAGTACCTGGACGGCGGCGCCGATTCGGTCTTCGCCCTCTACAACACGTGGTATCACTCCGGGGCGCCGACGGAAGACCTGCTGCTGGCCGGCACCGGACAATGGAAGCGCCACGCGTTCCACCTCCGCGACGTGCTGTTCCGCCCCTGGGCCGGGCAGGCCGGCGGGCATCTCCGCCTGGGCCCGAACCGCCGGGGCGACCTGCACCTGCACTCGATCCGCCTGCTGGAGGCGGCCAAGCCCAGGGAGGCTTACGAGCAGGTCGTCGCCGCCTTCGAGCAGGAGATCAAGAAACCCCAGGCCAAGTGGGTCGTGCCCCACTACATGCTGGCGATGGCAGAGGTCATCCGCAGCAATCTCGGTCGGCGGGGCGAAGCCTGGGAACTCGAGAAGAAAGTCATGGAAGAGTTCACCGACAGCGAGGTGATGGAGGCCTGGTGCCACACCCATCGCACCTCGCGCTGGTGAAGCCTCGACATCGGCATGCGGCGCAGCGGTTCCGCGGGATTCGCCGCCGCCTCGCCGGCGGCTAAGGGCCATGCCCGCAGGCGCGGCCCCTTTTTTATTCCACTTCCCGTCAACAGGAGGGCTTTTGCGCGCACTGTATAATCGGAGTGCGA
>Ga0111187_1045_pt1 | contig 13134 bp, 9 predicted proteins | sample DeeMarSWOR324_28_FD_80242 | JGI IMG/M metagenome (GOLD analysis project Ga0111187, IMG submission 80242) | Phycisphaerae bacterium SM23_33 | reverse complement strand
CGGGCGCATCCACGACGCGGTCGTGTCCAGCACGGCCCGGACCTTGAAAACGTTCCGCCCGTTTTCTTCCTCCGCCATGGGATGCACCCGCTCGACGATGAAGGCGATCCGCTGGTTCGGATAGGACGTGGCGGTGAGCTTCCCGCCGACCGGCCCGCGTTTCATCGCCGTCAGCAGGTCGGCGATCTGGTCGGCCGGCACCGAAAGCTCCGCCCGCAACTGCCGGATCGGGGCCACTTCCATCAATACTTGGCCCTTCTGAACGGTGGCCCCGACGAACCGCTCCAGGTCGCCCCGGACCACCGTGCCCTCGATCAGGGCCTTTATCTTGGCCGTCTCAATCCGCTCCCGGAGCAGGTCCATCCGCTGGGCGAGCTGCTCGGCCCTGGCCGCCGCCATCTGGGCCTCGGCCCATCTCTTCTCCGCCCGCGCGGCGTCGGTCTCCTTGCGATGCTCGAACAGCTCCGCTTCGGCACGGTTGAGCTCGCGCTGGAGCGGCAGCGTCCTCAGCTCGGCCAGTATCTGCCCGGCTTCGACCCGCTGGCCGACCTTCACCAGCACCTTCTCGAGCTGGCCTTCGAACGGGGCCGTCAGGACCTGCTGGCGCTCGGCCTGGAAGACGAACGGGGCGCTGATGCGGTACTCTCCCTTGGCGAAGACGAGGAAGACCGCCGCCGCCAGCAGCAGCACGGCCAGCAGTTTCAGCCAGGTATGTTTGGGCCCGACGATCGCGGCCGGTACGCGCCGAAAAGCCGCCGCCGCCCGGGCGCCGATCCAGCGGTCCTGCCGGGCAAGGCTTACCAGCCTGGGCGTGCACAGCTCGCAGACCAGCCGCACCGTCTCGATCTCCGCCGGGCTGAACGGGTGGTCGGCCGGACGCTCCAGCGTCGCCGCCGCCACGACCTGCCCCGCCCGCCGCAGCGGCAGGCTCAGCACGGCCAGTCGGCCGTGCTGCTCCGAAAGCTCCCTCCCCGAGCGGTTCACGAACTCCGCTTCCTCCCCCGCCGGCCAGGTGACCTCCAGGTCCTGGTCGAGGCACTCCTCCATGGCCGCCTCGATGAGTTGAACGAGCTTCATCTTGCGGCTGAAGCGCTCGGTGTGGCTCATGGCCTTGATCTGCACGTAGCGGCCGTGCAGAAAGCCCACGCTGACGCGGTCGCACTGCCATCGGGCGGCGAGCTCATTGCAGAAGGCCATGGCCGCGGGAAGGAAGCGGTCGTGCTCGTTGACGGCCGCCAGGGTGGCGATCGCCGGCTGCAACTCCGCCGGGCCGCTCGGCCGGCCGCCGGCCGTCACGTGCATCTGGTAAAGGGAAAGCACGCTCACGTCCAGGCTTGTGCGGCCGGCCTCGGCCGCCAGCCCGCGGCCGTCCCCCGTCTGCTTGATGAACGCCGCCACTCCACGCCCCGTCCCGCCCCCGGGCAGGCCCAGCAGCACCAGTTGCCTGCCGGTCGGCTCTAGATACAGGTCGTCCGGGCCGGCAAGCCCCTTCACCACCGGCTCCCCGCTGGAGGCCGCCTCCGCCGCCGACCGCACCGCCTGCCGAAGCCAGCCCGGCGGCTCGGCGCCCGGCCGAGGCCGGGGATGCACCGCCAGCACGTCCACCCGCCCGTCCTGGCCCAGGCGGAGGAGCGCCCCACCCTCCGCCTCGAGTCTGCGGCAGTGCTCAGCCAGCAGGTCGTCGAGCCCGGCTGCGGCTGCGGACCGGGCCGATTCACCCGCTACCGCCTCGCCTGACTTGCCGGCTGCTGCGGACCCCTGTGGCGTCATCGCTGCGTGTTCTTTCCTGTGTTTGTGCCAGGCCGGTGCTCGAGCGACGCCCCAAACTCCGGCCTGACATGCCCTTCCGGCACCGGCCTCGGCGCCAGCCTATGCAGTTTCGGCGCCCATGCCGCGTTGACTCGGGCAAGGCTCAGCCCGGGCACAGTATCCCGCGCCCGCCGCGGCCTGTCGACACAAATCACCGCCATGACAGCCGCCGGCGCTCGGACCAAGTCGGCAAGGCCCAAGCCCACCCCGACGCCTCCCGCGCCCTGCCGCCCGGACCGCGGCGCGACGTGCTGGTGGACGTGATCTTCTTGGCCGCGGCCTCGGAGCGCGGCCGGCTACCTGACAGCGACGTAGCCGGCGGCCCCAGGCAAGTCATCGCTCACGACGTGGACCTCCGTGGAACGTCCCCCCGCCGGTCGATCGAACAAGCCAGCCGGAAGGCCCGGAAGGTTCGTCAAGGGGGACCGCGCCAGGCCAGTCGCTCAGGCACGTAGCTTCAGTTCTGAAGCTCCCTCGGAGCCGCGAGGTGCCCAGCGGAAGGGGAAGTCAGCGAGACTGGTGCGCAGGAGTGGTCGCCGGTTGCGTTACGGGAAGGCGGACATCCCAGAGGACTACGGCCCTGTCGTCGTTTCCGCCAGTAGCCAGAAGCCTCCCATCAGGGGAGAACGCAACCGACCAAATGCCGCCTTTGTGCGATGCCGCCTCCGCCAATCGCCCGCCGGTCCGACTATCCCAGACGTACAGCTTGTCGGAGACGGTGGCTAGGGCTTTGCCACCTGGAGAGAAAGCCGCCGCCCGGGCGGGGGCTGCGCGGGAGCACTGCACTTGCTGTTTCTCGACATCCCAGATGTGGCTGCGATAGGCCTGGGTCAGGAGTCGTTTCCCATCCGGCGAGTACAGCAGAACGTCCATCGCCGAACGTTGGCAAACGCCCTTCGGCTTCTGCGGGTCAGCCCAGACCCGCCTTTTCCAAGTAGTCGTGTCCCAAAGGTACACGGTGCCCTCCCCGCGCAACAGCGCGTCACCGGCGAATTGGATGTCTTCGCCGGCGGCCAGGGTCTTGCCATCGGGACTGAAGGCAACGGCGGAGTAGCGCCCGTTCAGGGTCCGGGTCTTCTTTCCTGTCTCCAGTTCGATGATCTCGATCCCAGGCTTCCGGTAGAGGCTTTCGAGTATGACCAGGGCCGCAGACTTGCCGTCAGGCGACAGTGACATGCCTCGCCATCCGCCTTTGTCGATCTTGCGCAGTCGCGTGAAGCTGCCGAGGTCCCAGATGTCGATGTGATACCTGTCCATTGCGATCAATCGCTTGCCGTCTGCGGAGATCGCGAACGCATCGTAGCGTGCCCAGAGTTTGCGGTACTGCTGGCGTTGGCCGGTCTTGACGTCCCACAGAACTAAGTCGCCGCGGGGGTACAGCGAGCTACGGTACCCACTGCCGGCGATGAGATTCTTTCCGTCCGGCGTGAACGCCAGGGCCGTAACGGTTCCCCAGTGCCCCGGGAGCACCGCCCGCCTTTCCAGGAGAGGCTTCTGCCGGGTAGTGGCATGCGTATAAGGTTCGGCGGCTCCACACCCCAGCTGCACGCAGAGGGCGAGCAGCAAACTGAGCCCCGTGATCGCCAAGTCTCGCTGAGACATCGGAGGAGGTGTCCTTCGATAGGAAACCCGGAATGACCGGCACAAGAAAAGAGAAGGGCACGCACCGGCCTTCCCTGTTTGCATCTTGCTGAGATTTGCCATCGCCCGTCGGTAGTTACGTTATCCGACCGGCGACCGGATCGCAAGAGCTGATTCGCTGCGGCGACCGTTTCTTTCGGAGGCCTATTGCGGTGAACCTGGACCCGAGCATCCTACGGATGGACGCCCCGCCTGCCATTCATCCCAGCTTCTTCGCCGCGTCCATGGCTACGGCCTGGTCCAGCTCGGCGTAGGTGTCGGCGATGGCCAGGGAGCGCTGGCCGAGGAGGGCCCGGGCGGCACCGGCGGCGTCTCCGCTGTGCTTCGGCGTCCAGGCCGTGGCACTCCATCATCGGCCAGGCGCCAGGCTCGAAGCTTCCCCAGGGCGCTGTCCGCGCAGACTATCCCAAAGCAATGGCTTGGGCCCATTTCCTGGTTCGCCGGGCGCTGTCCAGGGCCTGTTGCCGGTCGAGCGTGGGAGGCGCGGCGTCCTCGGGGGGGAGCTGCCCGTAGCGGAACTCGGCGGCAAACGGGGTCAAGGCCGGCAGCGTGTCCGAGTCCGGCGGCGGGCGGATCCCGTGATCGGCCAGCAGATCGATCAGCCCGCCGAGATCGTGCGTCCGCGTGTACCGGATACCGCGGCCGGTAAGAACTGCCTTGAGTGCCTTCTCAACGGGCTGCTGTGCGTGGAAGCCTATGACCGCATCCGGGGATTCAGGGTCGCCGGCGAGCCGGTCGAGGACGTAGAGGTCTTCATCCGCCTTCACCAGGAGCAGCCGGGCGTGCTCACGCGACTTCGTCATAGACCTTGCCTTCCCTGGCAGCGTCGTGAATCACGGTGTTCGGGGTGTCACGCCACTGCTCGAAGACCTCGGCGCTGACCACGAGCACGTCGACCGGGATCCGCAGCGGTCGCAGGACCTGGCGGAGGCGGACCATCTCGCCGTGGCGGTCCGTGAGCTTTGGCTCCACCACGAGGAAGTCGAGGTCGCTTTCATGCTGGAGCGTCCCGCGGGCGTGCGACCCAAAGAGGATGACCTTGGACCCAGGCGCGGCCCGGAGCAGCATGTGCGCCGCTGTCTCAATTGTGGACGCGTCGGCCATGAGCTGCATCCCTAGTCAGGGCAACCCGAAGGCTTGGCAAGCGGGCGAAGGGATTCGAACCCTCGACGTCCAGCTTGGGAAGCTGGCATTCTACCACTGAATTACGCCCGCAGGCGCTGCTGCCTCAGCGACTCCCGACTTCGACCTTCCGCCGAGGGCCGCGGAGACGGTCTCCGCCAGCCTAATTGTGGCATACCGATACCGAGAATCATACGCCATCCGGCCGTCTTGTCCAGCCCCCAGTGACGATTTCATGCGGCCGTCGGTCATCTGCCCGCGGATCGTCGGGCAAAGCGGGCTTGGGCGCCGGCGGGCGGGCTCTCGCGGCGGGCCGGCAGTGAGGCCCCTGAGGAGGCTGCCGTCAGATCAGCGGGCAGGTCGGCCCTCTGGTGGCGTCCTTGTCGTGGAATTGAGCCGCCGCCTGACGCGTCGCCGCCGGCATCCCTTCTTCGGGCGGTTGCGCCGGCCGGCTGGCGGTCGCCGGCTCAGGCAGCGAAGTATCTCTTCTGGAAGACCTCCCGGATCTTGCTGAAGGCCCGTTTCTCGATCTGCCGGACCCGTTCGTTGGTCAGGCCGACGATCTTGCCCACCTCGGCCAGCGTCCGGCCCTTGCCTTGGGCCATGATCGGAAAGCGCTGCATGATGACCGTCCACTCGATCTGGTCGAGATGGGCGTGATTGCGGATCAGGATTTCCCGGAGCGTGTCGATGGAGTCGGCCTGGTGCTTTATGTGCCTTTGCTGCTCGTAATCGCTGCGTTCCAGTTCCGGGACGAACTGGACGGGGAAATGCTTTCGGTACCGCCGGGCCTTGGTGGCCAGGCGGTTGAAGCTCTTCACGATGGAGCGGCAGGCGTACGTGGAGAACTTGAATCCTCGCGAGACATCGAATTTTTCGATGCTCCTGAGCACGGCCATGTTGCCCTCGGAGATCAAGTCGCCGAACTCGACGTTGGGCAACCTGGCGCGCTTGGCCATGGCCGGGACCAGGGCGAGATTCGCCCGCACCAGCTTGGTGCGGACGCTGAGGACCCGCCCATACCAGGTGATCATCTCCCGAGCCGGCTTCAGGGCCCGGGTCCCCCGGCGGGCGGCCAGAAGCTTGCTCACCCGGTGCTTGGCGTAGTTGTATCTGAGGAACATGGCCACCTCGTCTTTGGCGTTGAGAGTGTTCCGCAACAGGGATTTAGGGACGGTCTCTTCGGGCACTTCCGGGAAGAGGGTGTACGGCGGCACGTTGATCTCCTCTCGTTGACGGCCGAAGAGCCTCTCCGCAGCCGAGGGCGACGAGAACGAGCGGTGATAAACGTATTCCACCCTGGAGGGGATCTGCTCGTACAGTCGGCGTTCTTCCTGGTCGAGCCCCTTGGGCGCCTGCCACCGGTTTTCCCCGGAGCCGTTGCCGGGCACACTGGAGGCCATCTGCCGTCTCCTTCCTTTCACTGCGCCGGACGCGCTGCCTCAACTGGCCAGCCGCCCCTCAGCGAGGAACTTCCGTTCCAGTTCCCGCGGGAGCACGACGTTCAAATTCACCACATAGGCGTGAATGGCCCGGCTGAGGTTGGCAGCGGCCTCCTGATGCGACCGGCCGTGCACCATGCAGCCCGGCAGGGCCGGGCACCACGCCCGGTACCAGCCCCGCGTGTTCCGCGCGATCCTGACAGTGACGTTCATGACGGTGCCCCTTCGCGTGTTCCGGGACGCGCACGCGGCTGCCGGCCGCCGCGACGCATCGTTCACGGACTTCCGTCTGTTTGTCTGGACGAACGAAACGGCTGTCGCCCCTGCCTCCGCTCTCGCGGTACCTATGCCCGCGACCCCTCGCCTGAAGATTACCTCGCGGCCGGAGGCAGCATCAATCGGTGGCGGCCCCGTTTTTCTCGTAGGGGATGTTAAGGCAAGACGTGTCGGGGAGGTCCATTACGTTACGTGACCGATGCGTTTCTCAGGTGTTAATCTGAGGGAACCTTCAGCCGGGAATACACCCCGCAGAGGCGGGCGGCGCTGTCAGGCCCGGATTGGGGGGGGGGCCTGCGGCCGGGGCGGGTGGGGCAGTTCGGCAGGGCTGCGCCTAAGTCCAGCTTATATCATGCCTTGCTTGCGGTGGACCCACTTGATGGCGAACTTCAGCAGGTCGGAGGCGCTGTCCAGGCCGAGCTTCTCTTTGATCCGCTCGCGGTAGGACTCGATGGTCTTGACGCTCAGATGCAGCCTCCCGGCGGCCTCGGTCGTGGTCAGGCCGGTCCCCACCAGCTCGAGGACTTGCAGTTCCCGGTCGGTAAGCCTTTCCACCGGGGTCGAGCCGGTGTCCCGCCGGCCGGGAAGGAGCCTGCCGAGCATCTTGGCCGCCATGTTCTGGCTCATGTACACGCCCCCGCTGAGCACCTTTCGAATCCCCTCGATCACGTTGGCGGTGGCTTCCTCCTTGGTGATGTAGCCCTGGGCCCCCGCGCGCAGCACCCGCTCGGCATAGAAGGTTTCGTCTCGCATGGAAAGGACCAGGATGGACACCTTGGGGAACCGGACACGCACGTCCTTTATCAGATCCAGACCGTCGCTGTCCTTCAGGGCCAGGTCCACGATGGCCACGTCCGGCCGGGTCTTTTCAATGACACTGAGGGCGTCGGCGGCGTTGTCGGCCTCACCGCAAACCGCGAGGTCCGGCTTTGTGTTGATGAGCTCGGCCAGTCCCTCACGGACGATGGGATGGTCGTCCACAATCACTATCTTGGCGGGCCCTTTCTCGTCGCCTGGTTTTCTTCCAGCCATGGGCTTGCCCTATTTCCATGGTCTCAACAGTCGCAGCGAACACTCCACGACGGTCCCTCCGCCGGGCTGGGCCCCGACGCGCAGCGATGCTCCGATCATTCCCGCCCGGTAGCGCATGATGCGCAGCCCTATGCCCTTGCTTTCATCGACGTCCTGGGGCATCCCCACGCCGTCGTCCTGAATCGTAAGCCGGATCTTGTGGTCGTCGCCCCGGAGGGCGATGTGGACGTTCTTGGCCTTGCCGTGCTTCATGGCATTGTTCACGGCCTCCTGGATGATCCGGTAGAGATGGGTCGCCACCACGTTGTCTGTCGGAGACACGGACTCGCTATAATCCACGGTGCAGCGGATCCCGTACACCTTCTCTATGGAGGACGCCATCTCCATAATGGCGGGCACCAGGCCGTCGGCGTCCATGCGCACGGGAGACAGGCCTCTTGCGACGGAGCGCGTCTGGACGATGGCCCGGTTGAGCAGCTCCTCGATCTTCGCCGCCTGGGCGGCTTCCGGGGCCTGCCTTTCGGCCAGCCGGTCCCCCAGCACCCTGCTGAGGAACGCGGCCCCGGTGAGGTTCTGCCCCACGGTGTCGTGCAGGTCGTGCCCGATTCGCTGCCGCTCGATCTCGCTGATCTCCAGGACCTCCTGCTCCAGCTCCTTTCGTTCGGTGATATCAATGCCCAACTGGAGCACGCCCAGCGTGCCGTCGGGATTGGGGAACGGATATCCCCAAACACGATAGGTCCGGGCGTCGGGGTCGGTCCATTCCCATTCCTGGGGACGCCTGCTGTCAAGGATTTCCAGAACGGGGCAGTTCTCACAGGGCTTGCTGCGCCGGCGCTGAACCACATAGCAGGGGTTTTCGCCCGGCTCGCCGAACAGATTCAGGAACCTGTGGTTGGCGAAACGGATGGCATGGTCGGCGGTCACGATGGCAACGTACCCGGGCAGCACGTTCAGCACGGAATACAACCGCTGCCGCTCCGATTCCACCTCGTCCTGGGCGCGCTTGCGCTGGGTGACGTCTTCGAGAGAGAAGACCAGAAACTCCACTTCCCCCGCCCCGTCCAGAATGGGCACAAGGAACCAGTCCCAGTATGTCACGCCCCATTCAGGATGGTCCGGGAAGCAGAACGGCTTGGCCACGGCGTGGTACGGAGCCTTGGTGCGGACGACCTCTTCGAAGATCGCCTTGGCCTCCGAAGGATAGAACTCGAAGTGATTATGCCCGGGGAATTCCGAAACGTCGCGCTGGCAGGCCTTGGCGTAGGCTTCGTTGACCCGAACGAAGTTGAATTCCTTGTCCAGAAACACCAGAGGGGCGATCGTGTGCTTGAAGAAGGCCTCCAGGACCCCGGACTGTTCCCGCAGCGCTTCCTCGGCCTGCTGGCGCTCGCTGATCTCTTGCTGAAGGGCCAGGTTGGCCTGGGTCAGTTCGGCGGTGCGTTCCCGGACGCGCTGCTCCAGCTCGTCGCGGGAGTTCTGCAAGGCCTCCTGGCTGCGCTTGAGGTTTCGGTAGAGGATGACCTGCGGCTTGACCAGGCCGGTCTGGATGATGGCCCGGTAGATGAAATAGAAGGAGACGATCTTGAAGAAGTGCCCGATCAGGTTGGCCGGGCCGTACGGCCCCTTGTACAGGGTAAAGGCCAGTTCCGCAGCGACGGTGATGACGATGGACCAGGCGAGCATCGGCACCACCTGCCGGTCGAAGCGCCTGCGGTTTTTCAACAGCAGCACGGCGGCGGCGGCAAGGATCAGGCAGATGGCGTACTCGCTGCCGATCTTGAAGCCGGTCAATCCGGCTTCTTGCCCCGGCAGGGGACGGTCCACAAAGCAAGTGGGGAAGACCTGCCACTGGAAGATGCAAAGCAGCAGCAGGCAGCTGACTGCCCCGTAGGCCACCAGCGGGACGGCCAGGCGGAGCCTTCGCCCAAACAGCAGGGGCGCGACCAGCAGCGAGAGGCTTTCGAGGTACCGGGCGGCCACCCACAACTGGGCCGCCAGGTTCGTGTCACCGGCCGCGAACACGCCCATGCCCGGATAGGCCAGCGTGTGAATCAGGTCCAGCGTCCCCACGAACAGGTAGGCCACGCCCAGCAGCACCAGATAGCTGTTGTCCAGGCGCTGGCGCGAGTGCCAAACCAGCGCGAAGATGCTCCAGGCGACGACGATGCTGAACAGCTCGGCCAGACTGTGAAAGAGCAGGTAGTGCTTGCGGACGAAGTCCTGGTTATATCGGCTGGGGATGTACAGAACGATCACGATCGCCAGGGAGATCATCAGGGGCCGGCTGAGGCTCCAGGCGGAAGCGGGTCTTTCCTGCTCGTCGCTGGCCGGCGGAGGGAGCCCGTGTCCCCCGGGCCGCTGAGAAAGGGCCGCAACCTCTGCCGCGGGCGGAGACGGTCGCTTGTCCTGTTCTTTCACAGTCCATGCTCCGAGGAAATGCACCGACGAGAGTGGAAGTCCCTTTACTCAGCCGTCCCGAGCATAACGGCCGGCAGCCGAGCTTGCAAGCCCGGAAATCGATTTTTCATCGGGCATGTTGTTCCGGCCGACGGGTCCGGCAGAATTGCTCGACAGGCCCGGTCGTCGGGTCCGTCCGTTCCAGACGGCCGAAGTCATTGTTGTCTTGAAGCTCGCTTTGACTGTGGCGGCCTGTTGGCTGGCTCTTGCGGGCCGGCTGGATTTGTGCCTTGACAAGCGTGCCGGCCCTGCCAGAATGCCGTGGCCTGGCAAGCCAAGAGACGTGGGCGCTTCGGGCCCGGAGGCGGGGCCTCTTTCGGCCCGGAGGACAGCTCCACATACGCAGCCGCTGCCTTCAGTCCAGACACCCGTGGACAGGCTGTATGTGTTACCGATAGGATCACCCATAAGGAGAGTTGGCAGCATGGAGATTGTGGAGATCCCGGAAGACCGGCTGGATGTCGCGGCGTTCATCGAGGAGAAGACCGGCCAGGTCGCCCGGCGGGCCGGCGACGGCCTGGCCGTCAACGCCCTGTCGGGCGGCGTGGATTCGGCCGTCGTCACCATGCTGGGGCACAAGGCCCTGGGGCGGCGGCTGAAGACGTATTTCATTGAGAACGGCCTGATGCGCGAGGGCGAGCCGCAGGGCGTGGGCCGGATCTTCGCCGACCTCGGCGTGCCCGTGGAGATCGTCGACGCCAAGCGGCAGTTCTTCGCCGCCCTGAAAGGCCTGACCGACCCCGAACAGAAGCGCCAGGCCATTACCCAGACCTTCTACAAGGACGTCTTCGGCAAGCTCGTAAAGGACAGCGGCGCGACCTGCCTGCTCCAGGGCACGAATTACACCGATGTGGAGGAGACCGTCGCCGGCGTCAAGCGGCAGCACAACATCCTGGCCCAGCTCGGCATCGACACGCAGAAAGCCTTCGGCTACGAGGTCATCGAGCCGATCATCCAGCTGCGCAAGCCGGCGGTGCGGGTGGTGGCCAAGGCCCTGGGGCTGCCGAAGGAAATCTACGCCCGACCGCCGTTCCCCGGCCCAGCCTTGTGCGCCCGGGTCATCGGCGAGGTGACGCCGCCGCGGGTCGGCTTGGTCCGCGCGGCCACGAAGATCGTCGAGGAAGAGCTGGCCAACAGCGGGGCGTTCCAGTACCTGGCCATACTGCACGAGGACAAGGTCACCGGCGTGCGCGACGGCAAGCGGGACTACGGCTATCAGATCGAGGTCCGCTGCTGGGACAGCACCGACGCGGTGACCGGCTCGCCGACGGAGCTGCCGTTCGAGGTATTGCAGAAGCTGGCCGCCAGGATCACCACCGAGGTGCCCGGTGTCGTCAGCGTCACCTATAGCGTGACCCGCAAGCCGCCCTCGACCATCGAGGCGGTGTAAGGGCCGGGGGCCCGCAGGCCCGCCTGCCTGGCCACAAAGACGCACGTCCATGGCGAACGAGAAGCAGTTCAGGCTGAAGACCAGGTTCGTGGCCACCCGCGGCGTGAAGGAGTACCGCGCCACGATCCCGGAATGGGTCCGCGCCGAAGACGTGGTTCTGGAGATCGGCTGCGAATGGGGCACGACGACCGTCCTGATCGCCGAACGCTGCAAGCGGGTTATCGGCACCGACATCAGCCTCGAATGCATCGAGCGCGCCAGGCGGACGCACCCGGGCATTCGGTTTGAGGTTCTGGACGCCTTCGACGTCCGGGCGGCGCTGGCCCTGGGCGAGGATTTCAGCAAGGTCTACATCGACATGTCCGGCCTGTCCGGTTACCGGTCGCTGCTGGACGTCATTTCGCTGGTGACCATGTATGCGACCGTGCTGCGCCCGGAGGCCGTCATCATCAAGAGCGGCGCCTTGAAGCACTTTGCCGCGCACTGCGTCGCCTGGCGCCCCGGTGGCTGATGAGCTGCACAGAGGTCTTTCGGCATGCCCGGACGCGACGACGAGCGCCCGGGCGACAGTCAATGCGCGGGGAGAGCCCATGATGAGGACCGCGGCGTTCCTGCAAGGGGCGTGGGCGTTGCTGCTGTTTGCGGCCGCCGGAGGTGCGGGCAGGCCGACAGGGGCGGAAGGGCTCCCGGGGGCGGGGCCGGGGGCCTCGCCACACGACCGCGAGCACCACCTCCCCCAGGTCACGTCCATCACGTTCAGCCCGGACGGCCGGCGGCTCGTGGCCAGCTACTACGTGCTGGCGATGAACCGCCCCGGCACGGACTGGCAGTGCTGGACCGCCCAATGGAACCTGGAAACAGGCCAGCGCCTCATCATCCCGGACACCTGTGCCCCCGTCACCTTCCATCCCGACGGGGCGACCATGGCCATGGGGTTTTACGAGCGATCCGGCAAGCCTGGGCGGCTGTCGGCTCCGGCCCGTCTGGCGCTGTGGAAGCCGGGGGCCGACTTGCCCGCCCGCGGGCTGAAGCCGCCCAAGGACGACCAGAGCTCCGTCCTGGCCGCGACGTTCAACCTCAACGGCGACCGCCTGCTGGCGATGACGGCGGCGGGGGGGCTGCTGGCCTGGCATACCCGAAAGGACGAGCCGCCCGAGATCCTGGACAAGGTGAAGCGGGACGTCCAGCCGCCTGGTCGCTGGGGCCTGCCGCGGCCAAAGATGGCCTTGTCGCAGGGCGACGTCCTGCTCGCCGCCTTCCCGCCTTCGCCCGGGCGAGCGGAGGGCTGGGCCGTGTCCTGGCGGTACGCCCGCAGCTCCAGCCGACCGGATGCATACGCACTTGAGCGCCTGAAGACCTACGAGGGTGGGCTGATCACCTGGGACGCGCGGGCGGTAACGGTCATGGGCCGCCTCCCGCGCAAGGGCTGGGCCTACTCGTTCGCCTGCGAGAAGGCCGAGGCCGAGCCGTGGCGGCGCCGCCGACTTTACGATGGCGTGGCCTTTTCGCCCGACGCCCGCAGCCTGGCCTTCAGCGCGCGCGGGAAGGTCTCGGTCAATCTGTACGACGGGCAGCGCCTGCGGCATTTCCCCGCCGGCGGCGGGGCCGTCTGCTTCAGCCCCGACGGCAAGGCGCTGGCTGCGGGCGACACCCGCGGCATCATCCGCCTTTGGGAGCTGCAAAGCGGGCGGCTGCTGCGGACGCTCAGGCTCGATGACCGCCCGGCCGATACGGTCCTCGTCGCGGCCATCCAGTGTTACAGCAAGTTCGGCGACCCGGCGGGCAATCGCACCAGACTCGCCGCCCTGGTCCGCCGAGCCGACCACGCCGGGGCGAAGATCGTCGTGCTGCCCGAGACCGCCGTCACCGGCTACCTGTCGGCGGACCTGAAGAAGACCTGGCGGGTGGGCAAGCGGCAGGTGAGCGACGGCCTGGAGGGAGTCGACCCCAAAGATGCGGCCG
>Ga0111187_1114_pt1 | contig 13150 bp, 16 predicted proteins | sample DeeMarSWOR324_28_FD_80242 | JGI IMG/M metagenome (GOLD analysis project Ga0111187, IMG submission 80242) | Phycisphaerae bacterium SM23_33 | reverse complement strand
GGGGCTGAACGAGGTCAGCTTCCAACGCGAGTGCTTCGCCCAGGCCCACATCCACGACGGGTGGAACCACCCGCTCCAGCCTCACCACGTCCAGGCCGCCCATCCGATCTGCTCTTTCCTGTGGCAGCCGCACACGCGCCTTGTGGGTTACTACCACCTCGGCCCCACCGACCCGGACGTGGAGCTGGGGATTGAGGTCTACCGCCGCATGGGCGCACTCCCCACGCTCATCCCAGGCCAGGCCAGCGACGACCCCTCCCTCATTCGGCCCGACCACCCTGTGGCCCGCAGACTTGTTGAACTGGCCCGCGAGCAGAGCCCATGACCCGGGCAGCGGATGCTCACTTGGTCAACTCCTTCCACAAGGCATCCTCGACCTCGCGAAATTTCTCGAAGGTGGTCTCGACGTGCTTTCGGATCTTGACCAGTTCGGGGTCGTCGGCCGTGACCCCCTGCGGCCGGGCCTCGCGCAGCGCCGCCAGCCGCGTCAGCGCATCCTCCAGCTGGCCGGCCCCCTCGGCGAACGCCCGGGCGGCGTCGTAGATGTTTTCGCTGTGGAGCTGCTGCTCGCTGGGCCGTCGCAACAGCCGCCAGGGGTTGCGGCGGATCTCCTTGGCCGCGGCGTCGAGGTTCAGCGACATGGACTTGAGACTCGCCAGCGTGTCCTCAAGCCGCTGCCGGTTGAGCACGACGATGTCCTTGGAGGTCGCCGAGACCGACCGCAGGTCGGCCGCGATGTTGACCAAGTCGGTGCTGGCCGTGCGGAACCGGGTGAGGATGTCGGCCAGGTCCTTTTCCGCGTACTGGCGGACCCTGGCGGCGATCTTCTCCACGTCCGGGCGGACGGTCGTTATCATCCCGGAGGCCTCGGCCGCCAGCTTGTCCACGTGGTCGGCGGCGACATGGACCTTGGCCAGGAGGGAATCGGCGTTTTTCCTTTCCGTCTCGGCCTTCAGGCTGCCGGACATGTCCGCCAGGTTGGCCGAGCTGACCTTCAGGCTGCCCACGGCGGTCTTGATCTCCGCCAGCAGGGCCTCGGAGTCGCCGGCGTTGACTTCCACCGCCAACGCCGCGGCGATCTTCTGGACGCTTCCGGCGGCCTCGGCAATGCTGGCGATGGTCTGCTGAAATTGCTCGCGCTGGTCCTCGCCGTAGCCCAGGGCCTCCTGGACGCGCATCAGCAGCCGGTCGGCGGCGAGAAGGAGAAGGGGGTTCTGCTCGTCGGCCGGCGGGGCCGCGTCGGTGCCGAAGTTTTCCAGCACGATGGCGGCCCCCCCGATGAACTCGGTCACGGCGGTCGCCCGCGCGTCGGTATGAATCTTCAGGTCTCGCCGGTTCAGCCTTGCCGTGTACAGCGTCCGGCCGCCGGCCGTGTCCAGTTGGATCCCGTCCACCTTGCCGATGGGCTTGTCATTGACCTTCACCGCGCTGCCGACCTCCAGCCCGAGGTTGCCGGTCTGGTAGCTGGTGAAAAACACGACCCGGTCGCCGCGGGTGGTGAACGCCTCCGCCACCCCCAGCCACAGCAGCACGCCGATGCCGGCCCCCAAGGTCAGGATGACGAACACGCCCGCCGCCAGCTCGCTGTGTTTTCGCTTTGCCATTCCAGGTGCTCCGATCAGTCAGAATCCGGCCCCGCCGAGGATGTCCCGCTCATATCCGGTGGAAAGCCTGCGGGCGGTAATCGGGCCTTCGGAGTCCCCCCGCAGAAACTGCCGAACCAGGTCCGTTTCCTCATCGCCCGTCAGCGGGCAGTCCCGCAGGGCCTCAAACTCGCTCCGCCGGCCGACCTTGATGATGCGGCCGGCGTCCAGCATCGCCATGCGATCGGCGATGCGGAAGGCCGAGTCCATCTCGTGCGTCACCACCACGCTGGTCACGCCCAGCTTGCCGGCCATGTCCATGATCAACTGGTCGATCTCGGCCGAGGTCACCGGGTCCAGGCCGGCCGAGGGCTCGTCGTAAAACAGGATCTCCGGGTCCAGGGCAATCGCCCGGGCCAGCCCGGCGCGCTTCTTCATGCCGCCCGACAGTTGGGCCGGCATGCGCTCGGCGGCCTCGCGCAGCCCCACCTGCTCGAGCTTGATCTTGACCATGATCTCGATGGTCTCGCGGTCCAGGTCGGTGTGCTCGGCCAGCGGCAGGGCGACGTTCTCCCCCAGCGACATGGAGTTGAAAAGCGCCCCCGACTGGAACAGGATGCCGAAGCGCAGCCGCAGCGCGTCCAGCCCGGCGTCGTCCAGCTCGTCGAGGTTCCGGCCAAACATCTGCACGTGTCCCTCGTCGGGGAACAGCGACCCGATCATGAGTCGCAGCAGGGTGCTCTTGCCGCAGCCCGAGCCGCCCATGATCACCATGGTCTCGCCGGGGTAGACCTCCAGGCTGACCCCGTCCAGCACGGCCAGCCCGCCGAATCGCTTCACCACGTCGAGCACCCGGATGACCGGCTGCGGAGCGGCATGGTCTGTGACGTTCTCAGGCATCGCACGGACTCTGCAAGCGTTTCCTCAGAAACGGTAGACGTAGAAGATCACGGTGAAGATGCAGGCGGCCACGATGATGCCGACGATGGAGTACACGACGGTCATGGTGGTGGCCCGCCCGACGCCCTCGGCGCCGCCGCGGACGCGCAGGCCCTCGTAGCAGCCGATCAGGCTCACCAGCAAGCCGAACACGCCGGCCATGATCAGCCCGCTGACGAAGTCGCGCACCCGCAGCTGATCTCGCATCCGCTCCCAGTAGCCGATGTACACCTGGGGCTTCAGGACGGCCAGCGAGGTGAGGTACCCGCCCAGGGCGATCATCCAGTCGGCGATAATCGTCAGCAGCATCATCATCAGGAACGTGGCCAGCACCCGCGGCACGACCAGGAAGCGCACGGGGCTGAGGGCCTGGGCCTCCAGGGCCTCGATCTCCTCGGCCACGACCATGGTGCCCAGCTCGGCGGCGATGGACGCCCCCGCAAAGCCGCTCAGGACCACCGCGGTAATGATCGGCCCGAGCATGCGGAAGCCGGCCACGCCGATGATGTTGGCAATCTTGTCCACCTGGCCCCAGGGCTCCAGCGGCCGGGCCATCTGAAGCGCCAGGATCACGCCGATAAAGACCTGCACCAGCGAGACGATGCCCACGCTGCGGACGCCCACCCGAACCATCTGCAATGCCAGCGGCCCACGCCGCAGCCGGAGCTTGGGGTTGGCGATCCCGCGCAGGAGCCAGCGCCCGGCCTGTGCCAGCATCAGCGCCATGCCGCCCAGGTAGGCGATGCCGCCCAGCGCCCGGGCGCCGACGGCGGCAACGAGGTTCCGTTGGCCGGGGCGGCGGTTCACGGTTGCAGGGCCTCCTGTGCGCTGCCAAAGATATCGAAGACGCTGTCCAGCCGGGTGATCTCAAAGACGCTGCGGACGCGAGAGGTCAGGCCGGCCAGCCGCAGGCCGATCTTCTCCCGGCGAACCCGCGCCAGCAGCTTCACCAGAGAAGCCACGCCCGAGGAATCCATGTAGGCGACGCCGGAAAGGTCCACCACGATCTGTCGGGGGCGCCGGTCCAGCACCTCCATCAGCCCGCGCTGGAAGTCGGCGCTGCGCTGCATGTCGATGTCGCCGACCGCCTCGACGAGGGCCGTGCTGGCCCCCGGGCCGATCCATTGCACGTTCCGTATCGGCTCGCTTCCCACGGCCATCAAACGCTCCTTACTCACATCCTCTTGGTCATCACCAGCCGCGTGCCCCCGCCGTCGGCGGGGGCGTACTGCACCTCGTCCATGATGCTGTTCATGATGTGCACGCCCAGCCCGCCGGGGCGGATATCCTCCAGGTCCCGCGACTTGATTTCCTCGCGTCCGGCCGGCGTGCCCCAGTCGCGCAGCTCGATGCGAAGGGCCTGCTTCCCGGCCGGGGCCGGCACGGTTCCCAGCGTGATTTCGATCGGCTTGTCATCCCGGCCGTGATAGGCGTGCTTGATGATGTTGGTCAGGGCCTCGTCCACCGCCAGGGTGATCTTGCCGCAGGTGGCCTCATCGAAGCCCAGCATGCCGGCAAAGCGATCCACCGCCGCCCGCACGATGGGCAGGTGCACCGGCGTGGAAGCGATCTGAAGCCGAAGCGAACTCTTGAGCGGCTCGGTCATCGCGCTAATCTTCCTTGTCGGCCGGACGCTGAGTCTTCACCCACTCCCGCCAGCGCCCGACCGCCTCGGCGCGCTGCTCCGGCGGGGCGTAATAGCGGTATCCCAGCGTCTGACCGGTGATCTTTTCCAAGGCCCGGATCGCGAACAGCCGCGCGTCCGCGGAGTTGTCCTCCAGCCGCTCGACGAGAAGTGGCACGGCGCGGACGTCGTGCTGGCTGCCTGCCTGGACGGACGCGCGGATCCGCTCGGAGGCGTCCTCGCTCTGCAGGCCCGGAGCCAGGGAGCGATGCGTCCCGCCGGCCGTGCAGCCGACCGCAAGCCCCGCCAGGACGCCCGCCCAGGCCACGGCGGCGCCGGGCACAGCCCTATGAAACGCCTTCCTCATCATGCGCCCGTCCGAGGCAAGTCCCAACCAGACTTGCGACTTCCACGTACGCCGCCGGCCGGCCCGCCCGGCCCCGCCGAACGCCCGGCATGGCATCATACGTCGTGATTGTACCCGCCACCTGGCCGCTGCATCAAGGCGCCGCCGCGGCCCCGGCAGACGGCGCCGACCAGCAGGTGCCCCTGGCGGATGGGCTCGGCGAGCCGGTACTCACGCCCGCAGCGGAGGGTCCAGCGAACGGCCTGGGGCAGCGTCACGCGATGCCCCACCGACACATACAAGGGCTTGACGCCGGTGCGCGTCCGCACGACCGCCCCCACGACTTCACCGTCGTGCCGCAACTGGACACGGCAGCCGCGGCGCCGCCCGACCGGGCGGTGCTCGCCGCACAGCCGGCTCTTGGCCAACCCGATGGTCGGCAGCTCCAGCCACAGCCCCACGTGCGCCGCCAGCCCCAAGCGGCGCGGATGGGCCAGGCCCTGGCCGTCGCACAGGAGCAGGTCCGGCTGCTGCGGAAGGGCCTTTACGGCGGCGATCACCGCCGGGGCCTCGCGGAAGCTCAGCAGACCCGGCACGTAGGGAAAGCGGCACGGCCGGACCACGTGACGGGCGGCAATGACCTCCAGCGTCCGGGCATCGCAGAGCACGGCGGCGGCGACGATCTTTCGGCCGCCGGGCAGGAACGCGCAGTCCGCTCCGGCCACGGTCCGGACCGGCCCGGGCAGCGGGCACACCCGGACCTTCCCCGCCAGTTGGCGCTGCAAGGCGATGGCCCGCTTCGGAGAGATGTCCCAGCGATGACGAATCATGTCAAAGGCCGTCGATTTTCCCGCCGGCAGACTCCCTAACCGCTTTTCAGGACATCACGAAATGCTTTCAGCGCCTGAGGGATGTCCTCGCTGTTGACCTCCAGGCTGGTTACGGCCCGAATCGTGTCCGGCCCGGTGGCGAGCACGTAGACGCCGGCGGCGTGGAGTTTTTCGGCCAGTGCGGCCGCCGGCATGGACGTGACGCGAAAGATCACGATGTTGGTCTGGACCGTGGCGGGGTCCAGCTCGATGCCCGGCAGGGCGGCGATGCCCTCGGCGAGTTTCCGGGCGTTGGCGTGGTCCTCGGCCAGGCGGTCGCGATGGTGCTCCAGGGCGTACAGCGCCCCGGCGGCGATGATGCCCGCCTGCCGCATGCCCCCGCCGAAAAGCTTGCGAAACCGCCGCGCCCGGTCGATGAACTCCGCGCTGCCGGCCAGGGCCGAGCCCACCGGCGCCCCCAGCCCCTTGGAGAAGCACACGCTGACCGAGTCGAAGTGCCTGGCGTACTCGCGCTCGGCCAGGCCGGTGGCCACGCAGGCGTTCCACAGCCTCGCCCCGTCCAGGTGCATCTTCAGGCCGGCCTCGCGGGCGGCCGATTCGACCTCGGCGACCGTCTGGATCGGCCAGACGCTGCCGCCGCCGCGGTTGTGCGTGTTCTCCACGCAGACCAGCTTCGTGCGGGGGAAGTGATAGTTCTTCGGCCGCAGGGCTCCGCGGACGTCGTTGGAGGTGAAGATGCCCCGCACGCCCGCCAGCAGGCGGCAGCTCACGCCGGACAGGGCCGCCGGCCCGCCGCCTTCGAGCAGGTAACTGTGGGCATTGGCGTCGATGAGGATCTCGTCGCCCGGCTCGGTGTGGGCGCGGATGGCGACCTGGTTGGTCATGCTGCCGGAGGGCATGTACACCGCCGCCTGCTTGTCGAGGATCTCGGCGGTGCGCTTCTCCAGCGCGATCACGGTGGGGTCATCGCCCAGGACGTCGTCGCCCACCTCGGCCGCCGCCATCGCCGCCAGCATCTGCGAGGCCGGCCTGGTGATCGTGTCGCTTCGCAAGTCAATCATCGCCTTCGTCACCCTCTTCCCTCCGGGTCGGCGGGCCGGACCTACTTCAGGAATTGAATCGTCAGCGGGTACTTGTAGGGCTTGCCGTCGTTGGCCGCAAGCGCCGCCAGGATGACCAGGACCAGCTCCGCGACGGCCAGCGCCATCAGCAGGGCGAAGCCCACGCACACGAACACCAGAATCCCCGACGCCAAGGCGTAGATGGTCCAGGAAATCTGAAAATTCAGCGCCTGTTTCCCGTGGGCGTCCACGAACGAGGACTTGTCCTTCTGAATGAGCCAGATGACCAGCGGGGCGATAATCTGCCCAAACGGCACGACGTACCCGGTAAGCCCGCCCAGGTGGCAGAGCATCGCCCACATGCGGGCGTCCTTTTCCGCCAGTTGAGCCGGCACGACGGGCGGGGCCAGGGCGCCGGCGGGCTCCCCCGGGGCCGCCGGCGGCACGGCGTTGACATTGCCGCAATGCGGACACGTGCTGGTTTGGCCCGCGCTATCGTCCGGGACGTCGATCGCCTTGCCGCACTTGGGACACTGCAAGTGAATCATCATCTCGCTCCCGGGGTCGCCGCTTTGCCGTTGGCGACCCGAGACTCTGGGGCCGGTTGACCGGGGGCCCGCCCCGTCTCGGCCGGCGGCAGCGATTCCAGCCAGGCCTTCCACTTTTTCTTCACTTCCACCGCCTCGTTCCAGTCCATGGTGGCGATGTTCACGTATCGCATCGGCAGCGGCGGCAGCTTGATGGTCTTGGCCGGCCAGGCGTTGCCCTCGGGCGTCTTCGCTCCCCCCAGTTCTGATTCCAGCTCGCGCACGGTCGGGCCGAGGGTCTGGTAGCAGTATCCGCGGGTTACGCCGTCGCGGTCGTCGAGGTGATCCACCACGGGCTCCAGAATGCCTCGGAGCTGTTCGACCGACAGCCTGCCCACCAGCCCGCGGGCGTAACGCAGGGCGGAATGCTTCAGGTGCGTGGCAGGGTGATCCATGGCGGCGCGGAACACGTCCAGCCGGAAGCGCTTCAGCCTATACAGGATATCGCACACCTCGGCGGAGACGAGCGGGTCGCCGCCACTTTCCACCATCGTCCCCATTGCGTCAAACACGTGGGGCGCCAGGGCCGGCCTGATGTAGCTGGAGCTGCCAAACACCGCCTGGTGACGGGCCATGCCGAGGGCCACGTAGCGCATCCTCAGGTCGCGATGCTGAAACACCGCCGAGGCCAGTTCCGGGGACTGGTTGAGCGTCTCGGCGAAAGACTGATGCACGTTGTACACCTTCTGGCTTCCGGGGGGGAAGAACAACTCTACGTCGACGCCGGTTATGCCACTGTGACCGCAGCCGCCCTTATGGATCTTCAATTCCGCCCATCGCGGACCGATGACGATCGCCGCCCGGGCGGGCTGATATCCCTTCGCATCCTTGGCCAGCACCAGGGAAAGGGGCTGGACCAGCCGCTCCAGTCGGGTAACCGGATCCTTTGGGCGCCGCGCCCTGTGAACCAGGTAGAACCCCAGGGCCAGAACAAGGATGACGATGACCGCGATGGCGGTCGGCCAGACCGATTTTCGCATGCTGGTTCCTTTCCCTTGCGCGCGCCCCGGCGAGGCCCCTGAATCATTCTTTTCTCCCGGCCGGCCTGGGCGTCATCGGGTCGAGGACCTTTCCGCCAGGGGCGGGGCTTTCCACGAGCTTGAGCGTTACGTCCCTGACCCACACCCGGCCGGCAGGCCAATAACAATACAGGTCCAGGCGGACCCACTTCAAGTCATAGGGTTGGCGGTGCCCCTGCTTGGGGGCCAGGACGGACGGCACGAAATCCACCACCGCGGTCTTCCACGCCCGCTGAGTGGACTTGAGCTTGGGGAACTGGCGGCGATACACCTCGCGCCGCTGGGGCTCTTCCTCGCCGGGCGTCTGGATCAGGGCGTAGCCCTTGACGAACGGCAGGAAGGTGGGCCCGCTGCTGGCGTAGGTGATGGCGCAGCGGTAACGATGTCCGGCCTTCACCTCGATCCAATCGCTGTAGCAGGCCAGCCCGTGCATGCCAGCCACGCTTTCCGGCATGGCCATCTGCACGACCCTGGCGTTGGGGTCATCCGGGGCCGGCGACCACAGGATCATCTCCGTCCGGCCCTGCTGGATGGGCGCCTCGGTGGTCGGCGTCCACGGCGGGTTGTAGCGGTGTGACTCGATGACGCCCTCCAAGCGCGCCAGCCGGCCGCCTGCGCCCTCGCTGAAGCTCGGGTTCGGCACCAGGTTGGGGTTTTTCTGCCACGCCGCCACGCTGGCCGGGTCCAGGATGGCCAGGTCCTCGCTGGGGTGGGTGAACGCCTGGCCGGTGACGGCCGAGACGGCGTCCTCCAGCACGAAGCGCAGGTCGGTCCAGTAGGTCATCTGGTACGTCTTGTCCAGGACGACCTTTCCCGGCCAGAGACCGCCGGCATCTCGATAGTCCACGACCCAGGCGCGAAGGGTCTTCGCTGCCCCCGGCCCGGAGGCTTCGCCGAACACGACCACGTCGGCGGCCAGCGCCCCACGGACCATGGCCGCGAGCTTGGCCCGGTCCGCCCCGGCCCCGCGGGTGAGCTTCGCCTTGCCCATGGCCTCGGCGACGGTGAACCTGTCGACGACGTCCCAGCCCTGGCCCGTCCGCCACTTCTTGGCAATGGCGAAGGCCACCCGCTGGCCGTAGTCCTCGTCGGTGCCGCCGGTGTCGGAAAAATCGACCTTGAAGGGAATGACGACGACGGCGGGCTTGGGCTTCGGCGGCGCCGCCGGCGCGGACCCGGGCCGCGTCTCCCCGGCCGCGCCGGAAGACCAGGGCGCGGAGCCCGGCCGGGCCTGCCCGGCCGCGCCGGAAGACCAGATGGTGAGCATGACCGCAATGATCCGCGCCGCGCCCATCCTCGGCGGTGTCCTTACCGTTTGCCCGCGCCCCGCGCCCAACACCCACGGATAGCTGTCCGCGGGCTTTGAGAGAACGTTCCTTGCTGCCCTATCCGAACAGGACGTCCTGCATGGTGTAAAGCCCGGCTTTGCGTCCGGCGACCCATTCGGCCGCCCGCAGGGCACCGCGGGCGAAGGTGTCGCGGGTGTGGGCCGAATGCGAAAGCGTCACCGTCTCCCCCAGGTTGCCGAAACAGACGCTGTGCTCGCCCACGGTGTCTCCCAGCCGGATGGCGTGCATGCCGATCTCGCCCGGCTTGCGCGGGCAGGCGCCGGAGCGGCCGTGGACGAGCACGTCCGGCATCGCCCTTCCCGTGGCCTGGCAGACGCTCCGCGCCAGACCCAGGGCCGTGCCGGAGGGGGCGTCCTTCTTGAAGCGGTGATGGGCCTCGGTGATCTCGATGTCGTAGTCCTCGCCCAGGGCCTGGGCCACCTCGCCGACAATCTTGAACAGCAGGTTCACGCCCACGGACATGTTGGGGGCCTGGACGATGGGGATCTCCGAGGCCGAGTCGGCGACCTCCGCCAACTGCGACTCCGTCAGGCCGGTCGTGCCGATGACCATGGCGATCTTCTTTTCGCGTGCCGCCGCCAGCCACGCCAGCGTGCTTTCAGGCGTGGAGAAGTCCAGGATGACCTGCGGGTCGCCCTGGAGGTTTTCGCTGACGGCCAGGCCGACCGGCCCCCGGCCGCAGAGGGTCCCGACGTCGGATCCCATGGCCTGGTGGCCGGGCATCTCCATGGCCGAGACGAGCCGGAAGCGCTTGTCTTCCAGGGCCAGTGCGGCGATTCGCCGGCCCATCCGGCCGGCGGCTCCGGTCAGCGCGATCTTCGTCATTTTTCGTGCCCCTTAGCAAAGCGACGAACCCCGCGGACGTAACCAGCCGGACAAGCAACCCACGGGAGACACAGATTACACAGATTGCGCCAGGCGTGCACGGATTTCAACGCGGATGCAGGGCCTGCGGCGGCGGCTACTTCGGTGCCTCGGTCAGAGGCTGCTCCTTGTCGTCGGCAAGGGCCTTTCGTTGGGGCCGCGGGCGGCGCGGCTGGAGGCTGGCGTAGCGCCGTGCGAACAGGATGAAGGTGGCCGGGCCGAAGGCCACCAGCATGACCGAGAATCCCGCCGCCAGGCCCCAGAACGTCAGGAAGCCGGCGCAGCAATAGTTCCGCACCCGCGCCAGCACGTGGGTGGGCACGGCCACCAGCAGTTCCAGGACGCTGCCGGCCAGCAGGAACTTCACCATCCGGGACATGAACGTCTGGGGCGGCCGGGCGCCGGTGTAGAAGCCGAACAGAAACGCCCACGCCAACCACACCCCTCCGACGGCGCAATACGCTCCCCACCAGTACCATGAGTCGAGGCCGCGTGTGTTCTCGAGGGTCTCCCACACGGCCAGGCACATCGCCGCAATCATCACGGCCGCCAGGAACAGCCCCGCCAGTATCGGCCAGATGATGTGCCGCGTTGTCACCGGCCGGCCGGCGGCCAGCCGCACCGGCACGACCAGCAGCCCCACCTGTGCCAGTGCCATCACGAGCGCGATTCCGCTCAGGATGATGCGGAGGGGCAACAGGACGTCCTGGCCTTGGAATGGGCCGGCAAGTATTTGGGTCACCTCGCTGAGCCCGACCGGCCAGAAGGCCGCCATCAGCGTCGCCCCCAGCGCGGCCGAGATGATGATGGCATACAAGACGACGACCAGCAGCGCCCATCGTTTCACCGGACCGGCCTCCCGTGCAGCGAAGCCGCGCATGCTGCGCCGGCTTCCTCCCAGGTTATGCCGAATACAGCAGCTCGCCGTCTTTGGCCAACTGCACGATCATCGAATCCCCTCTTTCCCATTCCTCGGGAGTCATCGCTACGGCTTCTATAGGCTCCCACAGCTCGTAGATGGCGTCGGAAAGGACGTCGATCCGGTGCCAGTAATCCTTGTCCGCAAAATCATTCGAGATGACAACCAGGTCAATGTCGCTGCCCTCGTGATGCTCCCCCTTCGCGTAGGAGCCATAAAGGATGATCTTCGAAGCCTTGACGCCTCTTGCCAGAAGCGCTTGCTGAAACCTTCGCGCGATCTTCAAAACTGCTTCTTTATCCATTCCAGCGCCTCTTTGGTCCCGGACACGATAGCCTTCGTGACCGCCGCTCCATACCGGGCCTGAAGGGCCGCGATATTGTCAGGATAACGCGTGGCGACACTGGCCTGGTTAAGACGCGCGACGAACTTCGCGATTCCTTCAGGCGGCTTGATCCCGATCCCGCTCAGCAGGAGAACAAGGTTGTGTGACTTGGGCGCCGGCTTACCCAGTTTGGCCTGATATAGACCCTTGACGGCCTTTTCCGCAGCAAGGTGGCACATGAACACAGCATAGAAATACCTGCCGCCACCGAGCATGAACTCAGCTGTGTCCATGTCATAGTCGGCCTGCTTCAGCCATTCCTCATGTCGTTTGCCGGCCACGGCGTCGCCTTCCGCGTTTCTGCTCGGCGGCATTACACCTCCGCATTGAGATTGTACGGCACGGGACCAAAACGTTCCATGCCAGGATATTATGCCTCGATGGCCTTGCAGACCTGTTCGATGTCATCGACGGCCTGGACCGTGGGAATGAGCGGGGCCGCCGCGGTGATGGACAGCTTCGTCACGGACTGGTTCCTTTATCAGCCGACCGCCCTGAGAATGAAGGTGCGCACGGCCTCGGTGTCATTGGGCAGGACTTCGCAGCGGGTCGGCAGCTCCATCAGGGCGTCGATGGCGGGGTGATGGGCGATGTCCCGGCCGGTCGCCTTTTCGATGGCGTCGGGGAACTTCGCCGGGTGCGCCGTGGCCAGGCACACCACCGGTTCGCCGTCGGGGCCAAACTTCTCGGCCACGTGCACGCCCACGGCCGTGTGCGGGTCCAGAAGGTATCCATGCTGGCTCCAATACCGGCCGATGGTGCTGAGCACGTCGGCCTCGTCCGCCCGCCCGGCGGCGAAGTCGTTGTCCACGGCGCCGTCGCCGGCCGGCGGCACGCGCAGGCGGCCGGTCTTGGCGAAGGCTTCCATCGTTTCCCGCAGGCGCCGCGCGTCGCGGCCCAGCCTGTAGTACAGGTAGCGCTCGAAGTTGCTGGCGACCTGGATGTCCATGGAGGGCGAGAGCGTCTGGTAGACCTGCCCCAGCGAGTACTCGCCGGTGTTGAAGAAGCGGGCCAGGATGTCGTTCTCGTTGGTGGCCAGGATGAGCCGGGAGATCGGCGCGCCCATCTTCATGGCGTACCAGCCGGCGAGGATGTCGCCGAAGTTGCCGGTGGGCACGGCCACGCGGACGGCGGCGGCCCCGGTGGCCTTCTGCACGTCGAAGGCGGCCTTGAAGTAGTACACGATCTGGGCCAGCAGGCGGGCCCAGTTGACGCTGTTGACGGCCCCCAGCGAGCAGCGGCGCTTGAAGTCCAGGTCGGCCGCCAGCGTCTTCATGATCCGCTGGCAGTCGTCGAAGCTGCCTCGGACGGCCAGGTTGTGGACGTTCTCGTCCAGCACGGTGGTCATCTGCCGGTGCTGGATCGGTGAGACCCGCTGGTGCGGGTGCATGACGAAGATGTGGATGCCCTTTCGGCCGCGGGCGCCGTAGATGGCGGCGCTGCCGGTGTCGCCGCTGGTGGCGGCCAGGATGTTCAGCCGGGCCCCGGTCGGCGCCAGCATGTACTCGAACAGGTTGCCCAGCAGTTGCAGGGCAATGTCCTTGAACGCCAGCGTGGGGCCGTGCCACAGCTCCAGCACGAACACGTCCCCCACCCGCGCCACCGGCGCGACCTCCGGGCCGAACGCCACCGAATAGGTCTTGT
>Ga0111187_1178_pt1 | contig 13188 bp, 9 predicted proteins | sample DeeMarSWOR324_28_FD_80242 | JGI IMG/M metagenome (GOLD analysis project Ga0111187, IMG submission 80242) | Phycisphaerae bacterium SM23_33 | reverse complement strand
GTTGGGCATGGCGCAGATGGTGGTGAATCCGCCGGCCACGGCGGCGGCCGCGGCCGTGGCAATGGTCTCCTCCTCCTCGTGCCCCGGCTCGCGGCAGTGGACGTGCAGGTCGATGAGGCCGGGTGCCACGATCTTGCCCTTCGCGTCGATGGTGTTTCTGGCCTTGCCGGCGGCCTTGCCGACCTTGACGATCCTGCCCTTGGCTATGGCCACGTCGGCAGTTTCGTCACGCCCCGATGCCGGATCGATCACCCGTCCGCTGGTTATCAGAATGTCGTTCATTCGGTTCCCTGGCTGACCAGGTAGAGCACGGCCATGCGGACGGCCAGGCCGTTGGTCACCTGCTGCAGGATGCAGCTATTGGGCCCGTCGGCCACCTCGGAAGTCAGCTCCACGCCGCGGTTGATCGGCCCGGGGTGCATGATGAGCACGTCCTTCCGGCAGCGGGCCAGCCGCTCGACGTTCATGCCGTACAGCCGGCTGTACTCGCGCACCGACGGAAACAGGTTGCTGCCGAACCGCTCGAACTGGATCCGCAGCATGTTGACCACGTCCACCTCGCCCAGCACGTCGTCCAGGCTGTGGCTGATGTCGCACCCCATGGCGGTGATGGCTGAGGGCACCAGCGTGGGCGGGCCGACCGCCACCACCTCCGCCCCCAGCTTCCGCAGCCCCAGGATGTTGCTGCGGGCCACGCGCGAATGGGCGATGTCACCCACGATGGCCACCTTCCGCCCCGCCACGCCCCCCAGCCGCTGCCGGATGGTGAAGATGTCCAGCAGGGCCTGGGTGGGGTGCTCGTGCGAGCCGTCGCCGGCGTTGACCACCGAGGCCTTGAGCTTGCGGGCGAGCATGTGCGGCGCCCCGGCCTGGGAATGGCGGATGACGAAGATGTCCACGCCCATGGCCTCGATGTTTCGGACGGTGTCCAGCGTGGTCTCGCCCTTGGCGACGGAGGAGCCTTTGGCGCTGAACAGCACCGTGTCGGCCGACAGGCGTGAGGCCGCCAGCTCGAAGCTCATCCGTGTGCGGGTGGAGTCCTCGAAGAACAGCAGCCCCACCACCTTGCCGCGCAGGGCCGGAACCTTCTTGATCGAGCGCGTGGAAACCTCGCGGAAGCTTTCGGCGGTGTCGAGGATGTGAATGATCTCCTCCGCGGTCAGCTCGTCCAGCCCCACCAGGTGCTTGCGCTTCCAGATGAACTCGCTTTTGGTCGCGCTCATTGTCTTCTGCGTCTGTTGGACTTGACCAGAAAGACGCCGTCGTCGCCGTCGTATTCCTTCAGGTGCACCTGGACGCGTGCGTCGGCCGGGGCCTCGACGGCGGCCCCGACGAAATCGGCGGCGATGGGCAGCTCCCGCCCGCCGCGATCGATGAGCACGGCCAGGCGGATGGCCTTGGGCCGGCCGAAATCCACCAGGGCGTCCATGGCCGCCCGCACGCTGCGGCCCGTGGCCAGCACGTCGTCCACCAGCAGCACCACCTTGCCGTCCAGGTCGAAGTCGATCTCGGTGGCCCGCAGCAGTGGCATGCCCTTGCGCAGGGACAGGTCGTCGCGGTAGAAGGTGATGTCGAGCACACCGTAGTCGACGTGTCTTTTCCTGTGGCGCCGCAATTGCTCGACGATCCGCCGGGCCAGGGTCTCTCCGCGGGTGCGGATGCCAACCACGGCCAGCGGCTCGCCGGCGGGCAAATGCGAAGAAACAAGCTTGTGCAAGCGGTTGAGGGCCCGAGCGACTTGCTGAGCGGTCAGTAACCTCTTCATGCGGTTCCCGTTCTTTTCAGACCGGGACCACATGCTACCACCGGCCGGCGGCGAGGGCAAGGCCAAAAGGCCCGGGCCCTTCTCCTGGCCCAGGCGGCGCCCGGCGGGCGAGTCGGCCTTTCACGGATCGCCGAAATACCCTATAGTCCCACGAGTTGAGCGGGACGGGCAGAGCGAGGATGCCGTGACAATGACGCTGCTGCTGGTGTGTTTGACAATCAGCGTGCTGCTGTGCGGCTGCACCGGTGGAGGGCAGTCGCCGGCGTTTGCCGAAGGCGAAATCTACTGCTGCGGCGGGCCGGAGGTTTTCCTGGTCAACGTCGAGCAGGCCCGGCGCGACCCGCAAACGCGCATCTGGTCCTGGCGGGCCGAGGACTCCCCCCAGATCGCCCCCCAGCACCGGGCGTGGTTTCGCGCGATGGATGAGTGCAAGCCCGTGCGGGGCGGCTCGGCCGTGCTGGTCAGCTCCTCCTCCGGCGGGGCCGTGGCCCTCATCCGCCGGGCCGACAAGAAGTGCCTCTTCTACGCCGGGGGCCGAAACGCCCACAGCGCCGAGCTGATCGGCGCCGACCTGGTGGCCGGGGCGTTCTCTTTCCGGAGCGACCAACTGCGGCTGTACCGGCTCAAGGGGAGGGTCCTGGCCGCCCGGCCGGCGTGGTCGATGAAACTCTCCGGCGCCCACGGCGTGGTGTGGGACCGGCAGCGACAGGTCCTGTGGGCCCTGGGCGGGTCGGAACTGCTGAAGCTGAAGGTCCGCCGCGGCGACGAGCCCTCGGCCGAGGTGCTCAAGCGCTGGAAGCTGCCGGCCGGCGGGGGGCACGACCTGTTTCCGCTGGATGAGAAGCATCTGGTCGTGACCGTCAACACGAGCGTGTACCAGTTCGACGTCGAGAGTGAAGCCTTCGCGCCGATGGCAGGCCTGGCCGGCAAGCGGGCGGTCAAGAGCGTCGGTCGGCATCCGACCGCCGGGCAGATCATCTACACGCAGGGCGAGCATATCTTCACCAACAAGGTGCGCCGGCTTGGCGGCACGGCTCTGGTGCTGCCGCCGAAGGACCTGTACAAGGCTCGCTGGAACGCCCCGAATCCATTCAGCTAGGGGAAATAGTTGCACCCGGGCGAAACCCCGCGCTCCCCGCTAGGTCGCGGCTAAGCGCTTAGCCGCGACCTAGCGGGGAGCGCGGGTCTTGGGCGATCCAAAGGGCAGCGCGTGGGTTAGACGGACGATTTGCCTCGCGCCTGCTCCAAAAGCGGCTTCACGTGCTCCCGTGAATACCGCGTGCAGCGGTAGATGTTGTGGCTGGCGTTCTCGGCCTGGTAGGGGTTGATGAACTCCCAGACGATTTGCTTGTCCGGCGTCACCTCGAAAAGCCGGCTCTTCGCGCCTTCGCAGATCAGCGTGTTGCCGTTGGGCAGCCGCTGGGCGCCGGAAATGAACCGGCTGTGGAAGGATTCCCTGGGATCGGCCGTGTACTCCCACTCGATCCGGTCGGTCAACGGGTTGTACTCGATCACCCGGGAGAACCCGCGAAGTGTGCCGTTGTCAAAGATGAGGATACGGCCGTTGGGCAGCAGGTGCGGCTTGTGCTGGCCGTCGAGGACGCCCGGCCCCCAGGCCCAGACGATCCGGCCGGTCTCCCGGTCGATGACGCCGATGACGTCGTTGCTGCGATACGAGAACACAATGTTGCCGGGCTTGAAGCGCGGCCTGGAGCCGGCGGCCTTTTCCTTCTCGTAGGCCGCGTTGGGCGGGATGATCTGGAGCGTGTTGTTGTGGGCCCAGTCGAAGGCGAACTGGCCGTGCGCGCGGTCCATCACGTGCTCCCAGCCGGCCGGCGACAGCAATTCTTCCAGCTCGTCCAGGTGCTCCTCGCCGCGCCACTCCCAGACAAGCTCCTTCTGGCGGGTGATCTCGACGATGTAGGGCTGGCGCTTCAATTCCGGCCCCAGGCGGGGGCAGAAATTCTCAGTGATGGTGTGGATCATCAGGTTGCCGTTTTTCATCACCTGGAAGTCGTGGTCGGTCCGGCAGCGGACCGACCAGACCACGCGGCTGTCCGGGTCCAGCTCATATATGCCGAAGGGGCCTCTGTCCACGTCGGAACGGTCGTGGGTGGGGTACAGGAGGTTGCCGTTTTCCAGCAAATGGCAGTACGACTGGACGGTCGTCTCGGCGTACCACTGGTGGACGGGCTGGCCGCCCATGTCGATCAGGTAGATAGGCCCGTTCAACCGGCCTTCGCGGCTCGGGCTGCGGAAGGTCTCGCAGAACAGCGTGTAGCCGTTCCAGGCCTTGTCCGCTTCGTACCGGATGACGCCCTTCATCCTGTTCGTCCTGCCTTTACGGATGTCTTCGGGGACAACCGAAGCGCTCGCCCCGACGGCCAAGCCGGACGGCTCGGCACGCCGTGTCGGAATTCTTCCGAATCCCTGTTCTAAATCCCTCCATTTGCCCGTATTATAACATAGGTCCAGGTGATTCGCAGCAGGGAGGGTCTGGTGGGATGAAATCCTATCGAGCCGCAGGTGCTCTGGTGCTGGGGAGTCTGCTGGGGGCCGCTGGCGCCCAGGCGATCACCATCAGCTACGACTATAGCTACGACACGGGCGGCTTCTACACGAGCCATCCCGAGGCGGTGACCGCCATGAACGCGGCCGCCGAGGTGTTCAATCGGTTCCTCGACGATCTGGAGCCGATTGAGCCGTCCGGCCCCAACACCTGGAAAATGAATTTCACGCATCCGGGGACGGGCGCGGTGCAGTGGGTGGACAACCCGGTCGTGCCGGCGGACACATTGGTTGTCTTCGTGGGCGGGCGGAACCTTTCGGGGGGGCTTCTGGCCGAGGGCGGCCCGGGCGGCTGGTCGGCCTACGGCACCAGCGATTGGCTCGAGACCGTACAGTATCGTGGGGAAACCGGGGCGTCGTTGCCGCAGCCGACCGACTTCGGCCCCTGGGGCGGCACCATCAGCTTCGACACCGGGACGGACTGGAATTTCAGCGTCGACAGCGACCCGGCCCCCGGCCAGGCGGACTTCCTGTCCACGGCCATTCACGAGCTGGGCCACGTCCTGGGTTTCGGCACCGCCGATTCCTGGGATGCCTATGTGAGCGGCGCGAACTTCACGGGCCCGGTCTCCACAGTCGTCTACGGGTCCAGCGTCCCGCTGAGCATGGACAGGGCGCACTGGGCCGGGGGGACCATGGGCACGGTCGGCGGCTCTTTACAGGTGGCCGCCATGACCCCCATCATCATGCTTGGTACGCGACTGCTGTTTACGGACCTGGACTACGCTGGCATGGCCGACATCGGCTGGGAGTCCCCGCCCCCCGGCGACGCCAACGCCGACGGGGTGGTCGATGGGCTGGATTACAACAGCTGGTCGTGCAACTATCTGGCCACGCCCGTGCCGCCGGCCTCCGAAGGCGGCTGGAACTTCGGCAACTTCAACGAGGACGACACTGTCGACGGCCTGGACTACAACGTCTGGTCCCTCAACTACGACCCGGAAGGCCAGCGGGCGCCGTTGCCGGAGCCGGCCATGCTGGCGGCGCTGGCGGCGGGGAGCCTGGCACTGCTCCGCCGCCGGCGGGCCTGATCGGCGAGCCAGTGGCAATCCGGCCGGTGGGGGCGTATCCTTCCTGCTCCATGGTTGAATTCACGGTTCAGCAAACCTGCGGCAAGGCCCGGGCCAGCGTGCTGCGGACTGCGCACGGTGAGGTGGCCACGCCGGTATTCATGCCCTGTGGCACGGCCGGGACGGTTAAGGGCGTCACATCCGCCCAGCTTCGCGAGACGGGCGTGCAGATGGTGCTGGCCAACGCCTATCACCTGATGCTTCGGCCGGGCGCGGAGGTGGTGGCCGCCCTGGGCGGGCTGCACCGCATGATGGCCTGGGACGGCCCCATCCTGACCGACAGCGGGGGGTATCAGGTCTTCTCGCTCGCCCAGCGGCGCACGGTCTGCGACGACGGCGTGACATTCCAGTCCCACATCGACGGGGCCGCGGTGGAGCTGACGCCGGAGATCTGCATCGACGTCCAGGTTCGGCTGGGCGCCGACATCATCATGCAGCTGGACGAATGCCCGCCGGGCGACGCTTCCAGGCAGGACGTGGCGGCCGCCGTGCGCCGCAGCGCGGATTGGGCCGCCCGCTGCAGAAAGGCGTGGGAAGACTTCGGCCGGCTTGCCCACTCAGGACATCCCCAGGCGCTGTTCGGCATTCAGCAGGGAGGCGTCCATGCCGACCTGCGGGCCGAATCGGCCAAGCGGATCGTCGCCCTCGACCTGCCCGGCTACGCTATCGGCGGACTGAGCGTCGGCGAAGGGCACGATCGAATGGTGCAGCTGCCCGCGGACAGGCCGCGGTACCTGATGGGCGTGGGCGAGCCGAGGGACATCCTCGCCGCCGTCGCCAGCGGCGTGGACATGTTCGACTGCGTCCTTCCCACCCGCAACGCCCGCAACGCCCAGGCCTTCACCTGGACGGGCAGGCTCAGGCTCCGCAACGCCGCCTTCACCCGCGACTGTGGGCCGATCGAGGACGGTTGCCCCTGCTATGCCTGTCGGAACTTCCCGCGGGCGGCCATCCGGCACTACTTCCTGTCCGAGGAGATGCTCGGCCCGACGCTGGTGACGATCCACAACCTGACGTTCTTTGCCCGGTTTACCGCGGCCATCCGCCAGGCGATTGCCGCCGGGGACCTCCCCCGGCGGGCGGAGCAATGGTCCGCCGGGATGGTTTGAGGAGCCGGCGAGGCGGTCCGCGAGCGAATTCTGCTTCCCGACAGGTGGGGTCCTTCAGCCTGCCCCAGGCGGGAGGCCGGCGGCTGGCCCGCCTGCAGGGCGTTTTGGTGTTGACCGCTGCCCCGGGGGAACAGACAATAATGGCTCAGAGCTTTGTTGAGTTGACAGGCATGGCAACCGAAAGGGCTTTGCGTATGCTCATTCGAATGTTGGCGATAGTTCTGGCTTCCGCAGCTTTTCTTGCGGCCGGGGCGATCGTGACGGCGCAGGAAACGTCCCCTGTGGGCGGAGGAACTGTCGTTGAGCCCGACAAGCCGGGCCCATCGGGGGCGGGCGAAGGCGTCGTGGAGCCCGATCAGCCCGCCGGGCAGGCAGGCCCTGGCGAAGAGCCGACCACAGAACCCGAAAAGCACCCACCCGGGGGCCTCCGCGGGCTGTTTGGGAACTACTGGCTGGTCCTGATGCTGGGCGGCTTTCTGCTGCTGATTTTCTGGACGGGCCGCGGCCGGAGGAAAGAACAGCAGCGCCGCAAGGAAATGCTTGAGAACCTCAAGAAGGGCGATAAGGTCGTCTCCATCGGCGGGATCGTCGGGACGGTGATGGAAGTCAAGGGGGATGAGATTACCGTCAAGGTGGACGAGTCCTCCAACGTGCGGATGAAGTTCGCCCGCTGGGGCATACGGGGCGTTGGCGACCTGGCCAAGGCCGAGGACGCCCGGGAAGCCCAGAGACGCCAAGAGAGCGGGACAACGTCCCCATAGGCGATGAAACGTCGCGTTGGCTCGACATTGATGGTAGCGGCACTGTTGGGCGCCTATCCGCTTCGAGCGGCTGACAGGACTGCCGCGCCCGCGGTGCGGGTTGAGGTTCTGTCGGCCGAGGCCGACCAGCTGAAGGCGCTGCGAGCCGCTGCGGAGGTTTCGGGGGTGCAGGTCCGCGTTGTTTCGGAGGGGCGGGCGCATTGGTTGGAGATTTCGGCTCGGGTGCAGGGGGACCTGGTCGCGGCCCTGGAAGCGCTGTGGCGAGCGGCTAGCGCGGCTGGCGTGAAGCTGCGCTTCGGCTTGCATTCGGCCGCGGGCCAGATGAAGGCCGTCTCGTGCCGTCCGGCCGTAATTGACGATCCACGGCGCCCCGCGCGCGGGGCCCCCCCGGCCGCCGTGCTGAACCCGCCGGCTGAGCCCGGGGTCCTTTCGCGGAGCCCGACCCTGCCGGAGCAGACCCCGACCGTCGTGGGCCTAGCGGCTCCGCCCGTGCGCGCATCCCGCGGGCCTCCTGCGTAATCCCAAACCCCATCGTGGCGGGAATCGGCTCGGGCTTCGCCCCACTGGGTTCCTCGTCGAACGTTCCGAGCGCGGCCGCGTCCGGGAACTGATTCTGAACCGTCATTGCCCTTTGCCGAGAGTCGATTATGCAGGCGCAGAATCTCTCGTTGTTACTGGCGTTGGCGGTCCTGCTGGTAGCGGTAGGCATCGCCGCCCTGTCTCTGGCCGGCAGGCGCGGTTGGGGCCAGGAGATACGCTTCGGCACGCGAGTGGCCTTTCAGCTTCAGCCCAGGCGCGGTGATCCCCGACGGCGCCGGCGACGAAGAGACGCCAGCAATCTGGGGAGAAACTCCGATAAGAGATGAAACGTCGCCCAAGGCCGTCCTGCCGATAACGGTTTTACCGGACCGATGCGGTTTCCATTCGGCGGAATGGGCCGGCGCGCCGGCGGCGTGGCGGGAGATGCCGTCGGGCCGGCCTGCCCGGTCGGAGCTGGACCGGGGCTTGACTTTGATCATAGTTCGCCGCTGATGGTGAACTTGGATACGAGGTTGTCATGCAACCGAAGAATCTCGGCTGGAAATTGGCGTTCGTGGGGCTGTTGCTGCTACTGGCGATCTATGCCATCTGGGCCAAAGAGCTGCGTCAGGGCATCGACCTGAAAGGCGGGCACATCCTGACCTTCGAGGTTCAACTGGGCAAGAACGAAGGTCGCGAGACGGTTCAGCAGGCCATCAGGGTCCTGAAAAGACGCGTGGACCCGACCGGGACGGCTTCACTGGAATGGAAGCCGGTGGGGACCAACCGTTTCGAGGTCCGCATGCCCATGGGCACCGAAGAGGCCCGCAAGGCCAAGGAGGCGTACCTGCGCGGGGTGGAGGAGCTGGAAAGGAGCAATGTCCAGCGCAGTCAGGTCCGCCGGATCGTCGCCCTGCAAGGCGGCGAACGGGAAAAGGCCATAGACGAAATCGACAAGACACTCCAGGGCAGCCTCCTCCGGCAGATCGATGGACTGCAAGGCCCCGACCGGGAAGGGGCGCGGGCCGAGATCGCTGACTTCACCCGCGCCCGGGCCGAGACGCTCAGGGAGGTCGGCCGGGCCTCCGACGCCGCGAAGCAGGCCGAGAAGAAGCTGGCCGAGATAAGGGCCAAGGGCAGCGCCACGCCCCAACAGCTTCAGGCCGCGCAGGACGAGGTGGATAACGCCGCCGTTGCCTACTTCGAGGTGGAGAGAAAGCTGTTCCAGGCCAACGTCAACGTGGAAAGCCTCCGGCTGGCCCTGACGCTTTACGTGCCCCGGGCCGAGGCCACGAAGATGATCCCAAAGCGGCGGAAGGCCCGCGCCAGCGACTACAAGCAACAGTTGGACAAGCTGTACGAGACCTACCCTCTGCGGCGGCATCAGTTGAAGGAGGTTGTGGCGGCCTACGAGCGCTGGGCCGAGCGGCGCATGGGGCTGGATGACCCGGCCGACCTGAAGCGGATGATCGCCCGGGCGGGCGTGCTGGAGTTCCGGATCGCCGCGACCCTGCCGGGTGCCCAGCGCGGGACCGAACTGACCGACCTGGAGTATCAGAGACTCCTGGAACAACTGGCCACGGAGGGCCCCCTGGCCGGACGAAGCCGAAACGATCGCTTTCAGTGGTTCCCCGTCCGCGGGGAAGGTGAAGGGCTGAGCCCGGATCTGGTCATCACCAAGTACGCCGGCAAGAAGTTCATGCTGCTGTATCACGATGCTGATTTCATGATGCTGCAGACCGGCGAGGAGGGCTCCTGGAAGCTGACGGCCCGCCCGACGTTGGACCGCATCAACAGACCAGCCGTTGGGTTCGACCTTGACCCTTCCGGCGCCAAGCGCATGGGTGTGCTCACCAGCGCCAACAAGGGCCGGTACATGGCCATCCTCCTGGACGACGAGGTCTATTCGGCCCCGGTCATCCAGGCGACCATTTACGATAAAGGCATCATCGAAAGCGGGGATTTCACGCGTACGGAGGTGGACGAGCTGGTGCGGACGCTCAACGCCGGCGCCCTCAGGAGGCAGGTCAACCCCGATCCGGTCAGCGAGAAGACCATCGAGCCCAGCATCGGGGCGGACAACCGGCGGGCCGGCATCCGGGCCGCCGTGTGGGGCCTGATCTTCGTGGCCGCGTTCATGCTGGTGTACTACCTCGCCGCCGGCGCCATCGCCGACATGGCGCTGGTGATGAACCTGGTGCTGGTGCTGGGGGCGATGAGCTTTATCGAGGCGGTCTTCACACTGCCGGGCATCGCGGGGGTGATCCTGACCATTGGCATGGCGGTGGACGCCAACGTGCTGATCTACGAGCGGCTGCGGGAGGAGCAGGCCAAGACGCAGTCGATGCGCATGGCCATCCGCAACGCCTACTCCAACGCCGCCAGCGCCATTCTGGACAGCAACGCCACCACGCTGATCACCTGTTTGATCCTCGGCTGGGTGGGCACGGAAGAGGTCCGCGGCTTTGCCATTACACTGGGGCTAGGCGTGATGTTCAGCCTGTTCACCGCCCTGGTCGTGACGCGCTGGATCTTCCAGCTGCTGGTGGAGATTGGTTTCGTGAAGCGCCGCATCCGCATGCTGGCGTTCATCGGCACGCCGAAGATCAACTGGATGGCCAAGCGCCGGATCTTCTGGGCGGCTTCGGCGCTGCTGCTGGCGGCGGGCATCGTGTCGCTGACGCGTCAGGGCAAGGACGTGCTCGGCCTGGAGTTCAGCTCCGGGACGCAGGCGAGCTTGACCTTCAAGCCCGGGGCGATGATCCACGACCTGGAAGGCAAGGAGGTCCTGCCGGCGCGGGGCATCGTCGAGGGCGTGGTCCGGGCCGCGGCCGAGAGACTCGCCACCCAGGCCAGCCCCGGTAAGGAAGAGGCCGACGCCTTCAAGCGAATTGCCGAGACGGCCAAGGTCGAGACCCTGGTCAATCGCGAAAAGGTCAAAGAGGCGCTGGACCGGTTCGACGCCAACGCTGACGGCGTCATCGACGCGGGGGAATGGTCGGCCGGCAAGGGCGAGGCGGCTTATTTTGCCTACCTGGACGCCGACAACGACGGCAAGCTGACCCGGGACGAACTGGCCAGCCGGCTTCCCGAGCGATCCTTCCAGGTGGCCACCACCGTGGCCAAGGCCGACCTGCTGAAGCAGGCCGTGCAGGCCGCCTTCGGCGCCGACCTGGAGATGAGCGGCCGCCTGAGCTTCGAGCGGCAGAAGTCCGGGCCGGTGCCGGACCTGAGGGTCGAGGTCGACGGCGACAACGACGGCATGACCTACATCTCCAGCGAGTTTGCGGAGAAGGTCAGCCCGCGCCTGCGCGACCAGTTCGTTGACATGATCGGCGGGGTGATGTTCGCGGTCCGGAAGGTCAGCCCGCCCCTGACCGAGCCCGACCTGGCCGACCGAATCCGCACCATGCGCACGCAGCCGGACTTCGAGCGGTTCGGCTTCAACAAGACCAGCGTGATCGGCCTGGAGGCCGACCCCGGCGGAGGGGGCTTCAGGTCCTTCGTCGTGCTGGTGCTCAACCCCAACATCAATTACCACACGCAACGCCCCGAGTGGGACAACTTCGCTACGAATGAGCTGACGCTGCTTACCGACGCGATGGGCCGGGAGCGGTCGATCGGCTCGCTGGTGGAGTTCGACGCCACGATCGCCGGGGAGACGGCCTGGCGGGCGGGGTTCGCCTTCGTGCTCAGCTGGGTGATGATCATTCTGTACCTGTGGCTGCGGTTCGGTTCGGCCCGCTGGGGCCTGGCGGCGGTCATCTGCCTGGTCCACGATGTTCTGATTGCCCTGGGCATGATGGCGATCAGCACCTACCTGGCTGCCTCGGCCGTCGGCAAGGCTCTGCTGATCGATCTGCCCTTTCGGATCGACATGGCCGTGGTGGCGGCGTTCCTGACCATCATCGGCTACTCCGTCAACGACACCATCGTCGTCTTCGACCGCATCCGCGAGAACCGTGGCAAGCTCACCAGCATCGACGAGGCCACCGTGAACCGGTCCATCAACCAGACCATCAGCCGGACCTTGCTGACCAGCTTCACCACGTTGATCGCCGTCGTCACCATGTACGTGGGCGGCGGGCCGGGCATCCGGCCCTTTACCTACGCCCTGCTGGTGGGCGTCATCTTCGGGACGTATTCGTCGGTCGCCATAGCCAGCCCGCTGCTGCTGGGCTTCAAACACGCGCTGGTCGGAGGCATAGTGAGGGCCGCCCCGGCGGCGGCCAAGTAGCCGCCGGCTCTGCAAGCGGCCTGTCTGTGCGGACGGCCTGATGCCTCGGGCGGGGTGCCGGCCCTGGCGTTTCAGGCCGCTGCCTGTTAGTCTGTACGGCCAGTTCCTGAAGCAGGGAAGCGGCGGATGAGAGACCTTTCGTTGCAGCGGCGGATGTATCTGCGGCTGAGGCTCGCTGAAGGGGTGGGCCCACTGACCTTCCGCCGACTGCTGGATCGCTTCGGCGACGTCGAGGGTGTCTTTCGGGCCTCACCCGGCGGGCTGGAGCGAGTCGACGGCATCGGCGCCAAGACGGCCGCGGCCATCGCGGCCGTCGATGATGCCGCCGTGGACGAAGAGTTGGCCCTCGCCTCAGAAGCGGGGGCGAGTATCCTGTGCCTGGAGGACCCCTGCTATCCCCCGGGCCTGAAGCACCTCGGCGACGCCCCGCCCGTGCTGTACGTGCTGGGTGAGCTGATCGAGGCCGACGCCGTGGCCCTGGCGGTGGTCGGCTCCCGCCGGTGCACGTATTACGGCCTGGAGCAGGCCGAACGCTTTGGCTCACTGCTGGGCCGGGCAGGCTTTACTGTTATCTCCGGCGGGGCCCGAGGCATCGACGCCGCCGCCCACCGCGGGGCGCTGGCCGCCGGAGGCCGGACCGTCGCCGTCATGGGCTGCGGCTTGGCCCGACTTTATCCGCCAGACAACCAGAAACTCTTTCGGCAGATCCTGGACGAAGGGCGCGGGGCCGTCGTCAGCGAACTGCCCATGCGCATCGACGTAAAGGCCGGGAATTTCCCTCAGCGCAACCGGATGATCGCCGGCATGTCGCTGGGCGTGCTGGTGATTGAGGCGGCCCGGCGGAGCGGCTCGCTGATTACCGCCCGGCTGGCGGTCGAACAGGCTAAGGAGGTCTTTGCCCTGCCCGGTCGGGTGGACTCGCCCTTCAGCGCCGGGACGAATCAGCTCATCGCCGACGGCGCCGCCGCCCTGGTCCAGAACCTGGAGGACATCCTGGATCGGCTGGATCGGGTCGGCGCCACGCTCAAGGCCGCCGGCGCCACCGAACCGGTCAAGCCGGAGGTGGAATTGACGTGCATCGAAGCCAAGATCATGAAGCAGTTGACCGCGATGGAATTGCCGCTGGATGAGTTGGTCCGGCGCTCGGACCTGCCGCCTG
>Ga0111187_1174_pt1 | contig 13242 bp, 8 predicted proteins | sample DeeMarSWOR324_28_FD_80242 | JGI IMG/M metagenome (GOLD analysis project Ga0111187, IMG submission 80242) | Phycisphaerae bacterium SM23_33 | reverse complement strand
GATGCTCATCCGCGTGGTGTCGATCTCGACGGCGTCTTGGGGCCTGACCAGCGGGGCGACAGCCCGGCTGCGGTCTCGGCCGTCGCGGGTGACGATTCCCTGAAGCACATTCTGGTATCGGACGTCCTGCCCGTCGGCAGTCATTTCCTCGTAGCGCCGGCGGGCGCGGACCTCCGGCGAGGCGTCCAGGTAGAACTTCGCGTCGGCATCGGGGAAGACCACGGAGCCCTGGTCCCGCCCCTCGGCCACCAGGCCGCCGGTTCGTTCGGCCAGCTGCCTTCCCAGCCGCCGCTGCATATCCACCAGGACTTCGCGGACCGCCGCCGCCCGGGCGACGAAGTGCGAACGATCGCTGACCTCGGGCGAGCGGATCTCGCGGGAAACGTCCTTCCCGTCCAGCAGCACGCGCAGCTCCTCACCGGCGTATTCCAGCCGCAGCTCCATCCGCCGGGCCAGCTCGGCCAGGGCGGCTTCGTCTTCCAGGTTGACCCCGCCGCGCAGGGCCGCCAGCGTCACCGCCCGGTACGTCGCCCCCGTGTCCAGGTAGGCCACGCCCAGCACCTTGGCCAACTGCCTGGCGGCGGTGCTCTTGCCCGAGCCGGCCGGCCCGTCAATCGTGATGATCATGCCGGAGTTTATACTGCATTTCCCCGTTCCGCGGTAGCGGATGCATGGTTTCGGCCCGCGCGCTTGCCTGCTATATTGGGGTCAGCCCGCTGGGAGGACAGACCATGAGGCAAATGCTGATCGCCCTGATGCTGCTGCCGGTGGCCGCCGTCGGCTGTGGGGGCACGGCAGGCCGCACTGGCTCAAAGAACAAGCCGTTGCTGACGCAGCCGCAGGCCGAGCAAGTCGTCATGGAAGTCCCCGAGGTCGCCGCCTGGGCCAGGGCCGTCAAGGCCAGGTCCCGAGGCCGGGTCATCCCCGTCTGCAAGGCCGAGCACACGCCGTCCGACCCGCCTATCGAGGGCCGGCGGGTTTGGATCCTGTGCTTCAGCGAGCTGGACGACAGGCAGACGGTTCTGTGGAATCGCTTTGAGGTGGATGCCGTGACCGGCCAGGTGCGGGTGTGGCAGCCGGCCAGCGACTCCTACGTTCCACTGCTCGAATGGCGCAAAAAAGTGGCGCTGGAGACCGGTGCCCCTTTCCCAAGCGAATAGGCCAGCCGGGACCGAAGAGGAGCGCATGACTGCAAGAAACCGGCCAAAGGACTTTGAAGTCGTCTTCCCGTTGAGGGACTTCCTGGCGCATCCCAACGGCCACAAGTCGGTGCCGGAGCCGGCGCGGGAGGTGCCGGTGCTGGCCGAGTGCGACGTGGCGGTGTTCGGCGGCGGGCCGGCGGGCGTGTGCGCGGCCGCGGCCGCAGGGCGGGCGGGAAAGCAGGTCGTGCTGGTCGAGCGCTACGGCTTTCTGGGGGGCATGGCCACGGCCGCCGACGTGAACGTGCTGCACTCGCTGTACGGCACCGACAGGAAGACCCGCGTGATCGGCGGGCTCGCCGAGGAGATCATCCGCCGTTTGCAGCAGCGCGGGGCGGCCCGCAACACCAACCCGGCCGGCGAGAGCGGCGGCTGGATCATCTGCTCGGAGACGGCCAAGTTCGTGCTGGACGACCTGGTCATCGGCAGCGGAGTGAGGCTGCTGCTGCATACCTGGCTGGCGGACGTGATTCGCGACGGCCGGCGGATTGCCGCCGCCCTGGTGGAGGGCAAGAGCGGGCGGGGGGCCATCCTGGCCAACGTGTACGTCGACGGCACCGGCGACGCCGACCTGATCCGCCGGGCGGGCGTCCAGACACAACTTGGCGACGGGCAGGGCCGCTGCCAGCCGCCGTCCCTGTGCTTCCGCGTCGGCGGCTGCAAAGCCGGCGCCGTGGGCCTGCGCGGAGTCCAGGCCGAGCTCTTCAAGACGCCCATGGACTACAACGGCCAGCCTTACCCCACCTTCCTCTGGGGCAACCCCGGCATCTGGGACAGCCGCGAGCACATGCTGGCCGGCACGCGGGTGCTGGGGGTCAATCTGGCTGACTCCACGGACCTGACCCGGGCCGAGGTCGAGGCACGCTACCAACTCCGCTGGGTCCTGGAAAGGCTCAAGGCCATGCCCGGCTGGGAGGACTGCTATCTGGTGGATGTGGCCGCGCAGATCGGCGGCCGCGAAAGCCACCGCATCCTGGCCGATCACCAGCTCACGCGCGAGGAGGTTCTTGGCGGCGAGAGCTTCCCCGACGCCGTCGCTCAGGGGACGTACCCGATAGACATTCACAACCCCGAAGGCCCCGGCATCCTCTTCGAGCACCTCGACGGCACCTGGAACCGCATTGGCGGCGACGGATCCAGCCAGCAAGGCCGGTGGGACGGGCAGCCCGCCGGCGCCCCGCCGCGCGGGACGCTGTGCTATCAGGTCCCGTACCGCAGTCTGGTGCCGCGCGACCTGGACAACGTGCTTGCCGCCGGCCGCTGCGCCGGCGCCAACCACGACGCCGCCGGCGCCATCCGGGTGATGGTCAACTGCATGCAGCTCGGCCAGGCCGCCGGGGCCGCCGCGGCGATCACCCCGCCCGGCGCCAGCGTCCGCCAGGTGGACGCCGGACAGGTTCAGGAGCGGCTCATCGAGGACGACGTTCCCCTGCGGCTGGCCCGATAGGTGCGGGCTCCGTCCAGTCGTCCGGGAGCGTGTAGAGATGGGTCTTGAAAGAAGCGTCCTGCAGGACCGGGGCGTTGATCACGAAGCGGCGTCCGTCGCCCGACCAGCGTGAGAGCCAGGGGAAGAAGCCGGAGCGCTCCAACGGACCCGTGCAGACAAAGAGGGCTAATGCTGACAGATCCAGCCGCCGCCACTCTCCCGACTGGATGTTGACCACCAACACCGGCGCGATCCGGAAACGTCCCACTCGCAGGATCGCGAATCGTCCTCGGGGCGAGAGGGCACAAAGCTCACTGTTCTCGGGTATTTCCAGCACCCGGACCTCGGAGATGTTCTGCATGTCGATTCGGCACAGCCACCGTTGCTTGCTTTCGGCGCCGACGACGCGGAAGGCCCAGCGGCCGCCGTGCCCCCACACCGGCAAAGCCTCGCCGCCCAGGCGCACCGTCCTGCCGCTGCCCAGGTCCACATAGTGAACGCCCCGATCCTTCTGGTCCTCCGCCCCGACCCCGAAGGCGTGACGGCAATCCGGGGAGACGGTCCATTCCCTGAAGCGTTTGACCGTGGACGTGTGTGTTTGCGACCCGTTTTCGACCTCCACTCGAAGGAGGTGCAGACCCTTTGGCTTGCCCCATCCGGCCTGGCCGCCGGGCTCGTAGGCCAGTATCGCCACGGCTCTGTCGTCCGCCCAGCGACATTCGTAGGCTTTGATGTCGTCGCGCCTGGGCAAGCTGGGGTTGAGGCCTTTCGTGCCCCCGGTATCCAGGTCGTGTATTTTCAGGGTCAGGGCCGCCCCTTCGGTTGCCACTTCCAGCCACGCAAGCCGGCGCCGGTCCGGTGAAATGCATCGGCCGATAGCGACACCGAATACTCCAGGGGGAGCCAGAGAAGTCTCTCGATCCGTGGCGAAGCGGTAGAGATGGAGTGCCCTTTTGCCGTCTGCAAATGTTGTCCTGACCACGAAGGACTGATCCAGCCAACGGACCACTTGAATGCCGGGGCGCAGGGGGAGGGGCGTGGTCTTGAGGCTGGTAACGTCCAGGACGCGCTGCTGCTCGCCCTTGTCGCCGTCGGCCAGCCACGTGACCGCCAGCTTGCCGTCTTCGGACCAGAAGAATGGAGGCAGCAGCAAGCCTGGACCGAGAAGCCCGGTGATGTCTTGTCTTGCCAGGTCGCGCCGGGGCTCCAGGGCGTACACGGCCGCCGGGGCGATCAGGGCAAGGATGAGGATCGCGGCCATGCGGGCGCGGTTCAGCCTGAGGCGCAGTCCCGCCACTGCCGCCGCGGCCAGCAGGAGCACCGCCAGCGGGGCGACAGCCGCATCCAGCAGGCGCAGCGGCAGGTTGAGGAAGAGATGCAGGTACAGGACCAAGACCGGCAAGACTACGGGCCCGGCAGCCCAGTGGACGAAGTTCTGTTCGGTCGTATGGGGTACGCCCCATACCATGGCGAGGGGCAACAGAGGGGCCCAAGATGCTACCACGGCCGTCAGCACGAGCATTGCATCCGCGTGACGGGCCAGGAACGGAAGCGACATTAGCACCAATGCGGCTGCCGCCAGCAATGTCCCTGTCCAGCGGGGCAAGCGCGTGGCCGTCTCCGGGTCGGCGATGGCGCGCCGGAGACGGTCTGAGATCGCCAGATCAGGACGCCGCCCCAGAATCGCAGGAACCACTTCGCGGAAGATAACGGGGTATCTGGGCAGACGAAGGATCGAACGTCTGGGCCTGTCCAGGCGCACCACGATCGGCATGTTCCGCAGAGGCCCCATGCGGATTCGCTTGATCTCCTCCCAGCGGCCGAACCGCCTGTGGACGGAGATGCCCTCCCGGTCGAGGGTGATGCCTTTTCCGCGCCAGCGGAACAGGAGGGCCAGCGCCGGCGCCAACGCGGCCATTGCCGTGTACGCAGCGAACGCCACCTTGAAGAACGTGCTGGTAAGGTGCGGCATATACAACAGGGCGGCGACGGCCCATGGCAGGAACCAGCAGAGATCAGCGAAGATGAAGCCGGGACGAGGGTAGGGAAAGTGCCGCCTGTCCTCCCCGTCTGCGGGTGCGCCGTTCCTGACGTGCTGGTTGGCTGTCATGCCGGCCCCCACATCTTCCCTGCCTTGTGATTTTGAGTCTACATCGACCGGCGGTTCGCTGTCAACTTCCCCGTCTCTATGTGGCGCGTTCGAAGGCGGCGGTCATTGAGTCTCAGACGGCTGCCGGGGACTGGGGGTAGCTTTGGAGGGTCTCGATGTAGTTGGCGCGTTCGAAGACGGCCGGCTCGGGGCAGTTTTTCTGGCTCATGACGCCGCGGGCCTTGCGGATGGAGCGGTAGCCCTTGGCTGCCAGCAGCTCGGCCATGTCGTCGCGGATCTTCGTCAGTTGGCCGATGCCGTCTCGCAGCAGGGCCGAGACGACCTGCACGGCGTCGGCCCCGGCCAGGATCAGCTTGGCGGCGTCCTCGCCGGTGTGCACGCCGCTGGTGGCGGCCAGCGACAGGCGGACCCGGCCGAACAGGATGGCGATCCACCGCATCGGCAGGCGGGACTCGTCTGAATCGCTCAGCACCAGCCGCGGGGCCACCTCCAGCTTTTCCACGTCGATGTCCGGCTGGTAGAAGCGGTTGAAGAGCACCAGGGCGTCGGCGCCGGCGGCCTTCAGTTTCCTGGCCATGTTGACCGGCGCCGAGAAGAACGGCGACAGCTTCACCGCCAGGGGGATGCTCACGGCCGCCCTTACGGCCTTGACGATGTCCAGGTATGCCTTCTCGATCTTCGTCCCGCTGACCTTGCGGTTGGTGGGGATGAGGTAGATGTTCAGCTCGAGGGCGTCGGCGCCGGCCTGCTGGATCTTCCCGGCGTAGTCGATCCATCCGCCCAGGGACACGCCGTTGAGGCTGGCGATGATAGGCACGTCGGCGGCCTTTCGGGCCGCGGCGATGTTCTCCAGATACAGTTCCGGCCCCACCTTGTACGCCTCCATGGGCGGGAAGTGCGACAGGCTCTCGGCGAAGCTCTCCGCGCCCTGTTCGATGTAGTAGTTCAGGGCCAGGGCCTCCTGGGCGAGCTGCTCCTCGAAGATGGAGTGCATGACGATGGCCCCGGCGCCGGCCTCGGCCAGCGCCTTGACCTTGTCGAGCTCCTTGCTCAGGGGAGAGGCCCCGGCGACGACCGGATTGGACAGGCTCAGCCCCATGTATTTCGTGGTCAGGTCCATGTCTGTCGTTTCCTTTCTCCGGAACAGGCAGCACCGTCGCCGGCCGGAGCGGCCGGGCCGGACGAATCCGCTATCCCTTGCCGCCGTCTCCGCCGTAGTTCATCGCCGCCAGTTGCTGATACAGGCCCCAGCGGGAATCGACGTCCTGCTGGGCGAGTTCGATCAGCCGCTTGGCCTCTTCGGGCTTGCTCTTGGTGAGCATGGTGTAGCGCGTCTCGTTGTAGGCGTAGTCCTTGACCGGGATCGACGGGGGCTTGCTATCCAGTTGCAGCGGATTCTTGCCCTCGGCGATGCGGCGCGGGTCGAAGCGGTACAGCGGCCAGGCGCCCGACTCCACCGCCAGCTTCTGCTGCCGGAACCCGGTCCGCCCATCAATGCCGTGGGCAGGGATGCAGTTGCTGTAGGCGATAATCAGGCTTGGGCCGGGATAGCTCTCGGCCTCGACGAAGGCCCTTACGCACTGCACGTCGCTGGCGCCCATGGCCACCTGGGCGACGTAGACGTTGCCGTAGGTCATGGCCAGCATGCCTAGGTCTTTCTTGGGCAGGGGCTTTCCGCCCTCGGCGAACTTGGCCACGGCCGCCCGCGGGGTGGCCTTGGAACACTGCCCGCCGGTGTTGGAGTACACCTGGGTGTCCAGCACCAGGATGTTGACGTTCCGGCCGGAGGCAAGCACGTGGTCCAGCCCGCCGTAGCCGATGTCGTAGGCCCAGCCGTCGCCGCCGAAGGCCCACACGCTCTTGTACACGAGCACGTCGGCCAGGGAGGCCAGCTGTCCGGCCTTGGCATCCTGGATGCCGCCGAGCTTTTTCTTCAGCTCCGCCACGCGGGCGCGCTGCTGGGCGATGCCGGCCTCGGTGGACTGATCGGCCGCCAGCAGGGCCTCGACGAGCTCGGCCCCGATCCCGCCCTTCAGCCCCGCCAGCAGCTCACGGGCGAACTCCATCTGCTTGTCCAGCGTCAGCCGGAAGCCGAAGCTGAATTCCGCGCAGTCCTCGAACAGCGAGTTGTTCCAGGTGGGCCCGCGGCCGTCGGCGTTGACGCAGTAGGGGGTGGTGGGCAGGTTGCCACCGTAGATGCTGGAGCAGCCGGTGGCGTTGCCGATGATGGCCCGGTCGCCAAAGAGCTGGCTGACCAGCTTGACGTAGGGGGTCTCGCCGCAGCCGGCGCATGCCCCGGAGTATTCGAACAGCGGCCGCAGCAGCTGGCTGCCCTTCACCGTGTCGATCTTCAGCCTGCTGCGGTCGTAGTCGGGGATCTGCAGGAAGAACTTGTAGTTCTCGCGCTCCGCCTCCCGGGCCTTGTTCTTGGCCGGGCAGGTGTCCACGCACACGCCACAGCCGGTGCAGTCCTCCGGCGCCACCTGGAGGGTGAAGGCTAGGCCGGCGAATTCCTTGCCCTTGGCCTGGGTGTGCTTGAAGGTCGGCGGGGCGCCCTCCAGCAGCTTGGGGTCGTAGACCTTCATGCGGATCGTGGCGTGCGGGCAGGTGATGGAGCACTTGCCGCACTGGATGCAGACCTGTGGGTCCCACACGGGGATTTCCAGGGCGATGTTGCGTTTCTCCCACTGCGTCGTGGCGCTGGGCCAGGTGCCGTCGGCGGGCATCTTGGAGACGGGGATGCTGTCGCCCTCGCGGGCGATGATCTTGGCGGTGACCTCCTTGACGAAGTCGGGGGCCTCGGTCGGCACCACCGGGGGCTTTTCGATCTGCGAGCTGGCCTCGGCGGGCACCTGGATCTCCTTCAGGCCGGCCACGGAACGGTCCACGGCCGCGTAGTTCATCTGAACGATCTTGTCGCCCCGGTGGCCGTAGGTCTTCTGGATGGCCTCCTTGATCTTGGCGATGGCCTCTGCCTGCGGCAGGATGCCCGACAGGTAGAAGAAGCAGGTTTGCATGATGGTGTTGATACGCTGGCCCATGCCGGTTTCCTTGGCCACGTCGTAGGCGTTGATGGCCCAGAACTTGAGCTTCTTGTCGATGATCTGCTGCTGGACGGAGCGTGGGATCTTGTCCCAGGTTTGGTCGGGGTCGTAGGGCGTGTTCAGCAGGAAAATCGCCCCTTCCTCGGCCTTGGCCAGCACGTCCTGCCGCTCCAGGAACACGAACTGGTGGCAGCCTATGAAGCTGGCCCGGGCCAGCAGGTAGGTGGAGCGGATCGGCCGGGGACCGAAGCGCAGGTGCGAGACGGTAACAGCCCCGGCCCGTTTGGAGTCGTACACGAAGTAGCCCTGGACGTAGTTGTCCGTCTCGTCGCCGATGATCTTGATGGAGTTCTTGTTGGCCCCGACGGTGCCGTCGGCGCCGAGCCCGTAGAAAAGCGCCCGCACCACGTCCTTGCCCTCGGTGCTGAAGGACGGGTCGCAGTCCAGCGAGGTCTTGGTCACGTCGTCGTGGATGCCGACGGTGAAGTGGCTCCTGGGCTGGGGGGCGGTGAGGTTGTCCAGAGCGGCCTTGACCATGGCCGGGGTGAACTCCTTGCTGCTCAGGCCGTAGCGCCCGCCGACGACCTTGATCCGCCTGCCGGCCTCGGTCACGGCGTTGACGCAGTCCAGGTGCAGCGGCTCGCCGGGCGAGCCGGGCTCCTTCGTCCGGTCCAGCGCGGCCACGACCTTGACCGTCTCGGGCAGGGCCGCGACGAAGTGCTTCCCCGAGAAGGGCCGGTACAGGCGGACCTTGATCAGGCCGACTTTCTCGCCCTGGCCGGCGAGGTGCTCGACGGCCTCGTGGGCGGCCTCGGCGCCGCTGCCCATCAGCACCACCACGCGCTCGGCGTCGGGCGCACCGACGTAGTCGAACAGGCGGTACTGCCGGCCGACGATCCCGGCGAACTTGTCCATCGCTTTCTGCACGATCTCCGGGCACTTCAGGTAATACGGGTTGACCGTCTCGCGCCCCTGGAAGTACACGTCGGGGTTTTGGCTGGTGCCGCGCAGGACGGGCCGGTCCGGGCTCATGGCTCGGCGGCGGTGGGCCAACACCAGCTCGTCGTCGATCATGGCCCGCATGTCGTCGCCGGTCAGCATCTCGACCTTCTGGATTTCGTGGCTGGAGCGAAAGCCGTCGAAGAAGTGGACGAAGGGCACGCGGGCCTCAAGCGAGGCCGCCTGGGTGATCAGCGCCAGGTCGCCGATCTCCTGGATGCTGTTGGAGGCCATCAGGCCGAAGCCGGTGGAGCGGACGGCCATGACGTCGCTGTGGTCGCCGAAGATGCTCAGCGCCTGGCAGGCGACCGAGCGCGCCGAAACGTGGAAGACGGTGGGCGTCAGCTCGCCGGCGATCTTGAACATGCTGGGGATCATCAGCAGCAGTCCCTGGCTGGCGGTGAAGGTGGTGGTCAGGCTGCCGGTCTGGAGTGCGCCGTGCACGGCCGCCGAGGCGCCGCCCTCGCTCTGCATCTCCACGACCAGCGGGACCGTGCCCCAGATGTTCCTCTTGCCGGCGGCTGACCAGGCGTCGGCGTGCTCGCCCATGGAGCTGGAGGGGGTGATCGGGTAGATGGCGATCACCTCGTTGATATTGTGGGCCACGTAGGCGGCCGCCTCGTTGCCGTCGAGGGACCTGCTCGGCCGGGCTTCAGCGGAAGGCTTTCCCTTACTCATTTTATTTGCATCCCTTACGTCTAGGTTTCCGAACGGCCGGCAGCCTGGGCCGGCTCGGGTGAGTCAGCATGTGGGCTGCCCTGTCCCCGGCCGCCGGCCGGGCGACGAAAACCCAACCATTCTCACAAACCGTGGCCGCATTTCAAACACTTTTCGTCGCCGGCGCGCTGCGGGCAGGGCCAACAGCGTTGGTGCGCGGCGAGGCAGCAGGGCAGGGACGCAGGCACGCAGGCATCAGCTCGTGTGATGGGAGCGGTTCCGCCGGGCAGGAGAAATCTGAGCCCCCCTCAGTCCAGCAGCACGTTTTCGATCTGCTCCAGGTGGCTGAGCACCCACTTCACCTTGCGGTGGATCATCTGCAGGAAGGGGAAGCCTTCCATGCGGCCGAAGCTGCCGGTGGCGGCAATGGGCAGAACCGCCTCGGCAATCATCGCTTCGCACATCAGGAAGGGCACGATCTTGAGCTCGGCCTTGGAGATAACGTTCACCGAGTCGTAGCCGCGCAGGAAGCGCTTGAGCCGCGTCTCGTCCAGGTACTCCGGCCACTGGGACGGGTCCTCCGAGCCGCCGATGATGGAAAACTGCAACGCCCCGTTGGCCAGGTCCACGATCCGTTGGTGAAGGCGGGCGGAGTCGTAATCGATGACGGCCACCACGAGCTTCTTGCGAAACAGCATGTTGCCGGGGTGCCAGTCACCGTGGACGATCTGCACCGGCCAATCCTCCAGGCCGACCTCGTCGGCCCCGGCCGCGCATTTCCCGTAACCCTCTTTAAGGAAATCGACCGTTTCCATGAGCACTGACGGCTCCGGCCGGCCGTTCATTGGCAGCGAGCGGGCCGTGTTGCCGATCGCCTCCACGATGGCCTTGTTGCCGTGGTAGCTGCCCTTGGACGGCACGTAATCGCTGTGGAAGCCGGCCAGCAGCTTGTGGTACAGCCCCAGAATCCTGCCGGAATCAAAGGTCGCGTCCAGTGAGCCGTCGTACGGGCCCCCCTCCACGAACTCGAAAAGCTCGTAAATGTGGTCTTTCCACACCAGCATCGAGTTGTTGTCCGGGCGGGCGCCGATCAGGTGAGGCAGCGGGAAGCCCTCTCCGGCCAAGTGCAGTTGCACGTGGTGGGTGAAGGCGACTTTCTGGAGGTCCTCCTTTCCGTGGGCGCGGCGTTTGAAGAGGAACTTCCCGCGTTCGCATTTGATCACCACCTTCGGGGCCCGCCGCGAGCCGCGCGGGAATTCCTCGATGGAATGGATGATCCCCGTGTCGTAGTGGCTCAAGCAGGTGGCTAGCTCGGCAGCGCCGAAAGTTTCGCGTTCAATCGCCATCAGCTGTCTACTGACATCGATGGTAGCAGAGGACAGGCTCCGCGAAAGCCAGAATCATACAACCCGTCGTGGCCGTGTCAAAGCCTTTCGTCCTCGGGGCACGTTGCTGCTTTTGCCGGGCCAGCCGAACCCTTATAATCTTCGCGGGAGGCAGCATGCGTGTGCTCGTGACAGCCGACCTTCACTACGACGCCCAGCGCAGCCGGGCGCCGGCCCAGGCCCTGGCCGAGGAGGTGCTGCGGACCGGCGGCGACGCCCTGGTGCTGGTGGGCGACACCGCCAGCGCGAAGCACGAGCCGCTGCGGGAGGCGCTGGGCTTGTTCGACGGCTTCCCGGGCCGAAAGCTGCTCGTGCCTGGAAACCACTGCCTGTGGTGCCTGCCGGGGGAGGATTCCATCCGGCGCTACGAGGAGATTGTGCCGGCCATCGCGGCCGAGGCCGGCTTCTGCGTGCTGGATCACGAGCCGGCGCGGATGGACGGCGTCGCCCTGGCGGGGTCGATAGGCTGGTACGACTATTCCTATCGCGAGGAGGGCCTGGACATCCCCCTAGAGTTCTATCGGGCGAAGGTCGCGCCGGGCGCGGCCGAGAAGCTGCCGGAACATCGCCACTTGGTGGAGCGCTTCCAGGGGCAGTTGGGGGACTGGCACCTGAACATCGGTGCTCGCTGGATGGACGGCGTGCACGTGCGGATGGACATGGCCGATGAGGAATTCCTGGAATATGTGCTGAAGAAGCTGCGCCGGCAACTGGGGGAGCTTCAGGCCGACGCCGCGGTCCGCCAGGTGCTGGCATTCGTGCATCACCTGCCCGTCCGCGAGCTGGTGCCCGAGGGCCGCCCGCCGGACATCGCTTTCGCGGCGGCGTACATGGGCTCCGACAAGATCGGCCACGTGCTGCTGGGCTGCCCCAAACTGACGCACGTCTTCTGCGGGCATTCCCACTGGCAGGGGACGCACAAGGTCGATGGCGTCGAGATTATCAACGTCGGCAGCACGTACTTGGAAAAGCGCCTGGAGGTGCTGGATCTGCCGTAGCGGCGGGGGCGAGGTGGTCATGGGAATGCGAGTGGCGATACTTGCGATGCTGGTTGTGGGAACGCTCTGGGCGGCGGCGGCCGCGGGTCCGGCCACGGGGCCCGGGCAGGGGCTTCGCGTCACCCCGGTGGTCGAGGCGTATCGCAAGGCCGGCCCCGCCGTGGTGAACATCTCCACGGAGCGGCTGGTAGCGACCGGCCGGCGGCTGTTCGGCGACGGGGACGATCCTTTTGAGGAATTCATGGAGAGGTTGTTCGGCCGGACCGTGCCGGCCATCAGCCTGGGCAGCGGCTTTCTGATTCACCCGGAAGGCTATATCATCACCAACACCCACGTGGTGCAGCGGGCGCAGAAGATCACGGCCACTCTGGCCGACAAGAGCACGTACGAGGCCGTTGTGGTGGCGGCCAACTCCACCGACGACCTGGCGGTGCTGAAGATCAAGGACCCCGCCGGCCGCCGCTTCGCGTTTCTGCGGCTCGGCCAAAGCGACGACCTGATGATCGGCGAGACCGCCATTGCCATCGGCAACCCGCTGGGCTACCAGAACACCTGCACCACCGGCGTCATCAGCGCCCTGAACCGAAAGCTGGAGTTCCGGGGCGGGGTCGTCTACGACGGGCTAATCCAGACCGACGCGCCGATCAATCCGGGCAGCTCGGGCGGGCCGCTGCTGAACATCGCCGGCGAGCTGATCGGCATCAACACCGCCATCCGGGCCGACGCCCAGGGCATCGGCTTTGCCACCCCGGTGGGGCGGCTGGCGGCCGACATTCCCAAGCTGCTGGATTTCGAGCGAATGAACCGCGTGGTGTTCGGCCTGTCGGTCAGGCAGCTTCACGCCAAGGCCGGCGAGGAGCTTCTTGTCGAGGCGGTGGCGGCGGGCTCGCCCGCGGCCGAGGCCGGCTGCAAGGCCGGCGATCGGCTGCTGGCGCTGGACGGCAAGGCCCTGTCCCAGTTGCCTGAGTTCCAGGTGGCGATGCTCAAGGTCGCGGCCGGGGCGAACGTCCGGCTGGGCCTGCTGCGGGGCGGCAAGAGGGTGGACGTGGTGGTGCGGCTGAAGCCGCGGCCCAAGCCCGACGGCGGCGCCCTGTCCGAGGGCCTGCTGGGCCTTCAGCTGCGCACGGTCACGCCGGACCTGGCCGGGCAGCTCCAGTTGCCCGTGGAGGCAGGCCTGTTGGTAACGGAGGTCGTGCCAGGGGGCCCTGCCGACCGGCTGGGCATCCGCCGCAGGGACATTGTCATCCAGCTCGGCCGCTTCTACGTGGCCGACCTGGATGAGATAGGGGCGGTGCTGGAGGACGTCCGGCCCGGCGATTCGCTGCGGATCGACATCATCCGGGGAAGGACTCGCGCGTGGGCTACGATCACGGCCCGACAGCCCCCGGCCGCGCCTGCCAAGGAAAAGCTGCGGATATGAAAGT
>Ga0111187_1122_pt1 | contig 13250 bp, 9 predicted proteins | sample DeeMarSWOR324_28_FD_80242 | JGI IMG/M metagenome (GOLD analysis project Ga0111187, IMG submission 80242) | Phycisphaerae bacterium SM23_33 | reverse complement strand
CAGGAAGCTCGTCAGCACACCGCGGTCAGAGAGGGTCATCCTGCGGGTGGGGATGCCGTCGCGGCTGATCTGGGCGGCGCCGTTGCAGTAGTCCAGGTGCGGGTCGTCGATGATGGTGAAGCACGGGTCCAGGATCTGCTGGCCCAGCCGGCCGGCCAGCGGGGAGTCGCCCTTGGCCACGTTCCGGCCGTTGATCCCCATCTGCACCGGCCAGAGCAGCCCCGCCAGCATGTCCGGCGAAAGCAGCGCCACCGTCCTGCCCGTCGGCGCGGGGGCGATCCGCTCGCCGTGCCGCAGCTCCTCCAGGATATGCTCGACGATCACGTCGGGGTCGTAGAACTCGTTCAGGTCCTTCCAACTCCGGCCGAAGCCGCTGAAGAGCATGTCCGTGCCCTGCGTCCGCTGCACCCACGCATGCAGCCCACAGCCCGTGTCGGCGCTCTGGTGGCACACCCCGCCGCTGGTGACCAGGACGTTCTCGGACTCGCCCCGGCCGGCGCCGGCCTCGATGAAAAGCTCCGGGTCGTGGGCCTTCAGGGCGTCCACGATCTTCTGGCAGCTCTCGATCATGGTCTCCCGCGACAGGCCGGCCGTCCTTTCCGAGAAGGTCTTGACCTCCGCCAGCGGCGCCGGCGGGGGGTAGGCCTGGAAGTGGACGGCGCTGCCGGCCCGGGCCAGCGCGAACGCCCGGTCCGTCATCTCGTCCAGGTCGGCGAGGTTGTTGCAGGACGTCTGGCCCGCCTTCCCGCCCACCACCACCTCGACGTTGACCGAGACGGACTGGCGGCTGTCGGCCGTCTTCAGCCGGCCGTTCTCAAACTCGCAGCCGATGCTCTCGCCCTGGCCGAAGCTGAGCCTCGCCGAGGAGGCGCCGCGCTTCTGAATCGCGCCCAGTGCCTGCTGCAGCCGCTCCGTCGCCTGATCCATCATGGAGTTTCGCATGTCAGCGCCCTCGTTATCTGCCGCCAATCACGACGTTCTCGACCCTCAGGTGGGGCGAGCCGAACGTCACCGGCAGCGGCGACTGTGCCCCCTTGCCGCAGCCGCCGGCTCCCTTCTGGACCATCTTGAGGTCGTCGCCGAATCCGTTGATGGCGTGAAGCGTCTCGAACACGTTGCCGGTCAGCACCACGTCGCGGACCAGCTCGCCGATCCGGCCGCCCTCGATCCGGTAGCCGTAGGCGGCCGAGAAGGTGAACATCTCCATCATGGTCTGCCCGCCCAGCAGCCCGCAGGCGTAGATGCCCTTGTCCACCCCGCCGACCAGCTCGTCGAAGCTCAGCTCGCCGTTGCCGATGTAGGTGTTGGTCATCCGCACGATGGGCGGATGCGTCCGGTTGACCGTCCTGGCGTTGCCGGTGGGCTTCTCGCCCATCTTCGCCGCCGTCTCCAGCGAGTGCAGGTGGCCGACGAGCACGCCTTCCTTGATCAGGTGGGTCCGGCCGGTGGGCGTGCCCTCGTCGTCGAAGGCGTGGGTGCCGATGAGCTGGCCCATCGCGCCGTCGTCAACGATCTCGAGCTGCTTGACGCCCATCTTCCGGCCGAGGTGCATCAGCTCACGCATCTTGGGGTTCTCATGCAGGAAGTCGGCCTCGCTGAGGTGGCCGAAGGCCTCGTGGGCAAAGACGCCGCCCAGCTCCTGGTCCAGGATCACGGTGAACTTGCCGCCGGGGCACTGCGGTGCCTTCAGCAGGGCCGCCGCCCGGCGGGCCACCTCCAGCACCTTATCCTCCAGCCGCGCCACCTCGTCGTACGTGACCGCCGAGGAGACGCCGTCCAGCGCCCGCTGCACCAGCGCCCCCTCGCGGGCGGTGCCGCTGTAATACACGCTGACCTTCGGCCGCTCCTCGCAGTAGTACGTCCCCCGCGAGGAGGCGAAGTGGACCGTGCGGAAGGAGTCGGCGTAGCCCACGCGCGAGGTCTCGATGGCCGGGTCGGCCTTCAGGATGATGTCGTTGTAGCCGGCCGCCAAGGCCAGCTTGTCGTCAAAGCTCACGCCCCGAAAATCCCGCTCCAGCTTCGCCGGGATCACCTTGTCCACCACCGGCGTGTCCGCCAACTGGGTCTTTTCCTTTCCCACCAGTGCGGCGCACTGGCAGGCCTCGGCCACGCTGTATTCCAAGTCGTCCAGGCTGTCGAAGGTCGCCAGACCCCAGCCGCCCCGCGTGCACGCCCGCGCGATCCCGCCGCGGAGCTTGCTGGCCGAGACGTCCTCGACCTCCCGGCCGCGGTAGGTAATCGAGGTACTGTCCTCGTGCTCGAACCGGACCTCCGCGTAGTCGGCCTTGGCCTGCTTCAGGACATCGAAGAGCCTGTCCTTCATGGGTATCTCCCTGTGCGGGGCCTCACTACCCCTGACGCCCGTCGAAACCGCCCTGACGGGCCGCCCAGTATAACCCTGCAGCCCGGATTTGCATCGAGTTTCCTCAAATCTCGCGCTGCCGACCGGCCAGCCGCCTGCCGGCACATGGTATCATGTCTGTCCATGCCGCCTGGCCGGGCGTGATGAATGCCCGCCCAGGTCGCGGTGCCTCCGCGGAAGGATCACAGGCCATGCAGCCCTACCAGATCGTCGGTGAACTGAAGCGATTCGATTGGCGCAACAGCGCCTTCGCCCGACGCAAGGCGGGCCCCGGCTCGGCGGCTTCCACACCGAGGGCCAAGGCCCGCCGGGTGGCCGCGCCCGAGGCCAAACCGGAGCACCCCGCGGAAGACCAGGCCCTGCACGTCGCCGCCCGGGCGCCCGACAGCCTGCTGCGGAGCCAGTGGCCCAAGCCGGCGGAGCTGACCGACCGGCAGGCCGCCGACAACCGCTACCAGCCGCAGGATTGGGCTGAGTTCACCCGGCGGGTAAAGGACGCCGCCGCCTTCTGCGGTGCCTCCCTGGTGGGCGTGACCCGCGCGAACCCGCTGTGGCTGTACGCCTGCGAAGACGAGCCGACCTGCAACCTGCTGGCCCGCCTGGAAACGGCCATCGTCATGGCCATCGAGATGGACTACGACCTCCTCCGCACCTCGCCCGCCGTGACGGCCGCCGCGGCCACGGGCAGGGCCTACTCGCAGATGGCCTTCACGGCCACGTGCCTGGCCGGCTACCTGAGCGAGCTGGGCTGGCTGGCGCTGCCCAGCGGCAACGACACCGCCCTGAGCATCCCCCTGGCCGTGGATGCCGGGCTCGGCGAGCTGGGACGCAACGGCTCGCTGGTCACCGACGAGCCGAGCTGCTTCGGCGTGCAGGAGTTCTGCGAGGCCTGCGCCAAATGTGTGGAGGCCTGCCCCGCCCGTGCCATTCCGGACGGTGAGAGGACCGCCTGCGGGCCCTCGCCGGCCAACAACCCCGGCGTGCTGAAGTGGTACACCGACCCGGAGGAGTGCCTGGCCTTCTGGCAGGTCAACGGCACCAGCTGCGCCAGCTGCATCGCCGCCTGCCCCTTGAACAAGCCGCCGCGCATCGGCAAGTAGCTGGCAGCCGGTGCCCGCCGGCCGGGCGGCGGAGCCCTCACAAGTTCACCAGCACCACGATGCACACCGCCACGCCCAGGCCGACAGCCTGACGCGGCGTTACCCGCTCTCCCCACAGGATTCGGGACAGGATGACGGACAGGACCACCAACGCGCACGTGACCGTGGGGAAGAACACCGCCGCGGCCACCAGGCTCAGGGCGACCACGGTGAGCAGGGTCCCCAGCACGTTGCTGACGCCGACCACCGACCCCAGCGCCATCTCGGCCCCGCCGCAGCCGCCGCGGCGATACATCACGTAGCCGACCGAGCACAGCGCCGCCACGAGGAACAGGAACGCCTCGTACACCAGTTGGTAGGGCTGAAAGAACAGGAACGGCTCGGGCGCCGAGTTGGCGGCGGCGTAGATGGTTACGGCCTTGTGGAAGGCCCCCATCAGCCCGTTGTTGAGAAACACCGCCAACAGGACCGCGTCGGCCTTCCAGTTGAGGCGGGCTCCCTGGTCTCGGATCGGCCTGACCAGCACCATCGCCGCCGGCAGCAGCGCGACCGCCGCCCATCGCCAGGCCGTCATCGGCTCAGCCCACAAGCACCAGGACAGCAGCACGGGCACCAGCACGCCCATGGAGACCAGGGCCATGGTGATTCCGACCCCGGCCAGACGGTAGGCCACAAGGAGCAGAAGGAACTGGCCGAAGTACGAGGCCCCGCAGGCGGCTCCGAGGGTCGCCGCGGGCAGCAGCGGGGGCGCACCCCGAAGACTCGCCAGGGCGGCCAGGGCAATGAGGCAGACGGCCGCCGCCAGGACGTAGTTGACCGCCCCGACGACGTAGTCCCTCGCCTGGCGGCGTTGGGCGTAGCGTATGGTCTGGGTGAAGACCACCCAGCACAGGATATTCAGAACCAGGTACTGCACTCGTGTCCCGATGGATCGGCGGCGTCGTCCTCGCGCGGGAAGACCCGCGGTGGGGCTGCCGTGTTGTGACCGAGAACCGGAACGCCAGCCGCATGGACTTCTGCAGCCGATTCGGCGTGAAGGTGATCCGACGGAGGACGTCGCCGGTGCGCCCTTCCTCCGATTCCTCGACGAGCCGCTGAACGGCGAACCTGCCCCCCGCCCCGGTCGCCGACAGGCGCACTGCGCCGCGCCCCTGACCGATGAGAACCGACCGGCCGGACCCGGCCGCCCGGGCCCTCTCAAAGGTCACGAAGGCCTCCTCGATCGAGCGCGGCGTGCGGCTGAACTCGTAATCGTCCGCCACCGTCAGGGCCCCGTCGCGGTCCAGCACGAGCTCGCGCGTGAGGCGTTTGAGCGTCTTGTCGTCGTAGGCGCGCGTCATGTCCACGGCGGCTCGCTTCGGGCCGTCACCGTTGTGCCCTTTCACGCGCAGCGTTCCCACGTAAGGCAGGTGGCCGTGGATATCCCCGTTCTCGACCCCCGGCTGGTACCTGCCATTGACCACCGGCACCGAATGACCGCGGGAGCTGCAGAAAAGGATGTCGAAGCGTTCGCGGCTGAAGGTCTTCTTCGTGTACCGCGGCGCCCCGGGGTCGACGATGACGAACCGCCGATTGGCGTACAGCACGAAGCTGCCGATGTCGTTGTGGTTGTGCGGCCAGTCGTTTCGCCCCGCCAGCACGCCGATTGCCGTGGCCTTGCGCCGAGCGGCTCGCAGCTTGGCGAAGCCCGTGTCCGGCAGGACGTAATCGCCGGCGTCGCTGCCGGTCAGCGGCTTCTCGCCCCGATACAGGGCCAACCCGCGCCACGTCTGCACATTGAGGAAGCCGTCGCGCGTACGATCGGCCGCGGCGTACAGCTCCGGCATGCGGTGGAAGCGGTTGATCTTGAGCATGGTCTGGGCCTTGAAGAAGCCCTGGGCGCAGTCGGAGTAAGCCACACGATTCGGCCCGTCCAGGTGCACGGCCAGGGGGTAGCGGCAAATGCGTTTGATCTTCTCGCCGGCCATCAGGTTCAGCCGGCCGCCGGTGCGGTGGTGGAGCATCACCGCCGCGTCAACGAAGTGCCCGAAGCCGTAGTCCCAGTACCCGGCCCCCTCCAGGCAGCCGCCGTCGTCGGCGAAGCCCTGAAGGCCGTAGTCGAGATACACGCACAACGGGTGGATGAAGGCGGCCAGCACCTCCGGGTCCCGAATGCGGTACAGGGCGACGGCAATCAGGCCGGAGTTGCACACGTGGCTCCAGTTCATGCGGACCGCCTGCCACCACGGCGGCTGCCGCCAGTCGTGTATGGCATCGAGCAGCCGCCGCTCGATTTCCCGGCCGACGCGCTGCTGGACGCGCCGGCCGAGCCGGCCGTCGAACATGCAAAGGATTTCCGCCAGCATTCGGCCCAGGGTCACGGACCAGAGATCCACCGCCGGGCTGTGAGCCTCGGCATGGGCGGCGTGGGTCCAGGTGGCGTTCTCGCACCAGGCCCAGAGCAGGTCCTGGAGATAGTCCACGTCCCCGGCCGGGTGCCCCAGCCACAGTGCCAGAGCCGCCCGCTCGGTCCGGCCCAGCCGGCGGGCCCACGCCTGCTCGTAGATCTGCCGGCTGCCGCGTTGGTCGTACTCGCTGTAGGCCGACAGGGGGATCGACGGGATGTCCCTGTGGCCCGACTCCGCGGACACCTGCTGGCCCAGCCGGCCCCACAGGCCCAGCCGCCTGGCGAACCGTCGCGCGCGAGCTTTGACGCGGGGGTCATTCAGCCCCGGCCAGGCCGGCCTGACCATGCGCGGTTCCAGCATCAGCGTCAACTGGTGAATGGAAACGTCTTCCAGCAGCATGGGTCTTCCTCGACGTTCGTGCCGCCTCGGCCTACCGGTGGGGCCATCTAAGCGATCATCGAGGCGGCATTCTATCAGAAAGCCCTGTGCGCCCCCACGGCCAGGCCTCACGCGCCCAGCCGGCCGGCGTGGGGCTCCCCAAGCCGCCTCACGCGCAGGCGGCGGCGATGCGTTCCAGCAGGGCGCGATTCGTGTCGTCGGCCTGGTCGTCGAAGATGCCCGGGCTCTGTGCCACCACCAGGTCCAGGCCGGGGCAGGCCAGGATGTGCTGGCTGCCGGCGCCGGAGGCGGCGAAGGCGTCGCGCGGCAGCGCCGGCCACAGCAGGCCGTGATCGTTGGTCCAGAAGGCGTAGCCGTAGCACCACTGCTCCGGCGGGCAGTTGGCGCGGATGTCGGGAGCGGTCCGCGCCGCCTGCCGCATCCAGTCCTGGGGGATGACCTGGCGGCCGCCCCAGCGGCCGAAGTGCAGCCACAGCAGCCCCATCCGGGCCATGTCGCGACAACTGGCGTCGCAGCGCGGGCTGTGGCCGAAGATGTTGGTCATCGCCCCCGACGGGTGCTCGAAATCGGTGTAGCGGTAGCTCCACCGCCCGCCGATGCCGTCGCGGATCTTCTCCTCGATGAGCTTGCCGATCCCCGGCAGGCGGTCGGGCTCGGAGCTGTCGTACAGGCCGTACGCCTTGGAGATGGCGTGGCAGAGAATGTTCATGCCGAACGTCTGGTAGTGAAAGACCGCCCCCGGCGTCTCGCCCGGCTTCATGTAGCCGGAGGTGTTGCTGATGAGCTGGCGGAAGGTGATGTCGCGGTCTTCGGGCTTGGCGTGCCGGCCGGGCTTGGGGCCCCGGCCCTCCGGAACGTCCATCATCTCGGGGAAATACTCCACCACCTTATCGTCGGCCGAGCCGACTTTGCCCTCGGCGATGGCGATGCCCAGGACCGAGGAGAACAGCGACTTGGTGGCCGAGGCCATGTTCAGCCTGGCGTCCGTCTCCACCCCCTGCTGCCACTCGGCCGCCAGCCGGCCGCCGCGGACGATCACAACGCGGTGGGGCTTCTCGCCGGCCTGGGCCTGGTGCCACTGCCGGGCGGCCTCCAGCGCGTCGGCGTTGATGCCCACGTCCTGCGGCTCAGCCCGATCCCACTGCCGGTCGGGGAAGACAGTTACCATTGCAGGGCTCCTCACAAACCCCCGCGTGCAGCGGAGCTGCACGCCCTACTTTGAGGAAGGGCAGCCGGCCAGCCACTTGCCCGTGGCCCGGAGAACCTCTTTTTTCATCTGAAGGTTCTGCCGCCGGGCCGGCACCACGTCCACCACGTCGAAGCCGCAGGTGCTCAGCACCTTCTCCAGGCTGAGCGCGCACGACGGCGCCCCGCCGCCGCCCCCGCCGGCCACGCAGATGCCCACAGCCGGCTTTCCGGCCAGGCCTTGCTGGCCCGCCTCGTGGCGGGTGATCCGCCGCAACCGGTCCAGGAACGCCCGCAGGCTCTCGCTGAGGTCGCTGAAGTACACCGGCGTGGCGAACACCGCCGCGTCGGCCGCCCGCAGCTTGGCCAGGAGCCCCGCAAAGTCGTCCTCGATGACGCAGCTTCCCTTGGCCCGGCAGTCGCCCCAGCCGCGCTCGTCGCACTGCCGGCAGCGCTCGATTGTCTGGGCCGGCAGAAACACCACCTCCGCCTCCGCCCCGCGCAGCCCTTCCACCAGCGCCCCCACCGCCGCGGCCGTCTGCCCCTTGGGATTGCGACTTCCCGAAACGATCATCGCCTTCATACCATCGTCCTTTCAATCCACTGGAATCTTCGGCCACACCGTATCCGCTGTCGTTCGCGGGCGTCAAGGGCCGCCGGGCCCCGGCGAGTGCTTCCGCATGGCGCGGGCTGGCGGTAGAATGGGCCGGCTCAGCGGAAAGCGGGACGTCATGCACAAGACGATGTTCGTTTCGCTGGTGGCGGTGACGCTGGCTGCGGCGGCGCAAGCCGGTGAGCCGGCCGCCACGCGACCGGCGCGCGAGGGGCCGCTGAATCCCAAGCTGATGGCCCTGCCGGACAACACCTGGCTGCGACTGCAGCCCGAGGGGATGGCCAAGGCCCGAACGTATTCCGGCGCCTGTATGGGCGGGGGGCTGCTGTGGCATTTCGGGGGAGCCCATCGCAGCTACAAGGGAAACGACGTCCAACTGTACGACCCGCGGGCCAACCGGTGGATCCAGGCCACCCCGCCGGAATGGCCCAAGGTCGGCAGCAACGACTGGAAGGCCTTGATCGGCGGCGGCGGGATGACGGCCAGCCTCTCCCCGACCGGCCGGCCCTACACCGAGCATACCTACCAGCAGGTCTGCTGGCAGCCTGGGCGGCGACGGTTCTTCGTCGTGCTGCTCAGCAGCGGCACGTGGGAGTTCGACCCGGCCCGGCGGCAGTGGCTGCACCTGGTCAACCGGCTGAAGGACCGCTCCGCCCAGCCCGGGGGGAGCTGGGCCCAGAACCACGTGCTGTACGAGCCGGCCTTCGAGGCGCCGGTGCTGACGGTCGGCAGCGGCGGCGCCGCGGCCATGCACCGCTTCGACCACGCCAAGCGCCAATGGACGCGCCTCGGCCCCACGCCGGCCGAGCTGAAGTGGAACGAGTTCTATTCCACCTATGTGCCCGACTGGGACTGCCATCTCCTATCCACCGCCCGGAAGGGCTGGTTCAAGTTTCACGTGCCCACCCGGAAGCTCACCCCGGTCCAGGCCCCGGACGCCCTCAAGGCCGCCCAGTCGCTGTCCTATGATGCCGACAGTCAGGTCGTGATCGCCCTCGCCAGCCGCAAGCTCGGAGAGTATCGCCAGACGGTCACGCCCTGGGCCCTGGACGTCAAGACGCTGCGCTGGACCGAGTTGAGGCCGGCGGGCTCGGCCCCGGCGGGACAGACGACCGGCCAGTGGGCCACGCTGTGGTACGATGGTGACCACAACGTGCACCTGCTGGTGAACTTCGTCCGCCGGGAACGTAAGGAGCTGTTCGACGGCGGCGTCACCGAGACCTGGGCGTACCGCTACAAGCGGGCCGGCCAGGAAGGTCGAAAAGTCGAAGAGGTCAAGAAGTCTGGGAGGTAAGAGGTCAAGAGGAGTCCGGAAGGGACACCTGAGTACCTTTCCTCCGCCTTCGTGTGCAGGAGGTCCGTCGTGAACCGCCGCCGATGCCTTGCCGCCGGCCTCATCAGCGTGCTCTGGTGGTGGCTGCCGGCCGCAGCGGGCACGTTCACCGAGCTGCCTCACCCCGACCCCAAGCCCAGGTTCGACCACACCAAGATCGACCGCCGCCTGAAGCAGCCGCAGTACGCCTCGCAGCGGCCGCTGTACCGCTTCCTCGCCTTCGGGCCCGACGGCGGCAGCATCGTGGCCATGGTCATCGACGAGTCCGGCGGCACCGGCCGCGGCGTGGATGTCCTGTACGTGGACCTCAACGCCGACCACGACCTGACCCAGCCCTCCGAGCGCTTCGCCCTGAAGAAGGCCTACCAGCCCAGGAAGCTCTCGGACGGGCCGCTCTACACCTGCCCCCTGACCGATTGGGGCGTGACCCTGGTGCCCCGGCGCAAGCTCGACGTGCCCGACCCCAAGTTCGAGTACCTCTTCAGCGTGGAAAGCGGCTTCATCCTGGTGCAAACCACGCTGACGGACAAGAGCTGGGGCTTCCCCATGCGAGTGGCCGACGGGGGCTTCCCCTGGTCGGAAGACAGGCAGAAGGCCCCGGTGGTCCGCTTCGGCGGGGACGAGTTCACCTTCGCCAACGAGGACTTCGCCCGCCGGGCGGGCTCGCGCGGCGGGTCGGTCCTGGTGGACAAGGGAAAGCCCGTCAAGACCCTCCGGCCGGGCGACAACATCTACGTGGACGGCACCACCCCGTTCTTCCTCGGCTCCAGCCCGGAGATCCGCCTGGGGCAGGTCCACGGCTTGTGGTGCCCGTGGACCGACCGGAACATCGAGGCCTGGGTGGAGGCCGGCGGCCGGCGGATCGTGAAGATCCCCTTTCACAGGTCATGCGGCGGGGCCTACTGGGGCAGCATCCTGGTGACGGCCGCCTACCCGCCCGGGCGGGCGGCGCTGGCCATCGGCATGGACACCCGCGGCTACCTCGGCCGGATCGTCAAGCGCATCCCCTTCCACGTGGACAACCCCCTGCACGGCAAGGGCGTGGAGGAGCTGGCCGTCACCCGGCGGCTGCGCCGGGAGCACGCCGGCGCGACCGTCATCGAGCTGTATCAGGGCGCGGCCCTGGCCGAGCTGGGCATACCCGAATACGACGGCGCCCGCGACGTATACTTCGGCGACGGCCGGCCGGACAAGGGCTTCGGCGGCTCCTGCCAGAACGTCGGCAACGATCTCAGCTACGGCACGGAGCTGCGCTACCGGCTGGACCTGGGCGGGGAGCTCCGCCGCACGCTGATCAAGTTTGACCTGTCCATGCTGGATGCCGCCGCCAGGGTCAAGCAGGCCGTCCTGGCCCTGCACGTGCTGGGGCTGAACAGCCAGGCCGACCGCGACTGCCGGGCGTACGCCCTGAAGAAGCGATGGGACGAGCAGATCGTCGGCGCCATGGGCGGGCTGAACGCCACCAACAGCCCCGTCCCCCCCGGCCGGCAGAGGCCCTTCCCCGTGGGCGGCATCGAGAACTGGGACCAGCCCATGTTCGCCGGCCAGGCGGACCGACAGGCCGAGCCGATCGGGTCGCTGACCTTTGAGAAGCCCGGCTGGGCGGCGCTGGACATCACCGCGGCGGTGCAGAACTGGGTTTCCGGCCGGTGGCCCAACCACGGCCTGGCGCTGGAGCTGGTCAAGCACGTGTACAAGTACGGCGGCAGGGACGTGTGGATGGCCTCGTCGGAGTACGCGGTGGACCCGCGCCTGCGGCCCCGGCTGGTGCTGGCGCTGGAAGGGCCGGTGGCGGCGCGGCCGTACCGGGTCCAGCAGATCAACGCCGACCTGGACTCCGCCATGGAACGGGCCCGGCAGGAGAAGAAGCTTGTCCTCTGCCACGTCCTGTCGGCCGGCTCGTTGACCAGCCGGCGGTTCAAGACCCACGTCCTCAACGCCGTCCCCCAGGTGCGGGACTACATCCGGAAACACTTCGTCGAGATGCGGATTGACGCCGGCCGGGCCGAGCACGCCGAGCTGCTGCGGACCTACGGCGTGCGGCGGTTCCCCTCGTCCGTGGTCATCTCGCCCAGGCCCGGCGACGCCGCCAACTTCGTGCTTATCGAGCCGTGGGACTGGGACGCCCTGTTCGGCGTGATGCGCTCGCACTTCGAGTTCGAGCAGACCTATACCGCCCAACTCCAGCGGGTGCTGGACCGTGCCCGGCGGACCCGAGGCCGCCTCGCCCCCACCGGCGAAGAAATCGGCGGCTGCGGCGGTTGACAGACCGGCAAGTCCGTGTTATCATGCCTGTTACGTCGACAGGACGAAGGTGCGCTTGCTGCGTTTTTCCTGTCACGATGCTCACGACGCTCAAGTAACGATTGCAGTTCACCCAGGCGGCGGTGCCGGATGCGCCCCGGCCAGTGCCGTCTCAAAAGGAGGAGCAAAGTGAAGAGCTCAACAGCCGTGCAAATCGCGAAGAAGGGGTCTGCGTGCATATCGGCCGCCCTGGCGGTGCTGCTGCTCTACGGCCCGGCGGCGCGGGCCAACATCATGACGACCGTTGCCGCCGACGCCGACAGTTGGATCGGCGACGGCGCGGCGGCCTCGCCCATCGGAAACCACGGCGGCGACACCCAACTGGCCGTGCACCGCTCCAACGGCGTGGCCAAGTCGTACCTGCACTTCAACCTGAGCGGGCTGGACGCCGGCCTGGCCGTCACCGAGGCCCGGCTGAAGCTGGACCTGGAAGTCGGTCAGTACAATGCCTCGGACGTGAAGCTGTTCGCCATCATGGACGAGGCCAAGGACTGGAACCTGACGGGCCTGCCCGAGAACGTGATTGACGAGACCAACGCCCCCCAGGCCAACCTCGGCAACGAGCCGTTCCTCGAAGAGGGCAACCTGGTGGACAGCGTCACCCGCGAGATCGGCCTGGTGACCGACATCCCCGGCGACTGGCTCTCCCAGCCGGAGGCCATCAACATTGACGTGACCGCCCTGATCCAGTGGGCCCTGGGCCAGAACCCCGCCTACAGCACGTTTGCCGACACGGACGACTGCGTGACGATCCCCTTCCGCATTGACCGCGATTACTGCTTCCCCAAGTTCGCCTCGAAGGAGAACACCAGTTGGCTGCCGCCGCGGCTGGAGGTCACCCAGGTGCCCGAGCCGGCCTCGGCCGCCCTGCTGATCCTCGCCCTGGCCGCCCTCGCCGCCCGCCGCCGCCATAGCCGGTGACCGAACGCACGCCGACGGCGATCACGTCGGCGGTGTGCATTTCACAGCTTCCGGGGCGCGGCACCCGCTTGTCGGCCGGCGGCCCGTTTCCCCGGTCGCTCTACTTCCACGGGTCGACGGCGATCTTGACGTGCCTGTCGCGGTGGGTGTTGAAGCCGGCGATGGATTCGGCGGCCTGGCCCAAAGCCACGGTGGTCGTGACGATTTCGTCGCAGGCAATCCGGCCGGACTCGATCAGCCGGGCCGAACGGTCCAGCGTGCCCGGCGGCATCTTCGAGCCGACGACGCGGGCCTCCTTGCGGTAAAGCTCGTGGGGGTCGAAGCTGACGCGGCTGCCGGCAGGACACACGCCGAAGATCAGAAAGGTGCCGCCGGGGGCCAGCAGCTCGAGGGCTTGCTCGACGGCCTCGGGGCTGCCGGTGGCATCCACGATGAAGTCGGCCCCGTCGCCCAGCTCGCCGCGGACGGCCTCGGCGAGATCCCCGGCGGCCGGGTCAATCACCACGTCGGCCCCCAGGCGGCGGGCCTTCTGGCGGCGGAAGCCCACCAGCTCGCTCTGTGCGATCCTGCCGGCCGGCGAGGTCCTCAGCAACTGCGTCCACAGCAGGCCCACCGTGCCGGCGCCCAGTATCAGGGCGCTGCTGCC
>Ga0111187_1140_pt1 | contig 13301 bp, 12 predicted proteins | sample DeeMarSWOR324_28_FD_80242 | JGI IMG/M metagenome (GOLD analysis project Ga0111187, IMG submission 80242) | Phycisphaerae bacterium SM23_33 | reverse complement strand
ACCTGACGGCGGCCGAGCACGCCGCCGGCCGGCAGCCCGAAGTCCTCACCGTGGACAACCACGCCGACGGGCCATATGTCGTTCTCCGTCTGCTGCGCGAGGACCCCGACCGGGCGGCCGCGGCCTTGGAGCTGCTGCGGGCCAACGGGGGCAACGCCAGCGGCGTGCGCCTGGCATGCGTCCGGTCTGACGGCGACGTCACGCCCGACCAGTTCTGGCCGACGCAGGTGCTGGGCAACGTCCGCCGGCGGCCCTTCAGCGAAATCTGGAACGACGAGTCCATCGAGCTGCTGGCTGGGCTCCGCCGCCGCCCCAGACCGCTGACCGGCCGCTGCGCTCGCTGCCGCTGGCTGGAGCTGTGCAACGGGAACTTCCGCGCCCGGGCCGAGGCCGCCACCGGCGAGACCTGGGCCGACGACCCCGCCTGCTACCTGACCGACCAGGAGGTAAGAGGTGAGAGGTGAGAGGTTAGAGTAGGAGCCCGAAAGCTGCGACCGAGGACGAGAGACGATGCCAAGGATTTCGAGAGTCCGGGATCTGAAGGTCTACAGGAGACTGGTGGAGCTGCATCTTCGGGTGCATGGCGTCTCGCTGAGTTTCCCGAAGTTTGAGCTTTACGAGCTGGGCTCGCAGGTCCGACGATCGTCCAACTCGGCCCCGGCAAACCTGGCCGAAGGTTTCAACAATAAGCACAAAAACATATATTTAGAGTCTGTAAACCGGGCCCTGGGCGAAATTCGCGAGACACAGCACCATGTCATGGTCGCCCACAAAAAAGGTATATTTCCAAGGCCCAGTTTGCCGGTCTTATCGGTGAGTACAACGAATCCAGCAGAATGCTCCGAGCCATCCAACGCTCTCTGGAAGCGAGGTGAGCGCCAAAACGATCCCTGACCTCTAACCTCTCACCTCTAACCTGGCGTGACAGACTCAATGTGCCCCGGAAACGAAAACCGACACGGCGACAGCCACCGGCTCCGACTGCTGTTCTGGGAGTCAACGGGGCGGTGCAACCTGTCGTGCGTCCACTGCCGCCGGCTGCACCCCGACCACGACCCCGGCGACGAGCTGACGACGGAACAGGCCCGAGGGGTGATCGACTCGGCCGCGGGCATGGGCCGGCCCATCTTCGTCTTCTCCGGCGGCGAGCCCCTGCTCCGCGATGACTGGGCGGAGCTGGCCCGCCATGCCAAAGACAAGGGCCTGATGACGGCCCTGGCGACCAACGGCACGCTGGTCGATCCGCCCCTGGCCGGGCGGGTCGCGGCGGCCGGGTTTCACCGCGTCTCGGTCAGCCTCGACGCCGCCGAGGCCAGCTCGCACGACAGGTTCCGCGGCGTGCCGGGGGCGTTCGAGGCCGCCATCAGCGGCATCAAGGCCCTGCGCCAGGCCGGCGCGGCCGTGCAGATCAACGCCACCATCTGCGAGTCGAACGTCGGGCAGCTGCCCCGGCTATACGCCCTGGCGGGCCGGCTGGGCGCGGTGGCCCTGCACCTGTTCCTGCTGGTGCCGGTCGGCTGCGGCATGGCCATGTCCGAAGACGAATTCCTCGCCCCCACCGAATGCGAGTCAGTGCTGGAGTGGGTCGTCCGGCGCCAGGCGGGCGGCGAAATCGAGCTGAAGGCCACCTGCGCCCCGCACTACTATCGCGTCGCCAAGCAGTGGCTCACCCGCCATGCCGACGACGACGGCGCCGAGCGTGTCCGGTCCGGCATTCGCAGCCGGGGGTGCCTCGCCGGCGTGGGCGTGATCTTCGTCAGCCACAGCGGCGAGGTCTTCCCCTGCGGATACCTGCCCGTTTCCTGCGGCAGCATCCTGGAAAGGGACCTGGCGGGAATCTGGGAGAACTCGGAGGTTCTTCGGCGCCTGCGGGACTACGACCTGCTGACGGGCAAGTGCGGCCGGTGCGAGTTCAAGACCGTCGAGAGCGGTGTGATTCCCCTCGCTCTCGGCCGGCGGCGCCGGACGCCGGTACGGGCGTGAGTTCTGCGCCGCCGGCCGGCGCCGAGCCCTCGGAACCCGCCGCCACGACGTGCGTCCAAGAAAGCGGAAAGGAAACCCGCCATGACGATCGTCAAGAACCTCGTCGCCGCACTGATGCTGGCCGCAGTCTGCTGCTGCCTCGAGGCAGCCCCGCGCGCGGAAGAGCCGGCCGCCCTGGAGAGGCAGTTCCCGGAGATCGCCCGCCTGGTGCGGCACTTCGAAGCCCGCATGCGCAGCAAAGAGCCGGCCGTGCGATTGGACGTGCTCACGGAGCTGACCTACTTCCATCCCCGCGACAGCCGGCTGTACCCGCCGTTCCTGCGATATCTGCTGAAGGACCCCTGCCCCAAGATTCGATGGCAGGCCGTCCACCGTCTGCGACAGCACGGGATCTTCCTGAAGAAGCAGGAGCTGCCGGGATCGTACGAGGTGCCGATGGTGGGGCTGTGCCGGCCCAACGACCCCGACTCGCTGGCACGCCTGCGGAAGATGCTGTCCGAGCCCGACCATCCGCGCGCCGGCTGGGCGGTGACCGCACTGGCCGCGGCCAAGGACGAGGGCCTGCTCGAGCCGGCCAAGCGTCTGACGGACTCGGGCAACGTCTTCGTCCGCTTCAGCGCGGCCGCAGCGTATCTGGAGCTGGGCCGCAGGGAAGAGGCCCTCCGGCTCCTTCAGGCCATCGCCGACACCGACAACGAGCCCAGCGGATGCTACAAGCTGTGGGCGGCCGAGCTGATGGTCCGCCACGGCCGCAGGGAGTACATCGGCACCATGATTGACGCGACCGCGTCGCGGCAGGGCCAGGGATATGCCGATCCGGGCATCAGCCTGCTGGAGGACCTGACCGGCAGGTACTTCGGCACGGCGGCGGAATGGCGGGCGTGGTGGAAACGCACACACCCGGCAAAGCCGCGGAAGCGGGGGCAGCAGGACCCTGGCGCCCGGCCGACCCAGGGGCCTGGAATTGACCCGCGCCCCCGGCGCGATGCCGGCGGGAATCCGTGAGCCGCCGCAGCGCGAAGCCCAACCTCCTTCATTCGCTGCGCTGACCTGGCAGGACGAAGTCCTGCGAAACTCGGCCCGGCCGCCGCTTGGCGGCCGGGCGAAGGCGGATGGAGTGAGTGCAGCTGTGATCCAAGCCGTCTCTACCAGAAGTGGCGCCTGGCGAAAGCCCTTCCCGAGCCTGACTTCAGGTACCGCTCGAAGGCTTCCGCTCGGCGATCCTCCTGGAAGCCGACGGCAACCACGCACTCCCAAGGCCTGAACTTACATGTGTGCGGGGAGTTGCCCGCGTTGTATTGCCGAAGGCGCGTCTTCAGCTCAGCCGTGATGCCCACATACGTTTCAGTAGGGGAGGAACCACTGCGCAGCAAATATACGTACCGCATGGATCTGCCCTTGCGCTGACCTGGCAGGACGAAGTCCTGCGAAACTCGGCCCGGCCGCCGCTTGGCGGCCGGGCGAAGGCGGATGGAGATGAGGGGACTCGAACCCCTGACCTGCTGATTGCGAACCAGCCGCTCTCCCAACTGAGCTACATCCCCAGGTCGGCATCAGTATAACACATTCGGCACGGCGGCCAAGAAGCTTTGGGAAATCCGGCGGCTCTCGGTCCATCGGGCTCGGGGAAGGGCGCTTGACGGGGCCGGCGACGCTGGGGATAGTTGCTGCTCCACTGCACAGGAGAGCCACATGCCGACAGGAAAGACCTACGAAAGACTCAGGGCGGACATCGAGACCATCCCCGTCATCGACACGCACGAGCACTTCACCGGCCCGGCTTCGCAGGAAGGCCACAAAGAGCCGATCAAGTCGCTGACCAGCGGCTACGTCCACAGCGACATCATGTCGGCGGCCGGCGAGGAAGCCGGCCAGATGCTCCAGAACGGCGAAATCCCCACCGAGAAGAAATGGCCGGTCTTCCAGCAGGCCTGGCGGAGGATGCAGCACACCGCCTACGCCCGCGTGACGAAACTCATCCTCAAGAACGAGTACGGCGTGGAGGAGATTTCGCTGGAGACGATGAAGGGCCTCACCGGCCGGCTCATCGACCTGCGCGACAAGAGGGCCTTCGACGAGCGCATGGACCGCCACGGCATCCGCTGCTGCCTGGTCAACGTCTGGCTGGACTGGAAGAAGTTCCTGGCCGGTGAGTCGCCGCTGCACGAGCGGCTGCGGCTGCTCATCGCCGCCCCGGAGCTGCACGCCGTCCGCGACTTCAATGCCGTGCAGGAGAGAGCCGGCCGGGTCGGCCGGAAGGTCACCTGCCTGGACGAGTACGTGGACGCCCTGCGCGAGTTCTGCTCGCAGATGAAGGCCCGCGGGGCCGTCGGCATCAAGGACCAGTCCGCCTACAGCCGCATCATCCAATACGAAAGCGGCACCCGCCCCGAGGCCGAGCGGCTGTTCGGCTCCATCATGGACGACCCGCGCCGGTCACTGGGCTTTCCTGCGGCCAAGCCGCTGGACGATTTCCTGTTCCACTCGCTGATGCGGATCGCCCGCGAGCTGGCCCTGCCGGTGCAGATCCACACCGGGCACATGGCCGGCATCCGCAACGACGTGACCAAGACCAACGCCGCCCACTTCCGCTCGGTGCTGGAGCTGCACCAGGACGTCCGCTTTGACCTGTTCCACGGCAACTGGCCCTACGCCGGCGACTGGCTGTTCCTGGGCAAGAACTACCCCAACGTGGCCCTGGACTGCTGCTGGCTGCACGTCATCGACTCGCGCTACGCCCGCCGCACCCTCGCCGACGCGGTGGTGACGGTGCCGCAGTCCAAGATCCTCGGCTTCGGCGGCGACTACGGGCACCTGGAGTACGCCTGCGGGCACCTGATCATCGCCCGGGACAACATCGCCGCCGCCCTGGCCGAGATGGTGGACGACGGCTGGCTGGGGCTGGACGAGGCCCGCCAGGTCGCCGCCGACTGGCTGTTCAACAACCCCAATGAGTTCTTCCAGCTCGGGTTCGAGCCGGTCGGCGCGTAGGAGCACGTCATGAAACTCAAAGGCAAGAAGATCGCCCTCATGGTGGACAGCGAATACCAGGAGCTGGAGGTCTGGTATCCGTACTACCGGCTGAAGGAGGAAGGGGCCGAAGTCGTGCGCGTTGGCCCCAAGGCCGGGGCGACGTATCCGTCCAAGCTCGGTTATCCCTGCGGGGCCGACGCCGCGGCGGCCGAGGTAAAGGCCGGCGACTTCGACGCCGTAATCATCCCCGGCGGCTGGGCCCCGGACCACATGCGGCGCGACGAGACGATGATCCGCTTCATCCAGGACTGCGCCAAGACCGGCATGGTGCTGGCGGCCATCTGCCACGGCGGCTGGATGCTCTGCTGCACCGACGCCCTGAAGGGCCGCCGGGCCACCAGCTTCGTCGCCATCCGGCACGACATGATCAACGCCGGGGCGAACTGGGTGGACGAGGAATGCGTCGTGGACGGCAACGTCATCACCTCCCGCAAGCCCGACGATCTGCCGGCCTTCTGCCAGGCGATCATCCAGGCCCTGGGCGGGTGAGCTCACCGCCCGAAGGGCCTCTGCGATCTCCGCGGTGAAGGGCTACTCGAACAGGGCCGTGCCGATGCGGACGATGGTGGCGCCTTCCTCGACCGCGACCTGGTAGTCCTGGGTCATGCCCATGGACAGGTGGCAGAAGTCCCTGCCGCCGATCTTCTCGTTGCGCATCTCCTCGAAGATCTCGCGCAGGCGGACGAAGGCGGGGCGGGCCTTCTCGGGATCGGAAACCAGCGGGCCCATGGTCATCAGCCCGATCAGGCGGAGGGTCTTGAGCGTGCAGACCTGCTCGGCCAGGTGGGCGGCGGCCCCGACCGCCACGCCGAACTTCTGGGGCTCCTCCGAGCAGTTGACCTGGAGCAGCGCGTCCACGGAGCGTTGGGCCTGAGCGGCCCGGTTGGCGATCTCCTCGGCCAGGCGGAGCGAGTCCACCGAGTGGATGGTGCTCGCCCACGGCAGCACGTGCCTGACCTTGTTCCGCTGGAGATGGCCCACCATGTGCCAGCGGACCTCCGCCGGGCCTGCCTTGCGCCGGCGGGCGAGCCACTGGCCGATCTGTTCGGCCCGGGCGGTCAGCTGCTGCACGCGGCTCTCGCCGATGTCCACCACGCCCAGCTCGATGAGGGCCTTGACGTCGTCCAGGTCGGCGGACTTCGTCACCGCGACCAGGCGGACGTTGGCGGGGTCGCGGCGGACGCGCCCGGCCGCTGCGGCGATGTTGTCGGCCACGCGCTGAAGATTGTCACTGAGCCGCTTTTGACTGATGCCCATGGCGCGGAAGACAGTAACAGATTTGCCCCGGCGCTACAAGCCGCACCGGCCGGCTGCTTGACCGTGCTCGCCGCGGACAAGTAGCATGCTGACGTGATGCACGTGCTGACACTCGTGGCCATCTGGCTGGCGGCGGCCGCGGCGCCGGCACAGGCGACAGCCCCCGCCACCGCCCCGGCCGAGAGGCAATGGGGCCAGACCAACGCAGGCCTGTCGGTCTCGGCCGCGCCGGTCGGACGCTGGCTGCTCGCTCGCAGGATGGACGTGGACTTCGCCATCCGCAACACCGGCAAGCTGCCGGCCACGCTGCCCCCCGCCGATGACCTCTTCGGCTACCTGCTGCTGGCCCAGGGCAAGACGGCCCACTACACCGAGAAGATCTTCCACGCCAGGGGCCAGCCGGGCTGGCCGGCCCGGCTCGCCGAAGGACAGGTCCTCCAACTGCGGGCGGTGGACGTGTCGGAGCTGAAGGCCTTCGCCTACAACCCGCGCCTGCCTCTGGTCAAGGGCTACCCCTTGGAGACGGTCGGCGGTCAGCCGCGGCCGGCGGCCCCGGCCGGCAGCGTCGGCGAAGTCCTCAAGCCCGGGCCGGTAAGGGTCAAATACGTCGCCTACCTGCCGCGCCCGGGCGAGGGCGCCGTCAGCCTGGTCAGCAGCACCATCCGCGTTGATCTGGGCCTGGCGGATTTCGGCAAGCTGCCGGCCGACAGGCAGCGGCGCATCCTCGACGATCTGGCCGCGCGGCTGAAGAAGGACGCCTGGAGCGCGAAGCTGGCCCACGGCGACGCGGTGCAGATCGGCCGGCCGGCGGCGGCGACGCTGATTTCAATCGCCGCCGACACCGAGGCCCCCTACTTCGGCAGGATGTGGGCGGTGGCCGCCCTGGCTGACATCGGCGGGCAAGAGGCCGCCGCCGCCCTCATCGCCTGCCTGGGCGATGCCGATCCCGGCGTGCGCTGCGCGGCGGCCTATCACGGCCTGAAGCTCCGCAGCGAGCCGTTTGACAAGGCGCTGAACCAGCGGGCGGTCAGCGCCGAGGACGCCGGGCTGAGCGCCTGGGCCATCATGGGCTACCTGAAGTTCCGCAAACAGGTGCCGCCGGAGCTGCTCAAGGCCGGCGTGGAAAGCGACGAGTGGCGCGTGCGGGCGGCGGTGGCCGAGACCCTCGCCCGCGGCAACCCCGACCGCTCCCACCTGCCGATCCTCCGCAGGCTGGCGCAGGATTCGAACCCGCAGATCCGGCGCACCGCCGCCCGGGCGATCGGCTACGTGGGCGACCGCTGCTTCGAGACGATCGCCGCGCTGATCGCGGCCCTGCCCATGCAGGGAGAGGACGCCCGCCACTCCGTCGCGGGCGCGCTGTCGGCGCTGACCGGGAAGAAGTGGCCGTATGATCAGTCCGCCTCCCTGGAGGAAAAGGCCGTCATCGTCAGCCAGTGGCAGAGATGGTGGGAGATGAATAAGGCTTCCTACCGCAAGTCCGAGCCGCCGAAATAGTTGTCGCGCAGCCCCACAGCAGTCCCCCATCCGAAATCGCAATGGGTGCTCACTTCGCGGGTTTGACGGTGGGAAACAGGCTCGGGTCGCCGTTGGGCAGGAACATGGCCAGGGTGTAGGCGTCCATGAACTCCGGGTCGAGGTTGAGCTCGATGACGGCCGGGGCGGCGGCCAGGTGCGGCAGCTCCCGCCGCACGTCCTCGTCGATCAGGGCCAGGAACGCCCCGCCCAGCGAGCCGTTGCCCAGGAAGGTGAACTTGCCGCGGTCGATGTCGGGCAGCAGGCCCATGGTGACGGCGTTGTCGGGGTCGATGTGCTTGGCGAACCCGCCGGCCAGGTAGAAGCGGTGGATGTCGGCGAAGCCCTTGCCGAAATGCTTCATGGCCATCTGCAAGGCGGCGTAGATGACGCCCTTGGCCTGGAGCAGCGTGGCGATGTCGCGCTCGGTGATGAGGATGGGGGCCAGGCCGTCGTCGGTCTGCTCGGCCGGGGCGATCTCGTAGGCCGGAATCTCGGCCTCATTGCGGCGGAGCTTGCGGATGCGCGGGCAGCGGGCGCGGGCGCGGTCGGTGAAGCGGCCGGCGCTGGAGATGACCCCCACGGCGAAGGCCTGGGCGACGAAATCAATCAGCCCCGAGCCGCACACGCCCGCCGGCTTGTCCCCGCCGATGACGGTGTATCGGGGCGGATCGCTGAGCCCGCCCAGCCGGAACGACTCGATGGCCCCGGCGGCCGCCCGCATGCCGCAGCTCAGGCCGTGGCCCTCGAAGGCGGGCCCGGCCGGGGCCGCGCAGGCGATCAGCCGGTCGCGATTGCCCACCACGATCTCGGCGTTGGTGCCGATGTCGATGAGCACGTTCAGCTCGTCGCGCCTGGCCAGGCCGCAGACGTACATGTCCGCGGTGGCGTCGCCGCCCACGTACGCCGCCGCGGAGGGAAAGATGTCCACGAAGGCCTGGGCGTTGATGGCCACGTTCAGCAGCCCGGCGCGATACGGCCCGGGGAAGTTGCTGATGGGGGCGAACGGCACCGCCCCCAGGCCGGTGGGCGAGAGCCCGCAGAACAGGTGCGTCATGACCGTGTTGCCCGCCACGGTCATGTGGGCGACGTCGTCGCCGGCCAGCCCGTGCCGGTGCGTCAGCAGCCTCAGCAGCCGGTTGACGGTCCCGTCGACCACCAGCTCGCGCAGCTCCTGGGCCCGCTGGGGGTCGGAAGCGTAGCTGATGCGGCTGGCGACGTCGTCGCAGCGGATGATCTGCTGGTTGTAGCTGCTGGCGGCGTCCACGGCCTTTCCGGTGTTGAGGTCCACCAGGGTCACGACCACCGTGGTGGTGCCGACGTCCACGGCCGCCCCGTACAGGCAGCCGGTGGTGTCGCCTTCCTCCAGCCGGATGATGTGCCAGGCGCCGTGGTCGCCGACGACGGTGACGGTGAGCTTGTACGCGGCCCGGGCGACCAGCCCGGCCGAGCGGGCCGCGGCGTGAGGTGCGATGATCTCGCCGGCGTAGCCGCGGCGGCGCAGGGCGCCGATGATCCGCTCGATGTCGCCGCGCTGGTCGCGCAGCTCCGGCGGACGCAGCCGCAGGTACTCCTTCCGGACCGGCGGGCGCAGCGAGACCGAGGGGGCGTGGGCGAAGTCCATGACGATCTCTTCGCCGGCCTCGACCAGGCTGTGACGCGGCACGCGGACGTGGAACTCCCCCGCCAGCACGTGCGTCTGGCAGGACAGCACCCGCCTGGCGGCCCCGGCCGGAAGGGCGATTTCCGCGCCGCCGTCGGCGGCGAAGCGCCCGCCCAGCAGGTCCACCGCGCAGCCGCCGCAGGTGCCCTTGCCGCCGCAGGCGACGTTGAGGATGACGCCGGCCCGGACAGCCGCCTCCGTCAGCAGGCAGGGGGCCTGCACCTCGCATTCGACGCGGTCGTGCGGCAGCTCGAAGATGCCCTTGGCCTTGTCCCTCATGGCGCCGCCTGACCCAGCCTGCCTTGGCGGTAGGCCGCCACGTACTGGGCGCACCACTCGTCGGCCCCAGTGACGACCTCGGCGGCCAGGATCAGCGGCAGCATCATCGGCGAGCCGGGGTCGATCAGGGCCGCGTCCATGCCGCAATACACGGCCGAGACGACCATCGCCAGGTTGACCAGCCTGCGCTGGGGCAGGCCGAACGAAACGTTCGACAGCCCCCCGCCCACGTGCACCGGCGGGAACTCCCGGCGGATGCGGGCGATGGCCTCGCACACCGCCCGCCCGGCGCCGGGCTGGGCCGACACCGGCAGGAAACACGGGTCCAGGATGATCTCATCCATCTGCTTGCCCGCGCCGGTGAGGGCTTCGACCAGCCGGCCGGCCCGCTCCAGCCGGTCGTCCGTCCCCGTCGGCATGCCCTCCTCGGACATGCACAGCCCGATCACCATGCACTCGCGGGCCGAGAGGATCGGCAGCAGGCTCTCCAGCCGGCCGGGCTCCAGCGAAACCGAATTCACGATGGGCTTGGCCTTGGCCAGCGACAGCCCCGCCTCGATGGCCGCCGGGTTGGCCGAGTCGATGCACAGCGGCACCTCCACGTGCGCCTGCACCAGCTCCACCAGCCACTTCATGTTCTCCACTTCCGCCTGCGGCTGGGGGCTGCCGCCGTTGAGGTCGAGGTAGTCGGCCCCGGCGGCCACCTGCTCCCTGGCGACCTGGATGATGTGCTCGCCGTCCCTGGCCTGGATGGCGGCGGCAATCGACTTCCGCGTGGCGTTGATCTTCTCGCCGATGATGATCATGCACCTGCCCTCAGCAGCGCGGTCATGGCAGCGGCGGGGCCTCCTCCAGCCAGCCCAGCAGTTGGTCCTTGGTCAACGAGCGCAGCCAGCCGTCCGTCGGTTCGGCCAGCCGCTTCATGGCCTCGTCCACGTCGGCGTAGGCCCCCAGGCTTACGCCGCAGACGCGCACGCCGGCCTCTTTGGCCTTCCGGGCCAGGGCGGCCGGCTCATGCGGGGCCTTGCCCGCCAGCACCACCACCGTCCTGGGCGAGGCCGCTATCGCCTGGGCGACGGCCCCCGCCAGGTCGCTGGCGCCGACGGTCGCTTTCCCGGCCAGGAAGGCCTTGATTTTCCTGTCACCGGGCTGGCCGCCGGCGGCCCAGGCTTCGCCCATCTGCTCGATGCCTTCCTCGCTGACGAAGATGACGTTGAATCGGTCCCTGGCTTCCAGTCCCCGGACGGAATGCCGCACCACGGCCGCCCCCAGGTCAAACAGCCCCCCCGTGCCCGAGCCCCCGTCCAGCACGTAGACCACGGGCGTTTGGATTTTCATTCCGGCCACCCGCGGCCCGGCCTGAAGGATGGGGTTGACCGGCGGCGGGGGAATTTTGCCGCCGCGGCCGCCGCGGGGCGACAAGTGGTAGAGGAACACGCCGGTGAAGGCCAGCAGCAGCAGGAGCAGCCCGGCCAGGACGGTCGCGACGACGCCCTGGATCATCACCGGCCTGGCGACGGGCACGGGCCCGGCGGGCCTGCCCACCTGCGGTAGGCTGGCGGGCGACTTGGCGGGCTGATCGGCGGCGAGCGGGGCGGCAGGCAGGTCGGGCCGGTCCGGGCGGGCGGCGGCCGGCGCCCCCCGCTTTCGGCCGCTGGCGACGGTGTTGAGCTGGCCGCAGTACGGGCAGCGGCAGACCCCGCCGGCGAAGGCCTCGTCGATCGCGATCTTCTTGCGGCAGCCCGTGCAGCGAACCGGCGGGCGGAAGGTCGGTGCTCCAAAGATACAGGAAGCTGGGCCGGCGCAGGAACAGCAGCTCCCCGCCGTCAAGGTTGAGCAGGTTGATCTGCATGGTCGGGGCCGGCGCGACCGAGGCCGAATACACGTTCGCGCGATACCCCAGCGGGCGGTGATACATGACCACCTTGGCCCGCTCGATGCCGGCGGCCTTCTTGGCATCGGCGACGGCCGGCTGCAGGTCGCCCAGGGCGTCCACCAGCCCCAGCTCCAGGGCCTGCCGCCCGGTGTACACCCGCCCGTCGGCCAAGGCACGCACCTTCTGGGGGCTCAGGCCGCGGCGGCCCTCGGCCACCACCTCCACGAAGCGGTCGTAGAACTCGTCCACCATCGCCTGGAAGACCTTGCGCTCCTCCTGGGAGAGGTCCTTCAGCGGGCTGCCCATGACCTTGAGCGGCCCGGAGGTGACGGCGTCGGCGCTGATGCCCAGCATCTTCATGGTGCCGGCAAAGCTGACCGTCTGAACCACCACCCCGATGGAGCCGGTGATGCTGCTGGGCTGGCAGATGATCTTTTCCGCCGCGCAGGCCAGGTAATACGCCCCCGAGGCCCCCACGTCGGTGATGCAGGCGATGACCGGCTTGCCGCTGTCCTTGCGGAAGCGTTTCACCGCCCCGTGCATCGTCTCGGAGGCCTGCACCGTCCCGCCCGGGGAGTTGATCCGCAGGATGACGGCCTTCACGTTGCCGTCGTTCCTGGCCTTGTCCAGCTTCTCCAGCAGCAGGCTGACGGGGTTCTCCTCGGAGGCGAACCAGCCGCCGCTCCGCCGGTTCATCATCAGCCCGTCCACGTCCAGCAGGGCGATCTTGGCGGAGGTCCAGCCCCCTTCGGTCTGCACCACGGCCTCCTGCAGCCGCTGGTCCGTCGGGACCGGCTTGACCAGGAAGCCGGCCGTATCGCCGCAGCCGGCCAGCAGGCCGGCGCAGCACGCCATCAGCAGTAGATGCCTTTGCGTTTTCATGGCCGCCATTGTAGGGGGCGGGCCGGCGACAGGCAACCGCCAGCGGCCCCGATATGCATCGGGGCCGCCATGCCCGCGCGCAAAACGCCGACGCGGGCACGCGGGTGGCCAGGGGCGGACGGCGGGCGGGCGCGGCCGGGGAGAATCAGGAAACCAGGTTCATCGCCTCTTCGACGGCGGCGAGCAGGTCCTCCACGGCGCAGGGCCGGCAGAGGACCTGGTCAAACCCCTTGCGCAGCAGGACCTCTCTCTGCCCCCGGGTCAGGGCCCCGGCCAGGGCCACGACGTGGGCGGCGGCCAGGTCGGGATTGCCCCGAAGGTTCCTGAGGATCTCCCGGGCGTCAATGGACTCCGAGACGACGTCCACGAAGATGACGTGAGGGTGGAAGCTGCCGGCCACCAGGCCGGCCTCAAAGTCGTTGGCCGCGGTGCGGACCTCGCAGCGGTCTGTCCGCGACAGGCTCTCGGCCAGGGCGGAGGCGGCGTCTCTGGCCGGGTCCACCACCAGCACCCGGGTGGTGTTGCCCTCCAGCTCCTGCAGGGGCATGCCATAGGCCCGCATGAACTGGAGCAGTTGGGAAAGCGGGATCCGCCGGTCCCGGCTGCCGGGGATTCGGTACCCCTTCAGCTTGCCGCTGTCGAACCACTTGCTGACCGTGCGCGGGGCCACGTGGCAGATCCTGGCAACTTCCCCGGTTGTGAGCACTTCTTTCCGCCGCATGGGTCTGTGGACACACTCCGCCTGAATACGCTTTGCTAGCATCATCGGAATTCCAGGCGCCAGCTTTAGCTAGATCATCCCAGCCCGGCGGG
>Ga0111187_1084_pt1 | contig 13411 bp, 8 predicted proteins | sample DeeMarSWOR324_28_FD_80242 | JGI IMG/M metagenome (GOLD analysis project Ga0111187, IMG submission 80242) | Phycisphaerae bacterium SM23_33 | reverse complement strand
GGGTCAAAATGGGCGGTGTACGCCTGCCCCTCGGTCCCGCGCTTGCCTCCGGTGCGTTCCAGACGATACAGGCAGCCGGGCGGCCCGACGCGGTACCAGTGGCGGGCCACGCCGTCCCGGCCGGCCGCGCCCGCGAACTTCCGGTTGCGGATGAGCTGGGCGCTGAGCCCCCGCCACAGGCAGCTTCGGGTGTGCTCGAGGTTGTGCCCGAACCACAGGGCAGAGATCTCTCCCGCTTTCTTCCGCACGTCAATCTTCACCCCGCGACCTCCACTTGCCCGCGCAGGCCACGGAAGAAACTAGTCAATCGGGTCCGGCCAGGACAGTGAAATTGTCATGGCCGGCCGGAGTCGTTGACAACCCCGGCGGAGGGGTGATACCGTCGGCCGCTCAGGCACGTTCAAGAGCATCCTCCAGAAGGGAGCGTTGTCATGCCGCCGGGCCCGGCCAGCACAGCGGACGCAGCGTTCGCCGGGCAGATGGCCCGCCGCGAGATCGTCTTCCTCCAGCCCGCGCCCTTCTGGCAGAACGGGCTTTGCATCGGCAACGGTGACCTGGGCGGGGCCGTCTTCGGCGGCGGGCCGGAAACCGGCGGCGTCATCGCCGTCACCCTGAACAAGACGGACCTGTGGGACCACCGCTACGACAGGCAGGGCCACCGGTACCACAGGCTCACCGAGCTGCGGCAACTCATCGCCCGGCACGCCGGCACCGAGGCCGGCCGCCGGAAGCTCGACCAGCTTGAGCCGTACGGCGTCGTGGGCCCGCCCGGCAGCCACCAGAAGACGTATCCCTACGCCTATTCCCCGCCGACGCCCAAGCCGGTCGGGATCGTGCGGGTGGACCCCGGGCAGGTGTTCGAGAAGTTCCGGTGCCGGCTGTCCATCCACCGGGCCGAGGTCGAATTCACCCTCGGCGATCCGACGCAGGGGGCCCGCGTGTGGGTCTTCATCGACGCCAACTCCAACGTCTTCGCCGTTCGCGTCCAGCGGAGCGGGACATTCAATCGTCCGATCACAGTCGAACTAGCCCGCTACGTGGATGACCAGCTCGGTGAGCCGGAAGTGCAAGCCCAAGCCGAGAGCCTCCGGATTCGATACGTGTTCCCCGACGGCTTCACGTATGCCGCCTGCGGCGTGGTGGCCGAGGCCCAGGCCGCCCAAGCCGGCACCGCTGGGGGCGTCTGGCGCGAGGTGCAGGCGCAGACCGCCTCCCCGCCGACGCCGCCCAAGCCACCTTCTTCCTGGGCGTCGCCACCAGCAAGGAAGCCCCCGACCCCGCCGCCCGCGCGCGGGACCTCGCGGCGGCCGCGGCCCAACGCGGCTGGGAAGGACTCCGCGCCGATCACCAGTCGTGGTGGGACGCGCTCTGGCGGCGCTCGTCGCTGCTGCTGTACGACCGCCTCGTCGAGAGCCTCTGGTACCAGGGCATCTACCTGCTGGCCTGCCAGTCGCGCGGGCGCGAGCTGCCCACCATCATGCCGCCGGGTTATTACCTGCCCCACGGCGGCTGGCATGGGGCGGTGCACACCGACTACAACGTGCAGATGATGTACTGGCCGGTGTTCGCGGCCAATCAGATCGGCCTGGCCAAGACGTACTTCGATTTCTTCCGCCGGCACGCCGACATCGACGGCATCAAGGTGCCGGGGCTAACCGACGGCACGTGCAGGGAGATGTCTTACCTTCCCTGCCGGAACTGGCAGTGCGGCACGGCCTGGTGCGCCCAGCTTTTCTGGTGGGGGTACCAGTACACCGGCGACGCGGCCTTCCTGCGCGACAGCGCGTATCCCTTCATGCGGGAGGCCGCCAAGTTCTACCGGGCCTACGCCATCAAGGGCGACGACGGCAAATACCACATCTTCCCCTCCACGCCGCCGGAGCAGTCGCCCTGGTGGGCGACCGACCCCGGCATCGACATCGCCCTGATCCGCGCGCTGATGAAGGCGGTCATCGAGGCGTCCGGGCTGCTCGGGCTTGACGCCGACCTCCGCCCCGGCTGGCGCGACCTGCTGGACAACCTCGCCGAGATCCCCAGCAACGGCCAGGTCCTGCTCGACCACCGGGACGCCGCCCCCGATTGCCGCCTGGGGCATACGGCACTGCTGTGCGCGGTGTACACCGCCGGCGAGATCGGGCTGGGTTCGCCGCGGGAGGCGCAGGAGCTGGCCGTCCGCACGCTCCGAGCGATCCCGCAGCGGACCTCGCGGGCGGTGGCCGACTACCCCTTCGACATCGCCACCTGGAACGACGACTGCTGCTGGCCGAACCTTATTGGCTACGCCGCCCGCCTGGGCCTGGCCGAGCAGGCGCGCGACTTCCTTTACGACTACGGCATCTTCCAGCACCTCAAGCCCAACGGGCTGTTCGCCTTCGACTGCCCCGTCAACGACCGGCAGCGCCTCACCCGCTGGGGCATGCCGGACTCCAGCGAGGCGATGACCGCGGCCGTCTCCGAAATGCTCCTCCAAAGCTACGACGGGGTGATTCGCATCGCCCCCGCGGCACCGGCCGAATGGGACGCAAAGTTCGAGCGATTCCTCGCCGTCGGTGCCTTTGAGGTGGACGCGGAGATTGCCGCCGGCCGGGTCCGGACGCTATCGCTGCGCAGCCTCAAGGGCAACCCCTGCCGCCTGGTGAACCCCTGCCCCGCCGATGCCACCCGCAGAGGCCCCCCGCCCGCTCTGCTATACCGGGCCCGCCCTCCTCGGCGATGTGCCCCCGGAAAAGCGGATCAAAGTCTGGCTGGGCATCCCCCCGCCGGCAACTGCCAAGGGGGATCACAGCTGACGGTCAATTGGAGATTGGGTGCGGCGGCCGGGCCGTTCCTGCAAGCACAGCCGCGGGATCATCTCCTGCGGAGGCGCGGCAGCAGTTGGGCTTATCCCGCTTCTCCGGTTTGTGCCGGCTCCGCTCAGTCTACACATGACCGAGTTAAACCAGTGAAACGCCACTCGCCCGACTCGAGCTCGTACTGATAGATTGTGCCCACAAAGAAGCCCGCGGCGTTCCTATACCCTACCTCGCAGTTCCAGCGCCCTTTTTGCTTCCACATGCGCAGGCATCGGAAGCGCTTGTATTCGCCCCAAGCATATCTTCCCATTATGCGCTGGAAGTCGGAGACCGTACACACGCGTCTGTAGTCCGACACCATCAGGCTATAGGCCTCCTCGGCCCTGCCTTTTTCGACCGCCTCAAGGAAGCGCCGGTGGGTCTCGAGGCAGGCCTGTTCCAGGCTCCGACGGCACTGGACGCGCCAGCGGACCAAGCAGAGCAGCGCCAAAGCACACACAATCGCGGCGACCCAACAGGATGCGCGTGTCGCCCGTCTCATGTCCGGATCCGGCGGCTCAACTCGCATCGCGGCGCGACGCAGGACGGCCGCCTATTCCCTGCTTGCTTCCGCTCCCCCCACGGCGTTTCTTCCCGCGCCCCCCGACCGGCAAGCGGTGCAGCCGCGGGATCGTCTCCTCAGCCGGCGGCAGAATAACTGGACTTCTCCCTCTTCTCGACTTTCTTTTCGTTCGCGCCGTTCGCGGCCTGATACTGTCTCGAATTTGCTCTGGTTCGCGTGATTCGCGGCGGGATACTTTCTCGAATTTGCTCTCGTTCGCGTCGCTCGCGGCTCGTCTCCGATAATTGGACTTATCCCCTTTTCTTCTTATCCCCTTTTCTTCTGGACTTATCCCCTTTTCTTCCTTTTCTTCCCGGTAATTGGACTTATCCCCTTTTCTTCCGCGTGGTTCGCGGCGGGAGACTGTTTCAACGGCCCCGCATCGGGCGGGGTCGGCGGATCAGAATTCCACGCGGAGGCCGGCCCAGAGAGAATGGGCGGTCGGCCCGGCGCCGCCCTGAAGCAGCAGCTCGTAGTTCACGTAGACGTACACGTTCTTGGCAAAGGCCATATTCAGGCGGGCGCCGAGGGCGGCGCCGTCCCGGCCGGGCTCCTGGCCCTGAACCGTGAAGGACCCGCCGGCCGCCGCGAAGCGGGAGGTGACGCTGCCCGCCCCCTGCAGGAACTCATGCAGCCATTCCGCCCGAAGCTCCGGCATGAGCTTGACCGAATCGATATCGAACACCTCCGCAAAGAGCGAAGTGACGTCGAACACCTTCGCAAATCGCAGGCCCAGGGCGCTCTGCAGCGATGATGAATCCCGGGAATCCACCGACATGCTCATCGCCCCGGCGCCGCTCTCCGTGAAGGCGTCCTCTTTCAGGTAGACGTACTGAAGGGATCCGATCGGGCCCAGGATCCAGCCACCGAGGTTGAAATCGTAACCCCCGCCGAAATAAGCGAGGTACTCTTGTCCGTCGTGCTCGGAATCGGCCTTCCTGCCGAGGAACTTGATGTTCCTGGTGTTGTCGTATGAGTTGTAGCCGAAGCCCAGGGCGCCGTCGATATACCAGCTATCCTTGAAGAAGGTGGCATAGGCCAGGGCATGGATGGCCTCGATGTCGCCGTCGCCGACGCCCCGGTCCAGGGTGATACCGGTCTTGGAATATCCGATGGCGCCGCCGGCGACGAAGTTGTCGCCGACCAGCACGTCGCCGCCCAGCATGACGCCGTGGGTGTTGAAGTCGAAACCGACGGCATCGCCGCGGCTGTCTTGCTTGGCCCAGGTGTTGAACTGCCGAACCCAGATGCCGAACCTCCCCTCGCGGACCTCCGAGAAGCCCCGCGGCATCTGGGTGGTCGGCTCCGGCGGGGCCATCGGCGGGCCGGTCATGGCAGCGGCGGGGAAGGCCACTCGGGGAAGCTGGTCGAAAGGCGTGCCACCGCCCCCCCGTGCCAGTTGCATCGTGGAGCGGACCTGGCCCATCCTGCCGACCACCCCCCCGCTGAACAGCTTGGCCGTGTTAAGGCTTACCGTCGAGGTGGCATCATAGGAGGCCGGGCTGATATCGTCCAGGGCGGCCCGCAAGGCCGGCAAGTCAAGAAGGTCCAGAGTACCCAAAACCGCCAGCAGATCCCCCGTTGCCCCGGGCCGGATGCTGTCCAGGGCGGCGGCCACGGACCTCTGATTTGGCGTGGCGCCCAGGCTCGCGTAGCTGTTTCGCGCGAACACCATGTCCACCCGGTCGGGCAGGTATTCCAGCTCCAGCGACAGGACGGCCGTGCTGGGCGGGGCACTGAAGGTGTCGAAGGTGCCCACCACGGCGGCGGCCTGAAGGATGGTATAGGTCTTGCTTTCGTAATTCTCTATCGGATCAATGATTATGGGTGCGACCTCGCCCCCCGCGATATTGGCATTGCCGGCGACGTCGATCAGGTCGGATGCCGTCGGGGTGAACTCAACCAGATAGATGGCCGTGGCGGCGTGATCGTAATCCCCGCTGATGCTGAGCGTACCAACGGAACCCGCCGGCGCGATGATGCCGCTGTTGTTGACGCTGCCCCCTATCGTGCCCGTGCCGCTGATGGCCGCGCCATCCGCCACAGAGGTCAGGCCCGCGCCAATGGACCCGTTTATCTGCAGCTCGCCGGCGATCACCCCCGTGGTGCCCAAGTACGTGTTCGCACCCGATAGCGTCAGTGTGCCCGCGCCCATCTTCACGAACGTGCCCGTGCCGCTGATCACGTTGGCGTACGTGCCGTCCACGGCCTGGTTGAAGACGACGGCGGCGTTGTTGAGGATGTCGCCTTGAAGGCTGGTGGCGCTGCCTTGGAGGGTGCCCTCCGTGACCGTGGTGCCGCCGGTGTACACGTTGGCGCCTGTGAGCGTCAGTTTGCCCGCGCCGGTCTTTTCCAGCGTGCCCACGCCGCCCAGCACGCCGGCGTACGTGCCGTCGGCGGCCTGGTTGAAGATGACGGCGGTGTCGTTGGCTATATTGCCTTGAAGGCTCGTGCTGTCGCCTTCGAGAATGCCGGCCGCCACCGCCGTGTCGCCTGAGTACGTGTTCGCGCCGGTGAGCGTCAGTTTGCCCGCGCCCGTCTTCACGAGCATGCCCGTGCCGCTCATCGCCCCGGCATAGGTGCCGTCCGCGGCCTGGTTGAAGATGACGGTGGCGTTGTTGAGGATGCCGCCTTGAAGGCTGGCGGCGTCGCCCTCGAGAAAGCCGGCCGTCACCGTCGTGCCGCCGGAGTACGTGTTCGCACCCGAAAGCGTCAGCCCGGCCAGCCCGGTCTTCTCCAGCGTGCCGGCCCCGCTGATCACGCCGGCGTACGTGCCGTCCACATTCTGGTTGAAGATGACGGCGGCCAAGTTGGTGATGTCGCCCTGAAGGCTTGTGGCATTGCCCGTGAGAGTGCCGGCCGCCACCGTGGTGCCGCCGGAGTACGTGTTCGCACCCGTGAGCGTCAGTGTGCCTGCGGCGGCAACCGTCAGCCCGCCGCCGCCGGAGATGATCCCGGAGATGGTCGAATCCCCGCCGGTATAGACGGTGTCCACGGACAGATCCACGGCCGTCTGGATATCCACGGGCACCGCGGCATTGTTCCGGAAGGCCGGCGTGGCACCGGCAAATTGAATCTGGTTGCCGGTGAGGGTCAGCCCGGCGGCCTCGAACGCCGTAACCGTGAGGGAGTTCAGCACAAACGGGGAGCCCACGTCCTGATTGGGCGTGGCGGCCAGAGCCGTGTCGAAAATGATGCCCGTATCGGCGGCGCTGACCGGCGGGGCGTCCCAGTTGCCGGCCGTCGACCAATTGTCATCCGCCCCGCCGCCCTGCCAGGTGAAGTCAACCGCGCTGAGCGGGCCCGCGGCAAGAACCAGAGCAAGAGCAAAGGCCAAACAGGGGAACGAAGGCATTTTCGGCCTCATCAACCGACTCCTTTCGCACAAGGGCCTACGCTGCCGCTTCCGGTTCGGGACCGGCCTGAACACCGATACCTGCTCGCGCGGCACATTCACCCGTGCGGGCGGCCCGGCCGGGTCAGTCCTTCGCCCCGGCGCTATACAGCCGTTTCCGCTTCACCTGGCCGGGGCGATCGGTTTCGCTCCGGCCTCGCCCGCCGGCCTGGGCGGGGGCTGTGGCCGGCGTGACGTGCTGCTGGGAATCAATGATCCGCATGACGGCCGCGGCCGCGGCGACGCGCACGCCGCCGTCCCTGGAGCCCAGCAGCTCCCGCAGCATGGCGACCGTCTCGAGACGTTTCATCTGGCCCAGGGACCGCGCCGCCAGCCGGCGCAGCGACCACATCTCGCCGGGCGAGACCGTCCCCCTGCCGCCGAAGAACTCCTCGAGTTCGTGCCGAGGGTCATGAACCGCCCACACGCACAGCTCATACCCGCGCTGGTTGAACTCGCCGAGCCCGGCCAGCGCCCCGGCCGCAGCCACGCGGACATCAGGACGATCCCTCTCGGAAAGCAGTTCGCGCAGGATGGCCTTCGCCCGGGGCGACCGCACGCGGGCCATGGCGGCCATGGCCGCCAGACGGTCCTCCAGGAACCGGGTCTGGGCGAAGGCCTCCAGGACGTTCAGGCTCTTTGTGTCACCCAGCATCGCCAGCGATTCGGTGATCTGAAGCCTGTTGCCGGCGTCCAGCTCGTCTTCGAGCAGGCTCTGCAGCGGGCCTGTCGCCGATGGCTCGCCCATCTTGCCCATGGCCAGGGCGACGTTCGCGCGGACTTCCTTGTCTCGGTCCCGCAGCAGCGGTCCCAGCTCGCCGGCGTAGGTGTCGTCCTGGAGACTATAAAGTGCATAGATCACCGCGCACAGCACTCTCTTGTCCGGTTCCACCTTGCGATCCGCGGCCATGGGGAGCAAGGCCTCCTTGGCCGGGGCATAAGCCGTGTCTCCTATGGCCACGGCCGCCGCGAACCGCACGCTCCACGACGTATCCTTCAAAGCCTGCGTGAATGCCGGCCCGGCCTCCCGTCCCACGGCGGTGGCCAGGGCCTCCATCGCATGCGTGCGAGTTGAGGCGTCTGCGTCTTTGGCTGCCTGAAAAAGTGCCGCCCGGGCCTCCGTGTAGGCCGTTGTCAGGTTGGCGTGCCCGGCGTCTTCGGCCACCTTGCAGCCGATCCCCGCCAGGGGCAGCGCCGCCAGCACCAGGACCTGCCCAAGATGCGATCTTCGCGCTGAAAACATTCCGCTTCACCTCTTTGTTGCTTCCGGCACGAGAACGCTGAGCCGAGATTCCCGAAACAGCTTCCGGCTCCCGACCGTCGGGAACATGGTAGTCCCGGCCGCATGTGCAAGCAAGGCGCGTCAGCCCCGAATTTTGCGGATAGACGGGCCCCACGACCGCCGCAGGCGGTCAAGCACCATTGCCCCGTGGCGGAGAGAAAACCAGCAGAGAAAGGGTCAGGACGAGCAGGCGAGCCTTTTCGGCGTCTCAGGACACGGTTGCGTTGCTTCTTTTCCGGCCGGCCAGGCAGCCGGAGGCCGGCCTCAGACGCCGGCGGCGAAGCAACCCCAAGGCGCCTGCGGCGAGAAATGCCAGCGTCGCCGGCTCGGGGATGCTGCCGAACTCGGCCGTGGCGTCTACTCCCTCGACGATCGACACGTCGTACGTGTACGGGGTGGTTCCGGTCCAGCCGGGCATGCCCTGCGCGGTGACGGTGTACTGCCCGGCCTGAAGGTCGATCACCAGCTCGCCGCCCGGGCCGGTGGTGAACATCCCCGAGTAGCCGCCGCCTTCGACGAGGAAGTCCCAGCCGGCCAGCAGCGGCTCGCCCGGGTCGAGCACGCCGTCCTGGTCGGAGTCCATGAAGTTGATGACCGTCAGCGTGCTGGCGCCGGGCTGGCCTCCCTGGTACAGACCGGCGAGGCCCCCGCCGCCGACGCCGGTGGCGCGGATGGCGTGAAAGCCGATGCTGTACATGCCGGTGTCGCTGCCGCCGTCGAAGAAGGCCAGGTAGTCGTTGATGCCGGCGCCGTCAGGCAGGCAGGTGTCGAACTGCACCTGCAGGGTCTCGCCGGGGCCGATGCCTTGCTTGGGCGGGGCCGGGTCGGCCAGCAGCGATAGCAGAGCCGTGGCGTCGGTGGTGAAGCCTTGGAAGCAAGGCAGCCCGTTGGAATCGACGGCGGTGTAGCTGACGTCGGGAGGCTGGTTCAGCACCTGCGGGTTCCACAGCACGGCCGTCCCGGTGTCGTCATCGCAGGTGTCAACCACGATCTCCTTGAACGCCGCGCTCGTATCGGCCGGGGAGGAGGCGTTGATGAAGGTCATCACCGCCATGCCCCCGGCGACCGCCAGGTCCACGCTCAGCCGGATGTCCGCCAGGCCGGGGTCCGGCGGACCCTCCTCGCGGGAGCCGGGAATGATCAGAGCGGCACCGGCCGGGGCGGCGAGCAGACACACGCACACAAACACCGAGACCTTGGGCGTGGTGAGCATTGAGCAACTCCTCCGTTTAGAGCCTTTGAGCGCATGAGCAACGGCTTCCTCGCGAGGCTATATACCGCCGAAAGCGGTTTTTGTCAAGCGAAATGCCGCGGGCAGTTGGCACTTCCGAACACAGGCCGAACACAAGGAGGCTGCCCATTCATTGCCGCCAGGCGAAGGCTCTGACGCAGCCCAAGCTATCAGGCGGAGTCGTCTTGAAAACAGGTCGCCCCAGGGCACGGCGCAAGTTGCTCCCAAAACTGGCCTTGTCTCAATTGGACGGGTGCCATCAGGGGCGTTGCCAGGTTCTGGCTGCGGACCACCCTTGAGGCAGCCGCTACCCGCCGAGCCGCGCTCTTGCCGGATTTCCCGGTGTCCGTCTGGATTGCACGGGACAGGCAGGGCCAAACCAACTCTGTCCCCTATCGAGCCGGGTCAGCTCTTGACGCCGGCCCGGCGGCCGGTAGGCTGCCTTTACCTGCGGGCAGGGCGGCCGTGGTGAGCCGGGACTGCCGGCGGCGAAGTGCGGGTAGACAGGCGCCATGGCCAAGCCGAATTCGAAAACCCACGAGCTCAGGTGCGACGGCCTCACCCTCCAACTGGATGGAAAAGGGGCGTGGCGGCGGATCCAGGCCGATTCGGCCACGATCGAGCTTCCCGGCGTCCCGCCAAGGGTCTTCCTCCGTGGCCAAGCCGCGGCCGTCCGGAGCGTGTCGAATCGCGGGGACGGCCTGGCGCTGGAACTGGCCGGCGACAACTGCGGTGGCGTCTGGCACATGACGCCGGAAGGCGGCTCGATCCGCTCGGTGGTCCGGATCGCCGGCGGCGGGCCCCACGACTGCATCCGGATCGAGCTGCCGTTACCCGCGAGCCCGGGCGCTTCACTGCACGTGCCGACCGGGCGGACCTACGGGCACGTGATCGACGCGTCCAGCCCGGCCGGCCGCGACGCCGGCATCCCCTGCGTGTACCGGCCCGCGCAGTTTCTCGCCGCCACGGCCGGGATCGGGGCGCTCTCGCTGATCGGCTGCCCGTCGCTGGAGCGGCGTCCTCACGATTCGTGGGGGCCGGCGTGGAAGTCAGGCGGCTTCGCGGACGGGGCCGTGCTGTGGGCTCAAATCGAGTGCCTCGCCGACGAGCCATGGGATTTGGCCGTCGACGCTTCCCTGAACGAGGCCGTCCGGCGATATCACGACCACCTCCGCCGCGACTACGGCGCCAGGCCGTGGGCCGAGGCGGGCGGGGCGCCGCAGTGGCTGGGCGACATCCGCATGGTCGTGACGTTGGACATGCTCCGCAGTCAGGGCGAGGTCGCCCACAGCTACGCCCACCTGCGCGACCTGTGCCGGGAGATGGCCTCCGCCGCCATGGGCGGCGGCGTGCTGTTCTACCTGCCGGGCTACCACAACCGCTACGATGCCGGCTACCCGCTGTACGGCCCCTGCGACGAGCTGGGCGGCGCCGGCGGCTTTCGAGAGATGATCGACGCCGTTCACCAGGCCGGCCACCGCGTCACGATTCACTGCATGGTCTGGGGCGCCGACCCCTGCCAGCCGTTCTTCGAGGAGGTTGAGGACTTGGCTGCCCCGGTGGACGAGGCCGAGCGGCGGCCGGGCTTCAAGCCCGTCGGGCCTTACGCCGGCTGGCCAAGCTGCATGCCCCCGGTCGCGCTGGACTACGATTCCGGCAGCGTTCCCCTGGACGCGGCGGCGGGCGGCGAGGCGGCCATCTTCAGGACGCCCGCGATCCCGCGGCCGATGGAGGCCTATCTGGCCGTATCGGGCGTGCGGAACTTCGCGGCCGGGAGGCTTCGCGTCATGCTGCACGGCCGCGAGGTGCGGTCACGGCCGGGCGAGCTGGCCGGGGGCTCCTGCCGGTTCCGCTTCCCCCTGCGCTTCCAGGCCGGGGTGAACGAGGCGCGGCTGGCCTTCGCCGGCGGCAGGCCGGACCTCTCGCACGCCGCCTTCCGGATCAGCGACGCCATCTGCGCCGAGCCGGGCAGCACCTGGACCCACCCCATCGTGCGCATGGACGTCACCAACCCGCGCTGGATCTCGATCCTCCGCGACCGGATTGCCGGGGTGGTCACGGAGTTCGGCATTGACGCCGTCCACCTCGACGCCGGGAACATCGTCACCCGAGCCTGGGTCCCCATCCACGAGGCCCTGCGGGAGGCGCTGCCCGACACGCTGTTCGGCTGCGAGTTCCTCGCCGAGCTCGGCCACGGCCTTTTCCACATCACGCAGGGGGGAAGCGTCCCTCCGCCCGGCCCGCACCGGCTGACGGACCTGTCCTGGCGGCTGAACGGGCCTTACGCCCGCGTCTACTTCCACCTCTGCAAGGCCCAGGCCTTCGTGCCGGCCGGAAGCGTGTGCAACCACGACCCCGTGGCGGCCCAGCTAAGCCAGGCACAGCGCGAGCTGGCGGAGCGGCAGTGGAAAGAGGCGCGGAATTGGAACATACTGCCGAACATCCGGCTGAACTACCGCGATCACGGGCTGGACCCGCGGACCCGCGCCGCCTTCGTGGAGGTCCTCGGCAGCAAGTGATTCTTTCGCTGCATTCACCTTTCGAAGGGAGCAGAAGATGAGCTTCGGGCGCTCGGTGACCGACTGGCCGGTCGGGCTGACGCTGCACGATCCCGGCAAGTGCTCGCCCGGCTACACGCTTTTCTGCCCGCTGGCCTCCCCGGCGGTGTACCTCATGGACGTGACCGGCGAGGTGGTGCACATGTGGCTGGCGGGGATGAGCCCGAAGAAGCGCACCACCCCTCACGCCAAGTACCTGGGCGGCGGCCGGATCCTCTACGAATCGGACTGGCTGACCGAGATGGACTGGAAAGGCAACGTCCTCTGGCACTACAAGCCCGAGGGCTCGGACGACGACCCCCACGGCGGGGCCGGCAGCATCGCCTGGGACCCGAACTACCGCGTGGCGCACAACCACCACGACTTCCAGCGGCTGCCGAACGGCAACACGCTCATCCTGGCCTCCGAGCGCGTCACGAACAAGGACATCTCCCCGCACGAGCTGACCTCGGACTACTTCATCGAGATCACCGCCGACGGCAAGCCGGTATGGGCGTGGCACAGCGACCGGCACTTCGACGAGTTCGGCTTCTCGGACGAGGCCCGGCGGCTCATCAGCGAGGCGCCCGGCACCCACATGGGTCTTCCCTGGGGAGACTACCTGCACACGAACACGCTGGAGCCGCTGCCGGACAACGCGCTGGCCGGCGGCGACGAGCGCTTCAAGCCCGGCAACATCCTCAGTTGCCACCGCAACACCAACACCATCTTCATCGTGGACAAGCCCAGCGGCCGAGTGGTCTGGCACTGGGGGCGCGACCAGCTCGTCGGGCCGCACCACCCCAACATGCTGCCCGACGGCCACATCCTCGTCTACGACAACGGCGGCCAGGCCGGCTACCCGCGGCGGACGCGCATCTTTACCCGGCTGGTGGAGCTGAACCCCGCCACCGGCCGGATTGTCTGGCAGTACGTCCACCAGCCGCGGCAGTTCTACCCCCACAAGTCCTTCAGCTTCTCCTGGGGCTCCGTCCAGCGGCTGCCGAACGGCAACACGCTCTCGCTGGACGGCAACCGCGGGCGGCTGTTCGAGGTGACGCCGGCCGGGCAGATCGTCTGGGAGTACGTCAACGGCTTCCTCGGCATATTTCACTACGGCACGATCAAGCGGATCGAGCGCGGCGTGTATCGGTGCTACCGGATCCCGTACGAGGCGGTGGGCGACTTCTCCGCGGACTTCGAGAGCGGCGAGAAGCCGTTCGAGGCGACGGTGGCCAGGCACCCGATGATGGCCTGACGGCGGACTGAATCAGCAGCCAGCAGGAAAGGATTCGAACATGACGACGCAGTTACAGCAGGCGGAGCCGGGTGAGAAGCTGCGCGACGTGCTCGCGCGGATCGGCCCGGCCGGGCTGGCGGAGTTCCTTCGGGACTCACCCGGCTTCCGGCTGCACTTCGAGGGCGTCGAGGCCGCCCCCCAGCGAACGAGTGAGCAAGCGGCGGAATTCCGCCTCGCCGGCACGGGGCTGGTGGCCCGCAGCCGCGTCGAACTGTGCGAAGCCCTCGGCGCGGCGGTTCAGACCGTCACCGTCACCAACGAGTCGGCCGAGCCG
>Ga0111187_1118_pt1 | contig 13604 bp, 11 predicted proteins | sample DeeMarSWOR324_28_FD_80242 | JGI IMG/M metagenome (GOLD analysis project Ga0111187, IMG submission 80242) | Phycisphaerae bacterium SM23_33 | reverse complement strand
TAACCATGGCACGCACGCGGCCGGGAATTCCGCCGCGCTCCATCCCCACCCGTCATTCGTACGTTCCTGCCCTGAACACGCCCCCGCGAAAGTGCCTCAACTACCTGCCTACCTGCCTACCTGACGGTCCGGCAGGCAGGCCGAACTGGGGCCGACATGTTCTGGCGAAGTCCCGTTGCACTTACGATGTGGATTCGCTGACGCCACAAGCACAACTGGTGACCCCATGATCATAGAGTGCCATACCCACCTTTCACAATTCCGGCATGAACGGCACACGTTCTCCCAAATTCCCGATAGTGTGCCGGCTGATATGAAACGACTGGCAATCGGAATGGTTCTGGTTTACCCCGATACGGAACCTGCTTCCAAGCTCCCTGACTTAGAGTCCACGCGGGAAGTGGTGTCAGGGCGCCCACAGCTCGGAATGCTCGGTACGGCCCGTATTCCCACACTCCAAGCCGCTTGTGTTCATAGATTGGAGGTCCTGGCGGGCGAGGGAAATATCGTTGGGGTCAGACTCTATCCTGGCTTTGAGACTTTCTATCCCAATGATGAGCAATGCCAGCCGATCTCTGAACTCTGTCTCCGGCACAATCTGCCTGTGGTTTGTCACTCGGGCGAATCGATGAACGAGTCATGGCGGGAGAAATACAATCATCCCGACGAGATAGCGAAGGTGGCCGAACGGTTTCCGGCGTTGAAGGTAATTATTGCGCATTTCTCGCAGCCTAATCTGGCTGCCTGTCGAGGGGCTGTCCTGGCGTGTCCGAACGTTCATGCGGACATTCCCGGGTTGATACATCCTGAGGTGGTACAGCGCTGCGGACAAGAAGCCATACTTCAGAACTTGGAATGTGTGGCCACGCGGCAGGCGGAGAAGATTCTGTTTGGGTCGGACTGGCCCATTTGTGATGTGGAAGCGCACTTGCGATTGGTGGCGGGTTTGCCTATTCCGGACAAAGCCAAAGATCTGATATTGTTCCAGAATGCGGAAAGAGTCTTTGGGTTACGGACGGCTTGGTAACACACGTACGGCAAGGGGCGGCCCAACAAGGGCATGCAGCCACCACCTTCAGCGCGGGTGCGGGCGCGCCCGAACGTTGGTCTGGGCTATGCTGCAAATATCTTCACGGCCTGTCACGCCGACGGCGGATGCGCAACGTTAGCCGGCGGCGAGGCGTGTCAGGTAAACGCCAAGGGCGGCCTGCAAGCGCGTCCGGGGTGCCTTGGCAGGGATCTCTGGACCCGCGTGCGGCCAGGTATCCGTGCGGTTGTTCTGTAGGCCAGCCCGGCCGGGCGTTGAGGAGAACGACGATGAGGTGGACCCTGTGTCTGGTGGTGGCGGCCCTCGGCTGGGCGAGCCGCATGGGCGCCGAGCAGGTCAAGTGCACCGCGAGCCGCGACGTGTGGGTCAGCGCGTTTGGCGGTGAGGAGAACTTCAACATGGGGGCCGCGCCCAGGCTGAAGCTGAAGATCTACCAGGAGTTCGCCGTCGTGGACTTCGACGTAGCGGCCCTGCGCGGCAAGACGCTCGCCGAGGCCTGGCTGTACGTCAAGCCGCTGGGCGTCGCCATCGACAGCTCCCGCGGGCCGTACCCCTGCGCCAAGGTCCTGCGCTGGATGACCGTCTCCACGGTCGGCCACGATTGGATCGAGGGCCGCAGCACCAGCTACGCCAAGGACACGCAGGGGCACGGTGCGACCTGGAACGAGTCGTCCTTCGGCCGCGCCGACTGGGGCTGGACGGGTGCGACGCTGGGGGACGTGGCCTTCGGCAACGGCAACACGCTGCGCTGCGACGGCAAACTCCAGCCGGAGGGCGAGTGGCTGAAGCTGCGTCTGGACCCGCGGCTGGTGCAGGCCCTGGTGGCGGGGGCCTCGCACGGGCTGCTGCTTCAGGACGGCAACACCACCCCGCGGGGCAACGCCTTCATCGTCAGCCGGGAGGGCGGCCACCCGGCCTACCTGATGGTGACGGTGACGGGCCCGGACGGCTCACCGCCCGGCAAGGTCGCCGAGCTGAAGGTCGCCCCGGCGGCGAAGCTGGCCACGGCGGAGCGCGGGGCCATCGAGGTGAGCTTCACCGTTCCGAAGGAGGCCTTCACCTACCGCCTCAGCGTGGACGGCCAGCCGGTGGAGCGTTGGCAGATTCCCTTTGCCGCCCCGCCGGGGCGGAGGCAGAGCTTGGTCATCCTGGACCTGCCGGCCGGCAGGAAAGTGACTGTCGCGGTGGAGGCGGTGGACGCGGCCGGCAACGTTTCCAAGGCGGCCACGGCCGCCGGAGCGGTCAGCGACAAGCTCAGCGTGCCCGAACTGCCGGCCTACGGCTTCTCGCCCAAGCCCGGCCGGCCGAAGCCGCTCGGCGAGGCGAAGGTCTGGGCCTTCCCGGAGGTGACGAAGGTGGATCCGGTCACCGGCGAGGTCCTGCTGGAGGAGGCCGCCGGCGACTTCCGCCGGGCCAACCCGGTCTGGGACGGCGCCGGCGGCACGGTCCGCCTGGCGGCCGCCCGAGGCGAGATCATCAGCTTCCAGGTGGCCGTGGAGGGACCGGCCAAGGGCGTGAAGCTGGCGGTGTCGGAGCTGCGCGGGGCGGGGAGCATCCCGGCGGCGGGCGTGCGGCTGTGGCGGAACTGGTACGTCGGGCGGCAGTCGGAATACGCCCTGCCGCTGAAGGGCGCGTTCGACGTCCCGGCCGGCGACAACCAAGTCGCGGGCCAGAAGCTCCAGGCGGTGACCGTGGACATCCACGTGCCGCCGGCCACACCGGCCGGCGAATACGCCGGCACCGTGACCGTCACCGCCGGCCAGGCCAAGGCCGAGCTGGCGCTGAAGGTCAAGGTCTACGACGCGGTCATCCCCCAGCAGGTGTTCTTCAACCCGGAGCTGAACTGCTACGGCGGCCCGGGCTACGCCGGCTCGGCCAAGTTCAAGGACAGCTTCAGGCTGGCCCATTACCACCGCTGCACCATCAACCGCGTGCCCTACACCCAGCGGCAGCCCGGCGCCAGCGGCGACCTGTGGCCGAAGATCGACCCGCAGACAGGGCACGTGACCGACTGGAGCAGCACCGACAAGAACGCCGGCCCGCTGCTGGACGGCTCGCTGTTCGCCGACGACCCCCGCGCCGGCGTGCCCGTGCCGACGCTGTACCTGCCCTTCAACCTGGGCTGGCCCGCCGACTACCGAAAGTACTACCGCGCGCCCGAGGGCTTCACCACCTACATGAACAACGACTTCCTGCGGAAGGTCGAGTTCGACGCCGCCAGCGAGCCCATCGAGCAGGCCATGGATCCCAAGTTCGGCGAGATCTTCCAGACCTGCGTGAAGGACTTCCTGGCCCACTTTACCGAGAAAGGCTGGACCCGCACGCCGCTTCAGTTCTACCTCAACCGCAAGTGGACCTGGGGCTACAGCGCCTGGACGCTGGATGAGCCCGTCACCACCACCGACTTCCTGGCCCTGCGCTACCTGGGTGGGCTGTTCGTCGAGGCCGCCGGCGACGCCGACCTGCGCGATCGCGGCTGGCACGAGGCCCTGTTCGCCAGGGGCCTGGCGGCGATGCAGCGCCGCCGGCCGACCTTCATGTTCCGCACCGACATCTCCCGCCCGGTGGTTCAGGGCAGCATCCACGACGGCATCGCCTCGGTGATGTACGTCAACAGCGGGCAGTTCGCCTACCCCCGGCTGATGCGAGGCCACAAGCTCCGCATGCCGGCCGTGCTCTACTGCTACGGGTCCTGCAACGCCGTCCAGCGGAGCAACTGGGAGTCGGCCGCCTGGTGCCTGAAGGCCTACGCCCACCACTGCGACGGCGTGCTGCCGTGGCAGTCGCTGGCCGAGGCGGAGGCCCTCACCAAGCCCAACACCGAGGGGCTGATCGTGGACGGCACCAAGGCCGGCCTGCCGCAGGCCATCGCCAGCTTTCGCGTCCACGCCCTGCGTCGCGGCGCCCAGGACTGCGAGCTGCTGCGACTGCTCCAGCTCAAGCACGGCTGGTCGCGCGAACACATCGCCCTGCTGGCCAGTGAGAAGCTGGGGCTGGCCGGTGAGTTCCAGCAGAAGTTCGCCGACGAGGCCGCCGCCGTGAAGTTCGGGCAGCTTACCAGCCGGGGCTTCTGCGAGCTGAAAGAAGGCGTGCTGAAGCTGCTGACCGGGCAGAACTGATCGGACCGGCCCAGGTGCGGGTCTGACTGGAAAAAGTGGCACCACCGCAGGACCGCTGCCGGCACAACGTTTTTCGGTTGCCACACAGAGACCCAGAGAAACAGAGAACAGCGACCCGGAAGGAAAACAGTCCAGTAGGGGTTGAGGTTGTTGAGATTCTCTGAGCCTCTGTCCCGATGTACATCGGGATGTCGCATCCCCAAAGCCCGGGAACCGCCAATGGGCCGCGAAGCGTGCCACAATGCGCTGTCGCACCCCCAGGTGCAGGCAAGGCGAAAATGGCTTCCCCCGGGCCGGGCGCACGGGTATCATGCAAGTGTCTGTATAGCGAGTCAGGGCCATGAGTGAACCAGCCGAACCGGAGCAGCACCGGCCGGACCCCGCCGATCCGCTGGCGGCCCTGAACGAGATGGCCTCGGAGCCGGCCGACGCCGCCCCGTTCGATGAGCTTTCCGCGGTCGGCCAGGAGCAGGCGGACGCCGGGGTCGCGGAGCTGACCGAGGCCGTCGGCCCGGTTGACATCGCCGCCCGGCGGGGCCGCGCGGCAGCCCGGGACAGGTATGAGGCGCGGCTGCGGGCCCAGGCCCGCCACAAGACCATGATCCCCTTCCTGGTGGTGGTGGCGGGTCTGCTGATCCTGGTCGGGGTGCTCGGCTCGATCATGCTGCTCGGCGCCGGCGAGCAGGAAAGGGCCTCCTCCCGCTGGCACTTCTACATGACCGCGGTGACCATCGTCAGCTTCCCCCTGGCGGCCGTACTCGGCTTCGGGGCCTGGTGGTTCCACCGCGAGGTGAAGGGCAAATAGCCCCCGCCGAGCGCGGGGGATCGCAGCACCGGGCTTCAGCAATGCCGACGCCGTCCGAAATCATGCGGCCTTGGGCCTATCTGAACTGGCCCAACCGGATCACGCTGCTGCGGCTGCTGCTGGTGGCGCCGTTCGTGATCCTGCTGCAGCACCAGCAGCAGCGCCCCGTCTACCGCTATCTGGCCCTGGGCGTGTTCGCGGCCATGGCCCTGTCGGACGCGGCGGACGGATTTCTGGCCCGGCGGCTGAATTGCAAGTCCCGGCTGGGGATGATCCTGGACCCGCTGGCCGACAAGACGCTGATTGTATGCGCGGCCGTGCTGCTGTCGCTGCCCCATTCCTGCGTCCGGGACGGCTACAGCCTGATCAAGCTGCCCGACTGGGTGGTGGTGCTGATCATCGGCAAGGACCTGTGGGTGGTGGTGGGCTTCGTGGTGCTGTTTCTGCTGACGGGCAGGATTCGGGTGGTGCCGTCGAAGGCGGGCAAGGCCTGCACCGTCGGTCAGCTCGCCATGGTGAGCGCGCTGCTGCTCAGCCCCGACCTGAACCGGCTGGGGCCTGGCGTGGGCACGCACCTGGCCCGGGCGCTGTGGTGGATCGCGGCGCTGTTGAGCGTGGCCGCCGCCGTCGGCTACACCCGGATGGGGCTGTCCTTTTTGGCCGAGGCCGAGCCGGCGGACAGCTCAAGCAAAAAGGCGGACAAGGCCGCATAGGGTATACTGGAGGGCACCGGGAGACGTCGCCGTGCCGTTTTCACCCATTGAGGACATCCTGGAGCAACTGCGGGCCGGCCGGTTGGTCGTGCTCGTGGACGACGAGGAGCGCGAGAACGAGGGCGACCTGGTGTGCGCGGCCGAGAAGGTCACGCCGGAGATCATCAACTTCATGGCCCGGTACGGCCGCGGGCTGATCTGCCTGCCCATGACCTCCCAGAAGGCCGACGCCCTCGGCCTGCATCCCCAGACCATGGAGAACACCTCGCGCTTCGGCACCGCCTTCACCGTGACCATCGACGCCCGCAGCGGCGTGACTACGGGCATCTCGGCCGCCGACCGGGCCCGGACCGTCAGCGTGGTCTGCCGCGACGACGCCACCGCCGCCGACTTCGTCCGCCCCGGGCACGTCTTCCCCTTGCGGGCCCGCGAGGGCGGCGTGCTGGTCCGGGCCGGGCAGACCGAAGGGGCGGTGGACCTGGCCCGGCTGGCCGGGCTCCAGCCCATGGGCGTCATCTGCGAAATCATGAACGACGACGGCACCATGGCCCGAGCGCCGGACCTGGAGAGGTTCTGCGCCGCCCACGGCCTGAAGATGTGCACCATCGCCGAGTTGATCCGCTATCGGCTGCGGCGCGACCGCCTGGTCCGGCGGTCCGTGGAGTTTGACATCCCGCTCGCCGCCGGCACCTTCCACCTGATCGCGTATGAGTCCGAGGTCGGCCCGGAGCCGCACCTGGCCTTGTGCAAGGGCCCCATCGGCCGGCTGGACGAGGCCGGCCAGCCCATCCGCTACGACCAGCCCGCCCTGGTGCGGGTGCACAGCGAGTGCCTGACCGGCGACGTGTTCGGCTCGCTGCGCTGCGACTGCGGCGGCCAGCTCATGGCCGCCCTGAAGGCCATCCAGGCCGAAGGGGCCGGGGCGCTGGTCTACATCCGCCAGGAGGGCCGCGGCATCGGGCTGCTGAATAAGCTCAGGGCCTACAAGCTCCAGATCGAAGAGGGCCTGGACACCGTGGACGCCAACGTCCACCTGGGCTTCGAGCCCGACCGCCGCGACTACGGCATCGGCAACCAGATCCTGCGCGACCTGGGGCTGGGCCGGCTGCGGCTGATGACCAACAACCCGCGGAAGATCTACGGCCTGGACGGCTACGGGCTGAAGATCGTCGAGCGCGTGCCCATCCAGGTGCCCACCCACGAAGAGGCCCGCAAGTACCTCCAGGCCAAGAAGGACAAGCTCGGCCACCTGCTGGACGACATTTAAGCAGGGACCGGGCAAGAGGCACTGGGCACGAGGGGAAAGCTGCTATCACAGACCCTTTTGCCTCGTGCCCCGCGGCGGATGCCTGCCATCACCAGCCCACCGCCTTCAGCCACTCATGGGCGATGATGAGGTGGCCAGTGCGGTTGGGATGCACCGGCTCCGGGCAGACGAAGTCGGCCGGATGATGTCGCAGCACCCGCCCGAACGCCTGGTGCAGGCGGACGCGGATGGCGGCGTGCTTCTTCGCCAGATCGGCCACGACGGCGATGTAGTCCGGCAGCAGCTCCAGCACCTTCGAGCGCATGCTGTGGGGGCTGTTCTCCCGGCTCATGTAGAACGGGTCCATCAGGATGAGCCTGGCCGAGGCGCCGTCGGCCGTCCGCTGAAGGCAGTCGTCATACGCCTGCCGATACAGCTCGGGCGGCACCGCGGCGGGGTCGCCTCGCAGCGTGCGGTGCAGGTCGTTGATGCCCACCAGCACGCTCACCCAGTCCGGCCGGTGCACCAGCACGTCGTCGGCCCAGCGGTCGCGCAGGCCGACGCTCACGTCCCCGCCGATGCCCTGGTTGATGAAGCTGATTTGCCTTTCCGGGTAGCGGGCGGCGACCAGGGCCGCCGCCATGCTGACGTAGCCTTCGCCCAGCGGCGCGGCCTGTGCCCGCCGGCCGCAATCCGTAATGCTGTCGCCGATGAAGACCACCGTCTGGCCGTCGCGGACGGCCAGCTTGCCGCTGCTCCGCGCCATCACTCACCTCCTGCAGGTCCCCGCCGCGGCGGGCACCGTGAAAATAGGACCAGAGATGATACACGAAAGCCCGCTCCGAAGATACCGGCGGCCAGGAGGCAGGCCGGGGCCGTCACCACGCCGCCCTTGCCGGCCCGGTGAGCGGCGATATCATCTATGCGTCCGGCCCGGGACATTGAGAGGCTGTCCGCACGACCGTTACTGGAAGGAGCAGCGACCATGACTCTCAGGTCACTCACCGCCGTCACGATCCTCGCCGCCGTCACGATTGCCTTCATCTCGCTCATCCAGGCCGCCGACCCGGCCACCGCGCCGAAGCCAGAGGCCAAAGACCAGCCCGACCCCGGGGCCACTCTGGCGGCGGAGCTGGAGAAGGTCGTGCGGGAGAACCTTCGGGGCTGCGGGACCGAAGACCTGGACGTGATCGCCTCGACCATTCATCCGCAAAGCCCGTTCGCCCAGGCAACGCAGGCGATGATGAAGCAGTTGGTCGCCACGTACGACCTGAAGTACGAGCTGGTGTCGCTGGACTACGTGGGGCGCGACAAGGATTACGCGCTGGCGCGCGCGAAGCAGAAGACCACGAAGGTCCGGGGCCCGGCCTTCAGGGACAACGTGCTCGACATCATTCACATCTTCCGGCAGGACGGAAAAGCCTGGAAGCTGTGGACCTCCGCCGCGCTGGAAGTGCAGTACCTGGACCAGGCGGGGCCCGCTCCGCCGGCCGCGGGAGGCGCCTAACCGGAAAGGTCAACCCCGGCGGCCCCGGCCAACGACAGCAGTCGCAGGCCGCCGCCCGCGGACGTGCCGGCCGGCGCCTCTGTCCGTCGTCAATCCCAGATCAGGGCGACCAGATGTCGTCCCAGGCCTGCTTGAGCAGTCGGCCGAAGTTCTCCCTGCGGTAATGCCGCCGGCGGGAGACGCCCAGCAGGCTGCCGTCGGCGGCGAAGATCACCTCCAGCGACCACAGGCCGTCGACGCTTTCCGTCCGGCCGCCGTAGCGCATGTCGTGGAACCTCACCACGTGCCGGCCGTCGAGCGTCTCGCAGCTCGCCCGGACCTGCCCCATGGCAAACCACTGGAAGGTCTGCACGTCCGGCAGCCGCCAGGCCCGGCGGACCCAGCCGTTGGAGACCTTCGGCGCCGCCTCTTGGCGGAGCGTGGCCGGGTCGGCCCGGCTGAGGGGGCGGAGGCGCGTCACCAGCCAGCGGTCGTCGGCCTCCACCACGGTCCGCCAGAGGAAGATGGTGCCCAGGGCGGGGTAGGCGTTGGCGGCGAGGACCTGGTGTCCGGCGGCCAGTTGGCGGGCCCGGCGGGCGGCCAGGTCGTGCATCGCCCGGCCGGCGCCCAGGTAGGCGACGCTGAGGGCGAAGCCCGTCCAGCCGACGATGAGCGTGGCCCGGCGGGGGTCGGGCTTGAGCTTGCGGATGAGGTAGCAGGCCAGCAGGGTCAGGATCAGCAGCGGGGTATAGATGACGTCGATGATGGGCACGGCGTCGATGGCGTAGCGGGTGTCGGTAATCGGCGACAGCAGTTGGGTGCCGTAGGAGGTGCACCAGTCCAGCAGCGGGTGGGTCAGCGCCGCCACGAAGCAGCAGGCGTACAGCAGGGCGAAGGGCGGCGGCCTGCCCCGGCCGGGACCCGCCGGCAAGCCGCCTTCGCCGCCCTGCCCCGCCGCCCCCCGCCGGGTGCGACGGGCCGCCCGCCTCCGCAGCCACCACCAGACGCCCGCGGCCACCGCCGCGATGACCGGCACCATCAGCAGGGAATGGCTCAGGCCGCGGTGATAGCGTGAGATGGCGGCGTCGCCGACCTCGGCCCCCGTCAGCTCCAGCAGGGGAACGACGAAGATGTCCAGGTCGGGCAAAAGGGCGACCGCGGCGGCCGCCCAGGTGGCGTCGCGCCCGATCCGCTGGCGGAACCCCAACTGGGCCGACACCGCCCCGAGCAATCCCTGCGTAACGGTATCCATGAACGTCAGACCATTCTACGCGCATCGGCGAGCTTGCAAAAGGCGGCGCCGACCCGTAAACTGCGTGGCTCTGGACATTCTGGTCTCAGGAGTGCGGAATGAGCGTCAGGGCAATTAGTCTGCGCCGCGGCATGGGCGTGCTGTTCCGGGACAACGTGTGGGTGGTCTTCAGTACCGAGCACGTGGTGAAGGGCAAGGGGGCCAGCTACATGCAGATCGAGCTGAAGAACGCCAAGACCGGCCAGCTCATCAAGGAACGCTTCCGCGTGAACGAGACCCTGGAGTCGGCTGTCTTCGACCGCAAGTCCATGGAGTACCTCTACTCCGACGGCGGGGGGCACGTGGTGATGGACGTCGAGTCCTACGAGCAGGTCCACCTGCCGGCCGAGCTGATCGGCGACAAGTCGGTGTACCTGGCGCCGAATATCCAACTGGAGGTGGCCTTCGTGGAAGGCGAACCCATCTCGGTCGAGCTGCCCAACACGGTGGAGCTGAAGGTGGTGGAGACGGCCCCGCAGATGAAGGGCGCCACCGCCACCGCCCAGCTCAAGGACGCCGTCTGCGAGGGCGGGGCCCGCATCAAGGTCCCGCCGTTCGTCGAGAATGGCCAGGTCGTCAAGGTGGACACCCGCAGCGGGGAATACCTCGGCCGGGCGTAGCCCCGGCCCGACACGCACGACGGCCGCCGTAGAACGGCAGGAAATCCGAAATCACAAATCCGAAGCCCTAAACGAGCTCAAGACCTCAAATCCGAATATCCAAAAGAGATGGGCCGCCGGCTGCGCCTTAAGCACTGGATCATCCTTCGGATTTCGGATTTCGGATTTCGGATGTTGCCCCGGCAGGCCGGGCGTACACCGGCGGCCTGGCGTTTGCCGGCATGGGCAGGTCGTACTTCTTGCCGCGGCGCTGCTTGTGGAACTCCGCCTGGGCCTTCTTCAGGAGCGGGCGGTTGAGGGCCAGCTCGACGGCGGCGGCCGCCAGGACCTCGGCCGCCTTGAGCATGCCGCGGTGCGCGCCCGGCAGCCGGATCGCCGCGGCGTACTGGCGGTGGTGGCCGATGGTGTCCTTCGGCACGCACGCCACCGAGATCCTGCCCAGCGGGGCGAACCAGGAGACGTTGTCCTCGTCGCTGCTGCCGCGGCCCTGCTCGGTGCGAATGGGATCGACGGTGGCGGCGTACTTCTTGCCCGGCAGCAGCCCGGCCGCGGCGCGGACGTCCCTGGGCGTGAAGCTCGGCGGCCCGCAGCGGTGGAGGATGGCGTCGAGCATGTCGCCGAGGGTGCGGTTGGGGATCCGCTCGGTGTTGGAGGTCTGCACGGTCATGCGCAGGCGGGTGTCGGTGGCCAGGGCGCCGGCGCGGGCGCACAGCCGCACCCGCCCCCGCAGCTCGTCCACCTGCTTGCGGTCCTTGCCGCGGACGTAGTACCAGATCTCGGCGCTGTCCGGCACGACGTTGGGTGCCCGGCCGCCGTCGGTGATGACGGAGTGCATGCGGGTGTTCTCGGCGGTGTGCTCGCGGAGGTAATTGACGGCCACGTCGGTGAGCATGGCCCCGTCCAGGGCGCTGCGGCCCTGTTCGGGCCCGCCGGCGGCGTGGGCGGTTCGGCCGCGAAATCGAAACAGCACCGAATCCATGGCCGCCCCGCCGGCGATGTCGGCCCGGGTGGCGCCGTCGGGGTGCCAGGCCAGCACGGCGTCCAGCCCCGAAAACGCCCGCCGCGCCGCCATGAAGACCTTGCCGGCTAGGGCCTCCTCCGCCGGGCAGCCGAAGACGATGATCCGCCCGGCCTCTCCCAGCCGCCGCAGCAGCTCGGCGGCGGCAATGCCGGCCAGGGCCGACGCCGCCCCCAGCAGGTTGTGCCCGCAGCCGTGGCCCCACTCGCCCGGCCTGGGCCCGCAATCCGGCAGGGCGTCGTACTCGGCCAGGATGCCGATGGCCGGGCGGCCGCGGCCGGCCGTCGCCCGGAAGGCGGTGGGCAGGTCCTTCCACGGACGGGTGACCCGAAAACCGGCGGCGGCGAGGAAACCGGCCAGGCAATCGGAGGATTCGAACTCGCGCATGGCCGGCTCGGCCAGCTCGGCGATGGCCTCGGCGACGGCGACGGCCTCCTGGGCGCGCCGGCCGACGGCGGCGCGGACACGGCGCAGGTACGGCAACGACTCGAGCTTGGGCTTGGTCTTTTTCATGGCGGCGGCCATGCTAACCGCCCGCCCCAGCATTTTCCACCCATCGAGGTGACCCCACCGGAAGCTGTAAAGCCCACGGATAGCTATCCGTGGGCTTTCTTTTGCTGCCCCCCATTTCCCTTGAGCATCCCGTGCCGGATTTCCCTTATTCATACACCGGCCAGAACGATGCCCTTCCGAAACGTCCACACGCACGCCCCGCGCTCGACGTGACTCACAATGTAGCCGAAAACGTCGACCTGATGTCGGCGGTCCGTGATGGGCAGCGGGCGGCACCTCTTTGCCCAAACGGCGCCCGGCAGCCCGTGCTCCCGGAGTGCGTAGGAGGCATTCTTCTTTGCACGGCCGACAGCCTCCCGGACGGCCAGGCCCCGGAATCTGGCCAGCACGTGGTAGTGGCACCCGTCCACGGATGCGGCCAGTACCTGGACCCCCAGTTCGGCCAGTTTCCCCACGATCGCCTCAACGGCCGCGCGCCTTTGAGAGACGTTCAGCCAAACGGGCGGCCCCTTCAACAGCTTTCTGGATCGCCTATGCCGCTGGTCATACTTGCCCTCTGGCGGGCGGTTACTGTAATCGCCCTCCACGTGCTCCCGGTGCCGGCGAGCACGCCAACCGCGCGGGTCCCCCGGCAACCAGGTCCCGTAGGTATTGCCGTTGACATGGTACCATCCGTTCCAGGCTTTCACGGGCGCATTGTAAACCAAAGCCCACGGACGGAGGTCCCCGAACGCGATCTGTCCCGCTTGGGGCTTCCGCCTGGCCCTGGGCTTTGCTCACGACTGGATAAATCTCAGTCCAGATGCGATGATACGCCCCATGACCTCGCGGGAACGCGTGTTTCGAGCGCTGGAGTTCCGCTGGCCCGACCGGGCGCCGCGCGACATCTGGCCGCTGCCCTGGGTGGGCCGGTACGCCCGGGAGGACTTCGAGGCCTTCCTGCGGCGCTTCCCCATGGACTTTGTCGGCACGTCGGGCCCGGCCCCTGGGGCGGGCCTGGCCCGCGGCGACCGCGCCCGCGGCGAGCAGGCACTCAAGGGAAGCTGGACCGACGACTGGGGCTGCGTCTTCCAGGTGGCCCAGGAGGGCGTCATCGGCGAGGTCAAGGGCCCCCCGCTGGCGGAGTGGTCGGCCCTGGGCCGCTACCAGCCGCCGTGGGAGATCATCCAGCGGGCCAACTGGGACGCCGTCAACCTCGCCTGCGCCGAGAACCTCCGGCGCGGGAAAAAGTTCATGCTCGCCGGCACCAGCCTGCGGCCCTTCGAGCGGATGCAGTTCCTCCGCGGCTCGGAGAACCTCTACCTGGACCTGGGCTACGAGCCGGCCGAGCTGATGCGGCTGCGCGACATGGTGCACGACTTCTTCATGAAGGAGCTCGCCTGCTGGGTCAGGACCGACGTGGACGGCCTGAGCTTCATGGACGATTGGGGCGCCCAGCACGCCCTGCTGATCTCGCCGGAGCAGTGGCGGAGGCTGTTCAAGCCGCTGTACCGCGACTACTGCGATACGATCCGGGCCGCCGGCAAAAAGGTCTTCTTCCACAGCGACGGGCACATCTTCGAGATCTACGAGGACCTGATCGAGCTGGGGGTAGACGCGGTCAACTCGCAGCTCTTCTGCATGGACGTCGAGCAGATCGGCCGGCGCTTCAAGGGGCGGATCAGCTTCTGGGGGGAGATCGACCGCCAGCGCGTGCTGCCCTTCGGCACGGCTGCCGAGTGCCGGGCCGCCGTCGCCCGCGTCCG
>Ga0111187_1044_pt1 | contig 13615 bp, 8 predicted proteins | sample DeeMarSWOR324_28_FD_80242 | JGI IMG/M metagenome (GOLD analysis project Ga0111187, IMG submission 80242) | Phycisphaerae bacterium SM23_33 | reverse complement strand
CGTTCTCCAGGTCATAGCGGATGAACAGGCCGGGCTTTTTCTCCTCGCCGTCCACAAAGCTGACGAACGACGTCTGCGTCAGGTGGACCGGCCCGAACCGCCCCTCCACCACGACGCCGGGAAGCCAGCCGTCAATCAAGCCCCGCCGCACGGTGTCGCGGACGTCGGCGAACCCGCGCGGCGGCTCTCCGAGCCGGCAGGAAATCTGGACCAAAGGGACCATGATTCTGCCGTCCCAGGAGACGGCCTGCTCGTGCGGTGAGTCCTTGATCCCCATCATGGCCCAGACGGGCATGGACAGGCCGTGAAGCGACAGCTGCTCGAACGAAGGCTCCTCCTCCCGGGCCAGCATCCGCTGCTCGAAGGCCCGCATAACCATGGCCTCGGGCCAGGTGATCCCTCCTGCCCGGCTTTCCGGCAGGTAGGGATAGACTTCGAATTCACAGACGGCCGGCCGGCCTTTGGCAGCGACCCGCATGCCTCGAGAGGCGACCGGCTCAAAGTCGCAGCGGATCGAGCTGGAAGCCGCGCCGGCTTCCAGTTTCAACCCGTCGCGGACGGCGACCCACTCCTGCCCGTCGAATGCCTGCAACTCCAGCGACTCCGCCGGCGGCGGACGGCCGGCGAAGAACACCTTCACGCGGTCGGCCACGTGCGCCACCGGCCAGGCGACGCCCAATGCCGACCAAGCCTTCGGCAGGCCGGCCGGGCGCCTGCGGTCGCCGTCGGCAAGTTCGGGCGCTTCCACTTCTTCGCCGTCTCGGGTCCAGGCCAGCGCCCTGGCGGCGCCGGGCGCCCGTTCACCCAGCCGGGCCAGATTCTCTTTCCGCATGACGCTTTCCCCTGGAGAGCTGCCGGCCCCGGCAAGCAGGGCCAGACCCGCAAGCAGACTGGATGCGACCTTTCCCGGCACCGCCGGCCTGGCGGCGTCACGAGCCGAGCTCGTCGGCGTGCACGGCGACCTTCTTGACGGCCAGGACGTACTCGTCGATGACCTCCGGGCGATAGTGTTTGAACCAGGGCACGCCGAAGCAGAACTCGGCGATGGCCTCGGCCACGGGCAGGGAGCCAGCGGGTGCGCGGACGTCGCGGTCGGCCTGGGCAAGGATCGTCGGTTTGCCGTCGCCGTAGACATCCACGTCGTTGACGACCGGATGCAGGTGCAGCGTGAGGTTGGCCCCGGGGGCGGTGGGAAAGCCCTCGGCCCGCAGGGCCTCGCAGAAGCGCGCCAGCGGCAGGCCGTCGAGCTGCTCGGCCACATACAGGCCGCGGGCGTGATACCACCCGCCCATCTCGCTGTCGGAGCCGCGCGGCGGGCGGTGGGCGCGGACCCCGGGAGTGCCTTCCAGCGAGTCCCAGAAGTAGTTCATGGCCTTGAGGATTTCGGCGTTGCGGCGGTCGTAGTATTTGAGCTGCACCCGCCCCATGGCCGAGGCGAGCTGGTTGATGCGGTGCTTGACCCCGCCCAGCGGCAGGCCGGCGAGGCGGATCAGCTCCGGGTCGGTCAGGTCGCCGGCCTGGGGGCTGTGGCGCTCGTAGTGTCCCCAGGCGACGGCCCGCTCGTAGATGTGGCGGTCGGCCGTGGCCAGCATGCCGCCCTCGCCGATGGCGAAGGACTTGCCGCTCATCATGGACATGGCCGCCACGTGCCCGATAGTGCCCAGCTTGCGGCCCTTGCACAGCCCGCCGTGGGCGTGGGAGACGTCCTCGATGACCTGGACGCCGTGCGGCTCGGCAACGGCCATGATCTCGTCCACGTCGGCCGGGTAGCCGGCGTAGTGCACCACCACGATCGCCTTCGTCCGCCGGGTAATTCGCTTTTCCACGTCCGCCGGGTCCAGGCAGAGCGAATGGCGCTGGATGTCGGCCCAGACGACGGTCGCTTTCAGCGTCAGCGCCGGCAGGCCGGAAGCCCAGTACGTCATGGACGGGCAGATAACCTCGTCGCCGCCGCGGACGCCCACCGCGTACATCGCCGCCTGCAGCGCGGCCGTGCCGTTGCAGTGGGCCAGGGCGTACGGCAGGCCCTGCCAGCGGGCGAACTCGGCCTCGAACTGCCGGGTGACGTCGAGGTCCGACATCTTGCCGGCCCGCAGCACCTCCAGAACCGCCCGCTCGTCCTCTTGGGTGACGATGGGCCAGGTGAACATGTCGCCGGGGTCGCGCCGGACGGCTTTGGGTCCGCCCCGAAGCGCCAGCCGATCACTCGCCGCGCGGGTCGTCGTGCTCATGGCTGCATCCTCAGCAGTCTCTCGGCATTGGCATGGTAGATGTTCTCGGCCGCCTCCTGGGGCAGCTCCAGCGACTGGAGGAACTGGTGAAGCATCCCGTCATAGTCATCCCGCCCGAACAGCAATCGCCGGTGATACTTCAGCAGGAATTCCCTGGCGTGCTCCAGATCGCGCTGGAGGGCGTTGCGGCCCGAGCCGGCCGAGAGGTCCGCACACAGATTCGGGCACGCGTCCAGGACGCGAATCAGCGCCCCGCCGGGCGCGACCTTTCCCGAAGGATACCCCTCCGGGGCGGCCTCGGCGTCGCCGCTGATGTAGCGCCAGAACCCCGGGCCGTGCCCGACGAAAACCGTCTCCGGGCAGGCCGCCACCGCCCGCTCGACGTTGTCCATGGTGCCGCCGTACCACTCCTTGCAGAACGTGGGCCGGCCGGTCTGGGCGTCCGGCCGATACGGCACGTCGATGTGAAACACGACGGGCAGATGCTGCCGGCCGCAGAAGCGGAACAGGTTCAGGCAGCGCGGATCGTCCAGCAGGACGCAGGCCTTCCACTCCCCGCACACGCGGACCTGGTGCATCCGGATGGCCGCCTCGAGGTGCTCGATCGCATGCGGGCCCAGCGGGTGCGGGCAGTAGCCTGCGATGAAGCGATCGGGGTACCGCCTCACCGCCCGGACGACGTCCGACAGCGGCAGGCCGGGCACCCTGCCCCCCGCCCGGGCGTGCACCGGATTGAAGACGTTTTCGTACGCCTGGGTGAGCTCCAGCTCGGTGACGTCCCAGCTCAGCAGGACGGCCTTTTCGATGCCGTGCTCGTCCAGATTCCCCGCCAGCCCCGCGTCGTCGCGGCCGTGCCAGAAGACGTGCTGGTGAAAATCAATTATGCGAGTCGGCTTGCCCATCGCCGTTCCGTCCCGTCGCAGCCGGCCGAGGACCGGCCGCAGGCGCCTATTCTAGGCAAGCCTACGCCATTGGCAAGCCACAGCGCGGACCGAGGCGGCCTTGACAAGCTGTCGCGAATGAAGCACCATAAGGGGCTACCGCGGTTTGCTGGGGCAAGGAGGAGCGGCCTGCTGCACGGAGCACGCGTCACTGGATTGAGGAATGAAAGGATGAGACTGTCCGTGAAGGTGATGAGGATTTCCCGGCCGGCCGGCGAAGCGGGGCCGGCCGCCAAGGGCTCGGTCGGCTGGGCCTTCGGGCCAACCTGCTGTGTGCTGATGTTGTTTGCGGCGGGGTGCACGCCGGCGCAGTACGCCCGGCAGGCGGACGGGGCGGCCTACGGGCTGGTCAAGGAGAAGCAGGTGCTGGCCCTGGGTGAGGGGCGGGCCTTCGACATCACGTATCGGCCCTTCCGGGCGGGGGAGGCCAAGGACCTGCCCCAGGAGATCCTGCTGCGGGGCAAGCCGATTCCCGTGGGCGAGGAGAGCCCGCGGACGCTGTCCCTGGATGAGTGTCTGGAGATTGCCGTCCGCAACGGCCGGCGCTTCCAGACGCGGAAAGAGCAGCTGTACACGCAGGCCCTGGAGCTGGCCAGTCTCCGGCATGACTGGTCGCTGGTCTCGGGGAACCTGAGCTCCGACGCCAGCTACAGGCGCAATGAGGAGGGCATCACCATCTGGGACGGCAGCGGGCAGGCGAATCTGTCTTTCGCCCAGAGATTCGCCACCGGCGGCGTGGCCACGCTGGCGGCGGGGTTGGACTTCGCCACCGACTTCTTGGGCATCAAGAGCACGACCTTCGGCTCGTTCCTGGAGGCCAATCTCACCCAGCCGCTGTGGCGAGGGGCGTGGCGGGGGTTCGCCTACGAGGGGCTGTACCGGGCGGAGCGCGACCTGGCCCTGGGCGTGCTGGACTACGACCGCTTCACCCAGACGCTGGCCGTGGACACGGCCGCCGCCTACTACCGCGTGCTGCAGCAGGGCGACGAGCTGGAGAACGAAACAGAGAACCTCAAGCGGCTGGAGCAGACGGCCAAGCTGGTGAAGGCCAAGGCCGACGCGGGCATCGTCTCGCCGGTGGAAGCGGACCTGGCCGGCCAGGACGTGCTCGTGGCCCAGGCCAGGATCGAGGTGGCCCGGCAGGGGTTCCAGAACGCGATGGATGAGTTCAAGCTGGGGCTGGGGCTTCCCATTGCGGCCAGCGTCGAGCTGGACAAGCAGGAGCTGGAGCGGCTGGAGCCCCTGCCCTTCCCGTTCGAGGTGGGAAAGGCCATCGAGGTCGCCTTCCGCGCCCGCCCGGACGTGCTGACCCGCTATGCCGCCCTCCGCGACGCCGGCCGCGACGTCGAGATCGCGGCCGACGCCTTCAACCCGCAGCTGGACCTGGCCCTCGGCATCTCCGCCCTGGGCCGGCCGCCGCGCCGGCCTTTTGAGGTGCAGTTCCACCGCCGCGTCCAGACCGCCGAGCTGAGCTTCGATTACAGCCTGGACCAGACCGACAACCGCGACAACTTCCGCCGCACGGTCATCGCCCACGAAAGGGCCCGACGCGAGCTGGAAGAATTCATGGATAATGTCCGCCTGGAGGTGCGCCGATCGTATCGCGCCCTGGTACAATCAAAGAATACCTACGAGATCCAGAAGACGTCGGTGGCTCAAGCCACGCGGCGGGTGAAGCTGGTCATGCTGGAGCAGAAGGTCGGGCGGGCCGCGACCCGTGACGTGCTGGAGGCCGAGGAGTCGCTGCGATCCAGCAAGATCGCCCGGACGGGTGCGTTGGTAGACTACGTGACCACGCGTCTGAAATTCCTGGCCACGCTGGGAATGATTTCCGTGGACGAGCAAGGCAGGTTTCATGAGCGAAAGCAGCCTTCGTATCTCGACCGCTACCGCGGGGATGCCCCCTAGCTCCCGGCCGCGGCGTCGGCGCCGCACCGGGTGGGTGCTGGCCGCTGTTGCAGCCGTGGGGGCCGTTGGCGGCGGCGCGGTGTGGATAGCCAACTCCGGAGAGAAAGGCGGCGAATCCCTGACGACGGCCCTCGTCGAGCGCGGGCCCATGCTGGTATCGGTCACCGAGACCGGCGAGGTGACGGCCGAAGAACGAGAGGTCATCACCAACACGGCGCGCTGGTCGGTCGTCATCAAGGAACTGGCCGAGGAGGGCAAAATCGTCAAGCCCGGCGACCTCATCATCCACATGGAGTGCAAGGAGCTGGACGACGCCATGCTGGACCAGGCCCTGGACGTGGATACGGCCGACCGCGCGTACCAGACGGCGGCCACCAGGCTCATCGTTGCCCGAAAGACCATGGCCAACAAGGTGTCCAAGGCCGAGCAGGCCGTGACCGACGCCCAGGACGACCTGAAGAAGTACGTTGAGGGCGAGTGGCCGGTGCAGCTGGCCGAAACCCAATCCAAGATCCTGCTGGCCGACGAGGAACTGCAGCTGGCCCGCCACACGCTGAAGACCATGCTGGAAATCAACAAGGACCCCGAGCTGGGCCAGCCCTACAGCGACAGCGAGATCAGGAACGAGCAGTTGAAGGTCACGCGGCTGGAGCTGAACCTGAAAAAGGCCCAGGACGAGAAGGCGATCCTGGAGGACTACACGCACAAGCGGACCGTGCGGGACAAGGAGACGGCCGTGAAGGACGCCCAGCTGGATCTGGAGACGGCCAGGCTGGAGGCCGAAACCGAGATCCGGCTGGCGGAGGGCACCGACGCCTCGGCCAAGATGCGGCTGACCAAGCAGCAGGACCGGCTGAAGGAGCTGCGGGAAGACGCCGAGAAGCTCATCGTGCGGGCCAAAAAGGCGGGGCTGGTGGTGTACGAGACCCGCCGCCACCGGTGGCAGGCGCCGGTCACCGTGGCCGTGGGAGAAGAGATCAGGCCTAACCAGCAGTTGATGATCATTCCCAACATGGAAACGCTCCAGGTGGAGACCCGCGTGTATGAGGCCATCCGCGAACAGGTCGAGGTGGGTCAGCGGGCGTTGATCCGGCTGGACGCCCGGCCGGGCCGGGTGATCGAAGGACACATCGGCAAGGTGGCACCCTTGCCCAACACGCAGAATCCCTGGCTCAGCCCGGACGTGAAGGTCTACCCCACGGTGGTGAAGTTCAAAGACAACGCCGATCTGGAGGGCTTGAAGCCGGGCATGAGCGCCGAGGTGGAGGTGATCCTGGCCGAGCTGACCGACGTCCTGAGCGTGCCCATCGCGTCGGTCTTCGCCATCGGCGAGGCCACCTACTGCTTCCGCGCGGACGGCCAGGGCGGATACGAGCGCGTGAGAGTGACGCTGGGACGGACCAGCGAGACGCGGGCGCAGATCCTCGAGGGCCTGGAGGCCGGCGAGCGCGTGCTGCTGGCCCCGCCGCCGGGGGTGCGGGTCGGCAAGAAGGCCAAGACCGAAGCAGAGGCTGGCCCGCCCGGCCCGCCGACGACCGCGCCGGCGACGGCCCCGGCCGGGAACGAACGCGGCCGCGAACGCGAGCGGCCCGGGCCCGAGCGTGAGCGGACCACCCCGCCGGCGACGGGCGAGCCATCGTCGCGGCCGGCCCGCATCACGATGTCACCATGAAAGAGCTGGTCCGGCTAGAACACGTGCACAAGATGTATCCCATGGGCCGCAGCACGGTCCATGCCCTCAACGACGTCAGCTTCGTCGTCCGGGAAGGCGAGTACGTGGCCGTCATGGGCCCCAGCGGCTCGGGCAAGAGCACGCTGCTGAACCTGCTGGGCTGCCTGGACCGCCCCAGCAGCGGGCGATACGTCCTGGGCGGGCGCGACGTCTCGCAGCTGGACGACCCGGCACTGAGCGAGATCCGCGGCCAGCACGTGGGCTTCGTCTTTCAGTCCTTCAACCTCATCTCCCAGCTGACGGTGCTGGCCAACATCGAGGTGCCCCTCTTCTATCAGGGCCTGCCCCGCCGCGAGCGGCATCCCCGCAGCCGGGAACTGGCCGGGCAGGTGGGGCTGGGCAACCGGCTGGACCACCGCCCGGCGGAGCTGTCCGGGGGTCAGCAGCAGCGGGTGGCCATCGCCCGGGCCCTGGCCAACGACCCGCTGCTGCTGCTGGCCGACGAGCCCACCGGCAACCTCGACTCCCGAACCTCCATGGAGATACTCGACCTGCTGGACGAGCTGTCCCGGCGGGCCCGCACCATCATCATGGTCACCCACGAAGACCACGTCGCCGGCCGCGCCCACCGGATCATCCAGATGAGGGACGGGCAGATCCATTCCGACATCGACAGGCAGCGCCCGGAGCCGTCGGGATGAAGGTCATCTACAAGGTCACCGACATCGTGCTGCTGGGCTTTCGCAGCCTCACCACCCACAAGGTCCGCTCCCTGCTGGCCATCCTGAGCATCCTGTTCGGCGTCTGGAGCGTGATCGCCATGCTGGCCATCAACGAGGGCGCCCGATACGAGGCCGAACAGTCGCTGCGCCAGATGGGCACCGACAAGTTCCTCATCCAGTCGCTCAAACCCCCCCAGGACAGGGGTGCCGCTCAGCAGACAGGCCGGGCCCTGTACTACGGCCTGACCCGCGCCGACCACCGCCGGCTGTCGGAGAGCCTTCCCGGGCTGCTGGGCGAGGTGGCCGGGCATGAGACCCGCAAGTTCGCCCAGTACGGCACCCGGCTGGTCCCGGTGCGGGTGTTCGGAACCGACCCCTCGTACCTCCAACTCCGCGGGCTGCGGGTGGCGGCCGGGCGGTTCCTGTCCGCCGCCGATGAGCTGCGCTGCCGCAACGTCTGCGTCATGACCCAGTCGCTGGCCCGGCGGCTGTTCGGCTACGAGGACCCGCTGATCAGCGTGGTCCGGCTGGGAGGAGAATCCTTCGACGTGGTGGGGCTGGTGGACACGCCCGGGGGCTCGACCCCGGAAGTGCCGGCCGACCTGGTCAGCAACCTGGTGTACGTCCCGGCCAGCACCGAGCGCACGCGGTTCGGGGAGTACAGCATTCTCCGCACCACCGGCAGCTTCGAGGCCGAGCGCGTGGAGGTCAGCCAGATCATCTTCCACATGGCCGACGAGCGGGCCGTGCTGGCCGGCGCCAAGATCGCCGAGTCCATCCTTCAGCGCGAGCACGAGAGCCCTGATTACGAGATCAACGTGCCCCTGGACAAGATCCTCCAGTTGCAGCGGCAGCGCCGGCTGTGGAACATCATGTTCTTCGCCATCGCCAGCATCTCGCTGCTGGTGGGAGCGATCGGCATTGCCAACATCATGCTGGCCTCGGTGACCGAGCGGACGCGCGAGATCGGCATCCGCCGGGCGCTGGGGGCCAAACGCCGGGACATCACCGTGCAGTTCCTGGTGGAGGCGGTCACGCTGACGACCGGCGGCGGGCTGATGGGAATCGTCCTGGGGTTCGTGGTGCCGCCCATCGTGCAAGCGGTGCTGAAGGTCACGGCCATCCTGTCCCCGCCCATGCTGATGGTTCCCTTCCTGATGGCGGTGGCGGTGGGGTTGGTCAGCGGGCTGTACCCGGCCATGCGGGCGGCCCGGCTGGACCCCATCACCGCCCTGCGCCACGAGTGACCGCGGCGGGCCCCCGGAAGGCTCACTCCACCTTGCCCACGCGGATGTCCAGGTCGGCGCGGTTCTCCAGCCGGTCCACGGCCCCGTCCTTGATCCACAGGATGCGGTCGGACTTGTCCAGCATCTTGTGGTCGTGGGTGGCGGTGATGACGGTCACGCCGTGGTTGTCGCGGAGGCTGCGCAGCAGGGTGATGATCTCCTCGCCGGTGTGCAGGTCGAGATTGGCGGTGGGCTCGTCGGCCAGGATGATGGTCGGGTTGTTGGCCAGGGCGCGGGCGATGGCCACGCGCTGCTGCTGCCCGCCGGAAAGCTCGTCCGGGCGGTGGTTCAGCCGGTCGCCCAGGCCGACCTCCTCCAGCACCTCCTTGGCCCGGCCGTACGCTTCCTTGTCGCTCTTGCCGGCGAACTGAAGCGGCAGCATGACGTTGTAGATGGCCTTCAGGGCCCCGATGAGGTTGTAGGCCTGGAAGATGTACCCGATGTGCTCGTTGCGGATGTACGCCCTCTGGCGGCTGCTCAGGGCCGTCAGGTCCACGCCGGCGATGGTCACGGTGCCGGCCGTCGGGCGGTCCAGGGCGCCGATCATGTTGAACAGCGTGCTCTTGCCCGATCCGCTGGGGCCCATCACCGAAAGGTACTCGTTCTCGTACACTTGCAGGTCCACGTCCCGCAGGGCCGGCACCTCGACCCTGCCCATGCGATACACCTTGGAGAGATTGCGGGCCTCGATGAGAACGCTCTTCGCCGTGACCATGATTCTCTTCCGTCGCCTCCGGTCAGTACGGCAGCTGGATCACCGCCTTGGCCAAGAAGGTGATGCCGGCGCACAGCATGGAGATCAGCCCCATGCCGCAGGCGAAGCCGGCCGCCACCACCGGCACGTACTGTCTCCACTTCAATCCCATCTTGCGTTCGAAGTAGAACCGGCTGAGCAGGGCGCCGATGAACTGCGGGACCACCACGTGCGGCAGCGTCTGGTTCAGCCCGCGCAGCATGCCGAAGATGAACAGCACCGGGATGCGCAGCGCCCACATCACAAAGAACAGCAGCAAGCCGAAGACCCCTCCGCTCAGGATGTACTCCCACCTGAAGGCCTCCCGGAAGATGCTGTGCCCGCCCAACGTGGCGGAGTGAACGATGGCGGCCATGGCCGCGTTCAGCTCCCAGATCTTCTCCGTGTAGGGATACCGGGCGGAAGGGATCGGCGCCAGTGACCAGATGAAGTTGGCGAAGAAGATGGTCGAGATCAGCACGATGGGCGTCAGCACGATCTCGGCCTTCCAGATGGACCAGAACCGGGTGCCGGTCAGTTCCGCCTGACGATACAGCACCGTGATCGTGCCGTAGTTGTACAGCGGCACGGGCAGGAACCACACGTCCACGTCCCCCGTGTACCCGGAGAGGATGAAGGCGGCCTCGCGAACGAACGGAATCTGAATGACTTGCCCGGCCATGCCCTCCAGCCTCGCCGTGACGTAACTGATGACCGGCGTGTACGCGAACCCCATGAGGAACAGCACGATCATGACCCCCCGGTGCCAGCCGATCAGGTAGCCGCTCAACAGGATATAGGCCATGGTGGTGAGCACGTAGGTCCCGATGACCAGGGGGGCTTTGATGTCCCCCCGCTGGGTGTGGTCGGCGACTTGGAACCTTTCCTGGAGCTGGCCGGCCCGTTCCAGCCGGCGCCGCTGTCTCAGGCCGCTGATGATCTGCCAGATGCCCGCCAGGGCGATGGCCGCCGAGACCCCGATGGTAAAGCTGAAGTAGAAGTCGATGTTGTTCTTGTACATGGTGGGGACGGTCTCGTCGTTGGGGTTCCAGCTCCTGAGGACGCCGTGGTAATACAGGATGGGATTGATGATCAGGGTCACCAGCAGGGCGACGAAGCTGCCCAGCATGGCGAAGAACGGCAGCACCATGCCATACACCAGGTTGGACAGGTCCCAGTTGATGCCGACGGCGACGGCCGGCAGCAGCCCCTGGGTCTTGCGGGTGAAATCCGTCCAGGGGATCGGCAGGATCATGATGGGCTTTTTCAGCAGCGCCCCGGTGACCGTGGGCAGCCCCACGTAGATGACGCCGAAGGCCAGCCCCAGGATGCCGCCGATGGAGAACACCCGCCAGCGCCACGGGGCCTCGCCCCGCTCCTTTTCCTCCTCGGACTGCTCAGCCAGCGCCATGATGCCCTGGGCCCCGATGGTGGCCATGGGAAACGGCAGCTTCTCGATGTCGCTGGCGACGCGGAACAGCCCGTAGCCGAGAATGGCGTTGTTCAGCCGGCTGATGAACATCAGGAAGGTCACCAGGGCGACCGCGGGCAGCCACCGCAGCATCATGAAGCTGCGCTGGTCCAGCACGTTCGGGTCGGCCGGGGCGTACCAGTCCGGGATCTCCTGGGCCACGCCGGCCCCGTACGCGGGACCGCTCTGGACGTAGAACTGCCTCCAGAGCAGCCCGGCGAAGGGAGAGGCCATGACCGCCCCGGCCATGTAGAACAGCACGAACAGCTCCGGGCGGCGGAGACGCCTGTGCGCCCGCCGGGCCACCTCAATGAAGAGGATCACGGTGACCCACTGGGCGGCCGGGCCGACGCCGAACCCGGCCACCAGCTGCATGTACATCGCCCCGGGGACCATCAGGAAGGCGATGAACAGCGCCCCCGCCAGCGAGCTCCACCGGAACCCCTCCTCGAAGCGGTCTGGAGGCAGCATCAGGTTGCGGTACTGTTCCAGCTCCCTATCGTACCGGATGGTGCTCACGGATTCTCTCCGAAGGTTTCCGGACGGACGTTTTCGACGGGAAGCTCCTCCCATTGCTGCAGCGTGCTGGCGCGGTAGCGTTCCATGACCTGCGGCGACAGCGAGCGCCAGATGAGCAGTTGCTTCCGCAGCTCGTTGATGAACACGCGGTTGGCCCGCTGCCAGTCGCCGCGGGTGCCGGAGACCCGCCGCAGCAGGATGCGTATTTCCTCGATGCCCTCGATCTCGCTGGGCTGGGCCATGAGCGCGAATCGCTGGCTCACGCCCAGGTCAAACGGGGCCAGGGCCACCTGGGCCTGCATGCCCAGCTTCCCCTCCGACTGCTTGAAGATGTGCACGGCGAAGGTGGCGAAGACCCCCAACGCCGTGTCCGAAAAGTTCCGGAAGTGCTCCTGCAGGAAGCTGACCACCCCGGTGATGTCGTAGGCCGACACCGTGAACGGGAAGACCAGGTCGTACAGGTCTCCCTTGGGCCGGCCGATCCGCCAGGAGCGCTGGACGCCGGGGTTGGCGCTGCGCGAGGCCTTCACGGCCGGGTAAATGGTGGAGATCAGCACCGTGCCCATGACCACCAGCACCGTGACGATGGCGTTGGTGGAGGAGTAGTTCATGGTGGGCGGAGTGAAGGCCTCGAACCACTTCAGCCCGGCAATGTGGTTCAGGGCCCGGGAGACGACCTGTCCCAGCAGGTACCCGCCCATGCCGCCGACGACGGCGTACACGGAGGCCTCGGCGAAGAACAGCCCGGCCACGTGCGGCGGGGCCAGCCCCAGCGCGCTGAAGGCGTAGATCTCCTTCTCGCGGTCGGAGACCGAACCCAGCATGGTGGCGAAGATGATCAGCCCGCCCAGCACCACCGGGATGATCAGGTCCTTCCAGCCGCTGGCCTCGGTGAGGGTAGTGAAGAACAGGCGGTACACGCCCCCGCCGGCGCCGCGATAGGTGGGCAGGTGGGTGACGGTGGCCACGCGCTGGGCCATGCGCTGGATGTCCGCCTTCTCTTTGGGGTAGACATGGATGCTGCACACGCGCCCGCCCAGCCGGCGGGCCAGCTCCGGCGGCACGATCACGACCCGGTCGGCGCCGTAGTTGACAAACTGGGCCGACTCTGTTTCCGGCAGGTCCGCCAGGCTGGTGGTCTCGGCCGCCTGATAGCTGCTGGCCGCCCCGCCGCTGGAGGCCTCGTAGTCCACCGGCAGCAGGCTGGAGCCCTCCAGTTGGGCGTAGGTGGTGATCTTTCTGGCCTCCACGACGCCGGCCAGCGTGCACATGACGCCTTCGATGCAGACCTTGTCTCCGACGTTGACCCGCAGGCCCTCCGAGCCGGCGACGGCGGCGGTCAGATACACCCCGTCGGCGGCAAGCTGCTCCGGGTGCCCGCCGAGGGCCTCGGCCAGTTTCGGCACGCGCTGGACGTCGCGGTAGTCGAGCCCGACCAGGGCCGACATGGCCACAATCCGCCCGCCTTTGGCGTCGGCCACGATGATCTCCCGGGTGCGGTTGGCGTCCTTGTAGGCCTGGACCTCGCTGGCGGTCTGCGACACCCAGTACCGCGGCACCACGGTCGCCTCCTCTTGCAGGAAGCCGCTGAGCATGTCGGCTATCTCTTCGTTGATGGTCGTCCACACGGGGTGGCGGACCAGCAGCCTGGGCGGGCCGGACATCGGCCCCGTGTACGTCCGGCGATTGCCCCAGCCGGAGGTGAACGAGGCGAACGTCAGGATGGTAAAGGTCAGCAGCACGACCGTCACCGCCGTCAGCAGCGTGCGGATGGGCCGGCGGCGCATCGTTGAGATGCCCATGCTCACCGCGGCCATCATCGTGCCCAGCCGCGAAACGTCCGCGCTGTGCACGGTCGTGCCCAGGCCCTGCATGCGGCGAACCTCCGACTCCAGCTTCCGCGTCATGATGACGATGACGGTCACGCTCAGCAGAATGATGCCGAAGGCCAGAAAGATGACGATGGGCGTGGCCGCGATGCGGAACGCCGGGTTGACCATGTACAGCACCGCAAAGGTGACCAGGAAGAACAGCACGAACCAGCTGATCTGGCGGTAGATGTGCGGGCTGCCGACCAGCAGCCGCTCCAGAGAGTACGCGAAGGGGATGGACAGCAGCAGCAGCAGCACGAC
>Ga0111187_1043_pt1 | contig 13619 bp, 11 predicted proteins | sample DeeMarSWOR324_28_FD_80242 | JGI IMG/M metagenome (GOLD analysis project Ga0111187, IMG submission 80242) | Phycisphaerae bacterium SM23_33 | reverse complement strand
CCTCCCGGCCGATGAGGGTGACGGAGAAACTATCAGCCTCCTCCTTGAGGTCCCTCCAGCTATAGCCGCCGCCAGCCAGCCCGCTGTCCTCGGCGTCGCGATCACGGGTTGAATTGGCCACGGCCGGGATCGGCATGTCGCGGCTGATCACCCGGCCTCGCCACTCGCCGGTGTACCTGTCGATCCCGCCCAGGTTTCCGGCGCCGGACCATCCCCAGCCGGCCTGAAGGGGCTGTCGGGCCTCTTGCATGGCGGAATAGAACCGGCCGCGCCCCTTGGCGTATCCGGCGACCCTGCCCCAGCTCGGCCCGGCGCACATGAAAAGCGGCAGGTCTGTGGTCTGTTCCAGGGCGAGCTTGTCCAGGTCGGCCCAGGCCCAGTCGCCGCGGCCCTTGCCGTCCTTGATCTGCGGCGACTTGGGCCCCCAGGCGTCGGCGTACACGCCGGCCGCCCTGGCGTTCAGCACGCCCTCGTCGAACCCGGTGATGCGGACGCACGCAAACACGTCCGGGAAACTCAGGGCCAGCCCCGCCGCCCCGTCGGCCCCCACGGCCATGATCCGGTCCGGGTCGATGGGCAATTCCTTTTGGGCCCAGTCCAGGAAGGCGACGATCCGCCTCTGGGTGTGATCGCCGACCGTTCCGGACTTGAAGGACTTCAGCGTGCCGCAGGCGTCGTTGAACCCGTACCATCCGCTGGGCGGGTAGTCGTGCGGGGCGATCTGGATGCTGCCCAGCAGCATCTTCTTGCCCGGCTGGGCATAGGAGTAGCCGTCCGGATGGAAGTACAGCTCCGCGGGCGCCTTGCCCTGGACCTTCGGCGGGATCAGCACGGACCAGTTGAAGTACATGTTCGGCCGGGGGGAAAGCGGCGGGGCACACCACTGCACGTACACCCAGCGCGTGCCGGGGTAATCGAAGTACGGGCCCCACAGCCCCTTGCCCTGGCGAACCGGCACGCCCGTGCCGACGGTCTCATCCACAGGGCTGCGCAGGGCGTTGGCCTCGGAGATGTCCTTGGTGTTCTCCACGCCGTCGCGGACGCACACCATCGCGTAATAGCGCCTGCCCGCCGAGCCGGGGTGGTGAACGTACAGGCCCGTGCCGACCGGCAGGGCGCCGGCCCGCTCGTCAATCACGAAGCGCTGGACCGGGTACCGGTCCATCCGCGGGCTGTCCATGTGCCACTGGTGCATGCGGCCGTTGAAGTCCTCGGCCAGCTCGCCGATTTCGTCGGATTCGATCATGGCCTGGCCGATGAGATACTCCTTGTTCCGGGCGTTGACGTTGTAGGCCGACAGCGGGCCCACCTCGCCGAGCAGCTCCGCCTGGTGGAGATTGTCCGCCGAGATGGGCTCGGCGTGGGCGTAGATGCGATAGCTGCACGCCGCCTTGGCCTCGGCGAGGGCCTTCTTGATTTCGCCCCAGGTGGTCTTCTCGGCGGTGATGAGGGGCTGCACTTCGTTGAAGGTAATGAACGTTTGGCCGGCGCGGTGGAGGACCTTCAAGCCGCTGACCTGCGGCGGGACCTGGTCGGGCTTGCCCTCATAGGCGACGTCCAGGCACGTGCCCTCAGGGTTCCAGTAGGGGCAGACCTTTACATAGAAGCCGCCGTTGGGCTTGCCCGCGCCCCATTTCCGCACGGCCTCGGTGGCGTCGAAGCGGTCGAACCACGGCCCGCGCAGCGCCAGCGGCGCGGCCGAGACTGCGGGTTTGCCGCCGCCGAACTCCTCAAACAGCGGGTAGACCTCGATGTCCACCGAGCCGGCGTCATCGGCGCCGCTGACCAGGGCGCTGCGGAAGACCAGCAGCTCCGCGCGGTGGATGCCGGCGCCGCGCGGCAGGGCCGACAGGTCGAAGCGGACCACGCCCTCGCCGTCCTCGGCCGGCAGGATCGTCACCTCATCTTTCTTGACCACCGGCCGCTCGGGGGCGGGGGGCTCGGGCGGCGGGGGCTGGAAGAGCAGCTTGCCGAAGCGCGCCGGCACGTGGCTGTCGCCGGAATACGTCGGCGACCAGGCCGATTCCTGAAGCGCCCCGCTCGTTCGGCGGTTGCGGTTGAAGTTGGCGATCCACTCCGTCGGCGTCTCCCCCGCCGCCATCGCCCCCAGCGGGATGGCCATCTCCGCCGTCCATTCCCGCACGCCCTTGGCGGCGGCCGAACGAAAGCCGCTGTTCCAGCCGCGGTCCTTCACCCGGGCGTCGTACGTCGCCCCGACGGGATTGACGGCGAAGTGGTAATACCCCCGGCCCGGGCCAATGAACAACTCCAGCGAATCATCGCCCCAGACGTCGGCGTCGTGGCCGGCGGTCCGGGCCGTCAGCCTGTTCATCAGCGGTTCGCTGCAGCGGCAGGCCACGTACAGGTTCGCCTCATCCCGCAGCAGCCTGACCTCCGTCGGCTGGGCGGCCCCGGCCGAGCCGTCCAGCGTCCGCTCCAGCCGCAGCACGGTGGCCTTGGTCCAGACCTCGTCGGCCAGGTCGCCGTCGACCTTCGGGGCGGCCTGGGTCTTGGCGACGTACGCGGTCGGGGGCTTGGCCTGCGGCCGCTCGGCCCTCTGGCTGGGGCTTTCCTTCGGGGCCTTGCCCCAGCGCCGCCTCACCATCTCCGCCTCGGCCGAGGCCCCTGCGCATGCCAGCATCAGAACCCAACACCATCGCGATATCAAACCCATGACAGTCTTTTCCTCTCTCTCCCGGCCGGGCCGCGGGCGAGGGGTTGAACCGCCGAACTGCCCCGGCGTTCCGCCCCAGCCGCAAGTGTCCGATCCGCCCCCGGGCGGGCCGAAGCCTACCAGAAGATCAGCCGCCGGGCGAGGGCCCAGTAGGCGCTGAAGAACGGGTTGGCGACGTATTTCAGCAGCGGGCCGCTCAGCTCGGGAAAGTCAATCGACCCGCAGAACGGCCGGGTGAACTGCCGGTCGCTGACGGTCCTTCGGGCCTGGGCCTGGCGCCGCCGCCGCCGCAGCAAGGCCAAGTTGGCCGGGGCCAGGAAGAACAGCCAGCTTCGCAGCTTCACCCCCAGCAGGCCGCGGCTGAGGGCGAAGAGAAGCTGGCCGACCTCCATGACCGCCAGGGCCGGGGCCAGCAGAAGCAGCGTGGCCAGCTTGTAGTAGACCAAAAGCAGCCACCAACGGTTCCGCTCCAGGTAGAAGTAGTAACGGAAGTCTTTCTGAAAGTTGTACTTGTGGTACACAACCCCGCCGGGCACCAGGAACGGCTCGCATCCGATCTGCCGCAGCTTCCAGTTCAGCTCGGCATCCTCCAGGTACAGGAACATCAGCTCCTCGAACAGGCCGACGCGCCGCAACAGATCCGTGCGGACCATCATCGCCGCCCCGGAGGCCGAGGCGATCGGCCGCGGCCGGGTGTACTGTCCGCGGTCCGGCTGGCCGCACTCGCCCACGAAGCCGAAGCCTAGAAAATGCGAGCGGTTGCCCGAGGAGTTGAACAGCTCCGTGCGGGGGTGCATCATCAGCTTCGGCTGGGCCAGGCCCGCCGCGGGGTGCGCCTCGAGGAAGTCCACCATCGGCCGCAGCCAGCCCCGCTCCACGATGGTGTCCTGGTTCAGCAGCACCAGATAGGTCGCGCGGGGGTACTTCCGCCGGATGTATTCCCACCCCAGGTTGTTCCCGCCGGCGAAACCGCGGTTGACCTGCGACCGCACCAGGTCCACCCGCGGAAAGTTCTCGGCCACGTACTCGGCGCTGCCGTCGCCGGAGGCGTTGTCCACCACCACCACGCGCGTCTTGATGCCGCCGTCGTCGGAGGCCAGCACGGAGCCGAGGCAATCGGGCAGGAAGCCCCTGCCGTTATAGCAGACGATCAGCACCGCGACCTCGACCTTGCGCTGCGGCATCGTATCTCTTCGGGGCCGTCCGGCTCGCGGGGCCGGCGGCTTTGCTGTAGAAAATCGCCCGCCCCGGCCGGTATCATACTGCCGATCCGCCTCCAGCGGATGCCGGAACGGTCCAGTGTAGGGAGGCCACCGGAAACATGAAAGGCCTGATCCTGTCCGGCGGCAAGGGGACGCGCCTCCGGCCGCTGACCTTTACCCGCGCCAAGCAGCTCATCCCCATCGCCAACAAGCCCAACCTGTTCTACGTGGTGGAGAACCTGGCGGAGGCGGGCATCACCGACATCGGCGTGATCATCAGCCCGGAAACGGGCCAGGAGATCCGCTCGGCCCTGGGCGACGGCGGCCGCTGGAAGGTGCGGTTCAGCTTTATCGTCCAGGAGGCCCCGCTGGGCCTGGCCCACGCGGTCAAGACCGCCGCGGCATTCCTCGGCCGGGACCCCTTCGTAATGTACCTGGGCGACAACCTGCTTTCCGGCGGCATCCGCCACCTGGTGCAGGAGTACTCGCGCGGCCAGGCCGACAGCATCGTGCTGCTGACGCCGGTGGACAACCCGGGCCAGTTCGGGGTGGCCGAGCTGGACGGCGAGGGCAAGGTCGTCCGCCTGATGGAAAAGCCCAAGGACCCGCCCTCCAACCTGGCCCTGGTGGGCATCTACCTGTTCAGCCCGGCCGTGCACGAGGTCATCGAGACGCTCCAGCCCTCCTGGCGCGGGGAGTATGAGATCACCGACGCCATCCAGGGGCTGATCGACCGCGGGCTGCGGGTCTCGGCCAAGCAGGTCAGCGGCTGGTGGAAGGATACGGGCAAGCCGGAAGACCTGCTGGAGGCCAACCGGCTGGTGCTGTCCCAGATCGCCCGGGACATCCGCGGGGAGCTGAGCGGCAGCGAGGTGGCCGGCGAGGTGGTGGTAGAGGCCGGCGCCCGCATCGTGCGGTCGGAGGTCCGCGGCCCGGCCCACATCGCCGCCGGGGCGCTCATCGAGGACGCCTACGTGGGCCCGTACACCTCCATCGGACGGGACGCCAAGGTCGTCCGCAGCGAGATCGAATACTCCATCGTGCTCGACGGGACCGCCCTTCAGAACCTGCCCAGGCGGATCGACGCCAGCGTGATCGGGCAGGGCGTGCTGGTGGACGGCCGGGCCGAGGGGCCCAAGCAAAGCACCCTCCGGCTGGTGCTGGGCGACCAGAGCCAGGTCATGCTATGACGGCCGAAGCGGAAAAGATCTTCCTGACGGGCGGCTCGGGCCGGCTGGGCAGCGAACTCCGCCGGCTGCTGCCGGGCATCGTCGCCCCCGACGAGACCGAGCTGGACATCACCCGCCCGGAAGACCTGGCCCAGGCACTGGATGAAAGCGAGGCGGAGGTTCTCGTTCACGCCGCCGCCTACACCGACGTGGCCGCGGCCGAGCACAACCGCCGGCTCTGCTGGAAGGTCAACGTCGAAGGCACCCGCAACGTGGCGCGGGCGGCCGGCGAGCGCGGAATCTTCCTGGTCCACATATCCACGGATTACGTCTTCGACGGCAGCCGCGGCGGCTACAAGGAGGACGACCCCGTCGGGCCGGTGTGCAATTATTACTCGCTGTCCAAGCTGGTGGCCGAGGAGCTGGCCCGCATGTGCCCGCGCCACCTGGTCATCCGCACCAGCTTCCGCCCGCGGCAGTGGCCTTACCCGGTGGCCTTTACCGACGTGTACACCAGCCAGGACTACGTGGACGTGATCGCCCCGGAGATCGCCCTGGCTATCCGCCGCTGCCGCGACATCCCTTACCACACGCTGCACATTGCCACCGAGCGGAAGTCAGCCTACGAGCTGGCGAAGCGCCGCAGGGAGGACGTGGCCCCGGCCTCCAAAGCGGCCGGGAAGGTGGCGCTTCCCGATGACATCTCGCTGGACAGCTCGCGCTGGCAGGAGCTGAAGAAACGATGGAGCAGCCCATGAAGATCAGGCTCGATCCCGAACACGCCAAGGCGCTGACGTTTCAGGACTACTCCCCGCCGGGGGAGATCGACGGGGTCTTCCACGTCCCGCTGACCAAGCACCGCGCCCTGACCGGGTGGTTCATGGAGTACCTGCGGCTGACCGCGGGCAAGGCCCAGGCCCTGCCGGCGGACTTCGAGGTCCGGCAGGTCTCGCTGGCCCGCGCCGTCGCCGGGCGCATCAACGCCTTCCACCTGCACCCCAAGCAAGTCCAGGACGAGCTGTGGACCGCGGCGGACGGGACGATGCTGGTGTGGCTGGTGGACGTGCGGGCGGGCTCGCCCACGCTGGGAGTCAAGCGCAGCTACGTGCTCAGCGCCGAACAGCCGTCGCTGCTTCACGTCCCGGCCGGCGTGGCCCACGGCTACAAGGCCGGGCCCGAGGGGGCCCTGCTGCTCTACACGATGAACAGCCAGTTCAACCCAGATGACCCCAACGAGGGCCGCCTGCCCTGGGACTACTTCGGCAAGGAGCTCTGGGAGGCCGACCGTGGCTGAGCTGGGCCGGCTGTTGATCACGGGCGGGGCCGGGTTCATCGGCTCCAACTACGTGCACCTGGCGGTGCGCGAACACCCCGACTGGGAGGTGGTGGTGCTGGACAAGCTCACCTACGCGGGCAACCTGGAGAACCTCCAGCCGGTGAAGGATCGGATCACCTTCCTCCGGGGCGACATCGCCTCGCCGGCCGACGTGGAACAGGCCATCGCCGGCGCCGACGCGGTCGTGAACTTCGCCGCCGAGACCCACGTGGACCGCAGCCTGCTCGATTCCAGGCCGTTCGTGAGGACCAACGTGGAAGGCACCCTGGTGCTGCTGGAGGAGGCCCGCCGGGCCGGCGTGAAGCGCTTCTGCCAGGTCTCCACCGACGAGGTGTACGGCGACCTGTCCGGCACCGACCGGCACTCGGTCGAAATCGACCCGCTGCGGCCGCGAAGCCCCTACGCCGCCACCAAGGCCGCCGCCGAGCACCTGGTGTTCAGCTACGGCACCAGTTACGGCCTAGACGTGGTGGTCACGCGCGGGTCCAACACCTACGGGCCCTACCAGTACCCGGAGAAGATCGTCCCGCTGTTCATCACCAACGCCGTCGAGGACAAGCCGCTGCCGCTGTACGGCGACGGCAGCGCGGTCCGCGACTACATGCACGCCGAGGACCACGCCGCCGGCATCGACCTCATCCTCCACCGCGGCGAAAGCGGCCAGGCGTACAACCTCGGCGCCGGATACGAGATCTCCGGCCTGGAGGTGGCCGCGAGGATCCTGGAGGCGCTGGGCAAGCCGCCGGGGCTGAAGCGTTTCGTCACGGACCGCCCGGGGCACGACTACCGCTACAGCGTGGACGCCGCCAAGGCCGAGGCGCTGGGCTGGAAGCCCAAGTGGAGCTGGCCGCAGGGGCTGGAACAGACCGTCCGCTGGTACTGCCGGAACGAAAGCTGGTGGCGGCGCGTGAAAGAGCGCCTGGAGTTCCGCCAGCACGAGAGACAGTGGTATTCAGATCGGTGAGCCGCGGCGTTATCATGCGGTCCTTCAAAGCGCTCTGACTGGAGCCGCGACTCAGGGACGAGCCATGGCGGAGCCTACGCCGCGAATCCTGGCGCTTCTTCCGGCCTACCGGGAGGCCGAGACGGTCGGGCAGATCGTCTCGGTCTTGAAGCGGCAGGGCTTCGACGTGCTGGTGGTGGACGACGCTTCTGACGACCGCACCGGCGAGGCGGCGACGGCGGCGGGGGCGCGGGTCATCCGGCTGCCGTTCAACCTCGGCTACGGCGGGGCCCTCCAGACCGGCTACCTGTATGCCCGGCGCCACGGGTACGGCGCGGTGGTGCAGCTGGACGCCGACGGCCAGCACGATCCGGCCTGCGCCGGCGAGGTGCTGGCCCCGGTGCTGGCCGGCGAGGCCGACGTCGTGCTCGGCAGCCGTTTCCTGGCCGACGAAACCTACCCCATGCCCTGGGCCCGGCGGTTGGGGCAGCGCATCTTCGCAGGGATCGCCCGGCTGATCACGGGCAAGAGGATCACCGACCCCACGACCGGCTACCAGGCCCTGTCCGGCCGGGCGCTGGAAGCGTACTGCACGAGGCTTTTCCCGGATGACTACCCCGACGCCGACATGTTCATCCTGCTGCACCGGATGGGCATCCGCGTGCTCGAGGTCCCCACCCGGATGCGCACCAGCCGGAACGAGTCCATGCACAAGGGGATCCTGCGCCCGCTGTATTACATCTTCAAGATGAGCCTGGCCATCCTGATGGCCACCTTCAGAAAGCTTCCAGAAAAGGACAAGCAAGGAAAATGACACCGCGACAGATCCTCACGGTCGGCATCGTGGCCCTGTTCTTCATCGTGCTGGTTCTGGAGCTGATCCGCCGGCACATGATGCGGGAGAAGTACTCGCTGCTGTGGTTCTTCATCGCCGTGGCCGCCCTGTCGGTGCCGCTGCTGTACGCGGCGTACGCCCGGATCGCCAACTTTCTGGGCATCATCGACGTGACCAACTTCTTCTTCTTCCTGGCGATCGTCGCCCTGTTCCTGATGAGCCTGCAGTTCTCGCTGGGGCTTTCCTCGGCGTACGCCCGCTCCAAGGTGCTCATCCAGGAGATCGGCCTGCTGGAGAACCGCGTGCGGGAGCTGGAGCAGAAGCTCTCGCGGCGCGGCGGGGCCGGCCAAGGCGCCTCGCCGGAGGACCCCTCCTAGAAGCGCGGCGGCGGGCCGGGCCTCGCGCCGGCGGCGGGGAAATCGCGGCTTGGCCCGCAGCGCCCCTGCTGGTATTTTGGCGGGGAAGTCCGCCGCGCTGGTGAACCGTTCGCACCCGGAGCTTCGGCGTGCCCGAGGCAGCCCGCATCCTGCTGGTCAATGCCATCAACCCCAACGTTGCCTGGGAAACGAGCTACCCCAACCTGGGGCTGGGCTACCTGATCTCGTCCGTGCGCCAGCGCCTGCCGGGCGAGCGGATCGAATTCCGCATCGCCGAGCGCCGCCTGGAGCGGGCCGTCGCCCAGTTTCGACCCCAGCTTGTCGGCATCTCCTCCGTTTCCCAGAATTTCGACGCCGCCCAGCAGTATGCCGCCTACTGCGCCGGGCTGGGCATCCCGGTGGTGCTCGGCGGCATCCACATTTCGGCCCTGCCCGGGTGCCTGCCCCGCACCTGCGCCCTGGCCTGCCTGGGGGAGAGCGAGGAAACGTTCGTCGAGGTCGTGCAGGCGTTCCTGAACGGCGGCCTTTCCCCGGCGGACCTGTCGAGCATTCGCGGCATAGCCTTCTGGGAGGGCGACCGGCTGCGGCTCACGCCGGATCGGCCCGTCATCCAGAATCTCGACCTGCTGCCCCCGCCGGCCAGGGAGCTGATGAAGATCCGCCGCCACACCTACATGTTCACCTCCCGCGGATGCCCGTTCCATTGCCGGTTCTGCGCATCCACGCGCTACTGGAAACGCCTGAGGTTCTTCTCCGCCGAGTACGTCGTGGACGAGATCGAGCAGCTCGTCCGCGGCTGCGACGTGTACCTGATCAGCTTCTTCGACGACCTGTTCGTGGCGAAGTTTTCGCGCCTGGAAGAGATTCTCCGGCTGCTGGAAAGGCGGAAGCTGCTGGGCAAGGTGCGCTTCACCTGCAACTGCCGGGCGGACGTGGTCACCCCGGAGCTGGCCGACATCATGGCCCGCATGGGCTTCGTCAGCGTGGGCATGGGGCTGGAGTCGGGCGACGAGCAAACGCTGCGCTTCCTCAAGGGCAACCACGCCAGCGTCAGGCAGAACGCCAGGGCCATCCAGTGCATGAAGGACGCCGGCATAAGGGCCAACGGCTCCTTCATCATCGGCAGCCCCGGCGAAACCCGCCAGCAGGCCATGCGAACCTACGAGTTCATCCGCGACAGCGGCCTGGACCTCTTCGACGCCCACCTGCTGACCGCCTATCCCGGCACGCCCATCTGGGAGTATGCAAAACAGCGGGGGCTGGTCTCGGACAACATGGAGGACTGGTCGCGGCTGGACGTCAACGCCTACCGCAACCCGCAGAAGGCGATCATTCTCTCGGAGACGATGGGACGACAGGAGATGCTCACCCTGTACAAGAAGTTCAAGCGGCTGAGCTTCCGGCGGAACCTCGCCCACATCTGGCTGCACCCGCTGCGGGCCGACGTCATTCCCATGGGCTGGAAGCTGTTCCTGGACTTCGCCGCCCGCAAGCTCCGCAAGCACTAGCAGGCCTTCCGGCCGGCCCGGCGGTCGCAAGGCCGCCCCGGGGACGTGCCAGCTATTCTTCCGCCGCCTCGACGTGCTTCCTGATCCGCCTCTGCATGTAGGACTCGATGAGGATCGGGGGCGTCAGGCGGCGAACCCATTCCTTCCAGCCAATGAAGACCTTCCGCCGCCACCTGCCGGCCCAGGCCTGGGCGGCGGCCTGGAACGCCTCCCAGGCCTCCGCGGGCGGGGGGTCCCTGAACCCCACCCCCACCACGGTGTGCGGGAAATCCCGCCGGCCGAGGCTGTCCACGAAGCAGCTCGCGAACGGTTTGAGCAGGCTGCGGAAGGCCTCCGGCGTGTACCGCCAATAGTCGCTCGGGTACGCGTGAATGGGAAAGTTCATCACGGAGCTCATGATGACGATCCCCCCCGGCCGGAGGATCCGCTGGACCTCGGCGATAGCCTTTCGCGGATATTCCACGTGCTCGAGGGTGTCCAGCAGCAGGACCGTGCCGGCGGCCTGATCGGGCAGGTCAATGGCGTGAAGGTCCAGGACCAGGTCCACTCCCGGCCCGTGCCGCATGTCGGCGCCGACGAACTTCCGGCCGGGGAAGTACGGCCGCAGGTCGTTGAACTCCTCCTGGCCCGGCACCAGATACGAGCCGAACTCATATATCGGCTCGGCCAGGGACAGCGTCCCGGCACAGACCTCCACCACGAATTCCTTGACGCTCGCACGCATCCTCGGCCTCACCGCCACAAGCCGGCGGTGCCCTAATAACCCAGCCGCGCCCTCCTGTCAAACGCCTCGCACCGCGCCGGCAAACCTCATCCCGCCCGCTGGCCCACGACCAGGCCGTGCAGCATGAACGGCCAGAACAGCGGCATGGGCCTGCCGGCCACGGGACGCAGCCCGACCTTCTGCATCACCCGCCGCAGCTCGGCCGCGCTCCACTGGCGGAGGTGGCCCGGGTCGAAGGCCGCCTCCTTGAACCGCAGGCACATCAGCCGCGCCAGATGCATGGCCCGGTCCACCGGGTACACCACGATCACGCGTCCGCCGGGGCGGCTGACGCGGGCCAGCTCGGCCAGGGCCCGCCGCGGATGCTCCAGGTGTTCGATGACCTCCATGAAGACGCAGCAGTCGAAGCAGCCGTCCTCGTAAGGCAGCCGGTAGATGCTCCCCTGCCGCACGGGCAGGTTGTGCTGCCGGCAGATGGCGACGTTGGCCGGGTCCACGTCCACCCCCTCCACGCGGGCCTGCGGAAACCGGCGGATCAGCTTCTCCAGCGTGATCCCCTCGCCGCAGCCGGCGTCCAGGATCCTGGGCCCGACGACGTACCGCAAGGCCACCCGGTCGCGATGGTCCCAGTATTTCCGGCCGATGCCGCCCTTGGCGTACTGGCCCCGCTGGCTCAGGTCGAACTCTCGCCGGCCGGCGGTGACGGGCATATCCACTCCCGCGGGCGCCGGGGACGGCTACGCCGCCCGGGCCCGGCTGCTCCCGGAGAAAACGTACCTTACCACGCCCAGGCCGAGCTTCACCAGCCGCCCCAGCTCGCGAAGGCTGCGGACCCGCAGCAGCGATCGGATGATGTACCCCGGCCTGAGATAGAACTGCCGATGCGCCGCGTGAACGATGGAGATCAGCTTCTGCTCGTCCCAGTTCTCGGAGATGACCACCGGGCGGAGGCGGTCCTTGTCGGCGACGTTGTGGGCGGGGATCTCGCGGTACCATCCCTTGGCCACCGCCTGCTCGTACAGGGGCGTGCCCGGCAGAGGCGAGAGCACGCTGAACTGGGCGAAGTCGGCCTTGATCTGGCGCGAGAAGCGGATGGTGTTCAAAGCCTGCTCGTACGTCTCGGCGGGGATGCCCAGGATGAAATACCCCATGGTCCTGATGCCGGCCTCTCGCGTCAGCCGGAAGGCCTCGCGGGCCATCTCCGGCGTGGTCTTCTTGCCGATGTAGTCCAGCCCGACCTGGTTGGCGCTTTCGACGCCGTAGGCCAGGGTGTCGCAGCCGGCCCGGCGCATGAGTTTGAGCAGCTCCAGCGGGATCGGGTCCACCCGGCCCTCGGCCTTCCAACTGATCCTGTAATCGCGCCGCAGCAGCCCCTGGCAGAGGGCCCGCAGCCGCCGCTTGTCCAGGGTGAACAGGTCGTCGTAGAAGACGATGGATTTGACGCCGTGGCGGGCGACCACCTCGTCAATCTCGGCCAGCACGCCTTCGGCGTCCCGCGCCCGCCAGCGCGAGCCGAAGATGCCCTTGTCGCAGAAGACGCAGGAAAAGGGGCAGCCGCGGGAGGTCATCAGGGTGGTCATCCGGCCGGCCCCGCACAGCGGGTAGCGGTAGCGCCCGTTCGGCAGCAGGTCGCGGGCCGGCAGGGGCAGGGTGGAGAGGTCCTCGATCAGCGGCCGCGGCGGCCCCAGCCCCTCGCGGGTCACCAGGCCGGGCATCCCCGCCGTGGGGCGGCCTTGCTCCACGGCCTCCAGCAGCTCCACGAACGTCAGCTCGCCCTCGCCGTAGACGGCGAAGTCCAACTGGGGATTGTCCGCCAGCACGGAGTGGCGGAAGGCGGTGGCGTGAGGCCCGCCGAGGATGAGGCGGCGGGCGTGCGGGCGGCAGATCTGGATGGCCCGCTGGACCGTGTCGAACACCGGCGTCATGCCGGTCAGGCCGATGACGTCGAACTGCTCGCCGGCCAGGCGCCGCTGGAACTGGTCCCAAGTGAGGGCCTCGGCGAAGGCATCGAGGATGGACACGTCGTGGCCGGCGTCGCGCGCGGCCGCGGCCAGGTAAGCCAGACCCAGCGGCGGTACCACAATCGGCTCGTCTTGCACCTCACGGGCCGGGGCGTTGATTAGCAGGACTCGCAGCATAAGCTGACGCTTTGGACGCAAAGGCCGGGCGGCCGCTGACCGGCCGAGCTGACCTTGGGCATCTCCTCGAACCAGCATATTCTCTTGAAGTTCCGCCCTTTGCTGCAAGCCTGTTCTGCGGGCGGGCCGCGACATAGCCGCAACGTCCCCACAGCGAAAATGCTTTGCACCGGCCCATGCCCGCTGATACCTTCGCGCGCGACGCGGGCCGGCGGCCGCCCCGCGATCAGGCCTCCGCATGCAAGACAGCCGGACAATCCCGCAGCACCAGACCCCGATCGGCGATTGGCTGAGGGCCTTCCCGCCGCGCCGCTGGCAGCTGCTGCTGGCGGCGGCCTGCCTGGCCGGGGTGTATCTGGCCGGCGTGTCGGCCAAATGGTGGCCCACGCCCGACAGCGCCATGCTCATGGGGCTGGGGCGGTCGCTGGCCGAGGGCAAGGGCTACCGGTTCAACGGGCAGACCAACGTTCACGTCACGCCGGGGGTGCCGCTGGCCTTGGCCGGCCTGCGAATCCTGCTCGGGCCGGCAGACTGGGCCCCCAACCTGCTGCTCGCCCTCTGCGGGCTCGGGGCCGTGGCCATGGCCTACCTCGTGACCGCCCGGCTGAGCGACCGCCGCCTGGCACTGGCCGTCGCCCTGTGCACCGGACTGTCCTACGTCTTTTTCCACAACGCCCACCGCGTGCTCACGGACATCCCCTTCACGCTGCTGT
>Ga0111187_1041_pt1 | contig 13728 bp, 11 predicted proteins | sample DeeMarSWOR324_28_FD_80242 | JGI IMG/M metagenome (GOLD analysis project Ga0111187, IMG submission 80242) | Phycisphaerae bacterium SM23_33 | reverse complement strand
AGATGCAGTCTAAGATGCTACGGACACTTGTGCCCTTGGCGTTCGGACCCCATTCATGAAACTCTCCATGGCGGCGGAATTGGCGGTGCGGGGGATCATCGTGCTGGCCTCTCGCCCCGCCGAGAAGCCCACCCCGCTGGACGAGCTCTGCCGCCTCCGCAAACTCCCCAGAGACTACATGACCCGGATCTTCTCCCTGCTGTCGCGGGCGCACCTCGTGACCGCGGTCCGCGGCAAGGGCGGCGGCTACCAGTTGGCCAGGCCGGCCAACGAGATCACCCTGCTGGAGGTGATCGAGGCGGTGGAGGGGCCGCTGGCCATCAACCTCTGCCAGCACAATCCGCCCCAGTGCCAAGAGCCCAACTGCCGCGTCCGCCCGGTGTGGGAGGACCTCCAGAAGAAGATCCGCTCCGCCCTGGGCTCCAAGACGCTGGACGAGCTGGTTTGCGACGTCCAGTAAGGCCGTTCCGCCGAAGCCGCCCCCGCATCAAGCTCACGGAACGCGCTCAATCCGTCGGCCTCGTGTGCCCGTCCGGATCGGTGCGTTTTTCCAGCAGCTCCGGCCGGACGGCCGGGAGGATGCGGCCGGGGATCAGCCGCTGGCCGTCGGAAAGCCCGTCCTGCGGGCGGGCGGCGAGCACCTCGATGAGCCGGCGGCGCCACAGCTCGACGCCCTGGGCGTATTCCGGGTCGCCGGAACGGTCGGTCTGCTCCTGCGGGTCGCGGGTCAGGTGGAAGAACCACTCCCGCCCGGAGGCGGAGTCCCAGATGAACTTCTCCTTGCCGTCGGTGACGAACTGCCAGCCCCGGCGCGGGCGGGTGTGCTCGCCGTGCAGGAAGGGGCGCCATGGGGTGTTCCGCCCACGGAGCAGCGGGTACAGGCTGCGGCCCTCCACGCCGGGCGGGCAGGGCAGGCCCGCCTCCTCCAGCACCGTGGGCATGATGTCCATGTGGGTCACCGGCAGCTCGCAGGTGGTGCCCCGGGGGCCTTCCGCCTGCGGCGGCGGGCGGACGATCCACGGGACCTTGGCCGAGCCCTCGTGCGGGGTGGTCTTGCGAAAGAGGTGATGGTCGCCCAGCAGCTCGCCGTGGTCGGAGGTGAACAGGACCCAGGTGGTCTCCAGCCAGCCCCTCTTTCGCAGCCACCACAGCACCCGCCCGATCTGGGTGTCCAGGTGGGTGATCTGGGCGTAGTAGGCCCGGCGGCTGCGGGCCAGCTCCTGCTCGCCCAGCCGGCCGTGGTCCGGGCCGTCCACCGTCCGGACGGGCTGGTCGAACTCGGCGGCCCAGTCGCCCACCGGCACCGGCGGCAAAGGCCGCTCGCCGTACATTTCATAATAATGGATGGGCGGGTCCAGCGGCGGGTGGGGGCGATGGAAGCCCACCTGGAGGAAAAACGGCCGGGTCGGGTCGCGCCGGCTGAGCAGCTCGATGGCGGCGTCGGCCGTCCAGGTGTTGGGGTGAAGGTCTTCCTCGTGCACCCACGGGCGCGCCAGCCAGGAGTTGCTGCTCATCTCGCGGGCCGTGTCGCGGACGCGGCCGTTGCTCTGCTCTGCTAGCCAGGCGTGGTAGTCGCTGAAGAAGTCCGGCTCCAGCACCTGCACGTCGTATAGCCGCATCTCCTCAAAGCCGAGCATCAGCCGCTGCGGGTAGAAGTGGGTCTTGCCGGCGGAGAAGGTCTGGTAGTCGGCGTCCCGCAGGCAGTGCATGAGGGTGTGCTGGTACCGCCAGGGCACGCCCTCCCTGTAGCCCAGCCGGCCGCAGGTGGAGGGGGTCTGCCCTGTGGCCAGACAGGCCCGGGTGGCGATGCAACTGGGGCAGGCCGAGTACGCGCTGGTGAAGGTGACGCCCTCGGCAGCCAACTGGTCCAGGAAGGGCGTCTGCACCACCGGGTGTCCCAGGCCGCCAAGGCAGTCGCCTCGCCACTGGTCCGGGAAGAACAACACGAAGTTGGGTCGTTGGGTCATCCGCTCGGCCTCCGGGTCAGCGCCTGCAAGAAGAAACACCGAATGTCGAAGATCGAATATCGAACGCCGAGGTGGACGTCACCGTGTCCAAATGCCCGAATCTTGTCTTGCCCGTCTCATTTCGCCGTTCGAGATTGCCGTGTCGCTCTATACCTTGCCGGCCCAAGGGCACAGCTTGTTGATGAGGCAGCCGGGGCAGTCGGGCTTTCGGGCGGTGCAGGTCTGCCGGCCGTGGTGGATCAGCATGTGGGCGAAGAGCGTCCAGTCCTTCCGCGGCACCAGCTCCAGGAGGTCCTTTTCGATGCGGTCGCCCTGGTTGTTCTTGAAGCGGGTGAGCTTCAGCCGGCCGGTGAGGCGGATCACGTGCGTGTCCACCACGATGCCCTCCTGCTTGCCGAAAGCGTCGCCGAGGACCACGTTGGCGGTCTTGCGGGCCACGCCCGGCAGCGTCAGCAGGGCCTCCATGTTGTCGGGCACCTCACCGCCGAAATCCTCGACGATCCTGGCGGCGGCGGCCCGGATGCTCTTAGCCTTGTTGTGGTAAAAGCCGGTGGACTTGATCTCCTGCTCGAACTGCTCCTGGACCGCGCCGGCGTAGTCCTTCGCCGACTTGTACTTGGCAAACAGCTCCCGGGTGACGAGGTTGACCCGCTCGTCGGTGCACTGGGCCGACAGCATCGTCGCCACCAGCAGCTCCAGCGGGTCGGAATGGTTCAGCGCGGTCCTGGCGTGGGGGTAGCGCTTCTTCAGAGCGGCGATGATCCCGGCGGTCCGCTTCTTCAGGTCGGCTTTGGATTCTCTGGGCACGGCCGCTCCCTCATCTCAGTTCGCCCGCGCAGGCTGCGTCTGCGTGGTCGGTGTCCCGGCGCCGGGCCGGCCCGCCGGCCCGCCCGGGGGGTGCAGGGCAATCACCGCCGCGATCACCACGCCGGTCACCAGGACGGCCTTCAGCCAGGTGAGCATCTCCGCCTGCTTGTGCAGCAGGGCGATGCTCTTTCGCACGCGGATCTGCTCGTCCTTGTCGGCGTAGCTGCCGAGCTGGGCCTCGCGCCGCTTCGTCGCCCCGGTCAGGTAGAACGTGGAGTACATGGCCGCCACGGTGGGCACGACCAGCAGGGCGATCATGATTCCCTGGGCGGTGCCCCAGGTGCCGGGATAGCGCTGGCCGAGGAACCGCTCCAGCAGCAGTTGGGCGACGCTGCTGCCCCAGGCCGCCGCCAGGGCGATCAACTCCATGCTCTGGAAGATGCCGCGCAGGCGGCGGATGATCTGCCGGCCTTCGGTCCGCCGGCCCTTCAGGGCCGAGTCGATCAGCCGGCTGGCGATCGCCAGCAGCACCAGCGCCCCCAGCCACAGGCTCACCGACAGGAAGAACAGCGCGCTCAAGACGATGCGCACAATTCCCATGGCGTTCCTTCACTCAGGGCGGGAGCCCTGCGGCCGGAGATTACTTGTGCTCACAGGGCCACGGCTTCCCGACGGCGTCAATCAGCTTTTTCCGGAGCTGCTGGTATTCCTCTTCGGTGACGGCCCCGCCTTCCTTGGCCTCTTGCAGGTCCATCAGCTCCTGCCCCAGCGTGGTGGCCTTGCTAACGGTGCTGGGATTGCTGACCGCGATGCAGCCGGGGCCGGCCAGCAAACTCAGTGCAACTGCCAGCGTCAACAGGATGACAACCACTCTCATCTTCAGCCTCCTTGCTCTGGCGCCACGGCCGAAAGTGTATCACAAGGTGGAATCCGTTTACACCCCCAGCCCAAGGCCTTCGGCCGCCGCTTGAGTGCCTATCCCTCTTGCGCGGCGTCATGGGCGTTTCATTTCCCGCCGGGCGTGGAGGCGGCGGCGCCTTCACTTCAGGCCGGCGCGGCGGCGGGTGTGGCGGCCTCGCCGAGGTACTGGTTGATCTTCTCGGCAGCCTTTCGGCCGGAGTCGATGGCCGTGGCCACGTAGGCCGGGCCGGTCACCAGGTCGCCGGCCGCGAAGACCCCGGCGACGCTGGTGGCGTAGTCGCTGACGACGGGCTTGCCGTTGTGGTCCACGCCGAGGCCGAGCTGCTCGGTGAGCTCGCCGTCCAGCACCGGATCGAAGCCCAGCGCCAGCAGGGCCAGGTCGGCCCGGATGCGGAATTCCGTGCCCGGCAGCTCCTTCATGACGGGGCCATTGGAGGAATTGGCCCAGCGGACGCGGACGGCCTGGATTTCGGAGATGCTCCCGCCGGCGGCGGGCGGCTTCTGGCCGTTGAAGGCCTTGGTGGCGACGCCGTATTGCCGGTGGACGGCCGCCGCAGAGGTCTGGTTGTCGACCGACGGGAGCTGCGGGCTGCCTTCGGGGAGGATCTCGAGCTGGTGGACCTGCTTGGCCCCCTGGGCCAGGGCGGTTTCGACGCAGGCCTCGCCTGTCAGCCCGCCGCCGATGACGGCCACGACCTTGCCGGCGGCGTTGATGGCCTGGGCCCGGCCGGTCTCTACGCCGGCCTGGCGCAGGTTCTGCTGGCGGAGGAATTCCAAGGCGAAGTGCACGCCTTTGCGGCGGCGGCCGGGCAGCTTCAGGTCCCTCGGCCGGCGGGCCCCGACGGCCAGCAGGATGGCGTCGAACCGCTCCTTGAGCTGGCCGGCGGGGATGTCCTTACCCACCTCCACGCCCGTCTGAAAGCTCACGCCCTCGGCGGTCAACTGCTCCAGCCGGCGGTCGATGAGCGCCTTGTCCAGCCGGAAGTCAGGAATGCCGTATCGCAGCAGCCCGCCGGGGCGGTCGTCCTTCTCGAAGACGGTCACGTCGTGGCCGGCGCGGGCCAACTGCTGCGCCGCCGCCAGCCCGGCCGGGCCGGAGCCGACGACCGCCACCTTCCGGCCGGTCTTGCGCTCCGGGCGGACCGGCCGCACCCAGCCTTCCCGGAAGGCGCGCTCGACGATGCGGCCTTCGATGTCCCTGACCTGCACCGGGTAATCGTTGATGCCCTGCTTGCACTGGTCCTGGCACGGGGCCGGGCAGACCCGGGCGGTGATCTCGGGAAAGTTGTTGTCCTCGTGGAGCTTTTCGGCGGCCTCCTGCCAGCGCTGCCGGTAGGCCAGCTCCACCCACTTTGGGATCTGGGCGGCCAGCGGGCAGCCGAGCTCCTGGCAGCGAGGGTTGAAGCAGTTCATGCATGGGGGCGAGGACAGGGCCGGCAGGGCCTGCTGGTACTGCTGGTCGGTGGCGGGGGCAAAGGCGGCCAGGTCCTGTTCGTACTCCGCGAGGAACTGGCGCTCCTGGCGGTGCCAGAAGGGCAGCAGCTTCCGCAGGAAGCGTGCGTGCCGCAGCAGCTTGAGCATCCAGTGATACACCTTCAGGTCGAAGCTGGCGGCCCAGGGGCCGATGGCCGGGGCCCAGTGCCACAGGTGGCGGTAGACGATGCGATCCCCGTTGGCGGGGTTGACGTTGTACTTCTCGCGGTCGCGGGCGTACTTCTCGGGGCTGGTGGACAGCTCGGCGGCGAAGATGGCGTCCTGGATGAGCATAGCATTGGCCAGCGTGTGAATGACCGCCCGGGTGGCGGCGAAACCCTGGGCGGCGCCGTCGTTCTCGTACACGTCCCGGACGTGCCGGGCGTACCGCCGGGCGTAGCCCATCCCGCCCCAGCGCATGCAGTCGTACAGCCGGACGACGATGGCCTCCTTCAGCGGCTCGGGCAGATCGGCCGTCGTGTTGACGGTTTCGGCCGCCAGTTGCCGCAGCTCGTCGGCCAATCGCTGCCCCCTGCGGTGCCGGCGGATGGTGCAGCGGCATTTCTCGTCCAGCACCTCCCGCCAGCCGGTGCGCTGGGGGGCGCCCTGGAAGAGGTCCGGCTGGACGACGAGCTTGCGGCCCATGTTGAAGGCGTAGAGGTTCTTTCGGACCTCGGCCCGGATGGTGTCCCGGATGGCCCAGGCGATGGAGCGCATGGAGACGGGGATCAGCCCCTTCTGGAAGGCAAAGCCCAGCATCATCATGTTGGCGTACAGCTTGCTGCCGAGGTACTTCTCGCAGATCCGCGAGATGTTGCGAGCCAGGTAATCGTCGCTACGCGTGTGCTCCCGGATCACCGCCTCCAGCCCAGCCGGGTCGAAGTCCTCCCGGGCCATCAGGCCGTGAATGGTCGCGATCTTGTCGGTGTTGATGACGGCCGCAGTCCGCTGCCGGGAAGCCACCCGCATCCTCGCGGCCGGGTCCAGCGCCCGCGCCGCCTCCAGGACGTCGATGCCGATCAGCAGGTCGGCCTTGCCGTAGGGAATGACCGCCGAAACGGGCTTCCGGCCGAGGTTGTAAACCACTTGGCTGATGACGCCGCCGTTTCGTATGGCCAGGCCTTTCTTGTCCACGAACAGCACCTGGTAGCCTTCCTTGTGGCCGGCGCGGACCAGGATGCTGGTAGCCAGGCCGATGCCCATGCCCCCGAAGCCCACCAGGCAGCACCGCCACAACTCGCCCGGGGGGCGTTTTTCCGGCTCGGGGATATCCTCCAGTCCCAGCTCGGGCACACGCGACCGCGGCGGGCGCTTGCGCTTGATGAGCACCCGCTCGAAGGCCGGGCACGCACCCACCCGCTCGCAGGCCCCGTCGTTGATGCACCAGGTGAGGTCGGTGTCCATCTTCCGGCCGTAGGGGGTCTGAACGTGCTTCAGGCCGGGGCAGCCGGTCAGCTCCACGCAGGTCAGACAGAACCGGCACAGCTCGGGATTGATGTTCATGTGCTCCCAGTCCGGGAGGAAGCCGCGGCGGCGGGTGATGGCCCGCTCTTCCCGGCGTTTGCGGCGGAGGCGGGTGATGCCGCATTCCTTGTCGGCGATGACGACCTTCACCCCCTCGGCCAGGAAGGTCTTCTCCAGCAGCCGGCGGTACTCCCGGCGGCGCTCGACGTTGACCCGCACCACCTGCATCTGCCCGTAGGCGTCCATGCCGCGGATGATCTCGTCGATGCTCTGGGCCGGCGTGGGGCCGCCCAGGATGTCGTAGTCCACGCCGGGGGTGGGCTGGTGGCCGGTCATGGCCGTGGTGCGGTTGTCCAGGATGATGAAGGTGATGTCCTGTCCGAGCTTGATGGCCTGGGAGATGGCGATCTGGCCGGAGTGGAAGAAGGTGGAGTCGCCCATGAAGACGACCTGCTGGTTGGTGATGAACGGGTCGGTGCCCGAGCCGGTGCCCCCGCCCAGCCCCATGCCGGAGTAGTCGTGCATCAGCACCTCGTTGGGCGGGTACATCAGCATGGTGTAGCAGCCCGTGTCGCCGTGGAACATCAGGTCCACCGGGCCGCAGCCGTGAGCCGCCTGCATGTACTCACCGTCCATGAAGCGCTTCTTGATCTCTAGGCACAGGTCGGCGGTGTCGCGGTGCGGGCAGCCCGGGCAGAACGTCGGCAGCCGCTGCGGCAGCTTGCCAACGTCCACCCCTGCGGTGCTCTCGATCGTGTCCAGCTCCTGCTGCCACTTGCGATACTTCCCCGAAGCGCCCCCCCGGCCGCGGCGGCCGTGGAGCTGCTTCAGCAACTCCACCAGGTGCTCGATGACGATGGACGGGTGCAGCCCGCGCGTGGCCGGCAGGCCGGCCAGGCCGGCGGGAAACTGCTTGCCCCAGACCTCGGCCTGCCCGGCCGGGTGGCCCTCTTGGCGGGCCTGGAGGATCACCTCGCTGAGCTGCTCCTCCAGGAAGCCGCGGCGCTCCTCCACCACCACGATCCGCTGGCACTGCTGGGCCAGCCGCCGCACCTGCTCGGCATCCATCGGATAGCTCATGCCGAGCTTCAGGATGGGGTAGTCGCCCAGCACGCCCAGGTCCAGCAGGGCCTGCACAAGGTAGGCGTGCGCCAGCCCGCTGCTGGCGAAGCCCACCGGCTTTCGCCTCCGGGCCGGATACAGAATTCGGTTCAGGCCCAGGCGCCGCGAAGCCGCCACCGCCCGCTGGAACCGCCCGCTGAGGCTTTCCTCCTGCCACCAGGTCTTGGGCGGCAGCAGCACGAACTTGTTGACGTCGATGGCGGCGGTCTCCAGGGCCTTGCGGGTCCAGGTGTTCAGCGGCGGGAACTGGTTGGGCCGGCACTGCACCGACCCGCCGCCGTCGGCCAGGTTGGTCGTCAGCACGTATCCGGCGTACAGCTCCGCCGAGCGCGACAGCTCGAAGGCCAGGGCCACGAAGTCCTTGACCTCCTGCGGCTCGGCCGGCTCGATGACGGGCATGTACAGGTGCTTGGAGATGTAGCGGCTGTCGGCGGCCACCTGGGTGGAGTCGCTCCAGGGGTCGTCGCCGTAGACGACGACGGCCCCGCCCTCGGGGTGGGCCCCGGCCAGGTTGCCCAGGGCCAGGGCGTCGGCCGCCACGTGGGCGCCCACCGACTTGATGACGATCATGCCGCGGCAGCCGGCCACCTGCGAGCCGTTCAGCATCGCCGAGGCCAGGGCCTCGTTGTTGTTGATGACGGCGCGGATGCCCTTGGCCTTCAGCAGCTCCTTGACCAGGGCCAGCGCGTCGAAGAACCCGGCCACCGGCGAGCCGGGGTAGCCCCCGAGCAGATGCACCCCGCCGGGGGTCTCCAGGGCGCCCTTGAGCAGCAGCTCGTTGCCTGTGAAGATCTCCGGCCCGTCGCCGGTGAGAAATCTCGGCTCGACCTTCATGGCTTGAGGCATTGTACGAAACCCTGCGGAATCAGATAAGTGCTTTTTGCCGCCGCGCCGGCCGCGCCGGAAATCGTCCGAAAAGCCTTCGCCTAGCGGCCTGCCAACGCACATAATGATATCGCATGTTCAGGTTCGAACGCACGCGGCCGCTTGTGTCAGGAGGTTAGCAATGTCTGAAAGCTTCGCCAAGCCGCTTTGCCTGTTAGTGGTTGTGATCGCCGGCTGCACCCAGGCCCTGCCGGCCCAGCAGGACCCTTATGAAAACTACGTCAGCACCTCCGCGGACTTCAAGTCCGTCAAGCAGGACAAGGACTGGTGCCTGAGGGCTTGGCCCAGCTGGACCTACATGCCCTGGACCTACCAGTGGACCATCGGCTACGACGACGCGGCCGGGCGCTTCTGCCTGGAGCACGGCTACAACGGCGCCTTCCTGGACTGGGGCAGGACCCAGGTCGGCGGCGTGGACAAGCTGGCCTGGATCAACCAGCACAAGCTCCGCTTCTACGTGGACCACACCGCCGCCAAGCGCTACCTGCACCTGTTCGGCGGGCAGTGGAACCAGCAGGCCAAGGACCGCGTCCACGGCACCGGCGTCCGCACCCCGCCGGTCAACGCCCAGATGGCCGCCACCCTGAAAGACTACATCCGCAAGCACGTCAGCAACGTCAAGAGCTCCCCCTACCGGGCGGCCTACGCCCTGGACGACGAGATCTCGTGGGGCCACTTCGTCCACCCCTGCATGTGGCAGGTCACCGACGACCCCCAAGCCTACCCAAAGTGGCTGGCGGAGATCTACGGAAGTGAGAACGCCCCCCGGCCGGCGGGATGGATCAGCTACGAGGCGGTCTGGCCGAAGTTGAAGACCTGGTCGGTGAAGACCTTCGATGCCAGCCGGCTGATGGACCAGTGGACCTTCAACGACGCCTGCTGGACCAACTTCCTGGGCGAGCTGGTGGAGTACGCCAACTCCATCGACCCCGACACCCCCTGCGGCTTCGTCGGCGGGCAGAGCCCCAACGCCTTCGGCGGCTACGACTACGCCAGGCTCATGCGCAAGGTCCAGTTCATCGAGTCCTACAACATCGGCGGCTCCCAGGCCGTCATCCGTTCCTTCAACCCCCATAACGCCCTGCCTACCGTCACCACCCACTTCCACAAGAACGCCCGCGACACCGTCTGGCAGGTGTGGTACTACCTGGCCCACGGCAACCGCGGCTTCATCGGCTGGGTGCAGGCTTGGTTCGACGGCAAGACCCCCAAGCCCTGGCACGCCCAGGTCGCCCCCCACTATCGCCAGGCCAACGAAACCATCGGACCGCTCATGTCCGGGGCCGAGTGGATCCACGACGGCGTGGCCATTCTTTACGACCACCCTTCCATCCAGCTCAGTTGGATTCTGGACGCCGAGGCCCACGGCAAGACCTGGATCAACCGCAACGACGACCACCGCCTGGGCTCGGCCCACCTGGTGCGGCACGCCTGGGAGAACATGCTCCGCGACGAGGGAATCCAGTACGACTTCATCAGCTACGTGGACCTCATCCAGAAGGGCATCCCGGCCGAGTACAAGGTGCTCGTGCTGCCGGGCTGCCTGTGCCTTTCCGACGCCGAGGCCCGGCGGATCAGGCAGTTCTGCAGCGGCGGCGGCACCGTCATCGCCGACTACCTGCCGGGACTGTGGGACCAGCACGGCAAGGGCCGCCAGGACGGCGGCGTGCTCGACGACATGTTCGGCGCCAAGCACGACCCCGACATGCAGGCCCAGGACGTCTTCGGCACGAGGCTGTGGTGCGAGACCGACCAGGACGCCAACTTCGGCTACAAGGCCTATGATGAATTGCTGACCAAGAGGATGGATTGCATCAAGGACGCCAGCGGCTTCAACAAGGCCGTCCGCAAGATGGGCGTCGGGCAGGTCAAACCGTACGGCCGCGGCACGGCCGTGCTGATGAACCTTTCGCCGCAGTGGTACAACGCCTACCGCGCCGCGGGCGTTAAGCACGCCGCCGCCCGCGAGGTCTTCATGCGGCACGTGAAGAAGGCCGGCCCGAAGCCCTGGGTGTGGATCGAGGCAGCCGACAAGGAGCAGGTGCACGGCCACGAGATCACTTACTGGAGCAAGGACGGGCGGACGATCGTGTTCGTCTGCTTCAACCCGGAGGTGACGGGCTCGATGCTGGGCGGGGGCAACGCCGCCGGGCTGAAGAGCGCCGAGGTCCCGATCGCGCTCAGGTTCGCCCGCCGCGTCCGTGACGCCCGGGACGAGCGGCAGGGAAAGGGCCTGGGCGACGGCGACCGCTTCAAGTTCCAGTGGAAGATGAACGAGGCGGTCGTGCTCTCCTTCGCTGGCCCCCCGCCGAGATGACGCGCCGGGCGCGGCGGAGCGTCGTCCCGGCTGTGCGCGCCGGTCGGGCCGCGGCCGCGCATAACCAGTCACAGCCACGCCGGTTGCCGAAATTCAGCCGGCCAGCGGGACGTCGCCATGGAAAGACATCTTGATGGTAGGGTAACCGTTGTCACCGGGGCCACGGGGGCGCTGGGCGCGGCCGTGGTGCAGCGCTACCTTCAGCAGGGAGCCGCGGTCCACGCCACGTACATCAAGGATCAGGAGCTTGGGCCGTTCAGAGAGCGCATCGGCGAGGGCGGGAAGCTCACCCTGCACAAGGTGAACCTGACCGACGAGCAGGCCGTCAACGAGCTTTTTGACCAGGTCATCGCCGCCGATGGGCGGGTGGACGTGTTGGCCAACCTGGCCGGCGGCTTTGCCGCCGGGGCCATGGCCGAAAGCTCCCTCCAGCAGCTCGAGCAGATGCTGTCAATCAACCTGAAAACGTGCTTTGCGTGCTGCCGTAAGGCCGCCGAGGTGATGAAGGATGGGGGGCGGGTAATCAACGTGGGGGCCCAGGCGGCGCTGCGCCCGGCCGCGAATCGCGCCTGTTACGTCGCTGCCAAGTCGGCCGTGCTGGGGCTGACGGCGGCCCTGGCCAGGGAGCTGGCCCCGGCGGGCATCACCGTCAACGCCGTGCTGCCGGGGACCATTGACACCCCCGCCAATCGCAAGTCCATGCCACAGGCGGACTTCAGTAAGTGGACCGCCCCCGGGGCCATTGCTGAGGTGTTGGTTTTCCTGGCCTCCGACGCCGCCGGGTGCATCACCGCCGCGCAGATCCCCGTCTGAGGTGCCGCTAGTGGCGGGAATTGCCGCCTTTTTGCCTGGGCCGCCCCTGACCAGGCCTGCGCCGGGCACCCCTCCGCAAAAAGGTTTTGAAACACCCTTGACAGCCTGGGGCGGCCCGCGCACAATTTTGCCCCGCCGCGGCCTTGCCGGCGGCAGGGACGTGCATATAAAAAAATGAGGGCGACCACGGAGGGGGGGATGTTTCCCCTACGCGACCCGTCTTGAAGGGCTTGGCACGGAGCGCCTCGAAAAGCCCGCCTGCATGCTGGCCGTCCGCCCGTGCGCCGACGCGCCGGGGGCGGTCCGCAGCCGGAGCGTGCCGAATTGAACGACACGACCGAGCAAGCTCGCCACCTCATCCGCCGGGCCTTCTGGCTGACCGCGTTCTGCGTCGTGGCGGCGGCCGTCGGCGTGGGCATCCTGCTGAACGGGGCTCTGGCGGCGCCGGAAGCGGTCGGTGTTTCCGTATCGGAAACGCCGGCGCAGGGCAAGACCGGCGCCTTGCCCGCCCTGGCGGCCCCGACCGGGGGGCCAGGCGAGCAGGCGTCCTCGCCGGGCGAGGGCCCGACGTCGCCGCCGGGCGCGGACCTGGAGCCGCTGTTCGCCGCAATCGCCGCCGTCGAAAGCTACAACGGCCGCAGGCCGGTGGGTGACGGCGGGCGAAGCCAGGGCCCTTATCACATCGGCCGGGCGTATTGGAACGAGGCCACCCGGCAGGGCGGCGTCCGCTGGGACTATTCCACCCACGTCTGGAGCCGGCCGCACTGCCGGCAGGTGATGATCTGGTACTGGCAGCGGTGGTGCCCCGAGGCCTTGCGAGGCGGGGATCTGGCCACGCTGGCCCGCACCCATAACGGCGGGCCGGGCGGCCCGCGAAAGGGCGCCACCCTCCCCTATTGGCGCAGGGTTCAGCAAGCCATGACCGCCCAGGCACGGCCGCAGCGCCGGTGACGCAAGGCATCGTCCGGCCGGTCAAACCCGTGCCTCAAGAGCCCAGGCGGCGAGCCCGGCCGTCCCGCCGGGATAAACCTCTGCCGAAAGCCCTGCAATGTGCGCCGGCAGGAGCTTCGCGGAAGGAAGGTGGACGATGGATTTCTTTGAGGTGGTCCGGGCGCGGCGGAGCGTGCGGAAGTACGGGCCCGACCCGGTGGGGCGGGACGTGCTGAAGAAGATCGTGGCGGCCGGCATCGAGGCGCCCAGCGGCGCCAACATGCAGCTTCGGCAGTACGTGATCGTGGACGACCCGGCGGTGATGGAGAGGATCCGCCCGGTGAGCCCGGCCCTGACGGGGGCGCCGGCGGCGATCGTGCTGCTGGTGGAGCCCAAGCCCACCCGGTTCGGGGAGTTCTGGATTCAGGACGCCTCGGCCGCGATGCAGAACATGCTGCTGGCGGCGGTGGCGCTGGGCTGCGCCGCCTGCTGGGTGGAAGGGGCCATCCGCCGCTGCGAGGACGACCTGCGCGAGCTCCTGGCCGTGCCCGACCACCTGCGAGTCTGGTCACTGATGCCGGTGGGCCTGCCGGCCGAGAGCCCCCCCCGGCCGTCCAAGTCGGCCCCGGACGAAGTAACCCACTACAACCGGTTTGCCTCGGGGCGATAGCGGGCGGCCTCAGCCCGTGGTGCGGGCGGCTTGCTCGGCCGGCCGTTTGAAGATCATTGTCAGCAGTGACAGGCTGTACAGCCCCGCCAGGGCCACCAGGATGTAGACGATCCGGCTGAGGACCGACATGTGGCCGAAGATGGCCGCGACCAGGTCAAAGTCGGCGATTCCGACCAGTCCCCAATTCAGCGCGCCGACGACGACCAGCACCAGTGCGACCGTGTTCAGCGTTTTCATGGACATGTCTCCTTTTCGCTGTCCGGGCTCCGCCGGGAGCATTGGCTTGTCCGTAGCAGCGTCAAGCAATTCTATGGCGGGTGTCTCGGCCCGGCGGATGGAGGAGGAGTTTTTTCCGGGGG
>Ga0111187_1040_pt1 | contig 13957 bp, 12 predicted proteins | sample DeeMarSWOR324_28_FD_80242 | JGI IMG/M metagenome (GOLD analysis project Ga0111187, IMG submission 80242) | Phycisphaerae bacterium SM23_33 | reverse complement strand
GGAGGCGACGTTGGCGAAGTAGACCCACTCGAAGAAGCAGTGGGCCTGGCGCGGCTTGGCGAAGGGCTCGATGCTGAGGCGGCCGCCGCGGACCAGGGCCATGCAGCCGGGGGCCAGGAAGCGGATGTCGGTAAACCCGAGATTGGCCAGGGCCACCGACTCGCTGGCGGCGGCAAACAGCCGGCCCTGCACGCCGTAGCACAGCGGGCGGAAGCCCAGCGGGTCGCGGGCGGCGAACATGTCGCCCATGGCGTTGAGGAAGACGATGTTGTAGGCCCCGTCGAAGAGCCGCCCGGCGGAGCGCATGACGGCGACCAGGTCGGGCTGGCGGTCGCCGCGGAGCTGATAGCTGAGCTGGTGCATGATGATTTCGGTGTCGGTGTTGAGGGTGAAGTGGTAGTGGCGTTTGGCCAGCAGGCGGTCGCGCAGCTCGATGTAGTTGGCCAGTTGGCCGTTGAAGGCGAAGGCGAACCACTTCCACAGCCGGCCATGATGGCGCTCGAAGGGCTGGGCGAACGAGGCGGACTCCTGCCCGCAGGTGGCGTAGCGGGTGTGGCCGACGGCCGCCCGCCCGGCGCAGCGGCGCAGGATGGCCTCGTGCTCGCCGGGGCGCGACATGCGGAAGGCCTCGACCACGGTGCCGACGTCGCGGAAGGTCTGGAGAAGCTGGGGGCGGTTGGGGTTGTAGCTGCTGATGCCGGCGGCCAGCTGCCCGCGGTTCTGCAGGTCCAGCAGCAGCCGGGGCATCAGCGGGGCCACGTCGCCGTCGCGGACGCTCCGGCTGGCGGGGCCGGGGGCGGCCTGGGGCTTGCTCAGCCAGTACAAGGCCGCGACGCCGCATTCGTGCTGGAGTGTTTCGCTCAAGGCTTTTCTCCGCAGCCGGATCGGCAAAGGCCAGAATAGCAGATGTCTGGAATGCTACCAAGCCCGGCTGGCATTAGCTCCTCTTATAGTCCGCGCAAGCCTGCTACAGCAGCCGCGGCAGGATCTCGCCGGCCTTGCCGCGCAGGGCGACGTCGACGACGCCCGTGGCCGGGGTGGGCTCGAGGTTGACCTCGATGGTTTTCGCCCCGGCGCGGGCGGCGATGTCCACCAGCCCGGCGGCGGGGTAAATCGCCGCGCTGGTGCCCACGGTCAGGAAGAGCTGGCATCGGGCGGCGGCGTCCATGGCGGCCGAGAGCGCGTCGGCCGGCAGCGGCTCGCCGAACCAGACCACGTCGGGGCGGAGGTAGCGGCCGCAGTCGGGGCACTTCTGCACCGGTTCGGCCGGCTCAAGGCCGATGCGGATGCGATGATCACACCCGGAGCAGCGCAGGGCCAGCAGGGAGCCGTGCAGCTCCAGCACGTTCTGGCTGCCGGCCGCCTGGTGCAGGCCGTCGATGTTCTGCGTGACCAGGGTGAATCGGCCGCCGCGGGCGGTGACCTGCCGCTGCAGCTCGGCCAGGGCCCGGTGGCCGGGGTTGGGGGCAATGTCCTTCAACTGCATCCGCCGCTCGTCATACCAGCGCAGGACCTTCTCGGGGTCGCGGGCGAAGCCGGCCGGCGTGGCGAAATCCTCCACGCGGACCCTCACCCACATGCCGCCGGCGCCGCGGAAGGTGGGCACGCCGCTCTCGGCCGATATGCCCGCCCCGGTGAGCACCACCACGCGGCCGGCCGAGGCGAGCATCTGCCGGGCCTCCGAGACTCCCCGTTCTAACCTGGCCTGGCCCATGGGTCCGAGGGCCATGTTACGCTGTTCCCGCCCGCGGGGCCAGAACAGCCGCCGCAACATTCTTTGTTGCGCAGCCGAGCGGCTGGAGGGTACTGTCAAGTGTTTGACAGGTGCGGCCGGCGCGGTAGAGTCTGCGTTCGAATGCGCAGCCGGCGATACTGCCGGAAGGCATCATCCATAGATTCCGGTATCGAGACACGTCGGGATGTCGGCCGCGATGGCATGCGGCCCATGAAGGGGAAGATCATGCACAAGGCTCTGACGTTGTGTCTGCTGGGCTTGGCGGCGGGCGGATGCGCCGAGCCGAAGTTTTCGTGGTTCGACCCCGAGGGGCCCCGGGCGCAGGCTGCAGGGATCCACCTGAGGGGCGAGGCGGAGACTGCGGCCACCGGCGAGCGGCGGCCGGCCGACATCGCGCCCCAGCCGGAGGAGACGCCCCACCTGGCGGCGGTGGAGCCGCGAAAGGTCGTCTACACCGGCCAGTTCAAGGTATTGACCGACGAGGTCGGCCGGGCCGTCGCCGAAACCAGAAAACTCGCCGAGCGGCTGGGCGGGTACATGCAGCGGATGACCGGCAGCGGCATCGTCATCCGCGTGCCGGCGGCCAGGTTCGACCAGGCGGTGGCCGAGCTGGAAAAGATGGGCAGCGTCACCGAGCGCTACGTCCAGGCCCAGGACGTCACCGAGGAGTACGTGGACCTGGAGATCCGGCTGAAGAGCGCCAAGGCCCTGCTGGCCAAGCTGCTGGGGCTGCTGGAGAAGGCCAAGGACGTGAAGCAGGCCCTGGAGGTGGAGAAGGAGCTGGCCCGGGTGCGGACGGAGGTCGAGCGGCTGGAGGGGCAGCTCAACCGGCTGGCCAGCCGGGTGGCCTACGCCACGATCACCGTGAACTTCATCGCCGCCCCGCAGGCCCCCGGCGAGCTGAAGGTGGTCCTGCCGTTCTGGTGGCTGCGGACGCTGGGACTGAAGGAGCTGACGAGCTTCGAGGGCCGGCCCGGCCTGTTCTAAGGAAAGGAAGACCCCATGAAGTGCACAAGCCTACTCTGGGCCCTTGCGGTTGCGGCCGCAGCCGCGGGCTGCCAGCCGGCCATGGACCTTCCCGCCGGCTTCGTCCGCGTGGACGAGCCGGGCGGGCTGCACCAGATGCGGGCCGTCTCGGCCGACGGGGTGGTGCTGGCCCTGCGAAGCCACGACAACCCCAGGCAGGGCACGCTGGAGTTCTGGTCGGAGGCCGTCAAGAACGAGCTGGTCGGCTTCAGGGGCTACAAGCTGGCGGGCAAAGAGGCGATTCAGTCCCAGGCCGGCCGGCCCGGCAAGCTGCTGAGCTTCGCCACCGAGCAGAAGGGAACCATGTTCACCTACATGCTGGCCGTTTTCGTGCCCGGCCGCCAGGTGCTCATCGCGGAGGCCGGGGGAAAGGCCCAGGCCGTCCAGCCCAAGGCCGAGGCCCTGAAGAAGGCCATGCTCAGCGTCAAATAGCCCCCGGCCGACCGCGCCGTCGGCGGAAAATCCTTGAAGAGTTCTCACCCGCCCCGCCGATAAGGCCAATACGGGAGGTTGTGTGGTCTGGGACTGGCCACGGATGGCCGGGAGTTTCGGATGTTCTCCTACCTTTCTCGCGTCCTGTCGCGGTTTCAGTCCGCGCCGATCCAGAAGATCGCCTTGGCGGCCCTGGCCGTGCTGGTCGCGGCGGTGCTGCTGGGCAGCCTCATCCGGTGGCTGCGCCGGCGGCGGCAGGACCGCCCCGAGCGCTGGACCGGCCTCATCGTGGGCGGGCTGGGAGACCTGCTGAAGGTCCTGGTGGGGCTGGCCGCGCTGGCCGTCATCTGCCTGCACCTGCGCTTTTCGGCCGAGGAGTTCACCCGCCTCCGCGGCGGGGTCAGCCAGCGCAACCACGAGGCCGTCAAGACCATCTGGGGCCGGCCGCACGTCCAGGGCGAAATGCAGGCCCAGCTGGCCTACTACACCACCCATTTCTACGACAAGGACGGACTGGAGCTGGACGGCGAGAAGCTCAAGGCCGCCACCCAGCCCATCGGCTTCCGCAAGCAGGAGGTGGAGCACACCGTCCCCGGCAACCCCGTCGCCGAAACCGACCACGAGGTGACGGTGTGGATGAACTATCGCAGGAAGGGCTCGGCCTGGTATCCCTGCTTCGAGACCAACTGGCGGCTCAAATATCGCGTGGTGAATTTCTCCGGCCGGGACGTGAAGGCGGTGTTCAATTTCCCCCTGCCGGCCGGGCAGGGGCTGGTGGACCAGCTGACCGTGTCCGTGGACGGCCAGCCGCCCCGGAGCCAGGTGGTGGCCGCCGGCGAGAAGCTGACCTGGGGCCTGCCCATGGCCCCCGGCCTGGAGCACGAGGTGGTCGTCAGCTATCACAGCCGGGGCATGGACTACCTGCGATTCGAGCCCGGCGCCGGCCGCGAGCTCCGCAACTACAAGCTCCGCATGCTCTGCCAGGGCATCGGCGAGGGCGACATCAACTACCCCATCGGCTGCATGACGCCGACGCTCACGCAGGCCCGGGGCGAGGACACGCTGCTGGAATGGAAACTCGACGGCGCCTTCACCCGACTCGGCATGGGGCTGATCGTCCCCAAGAAGACCCAGGCCGGCTACTACGTCGGCCGAATCCTCGCGGCCGCCCCCTGGGGGCTAGTGCTGATGCTCAGCATGGTCCTGGTCACCCGCGTGGTGGCCGGGCTTGGAGTCCGCTGGGTGCCGCTGGCCCTGCTGGGGCTGGGCTATCACCTGCACTACCTCCTCACCGGGCACCTGGCCGACTCGCTGGGCCTGGCCGTGGGACTGGCCATATCCGCGGCCGCACTGACCGCGGTGATGGCCCTGATGGAGTTCGCGTTCTCCGACCGGGCCGTGGCCTTGGGGACGGTGGGGTTCTTCGCCCTGTTCATCCTGGCCTACCCGCTGCTTCGCATCAGCGAAAGCCACGCCCTGCTGATGACCGTCCTGTACGTGCTGCTGCTGGCATACGTCGTCGTGCTGCTGGTCCGGCGGCACCGCGCGGAGACAGCCGGCAGCGGGTGAGCCGAAGCAGCCGCCCCGCCAAAGCAAAGCCCCCGGCCGGGGGCGGCCGGGGGCCAATAGCCACGCGTCGCGCGGGCGCGCGGGTCACTTGACCAGGTAGAACTGACCTCGCAGCTTGATGACCAGCTCTTCGTCGGCCCGCTGGCTGGCCAGCACCCGGTTCTCGTCAATGCTGTTCTGGCGGACCAACTGGAAGTACTCCTCGCTGAAGCGCTGGATGGTCTGGATCCTGGCCTTGTCCTTCTCCAGGTCGAGCTTCTCGGTGCCGGGTGCGTACCACACCTGGCCTCGGCGGAAGAGGGTCTGGTTGCCAACGTTCTGGACGTTGGCCAGCCGCTCCTGCTCGTTGCGGTCGTAATTCCTTCCGTCGCTCCAGCCGACCTGGGCCACCCCCTGCCGGGCTTCCCCGGCCATGGAAGGCACGGGGCCGCCCGCCGGCAAGGCCCGCTTGGCCTCGCGGAGCTCCAGCCGGGCCTTGGCGTCGGCCTGGGCATACACGCCGCTGCCGCCCTTGGCGACGAAGTTCGCCGCGGCCTCGCCGGCCCGCCGGCGGTGGTCATCCGGCCGGCCGAGGGCCACCGTCTCATCGGCCAGGAAGGCCGTGTACGGCGTCATGATGCCGTAGGTCTTGCTGAGCTTGACCAGCTCGTCCACCACCTCCTTGCTCTCCCCGTGAAGCTGGATCTCGTCCAGCAAAAAGCCCACCCGCCGCGCCGCCCACAGCCGCTCCACGAACTTGTTCTGGTTCGTCTCGCTGATCTGGGCCAGCACGACCGGGTACTCGAAGCTCTGCTTCCTGCCGGCCAGCATGCCGCTGACGTTGAGGGTGGTCTTGCCGCCGTCGTCGTACCGCCCGACCCACAGGATCTCGCCGCCGTCGAACAGGTCCGGCAGCTCCCGCGGATACGTCATCTGGGTGCGGACGTCCTCAAACTCCACCTTCACGTCGGTCATCACCGGCCGCTTGATCTTGTTGTACAGCACCGAAACCTTCGCCTCCAGCGGCTCCTTGGGCTTGACATAATCGCTCACGCCCCGGTTGCCCTGGGCCAGCTTGTCCACCAGCCGCACGTTCACGTCGTAGCCCACCCCCAGGGCGAACAGCCGGACGTTGTGGGCGTTGGCCTTCCCGGCCGCCTCCACGATCTTGCCTTCGTTCCGCTCGCCGACGGTGGGTATGCCGTCGGTCAGAAACAGGATATACGCCGGCCGGTGGTCCTTGCCGAACAGCCCCATCGCCGTGGTCACCGCGTCGACGATGTTCGTCCCGCCGGTGGGCTCGAGCCGGTCGAGCCTGTCCACGGCCTCCTCCACGTTCTTCCGGGTGGCGTCCACCATCTCGGCGAACAGCTTGTCCACCGCATCGCAGAAGGTGACCACGTTGAAGCGGTCCTCCTCGCCCAGGCTGCCCAGCACCTGGCGCAGGGCCTGCTTGGCCTGGTCCAGCTTGCCGTTCTGGGCCATGGAGCCGCTGTGGTCCAGCACCACCACCAGGTCCTTGCTGGCGACGTGCTCGGCGGCGGTCTTGGGGCTGGGGGAGACCAGCACGATGAAGTAGCCGTCCTGGGTCTTGTCCGGGCGGTGGCTCAGCACCGTGGCGCCGATCTTGTCGTTGGAGGCCTTGTAGTACACCTGGAAGTCCACGTCGGGCAGCTCGTCCTTGACGTGGTAGCTGACGATGACCTGCCGGGCGTCCTTGCGCTGAACGTTCAGGTCGTGCGTGGGGCTGTACACCTGGGTGATGTCGGCCTTGGCCTTGATGTCCACCGTCACCTCCACGTCGTCAATCTTCCTGGCCGAGTACTTCTCCGTGTTCAGCGGGTAGAAGACCTCCACCAGGTCGTGGTCGCGCCGGCACACCGTGGTGTAGGTGGTGATCACGTGGGCGGGCTTTCCCCGCTGCAGCGGGAACGCCCGCGTCCGGTACAGCCCGTAGCCCACGTACTCCAGCAGGGCGGGGTCTTTCTTCCTGCGGACGATGTCCTCGTAGATCCGCCGGGCCTCCTGGGCCTCCATCAGCTTGCCCGTCAGCTCCCTGCCGTCCACCACCAGGGTCATGGAGTCCATGGCCGCCCCGGGCGGCACCGGGAACAGGTACTCCACCTCCATGTCGCCGCCGGAGTCGTTCACGAACTCCTGGTCGATGTGGACGGAGGCCACCTGGTCGCGCACGCTCATCTTGACGTGGTGGTACTTGACCGACCACTCGCCGCGGATCCGCGCGCTCGGGCGGACCGGCACGATCATGCCGTCGCCGGCCGCCAGCTCGCAGGCCGCCAGAATCGCCGCGGCGATTGCCAACACCGCCGTCTTCCGTTTCATGGCCGTTCTCCTGAATGCATTCGCCGGATTCTTCCTTCCCCCTGTTGGACGCGCGGGAAGGGCCGTTGGTTCCCCGAAAAAGGACGCGGCGGCCCCGTCGGGGCCGCCGCGCCATGTCAATATCACCTGCCGGCGCCGCCCAGTCCGTCCACGGACGGCCCTGACGTCCGCCGCCGACCGCCGCCCGCCGTCCCGGGCGCCTCAGTCAAACACCCGCCCGTCGGGCAGCACCGCCGTCACCGGTGCCCCGGTGCGAACCCGGACCCGGGCCGCCGGCGTGGCCGCCGGCGACTTCCCGCTGCCGCGCGGCCTGGGGCTAACATCCGCCACCAAGGCAGCAGGCTCTTCGGGTTTCGGCGGCACCAACAGCCGCTGGCCGGGCTTCAGCTTTCGCGGATCGACGTCGGGATTGGCCGCCTGGATCAGCGGGTAATACCGGCCGTGCTTGTACACCGCCTCGGCGATGCCCCAGAACCCCTTATCGCCGTCCTTGACCGTGTAGAAGCCCGCGTCCGTCTCCAGCGTTCCCGCAGCCGAGCCGCTCGCGGCCGGCGCGGCGCCGCCCAGCGGCTTGGGCGGAATGACGATCGTCATCCCGGGGCGCATCTTGGTGGGCGGGACGTTGGGGTTGGCCTGTGCGATCAGCCCGGCCAGCCCGCCGCTGCCGTACTGGCGTTCGGCGATGGACCAGAAGCTATCGCCGGCCTTCACCACGTAGGTCCGTCCGGGCTCCGGCTCGGGCACTCGGCGGACACGCGTCGTGTCCATCACCGGCGGCCGGATCTGGGTGGTATCGGCCGCGCGCTCCGGAGGCCTGCTCGGCAGGATGGGTTCGGTCTCCCGGCGGACCACCTCCACCTCCTCGATCCTGGCCGGCGGGGGCACGGATTCCGTCCTGTCCCTTTCCTCGCGGTAGCCGGGCTCGATCTCCGTGGGTGCCGGCGGCGTGGTCTCGGTGCGCTCCGCCGGAACCGAGAAGTCAATGACGTTGGTATCTTCCGCCCTCCGGGCCGCTCCTTCGATGGCCGCCAAGTCTTCCGTGACGGTCTTTCCGTGGCCGCGGATGAGGAAATACCAGACGCCGGCGACGATGGCCAGGCACACGGCGATGCTGATCCCAACCTTAACGTCCGTTCGCATGACGTTCACTCCTTTGTTCCCAGTAGCGTATCGCTCCGTGGGAGGCGATTTTACACAGGCGGCGGCGCGTGCCGCAACAAAAATCACTCGCCCGCCTGCACCAGGGCCCGGGTGTCCCGGGCAATCATCAATTCCTCGTCGGTGGGAACCACCCACACCGGCAGGGGCGAATCCTGGGTGGTGATAGCCCCGGCCTGGCCGCCCACCGTGGTTTCGTTCCGTTGCGGGTCCCCCACCGCCCCCAGCCGCTCCAGCCGCCGGCACAGCTCCCGCCGCACCGGAACGGCATTCTCGCCGATGCCGCCGGTCAGCACCACCGCGTCCACGCCGGGCAGGATGGCGTAGTAGGCCCCGACGTACTTGGCCAGGCGGTAGACGAACAGCTCCACGGCCAGGGCGGCGGATTCCCGGCCGCCGGCGGCCGCGGAAAGCACGTCCCGCATGTCGTTGCTCACCTGGGAGACCCCCAGCAGGCCGGACCGGGTGTTCAGGGCCTCGTCCAGCTGCTCCAGCGACAGGCCGGCGCGGCGGGCCATGTGGAAAATGACGGCCGGGTCCAGGTCGCCGCTGCGGGTGCCCATGACCAGCCCCTCCAGGGGCGTCAGGCCCATGGAGTGGTCCACGGCCTTTCCGGCCGCCACCGCCGTCATGGAGCAGCCGTTGCCGAGGTGACAGGTGATGAGGTTGACCTGCCGGGGGTCCTTGCCCAGCAGCTCGGCGGCCCGCAGGCTTACGTAGCGGTGGCTGGTGCCGTGGAAGCCGTACCGGCGGACGTGGTAGCGGCGGTACCAGTCTTCCGGCACGGCGTACCGGAAGGCGTGCGGCGGCAGGGTGGAAAGAAAGGCCGTGTCGAAGACGGCCACCTGCGGCGTGGCCGGCAGGGCCGACCTGGCGGCCTCGATGCCGGCCAGGTTCGGGGGGTTGTGCAGCGGCGCCAGTTCGCAGTTTTGGCGAATCACCTCGATGACGGCCGGGTCAATGAGCTTGCTTTGGCGGATCTGCTCGCCGCCGTGGACGACGCGGTGGCCCACGCCGTGGATCTCCTCGACCCGGCGGATGACTCCCACCTCGGCGTCCGTCAGGGCGGCGATGACCAGCTTCAGCCCGGCGCCGTGGTCGGGCGCCTGGACCCCGCGGTCCCGGCTTTTCTGCCCGGCGACGTGGTGCAGCAGGGCGTTCGGCTGCCCGACTCGCTCCAGCAGGCCGCCGGCCAGCACCGACTCATCGGCCATGTCGAACAGCCGGTACTTGATCGAGCTGCTGCCGCAATTCACCACAAACACCTTCATCTGCGCTCCCCGCACGATAGAATTCCCACAGCCGGTGCGAATCAGGCCCGGCGGGCGGCACGGCCCTGTTGGCTACGACAACGCCGCGAGAATGTCAAGCATCGCCGCTCAGGCGCAAGCGGGTTGCGAATATTGACTACAGGCCTCCGGGCCGTTACACTGAAGCCGCAGTGGTTCGAATGGCTCCAGCGGGCGCTTCGAGGACGCCGAGCGGGGGCCTGGGCGGGCTTGCCCAGACGCGGCGGTCCAGCGGCTCGTGGCTGAGTGGAAACCATCGGGAATCACGGCCTCGGCCGGTACCGACTAAGGATGCCCTGGGAAGGGGAGTGACAGCAGGTGTCGCCATTGGCCACCAGCTTTTGGAGCGACTTCAGACGCTTTTTCCTTCGGGGCCTGGCCACCGTCCTGCCGGCCCTGTTGACCATCGTCATCATCGTCTGGGCGTTCAACTTCCTGAATGACAAGATCGGGCGGCGGATCAACGGCGGCATCATCACCGTCTGGGTGCTGGCCAAGGGCGGGGGCAAGGCCGAGAAGGCGGCCCTGTGGAATATCTGGTACCAGAAGCAGAACTGGTACCTCCAGGCCGTGGGCTTTGTCGTGGCGGTGATCGTGGTGTACCTGCTCGGGCGCTTCGTGGCCAGCTTCGTCGGCCGGAGCATGTGGAGAATGATCGACCGAGGCATGATGCGGGCCCCGCTGGTGAAGCAGATCTACCCCAGCGTCAAGCAGGTCACCGACTTCCTGCTGAGCGAGAAGGAGCTGGCGTTTTCCCGGGTGGTGGCGGTGGAATACCCGCGCAAGGGAGTCTGGTCGCTGGGGTTCGTCACCGGCGTCGGCATGCGCCGGCTGGCCCAGGCGCTGGGGTCCGAGTTGGTGACGGTCTTTATCCCCTCCTCCCCCACGCCGGTGACGGGATACACCATCACCGTGCGGCGCGAGGAGGTGATCGACCTGCCCATCAGCATGGACGAGGCCCTGCGCTTCACCGTCAGCGGCGGGGTGCTCATCCCCCCCGCCCAGCGGCTGAAGCAGTCGCCCCAGGCCGCCCGCGGCACCCTGCCCGCATCGGAAGAACGCATCATAGCCGAAGAACACGTCGCCGGAGGCACAGAGGCCGGCGGCGAATAGGAAACACAGGAGAAGGGCTCGTGAACGTATCCGTAGTGGTGCGCCACATGGAAGTGACGGACGCGATGCGAAGCTACGCCCAGGAAAAGGCGAGCCGGCTACCCCGCCTCTTCAACGGCCTCCAGTCGGCCGTTATCACCCTCGACCTGGACGCAGGTGACCACCTGGTGGAAATCGTCGCCTCCGCCAGCCATAAGGCCGTCTTTATCGCCCGACAGCGCGGCAGCGACATGTACGCCTGCGTGGACCAGTGCATCCACAAGCTCAAGCAGCAACTGCGCCGGCACAAGGACCGGGTCCGCGACCGGCAGGCGCCCGGGCACGATCAAACCATGGTCCCGGAGAGGCCGCCGGAGCAGTGACCCAGACCCTCGCCCCGGCGCCGCAGGCCGGGACAGGACGTTCGGGAGTACAAAATGAAATTGTCGGACATCATCGTCGCGGACGCGATCATCGCCGAGCTGGACGCGGCGACGCGCGACGAGGCCATCGAACGGCTGGTCTCCGCCCTGGCCAGTGCCGGGGCCATCTCCAAGCGCAGCGTCAAAGAGGCCGTGGCGGCCGTCCTGGGCCGCGAAAACCAGGCCACCACCGGCATCGGCAGGGGCATCTCGCTGCCCCACGCAAAGATCAAGTCGGTGCGGAAGGTCGTGGGAACCATCGGACGCTCGACCAAGGGCATCGAATTCAGCGCCCTGGACTCCAAGCCGGTGTACATCGTCATCCTGCTGCTGTCCAACCCCGATAAGCCCGATGAGCACCTCCAGGCCATGGAGACCATCTTCAAGCACGTGCAGAGCGACATCTTCCGAAAGTTTCTCCGCCAATGCGAGACGGTGGAGTCCATTGCCGATCTGATTAAGGAAGCGGACGAGCTGGCCTGAGCGTCCGCCCGGCCGGGCGGACGCGCGTCCCGGGCAGGGCCGAGGCGGCCGCCTAGGGCGGCCGGCGCGAGGCAGCGGAGTTGTGGCAAGGATTGAACACGCATGAAGTCAAAGTAACCGTGACCAACGAGCACGGGCTTCACGCCCGACCGGTGACGGAATTCGTGCAACTGGCCAACAGGTTCCAGTCCAAGGTTGAGGTCGTCAAAGGCGACCTGACCGTGGACGGAAAGAGCGTGGCGGCGATGCTGACCCTCGGGGCCGGACCCGGCACGGTGCTGCGCATCCGGGCCCGGGGAACCGACGCCGCCCAGGCCGTCAAGAAGCTGGTGGCCTTGATCAGCTCCAGCTTCGCCCAAGGCTAGCCCCCCGCAGGCGCCGGCGGGGCAGGTGGAAAGACAACCGCGGCATGGAAATCAAGAAAGGCATCGCGGTCTCCCCCGGCGTGGCCATCAACCAGGCCGTGGTCCTCGACGCCGAGGACTACCGCATCCCGCTGCGGCACGTCAGCCCCCAGCGGATCAAGCAGGAGGTGCGGCGCCTGGACCAGGCCGTCACGCGCTCCCGGCAGGACCTGGCCGAGCTGCGCGACCGCGCCCGCCGGCGGCTGGGGTCCGAAACCGCCGCCATCTTCGATTTCCACCTGGCCCTGCTGGACGACAGGTCCCTCCAGAACAAGATCCGGAAGCTCATCCGGTCCGACAGCGTGACGGCCGAGTTCGCGGTGGCCGACGTGCTCCGCGGCTACGCCAAGGAATTCCTGCAGATGCCGGAGTACCTGGCCGACCGGGTCAAGGACGTGTACGACATCGAGAAGCGGATCCTCCGGCACCTGATCGGGCAGAGCCGGGAAGACCTCGCCCGCCTGGAAGAGGAGGTGGTGGTGCTGGCGCACGACCTGACGCCCTCCCAGACGGCCAACCTGGACCGGCGCCACGTCCTGGGGCTGGCCACCGACGCCGGCGGCCGCACCAGCCACACCGCCATCGTCGCCCGGGCCCTGGGCATCCCCGCGGTGGTCGGGCTCAACGACGTCACCGCCTCGGTCAACGCCGGGGACACCGTCATCATCGACGGCAACCGCGGCGTGGTCATCATCAACCCCGACGAGGCCACCATCCGACAGCACCGCCAGTACGTCGAACGCATCGCCGAGTTCGAGCTGAGCCTGGACCGGCTGGTCAACCTGCCGGCCATCACCCTCGACGGGCACGAGGTGGTGCTGCTGGGCAACATCGAGTTCCCCCACGAGGCGGCCACCGTCATCGCCAAGGGCGGGCAGGGAATCGGGCTGTACCGCACCGAGTTCCTGTACCTGGGCCGGGAGGTCGAGCCCACCGAGGAAGACCACTACCAGGCGTACATGCAGGTCATCCACGAGATGCAGGGCCGGCCGCTGGTCATCCGCACCCTGGACCTGGGGGCCGACAAGTACACCCAGGAACGCTCCCCCGTGCCCGAGCGCAACCCGTTCCTGGGCTGCCGCAGCATCCGCTTCTGCTTCCAGAACCTGCAGCTGTTCAAGACCCAACTGCGGGCCATCCTGCGGGCCAGCCTGCAGGGCGACCTCGCCATCATGTTCCCGCTGATCACCAGCGTCATGGAGCTGCGGCAGTCCAAGATGATCCTGCGCGACGTGATGGAGGACCTGGAGGAGGAAGGCATCGAGGTCCGCCGGGACGTGCCCGTGGGCATCATGGTGGAGGTGCCCTCGGCGGCCCTGATGTGCAACCAACTGGCCGAGGAAGTGGACTTCTTCTCCATCGGCACCAACGACCTGATCCAGTACACCCTGGCGGTGGACCGGGCCAACGAGCGGGTGGCGCCGCTGTTCACGCCCGCCCACCCGGCCGTGCTGAGACTCATCAAGGAAGTGATCCGCGCCGGGCAGCGCCACGACCTGGGCGTGAGCCTGTGCGGGGAGATGGCCGGACAGCCGGAATACACGCTGCTGCTGATCGGCATGGGGCTGCGGACGCTTTCGGTGGCCCCGCCGGCGATACCCGAAGTCAAGCAATTGGTCCGTTCGATGACGATGGAACACGCCCGCCGGGTGGCCAGGACCGTAATGGCCTTCGACAACGACAAGCAGATCGTCAGCTACCTGCGCGACCAGTCCCGCCAGGTCATGCCGGAGGCATATTGACCGTGGCCGCCGGGCCGGGGCGACCCCCGATCGAACGGTGGAGACACAAAACGACGTCCCTGCATGCGTGCAGGCGACCGGGTCGGGCCCGGCCCGACGGGGACAGAGAAAGGACGTCAACGAACTTGCCGACGCGATGGGCGGTAGGGTTCGCCGTGGATGGCGACGCGCGGTTTTTGTCCCATCACGACGTGGTGCGGCTGATGGAGCGCGCCGCCGCCAGGGCCCAACTGCCGCTGACGTACTCGCGGGGGTTCAACCCGCGGCCGAAGCTCTCCCTGCC
>Ga0111187_1138_pt1 | contig 13972 bp, 12 predicted proteins | sample DeeMarSWOR324_28_FD_80242 | JGI IMG/M metagenome (GOLD analysis project Ga0111187, IMG submission 80242) | Phycisphaerae bacterium SM23_33 | reverse complement strand
CCCGGCACAGCGGGGCTGGGGCCGGGGCGGGGCCTGGGCGGCAAGATCCGCGAGCTGCGCGGCAGAGGCCTGGACGTGGTGCTGGTCATCGACGCCACCGGCAGCATGAGCCCGTACATCGAGCAGGCCAAGAAGCGCCTCCAGTCGGTGATGAAGGTGGTCACGCACCTGGTGCCCGGCGCGCGGTTCGGCGTGGTGGCGTACAAGGACTACGACGCCGACTACGGGCCCGACGCGGTCAAGGTGATGAAGGTCAGCGACGACCACCAGGCGGTGCGGGAGTTCATCGGCCAGTTGGTCGCGACCTCCGGGGCCGACGAGCCCGAGCCGATCCAGGAGGCCCTGGCCGTGGTGACCGACCTGAAGCGGATGGGCTGGCGGCCGGGGCGGAAGTGGGTGGTCATCCTGGTGGGCGACTCAACCATTCATTCCTCCGGGCGGCAGGCGGCCTTCCGGCACGCCCAGACCTTCACCAAGCAGCATCGCGGCACGATCAACGTCATCGACACCGGCGGGGCGAGCGACCAAGGTCAGCCGCGGCGGACGGTCCAGCCCGACTTGGCCCGGATCGCCAAGGAAGGCGGCGGCTCGTCCTTCCTGCTGACGCAGCGCGAGGCCTTTTGGCGGCACCTGATCGTCTCGGTCTTCGGCCAGCAGTACGAGCAGGACGTCAACACCATCATCGAGACGCTGGTGGAGAAGGAATAGGCGCATGGACCGCACACGCCCGCCGGCCGTGGCGGTCTCGGCCAGCTTTGCCGGCGGGCAGTCCGCGTACGCCTGGTGGTGGCACGCCGGCCGCGGCTGGCAGGCGCTGGGCAGGACGATGCAGCTCGCGGTGCCGGCGGCGGTGCTGGCGGCCGGACTGGGATGGGCGCTGGCGGATACTTCGGCGTAGCCGCGGCCGCGCATCTCTGGCTCAGGCCCGCCGGCCGGGCCCTGGCCGTCGGCGGGCTGCTGGTGCTGCTGCTGGCCATGAACGACCGCATCATCCCCGAGCGGCTGCTGGTGAGCACGCACGCCACCGAGGTCCAGGTGCAGTACTCGGCCCGGCTGGCCCCGGCCAGCGCGGCGGCCCTGGCCGTGCCCGTCGCCGGATTGAGCATTGCGGTGGGCGCGGCGGCGGTGCTGATCGCGCGAGGCGGCTGGAAGGGCTCGCAGCCTCCGCCCGGCCAGCACCCGCCCGCCACGGGCCCGTGGCTGCGCGTTACCGGCGCGGCCGCGACTTTCGTGATCCTTTCGGCCATGCTGGCCGCGCCGATCGCCGTCCTGGCCGCAGGGGCGGGGTCGTTCTCGGCCGTGACGCAGGCCGTGCAGGCCGGGCGCGCCGAGCTGTGGCAAACGCTGACCTGCATGGCCGCCGCCGCTCCCGTCTGCGTCGGCGCGGCCGCGCTGCTGGCGCGGCACTGGGCGCGATGCCGACAGGCCGGGTGCTTCACGGCCGTGCCCCTGGTTCTGCTGAACCTCACCGTCCCGGCCAGCCTGCTGGCCATCGGGGCCATGGCCCTGACCCTGCCGCTGCGGGACACCTGCTGGCCGCTGGTCGCCGCCTACGTCGCGCGGTTCCTTCCGTTGGCGACCCTGGCCCTGTACGCGGGGCGGAAGAATCCGCCGACCGCCGAAGCTCCCGGCGGCCAAGGCGGGAAGGCGGGCCCCGGCTGCTGGCCGGGGCGGGCGGCGGCGGTCCTGGCCGCGGCGCTGCTCTGCGCGGTGCTGATCGCCAGTGAAACGGACATGTCGGTCCTGCTGAACCCCCCGGCGCCGGCCACGCGGGGCGCGCTGAATCCGCCGGCGCCGCCAACACTGGGCGCACGGCTTTCCAAACTGATTCACGAGGCCCCTGACTCAGCCGTCTGCGCCCTGACCTGCGGGATGCTGGCCCTGGCCGGTGCGTTCATCGTGCCGATGCTGGCGGCGGCCTGCGTCGCCCGGCGGGGCGGGTATCGAAGCGGATGAAAGACTTCTGCTCCAGCAGCTCCGCCGCCAGCAGGGCGTAGCCTTCGCTGAGGGGGTGGCTGGCGTCGGCGCAGTACTGGCTGGGCAGGGCGGGGGGAACGTAGTGCGGGATGTCGTTTTGCCGCAGCCAGTCCTGGATCTCACCTTTTCGGTTGGTGTAGGTGGCGAGGCTGGCCTTCTCCAGCATGTGCTCGTTGAAGGGGCCGACGAGGACGAACACCCTGTTGCCTCGGGCCCGAAGGATCCGCACGGCCCGCTGAAAGGATTTCCACTGGAGCGACGTCGGCAGCCGAACCCAGGGGAAATCATGCTCGACGATGCCGCGTGCCTGCCAGGACAAGTGGCTGCCCTGTGCCCGGCTGCCCGGGGAGGGAAGACCACGCCTGACGGCCTGGATCGGGCTGTCGTAGGGGTGCCGGACGGTCCATTCGGGCAGGTCGGCGTTCTCGAAGTACGCGGCCCGCAGATGGCGGGCCCAATTGCGGAACGGCGCAACGCGCTCCACGCAGGTGCCGAGTCTGTCGGAATAGGGGGCCGTGTAGCAGCCAGGGGAGCCGACAAGCTGGGGCAGGAGCGCGGGGTGGTTGAGTCGGAAGTCCTTGCCGGCCTGTTGCAGGTCATGCTCGGGGGAGGCCATCCACAAAGGGTTGCAGTGAAGGATGACCCGGCTGTTGGAGATGCCCCGGCCGTAGTATTCCAGCAGCCCGGCCAGCGCCGCCGGGTGTATGCCGTCCACGCCCAGGTTGGCGAAGCGCTGCTCGCCGGTGAAGGCATTGAGATAGTGCGACAGCGTATGTTCCTTCGTCACGTAGTGGCCCCAGATGACGGAGTCCCCGATGACGAGCGTCTTGTTCTGTGAGCACGCCAGGCGGCCGTACCGGCCGAACAGCCAGTAGTCGTTGCCCAGCTCGTAGGGGATGCGGTAATCCTCGCCCGGCTGGAAGCGTTCCCTCCGCTCCCACTGCCCCGGCAGCAGGCCCAGCACCGCCCCGACGAGAGCCGCCGCCACGATCCACTCGCGCCACGACAGCCGCACGTCGTGCGAGGCGTATGCCACGCTGTATTCGGGCGGGGGCTGCGGCTGGATCTCGCGTTGCGGTCCTTGCCTTTTCATGGTCGGTCAGAACTGGAAGTAGATGAACGGCTGCGCCCCGCCGCCGGCCACGACGGCCAGGTAAAGGATCATGAAGACGACGATCCCCACCCGCACCGGCGCCAGCCTCAGGACCCGCCGGGCGCCGGATTCGTGCATGTGCTGATACGCCCACACGCAGGCGACCAGCCCCAGCGCCAGCAGCGGGAAGGCCGGGTCCGCCCACCGCCCCGAGAAGATCCTGCCCACGATCAGCCAGGCGTCGCCGATGCTGTTGGCGCGGAAGAAGATCCAGGCGAAAGTGACGAAGGCGAACACCAGGGCCTGCTTGACGGGCCTGGGAACCTTCTGCCGGTAGAAGGCCGTGGACTCCAGCCTCCGCGTAAGGACGCGGCCGAGGGCGTGCAGGGCGCCCCAGACGACGAAGGTCCAGGCGGCGCCGTGCCACAGGCCGCAGATGAGCATGGTCAGGACCATGTTCCTGTAGGTGTTGAAGCTGCCGGCGCGGTTTCCCCCCAGGGGGATGTACACGTAGTCCCGGAACCAGGTGGAGAGGCTGATGTGCCACCTTTTCCAGAAATCCCCCAGCCCGGTCGCCAGGTAGGGGTTGTTGAAGTTCAGCATCAGCCGGAAGCCCATCATGCGGCCGATGCCGCGGGCCATGTCGGTGTAGCCGCTGAAGTCGAAGTAGATCTGCCAGCCGAAGGCGAAGCTGGCCAGGATCAGGGCCGGGGCCTGATATTGCGCCGGGGCGTCGTACACCTTGTCCACGTACAGGGCGAGGTAATCGGCCAGGGCGAGCTTCTTGAACAGGCCGACCACGAACAGGGACAGCCCGTCGGTCAGGTCGTCTCGGGAGATCCGCTGCGGGCGGCGGAGCTGAGGCAGCAGGTTGGCGGCCCTTTCGATGGGGCCGGCCACCAGTTGAGGGAACAGGGCCACGAAGGTGGCGTAGCGGATGAGGTTGGGCTCCTTCTGAATCTGGTCCCGGTAGTAATCTATGGTGTAGCTCATGGACTGGAAGGTGTAGAAGGATATGCCGACCGGCAGCAGCACGCCGGGCGCCGGCAGGGCGTACGAGGCCCCCAGCCAGGCCAGCAGGGCGTTGAGGTTGTCGGTGACAAAGCCGGCGTACTTGAACAGTCCCAGCACGGCCAGGTTGGCGGCGATGCTCAGGGAAAGCCACAGCCTCTTCAACCACCTGCTTTGGCTGCGGGCCATCAGCAGGACGGCGAGGTAATCCATCAGCGTGCAGCGGGCGATGAGCAGCAGGTACAGGGGGTTCCACCAGGCGTAGAAGACGTAGGAGGCCAGCAGCAGCCACGGCTCGCGCCAGCGCGTGGCCTTGACGGCGAGGTAGACCGGATACGCCAGCAGGAAGAATACGACGAAGATCCAGGTATGGAACAGCATCCGCCGCTGCGCCTTCTATTCCTTCAGGGCCGCCACGTGTGCCTCGACCGAGCGGGCCAGTCCGGCCGGGGTGTACCCCCCCTCCAGGACGGAGACAAGCCGGCCTTGGCAGCATTCGTCCGCGATGGCCTTGACGATCCGCGTCAGGTCGGCGAAGGCCCGGGCGGAGAGCTTCATCTCACCAAGCGGGTCGTCGGCGTGGGCGTCGAATCCGGCCGAGATGAGGACGAAGTCCGGCTGGAAGGCCAGGGCGGCGGGCCTGAGCTTTTCCTGAAAGACCTTCCTGTAATCGGCGTCGGTGGAGCCAGCGGGCAAGGGGACGTTCAGGCAAAGACCCTCGCCCTTTCCTTGGCCTTTCTCGGCGGCCTTTCCGGTGCCGGGATAGAACGGCGGCTGCCGGTGAACGGAAAAGTAGAAGACGGTGGGGTCATCGTAGAACGCCGCCTGGGTGCCGTTTCCGTGGTGGACGTCCCAGTCCACGATGAGCACCTTCCCGAGCCCGTGCTGCTTCTGGGCATAGCGGGCCGCGATGGCGACGTTGTTGAAGATGCAGAAGCCCATCGCCCGATCCCGCAGGGCGTGGTGGCCGGGCGGGCGGACCGCGCAGAAGGCGTTCCTGACCTTCCCGGCCACGACCGCGTCCACGGCCGACAGCACCCCCCCGACCGCCTTGACCGCGACGTCGTAGGAGCTGGCCGAGATCGGCGTATCGGGGCTGTCCAGGTAGCTGTCGCCCCGGCGACAGATGGTCTGGACCCGCGCCACGTACTCGGGGGCATGGATGGTCGTCAGCCATTGCGGGGGCGCCTCCCTCGGGGTGAGCTTCACCAATTGACCCAGCAGCCCGCTTTCTTCCAGCCCCTGGACGATGGCCGAGAGCCGCTGCGGGCTTTCCGGATGGCTCCCCGGCGTCTTATGCTCCAAGTACACGTCGCCGTACAGAAAGCCCGTCTCGCCCGCCCGCGCGCTGCTCGTCGCAGGCGCCGATTGCGACGAGGGGTTTGGCGGGGCCTTCCTGACGCAGCGAAAACCTGTGGTATCCTTGGCGAAGCAGATGTCGTGAAAACGCGGGCCCTCCCCCGCCCGCCAAGCCGACCGGCATCTGTCGGCCTTGGAGTCCCACGCCCCGCCGCGCAGCACGACCCGCTTTGCCCCGGCCGGGCCGCGCGGGTTCCGGGCGGGGCTGGTCCTGTAGTAGTCCGGCCCATACCAGTCGTTACACCATTCGGCGACGTTGCCGTACATGTCCTGCAGGCCCCAGGGGTTGGGCTGCTTCTGGCCCACGGGGTGAGTCTGCTTTGAGGAATTGCCGGCGTACCACGCGTATCGCTTCAGTGTCTGCTCGCCTCCGCGGCCGAAAAAGCGATCCGTGGTCGTGCCCGCCCGGCAGGCGTATTCCCATTCGGCCTCCGTGGGAAGGCGGTAGCCGCCGGCGTCGAAATCGCACTCCCAGGTGCTCGTCGGCTGGCGCAAGACGTAGCAGGGCTGGAGCCCTTCGGCGCGGGAGCGCTCGTTGCAGAACTCGATCGCCTCGGCCAGGGTGACCTGCTCGACGGGGCGCTGGGGGCCCTTGAAGTGCGAGGGGTCGGGGATCTGCAGCCGGCGGAATTGCTCCTGCGTCACCTCGCAGGTGTCCATCAGGAACGAGTCCACCCAGACCCTGTGGGCGGGGGCCTCCTCGACCGCTCCCCCGGCCGATCCCATCTCGAACCAGCCGCCGGGAATGAGCGCCATCTCCACGCCGGTCTTCGTGGTGATGACCGGCACCGGCTTGGCCCGCCCCCCGGAGCCGCTGCCCTTTCGGCAGCAAAGGCCCAGCACCATCGCCGGAATCAGCACCCCGGCGAGCAGCCCGGCCCTCGTGCCGGCGCCGGCGGTTCTCATTTCTCCCCCTCGTTGCCGGCCGGCACCCAGTCAGGCTCCTTGTTGCTGACCCCGTCGGTCGTCAGGCGGACCCAGACGTTGTTCTGGCTGGCGTCGGCCACGCAGATGTTCCAGCCCCTGGCTATCTGGCCCACCGACTGGTCGCCTTCGGGGCCGTGGGCAAAGGCGATGTATTTGCCGTCGGGTGACCAGTCGGCGTGGTACACCTCATCGCCCTCCTGGCAGCTGACGACGATTCGGATGTTGGTGATCCCGGGCGGGGAGGACTTCAGGTCCAGGTCGGCGACGGCGATGGACTGGTCGGTGGCATTCCACAGGATCTTCTTGCCGTCGGCGCTGATGTCGGGCCGGCAGCCCTCGATCTGCGGCAGGGTGAAGACGCGCTCTCCCTCGGCCTCAATCGCCAGGTCGGCGTGGTCGTACCCCATGCCACCGTGCACGGTGGCCAGGAACCACCTGCTGTCCGGCGACCAGGTGAGGGCGTACAGGTGACGGATGCTCCGGTTGGGGTGCCGGCGGTGCTGGCCGGTCTGGAGGTCGTAGACGGCCAGCCCCTTGGTCGCGTAGCTGGCGGCCGAGAAGCGGTCATATTCCCCCGGCGTGTAGGCGATGGCCCGGCCGCCGGGGCCCCAGCACGGGTGGCGGGCGTTCTCGGCCACCAGCGTCCGCCCGCTGCCGTCCGCGTTCATGTAATAGACGCTGCGGACCTTCGACCTTCCCTTTCCCTCGTCGGCGGCGAAACAGATCCTGCTGCCGTCCGGAGAGGCGTGGGGATACAGTTCATCCACCTTCGGCGTTCGCGTCAGGTTCACCGGGTTTGAGCCGTCGGCGTTGATGACGAACAGCTCCCAGTTGGTGCCGCGGTAGCTCTCGTACGCAATCTTGTGGGGAACTCTCTTCAGTTCGGCCAGGAGTTTGGCCCGCTTGGCGGGCATGGCCTCCGGATCACCCTCCGCTCCGGGCCGGGCAGGGCTTGTCGACGTCGGGGCCGAACCGGCCGGCATGGCCAGGAAGCACGCGATCAAGAATCCGGCGGCCGCGAGCCAGCCCCACACCGGGGCCCGCCGCCGACGCAGGTCAGTCGCCAGTGCTGCTCGTGTCCAGTGGGTCATGTCCCGCTCCTGAGGTTGTCTTTTCGCTTGGCTCACGCACCAACGCGCGGCGCCGCCCCGCGCAAGGCAGGCTCATCGGCCCTTCGTGCCTCCAGCCGGCACCCAGTCCGGCTCCTTGTTGCTGGCCCCGTCGCTGGTCAGGGGCACCCAGACGTCCGTTGCCGCGGCATCAGCCACGCAGATGTTCCAGCCTTTGGCCACCTTGCCGACCTGCTCGGGGCCCAAGGGGCCGTGGGCAAAGGCGATGTATCTGCCGTCCGGTGACCAGTCGGCGTGGTAGACCTCGTGCTGCTTGTCGCAGGTAATGGCTGGCCGGACGTTCGCGACCTTGGGCGGGGTCGATTGCAGGTCCAGGTCGGCCACGGCAATGAGCTGGTCCGTGGCGTTCCAGGCGAGCTTCTTTCCGTCGGGGCTGAGGTCTGGCCGGCAGCCCTCCGCCGGCTTCAGGTCGAAGACGCCCGTCCCCCGGGCCTCAATGGCGAGGATGGCGTGCCGGTATCCCATGCCGCCGTGCACGGTGGCCAGCACCCAGCCGCCGTCGGGCGACCAGCCGATGTTGTAGAGGTGATGCAGCGACCGGTTGGGGTGTTCCCGGTGCTCGCGGCTGTCCAGATCGTAGAGGAACAGGCCCTTGCTGGCGAAGTCCTCGTAGGTAAAGCGGGCGAACTCGCCTTTCATGTAGGCGACGGCGTGCCCGTCGGATGTCCAGCACGGCTGTCGGGCGTTCCTGGCCACCAGCGTCCGGCCGGCGCCGTCGGCGTTCATGTAATACACGTTGCGGCTCTTCGATTCGCCCGTTCCCTCATCGGCGACGAAGCAAATCCTTTTCCCGTCGGGGGAGGCGTGAGGATATAGCGCGTTCAGGTCGGTATGGCCGGTCAGGCTGACCGCGGCGGAGCCATCGGCGTTCATCATCACCAGCTCCCAGGTGTTGCCGCGGTAGCGTTCGTAAACAATCTTGTGAGGTATTCGTTTCAGCTCAGCTTGGAGCTTGGCCTTTTTGGCGGCCATGGCGGCGGCGCTCCGGGGCGAGGCGGGAGGAGGAGCCTGCTTCCTGGGATCGGACGAGGCCCGAGCGGCCAGTCCGCACGCGACCAGCAGCCAGACCGACAGCAGCCGGCCCCGCCACGCCGGCCGGAATTGCCGCCCGTGCTCCTGCTTTCCCGTTGCCACGTCGGTTATTATACGCCGGCGGGGGCGCTTCACCAGCCCGACGCGGAGGGCGGGCACGGCCCGCCTGCGGCGCGAAAACTGCATGCCTTCCCGCCCATCGTATAGAATGAGACCGGGCAAGAGTCCCCTGAGGAAAGGGTCATGCCGTGCTGCGAGGTCTGAAGACATGCCCACTGGCTTTCGCGGCTCTGCTGGCGGCGGCCGTCGGCGGGTGCAAGGCGAGCTGAAGGCCAACGGCACGTATGCGGTTGTGGGCCCCGGGGAATTGAAGGGAAGGCTGCGAGCGGCCGGCCTGGAGCTGCCCGCCGGTGCCGACGCCAAGACGACCGCGGGGGTGCTGCGGCGGCTGGGCGGCGTCCAGGCCTTCCTCACGGGCTCGGTCAGGGCCTTCAGTGCCGAGCGCACATCGTACGTGGAAGTCGAGCACGTTCATTTCCACGGGGGTTACCACTGGCGCCGCCCCCGGTATGGGTTCAGGTACCACTACCCGCTGTACAGGCATTACGTCTACACCCGGGCCCACGCGGCGGCCGACGCGGCGTTGGTCCGCGTGGCCGACGGGGAGACGATCTACGCCACACCCTCCCCCGTGTCGGCCCGGCTCGGCGCCCGCGATGATCCGCCCTGGATGCTCGATGAGTACCTCACCGAGGCCGCCGACGCCGTGGCCGACGGGCTGGTCGAGGCCTTTGCCGTCGTGCCCAAGCAGCTGCGCCTCGACGCCGGCAAACTGCTGCGGACCGCCCGGCGCAGGGAAGACGGCCGGCTGAAGTTCACCGACGACTTCCGGGCCGGCGATGAGGAATTGGTCGTCGTGCTGCGCCTGCCGCCGACGGCCGCCCGCAACGAATTCCGCCTGGCCGCCGCCAGGAAGGACCAGGAGCAGGCCGTGACCGAGGAGCAGTTCCTGTGGTCGGCCAAGGACCGCAGCCGCGAGTTCGTCTTCTCACCCCGCAAGCTCGCGGAGGCCGCCGGCCCAGGCAAGTTCCAGGTCCGCTTCTACTCCGGCCGGCAGCTCGTGCTCAAGCGGGGGTTCGAGATCAAGGCGAAATGAGCCTTTGGGCCGGATGCCGCGACCGCCGTGATCCTTTTCAGGGCAGATCTGCCCGGCACAGCCGCTCGCCCGACCGACCGGTTGGCTTCCTGCTTCGTCATTTGCTCCAGCGTGTCTTGCGGCCTGTCGGCAGGGCGACGCGGTGCACCAGGAGGAAGGTGGGACGGCGAGGCCTGGCCGGACGGGCCGTCCCAGCCTGCGGCTTCGAGAGAATTCATCATTCGCTCATTTCCGTGCCGGGCGCCTGCGGCCGGAGTCTTCCGGGGTTGTCAAACACGCCGCGGGGCGGGATGATGGAAACATCGGTTGCCCGGCGGCGTTAAGCCGGAAGGTGTCAGCGAAAAGGAGCAGGCCATGAAGCTTCGGCTCTTGCTATGGGCGCTGCTGGCGGCGGGCGGGGGGTGCAAGCACGCCACCATCGCCCCCATGCCCGGGCTGCTGCCCAGCACCGGGATGCTGATGCGGACCACGCGGATCCCGCTTTCCAGCCGGCTGGAGCTGCGGCGGTACGAGCTGCTGAACAGCGACGTGGGCAACGAGTTCTACCCCTTCAACATCTCCCGGGCCAAGCCTGTCGACACGCTGGCGTCCAAGCTGTTCGCCTGGAAGGGCTGGGCGTGGCAGTTTCAGGACTTCGTGGAGATGCCCCGGGCGGAGGTCTTCAACGCCGCCAACGTCAGCCCTGACGGGCGCAGGGTGGTTTACGAACGGCCGGACGTGACCGAGGGGGAAGGTGAGTGGCCCCGGGCCTATTCGCGCGACCGCCGCACCCGCCGGGTGGCGATCCGGCACCTGGACAACGGCCAGAGATTCCTGCTGGACTGCTACACCGAGATGTACGGCCTGGGGCGGGCCAGCCACTGGCGCCACGACGGGGCGGAGCTGGCGTTCACCACCACCTGCGTGAAGGGCAGCCCGCACGTGCGGCAACTGGTCGTGCTGGATGCCTGCGGGCGGACCCTTCTGGACGTGGCCACAATGAAGGAGCTGGAGGGGCTGGAATTCATCAGCTATTCCCCCAAAGGCAGCCGGATCGCCGCCCTGCGCCCCATCGAGCCGAACGCCGGCGGCCGCAGCGGCGGCATGCTCGTGGAGGTGGACCTGGAGAAGCGCACGGTCGCCAACGTGGCCGAGGTCGCCCCGCTCGTCGGCTGCAAGCACGTCGACCAGTTCGAGAAGCTCATCAAGTGGGACAAGGAAGGCCGCTGCCGGCTGAAGCCATAGGTCCCGCCCGGACTCAACATGAAGCCTCCTGGAATGGCCCGGCCCCTCCGGGCCCGCGATGCGCGCCAGAAGACCCCGACGCGGCGGGCGGATTGACTTCGCCGCGGCGGGGCGGCTAGGATGCGGCCATGATGGAAGCCAGCTCAAAGACCATCTTGCGGGCGCTGACGTGGCTGCTGCCGCTGCTGTCCATGGCGGCGGCGGGCTGCCCCGTGCTGCCGGCCGACACCCCGGTGAAGGAGTTCAAGTGCCGAACCCAGAGCTCCAGGAGCAGTTACTACGTGTACCTGCCCAGCCAGTACGACCCGGCGCGGCGCTGGCCCATGGTGGTGACGCTGCACGGCACGCACGGGTTCGACTCGGCCGGGGCGCAGGCGAAGGAGTGGCGCGGGTTGGCCGAGGAACACGGCTTCCTGGTCCTGGCGCCGGGATTGATGAGCACGCAGGGCATCCTGCCGGTGGGCCGGTCGGCCAGGCTCAAGGAGCTGGCCAAGGACGAGCAGCGCGTGCTGGAGGCCATCGCGGAGGTCAAGAAGAAGTACAGCGTGGACGAGCAGGCGGTGATGATCACCGGCTTTTCCTCCGGCGGCTACCCCACGTACTACATCGGCCTGCGCCACCCGGAGCTGTTCAGCGCCATGGCCACCCGCACCTGCAACGCCGACCTGAAGATCATCGAGAGCATTCCCATCACCGAGAAGGTGCGGGCGATGCCCATCCTGATCTTCTTCTCCAAGACGGGCATTAACCCCATCTACAGCGGGCACAATCCGGTGGCCACGCAGTCGTGGGCGGCCTACCGCTACCTCCGCCAGCAGAAATGCGCCAAGGCCAGGATCAAGGCCGTGGAGGGCGGCCACCATCGCAACCCGAAGCTTGCCTTTGAGTTCTGGCGGCAGCACCAGCCGCAGTTACAGGCCAAGCCCGGCGGCTGACCGGCCCGGCAATCGCCGCCATGAGCCGCCGCCGCGACATGCCGGCCGCCTGCGCCGGCGGAAAACCACCTGGCGTTGCGGCGGGCCTGCCGCCAATACCTCGGTCTGGCGCCGCTGGGGGCCCGATGGAGGGCTCAGGCGGGGTGGGCGCGATCGGGCTTGATCCAGCGCCCGCAGCGGGGGCAGCGAACGCGGGTGGCCGTGCCGCCCGGGGTGCGGACGACCTGTTCCTCGATGAACATGTCGGGGTCCGGCGGGGAGTCCGCCTCGTTCTCCACATCGGCCGAGACGTAACCTTCCACCCGCCCGCAACGGGGGCAGTTCAGAACGTATTTCTCTTCCGCCATGGTGGCGTTCCGCTTTGGGCTCACCGGCCGGGGGCGGCTTCGACCGCTACAGGTGCACGGAGAAGTCCGCGACCGTCGCCTCGGCCAGGCGGGCGTAATCGGCGTAGCTCATCCGGACGGCGCGGCGATGCGTGCCCGCGGTGAAGGTGATGGTGTCGCACTGGGTCAGGTGCTCATCCACCACCGTCGGCAGCCCGTAGGGCTTGCCGAAGGGCCCCTCGGCGCCCACCTCCACGTCCGGGAACAGCTTGGCCATCTCCGACTCCTCCATGATGCGGCACTTCTTGGCCTTGAGCACCTTCTTGAGCTTGGTCAGATCGATCTTGTGGCTGGCCGGCAGGACGCACAGGTAGTTCTGATCACCGGCGGCGATGGCCACCGGCTTGGCCACGCTGTCCCCGGTCACGTGCGCCTCGGCGGCTATCTCCTGAGCCGTGTACGCCGGCGGATGCTCCCGCATCTCGAACCGCACGCCCGCCTCGCGCAAGAACTTTTCAATGTCCATCGCTTGCCCTTTCCGACATGAAAGCTCTCTGAACGGCCCGAACGCTTGAACAGACTCCGGCCGGCGCGTCCGGCCGCCGCTATTCTACACCGCGGCAGGCGGCCGGTGGTGCATTTTCCGCCGCCGGCCGCGGCAGCTCACTTGCCGATGCAGAACCTCGAGAAGATGGCCTCCAGCACGTCCTCGGTGACGACCTCGCCGGTCAGCTCCTTCAGCTCCGCCAGACCCGCGCGGAGCTCCACGGCCGCCAGCTCGGCCACGTCGGCCACCTGACGGGCGGAGGCGAGAAGCCCGGCCGCCCGGGCCGCGGCCGCACCGGCCGAGGAGATCTGCTCGCGCTGCCGGTCGTGCAGCAGCAACTGCCCCGGGCGCGGGGCCGAGGCGTCGGCCAGGTGGCCTGCCAAGGCGGCCTTCAGCTCCTCCAGCCCGGCCCCGGTGAGGGCGCTGACCGGCCGCAGCCCAGGCCCGAAGCGGTGCCGCAGCTCCGCCAGGTCCGCCGGCAGGTCGGTCTTGTTGGCCAGCAGCAGCAGCGGGGCGCGGCGGTTGAGCTGCCGCACCTCTTGCAGCAGGGCCTGCTCGGCGTCGTGTTCGGCCTGGGCGGCGTCAATGACGAAGGCGACGGCGTCGGCCGAGGCCACCGCGTCCCGGGCGGCGGAGTGGGCGGCCCGGGTCAGCGGGTCAGCGGCAACGTCCAGCCCGGCCGCGTCCAGCAGCAGCACCTCGCCGCCCCCGCTCAGCGCCGCCGGGGCAGTGAGGACGTCCCGGGTGGTGCCGGCCAGGGCCGAGACGATCGCCCGGTCCGTCCCGGACAGGGCGTTCAGCAGCGAGCTCTTGCCGACGTTGGGCCTGCCGGCGATGGCCACTCGCGGCTCGGCCGAGGCCGGCGACCACCTTCCGGCCGCGGCCAGGGCCGCCTCCAACTGCCCGGCCGCGTCGCGGAGCTTCTCCGCCAGCTCGCCCGGCGGGGCAAGCTCGATGTCCTCGTCGGCGAAATCAATGCTGGCCTCGGTGAGGGCCAGGGCCTCGGTCAGCGCCTCCCGCGCCGGCCGGCAGAGCCTGGCCAGCGCCCCCTCCAGCACCCCCACGGCCGAGCGAAGCTGGGCGTCGGCCTCGGCGTCGACCACGTCGGCGACGGCCTCGGCGCTGGCCAGGTCCAGCCGGCCGTTGAGAAAGGCCCGCGCCGTGAACTCCCCCGGCCCGGCCGGGCGGGCGCCGGCGGCGATCAGCGCCGAACAAATGACCGAGGCGACGACCTCGCCGCGGACGTGCACCTCCA
>Ga0111187_1039_pt1 | contig 14091 bp, 11 predicted proteins | sample DeeMarSWOR324_28_FD_80242 | JGI IMG/M metagenome (GOLD analysis project Ga0111187, IMG submission 80242) | Phycisphaerae bacterium SM23_33 | reverse complement strand
AGCCCCGCCGCCGCCACGCCCACGATCCACTTCAGCCGCCGCGACAGCCCGCCCGCCGCCGCCGTCAGCGGCGAAGGCCGCCGCTCCAGCCCACGCGTCCGCTGCAGAAACTCCGCCAGCGCCGCCACGAACAGCACCCCCAGCACCCCCACCACCACCTGCGGCCCGGCCCCGGACCAGCCGCCATACACGAACGCCACCGTCAGGGCCGTGCCGTTGTTGCAGGCGTGGCAGATCATCGCCGGCAGCGTCGAGCTCGTGCGAACCACCAGCAGCCCGTTCACCACCCCCAGCGCCGCCGCCGGCAGGAAACGCCACGGGTCCAAGTGAAAGGCCGCAAACAGCACGGCCGTGTAAACCACCCCTCTCCACAGGCCCTTTTTCTCCAGCGTCCCCTGAACCGCCCCGCGGAACAGCGTCTCCTCGCACACCCCCGGCAGCACCGCCGCCACCACCAGGAACACCACCAACTGCCCAAACGAGCTCGGCAGCGCCTTGACCAGGAACTCCGACGACCGGTCCGGACCCAGCACCCCCTCCACCGCCCAGGCCGTAGCCAGGTACAACAGCATCGCCATCCCCCAGCCCAGGACTCCCAGCACCGCGCTGCGGACCGCGATCCCCGCCGGCACCGACCTCCAGCGCAGCGCCCCGGCCACCGGCAGCCGCTTCCGCCGAACGTATAGCACCGCCGGCAGGAGGATCAGGAAGATCTCGGTCACCGACAGGCCGAGCGGCAGCGACACCACCTGCGCCGCGGCCCCCACCGTCGCCATCAGCAGCAGGCAGATGAACAGGAGTACGTAAACGTCGCCTGCCTGCCGCCCCGAGGCCGGCAGGGCCGCCGGACTGTCCGCGCCGCTTGTCATGGCCACCCCTGTGAACTCTCGCCCGATCGGGGCCGTTCGCCGCAAACGGACTGCCCGATCCGCCGACACCAATATCCCCGCCCACCGCCGGACCGGTCAGGTTGGCGAAGCTGCCTGGCGGCGGCAGGGTGTGGGCGCACACCCTCGCCACGCCGGCAGCCATCAGGGACTCGGCGCTTCAGTTGCCCGGCGGGCGCGACTCCGCCGGCCGGAGGAACTCATCTGCTTCCAGCCGGCCGGCTTACTCGCGGGGTGCCTCGGGCTTGGGCTGGGCCTCGGCGGGCTTGTCCCGCCGGACCTCGGTCTCGGCCGGCCGCTCGGGTTTCTCGCCCTTCAGCCGGCGGACTTCCTGGCGGAGCTGGTCGATCTGCCGCTGCATGCGCTCCATGGCCACCCGCATCGCCCGAATCTGTTGAGCCAGTTCGCGCAGCTCCGCCGGCCTTTCGCGCTCGCCCTCGCGAGGCCGGTCACCCTCGCGGCGCTCCGCGGGGCGGCGCTCACCCTCCCGAGGCCGGTCACCCTCGCGGCGCTCCGCGGGGCGGCGCTCACCCTCCCGAGGCCGGTCACCCTCGCGGCGGCGCTCAGCCTCCCAAGGCCGCTCGCCCTCGCCGAGTCCTTCAGCCTGGATCCGGCGGACGAACTTCTGTCCTGCGTCGGCCACCCAGACCAGCCGCAGCTTCTGCCCCGCGCGCAGCCGCCTGGCCGCCGCGGCCAACTCCGGCGCCCTGACCCACTGGCCCTGGTCCGTCTGGCGGTTGGGCACCAGCACCGTCACCTGGACCTCGCTGCCGGCCGGCTGGACCACGATGGCCAGATGCTCCCGCTCGCCAACCTTCTGCTCCGTCAGCCGCACGAAGCTGCCCTCGACCACTCCTTCCTTGGGCTCCTCGGCCGCGACCGCCGCCCCGAACGACCACGCCAGCATCCCCGCCGCAACAAGGATCGCACAGCACCTCACGGCAATTCTCCTTTTGCCCGGTATATCCCACATGGCTGTGGCCCACGACCACCGTGGGCCGGCCAATGATGCTAACGCTCTGTCCAGGCTCTGGCAAGGACGCTTCCGGCCCGCAGCCAGGCCAGGGATTGTGGGGCATTTTGCTCGACGCCGGCCGGCGGCAGCGGCCGACAGAATGCCCCTGCTTGCTCCGACAGCAGTGGCGGTTTACCTGTTGGCCCGGCGCCGCAGCACCGGCCCCAGTCCGGCCACCAGCAACACGGCCAAGGCGGGCTCATGGACGGCCGCGCCCTCGCAGCCGAGCCGGTAATTCAGCGACCAGACGTTGTAGTCCAGCCCGTCCACGACCTCGTCGGCGTTGAAGTTGCCGTATTCGCAGCCGCCCTCAGACCAGGGCGGAACCTGCTGCTCCAGGTAATGCAGGGACCAGAGGTTGTAATCCAGCCCGTCCACACACCCGTCCAGGTTGGCATCGCCGCCCGCCGCGGGCGTGAGCACAAACCCGTGGGTCATGTTGCCGGGGTTCTTGCCGATCCCCACGATCTGCCCGCTCTGGTTGACGTCCCAGGCCTCCTGGAGGGTCCAGCCGGCCTCGGAATGGATCAGCTCGTTCAGATCAAGCATCTTCCCGCCCGCGTACACGAAGGCCCGCACGGCCGCATCCGCGTTCTGGGCGTAGCCGACGACCTGGCCGGACTGGCTGATGGCCCGGGCCTCGCTGCTGTCGCCGCCCAACGTGCCCAGGTCGGCCATTTCCCCCGCGTCCAGCGCCCAGTTGCCGTTGGCGTCGGTCCACACGAAGGCGTGCGTGCGGGAGGCCGCGGTCTGCGCCCCGCCGACGACCTGCCCGGCATCGTTGATGCCATAGGCGAGACTGGCATTGCCGCCGAACGTGCCCAGGTCCACCAGCTCGCCGGGGTCCACGACGCCGTCGCCGTTGGCGTCGTGGAAGAAGAAGGCGTGGTCGTGCAGGCCGGCCCGCGAATACCCCACCACCTGTCCGGCCTCGTTGACGTCGCGGGCGTAGCTGGTGGAGGTGGTCTGGCCGTTCAGGGCAAGCAGCTCCAGCACCTCGCCGGCGTCCACGACCCCATCTTCATTGGCGTCGGTCCAGCGGAAGGCGTGGTCATACTGCAGCAGCGTGTACTTCCGGGCTGCCACGCCCACCACCTGGCTGCTGTCGTTGATGCCGTAGGCCACGCCCGTCCAGCCGCCGAAGCCGGGATCCACCTCCTCCATGGTCCCGCCGCTGTACAGGAAGGCCCGAGCCGGCCCGCTGGGATTGCTGGCCCAGCCGACCACCTCGCCGGCGTCGTTGACGTCCCAGGCGCTGCTCTCATCCCCGCCCAGGGTGCCCAGGTCCAGCAGCGCCCCGCCGCTGTAGAGGAACGCCCGCCACACGTAGTGGGACTCGACGATCGCGCGCGACCGCCCGACCACCTCGCCGGCGGCGTTGACTGCATAGGCCCGACTCTCCCCGCCGCCGAGATCGCCCACGTCCGTAATCACGTACGGCCCGACGGCCGGGCAGATGGTGGCGGATGCAAATAGGCATACGAAGGTACAGCAGATGCACCTGGTGTCCATGGCTGCGACCTCCAGCCGGCTGTGAGTATCTTCCTCATGGCCGGCAGGATTGAGTACGGTAAGCCTCCCGGGCACGAACCTTAACCTAAACGAAGTGTCCAATCGTAATTATAGGCGGCGGAGGCCGGCAAATCCGCGCTGGCGCGATTCGTTCCAGCCCGGCCGGAGAACGTCTCCTGACCCCGGTTGCCACGCTGCGTCATCCCGGCGCGCCAGGACGGATACCCCGGGACAGCCACCCTCGCCAGTCTGGCCATCAGCCCGAACGCCTATGCCTGACCCCGCGTGTCGACAATTAAGTGAGACGTCCCCGAGTTCAATGCAACGCCGGTCTACCTGTTGGTCCGGCGCCGTCCCGATGCCGGCGCATTCGGACGGGGATTTCGGCTCAGGCTCGGCGCCTTCGCCTCAGCACCAGCAGGGCGCCTGCGGCGAACAATCCCAGGGTGGCGGGCTCGGGGACAGCCGCGCCTGCGCAGCCGACCTGGTAATTCAGCGACCAGACGTTGTAGTCGAGGCCGTCCGCGATCGCGTCGCCGTTGTAGTCGCCCTCAGTCCAGCCGGCGGCCTCCAGGTAATGCAGCGACCACGTGTTGTAGTCCAAGCCGTCCACACACCCGTCCAGGTTGGCGTCGCCGAACTCCGGCAGAGAGACGTCCACATCCACGGGGTAATCGGCCCCGTCGCGGGCCACCGTGCCGCTCCCGTGCAGGTCGCCGTCGGTAACCACGTACGCCAGATCGACCTGCTCGTACGCGCTGCCCAGTCCGGTGCCCGCCTCGATGTGGTACATGTCCTCGGCGGCGATGAGGACCTCGGCGTGAGAGAGGAACGGCTCCAGAAACGTGCTGGCGGCGACGTCGATCCCTCCGCCGTCGGTGATCTCGATCGTCACGTCGGCCCCGAACGCCTTCTCCTGGAAGTCGTTGCCGTGAATCGTGAAGGTGAAGCCGAACTTGCCCTCCCCGACGTACTGGAGGTCATAGGTGATCTGCCCCACCGGCGGCAGCGGCGGTGGGGCCGGCTGGCTGAGGACTTCCTCGTACACGTCGTAGAGCTTCTGGAGCGTCAGGTAATTCCGCAGGGTGAAGCCGTTCTTGTTCAGGCCCTCCTGCTCGTCGAAGTTCCTCTGCCCCGCCGACCAGTTGGACGGGTGAATCCCGTCGCAGGCGATCAGGGTGGGCACCTCGTAGCCGGAATACCCGTCCCACATGGGGTCGGCCCCGTCCCACGTGTCCACGGGCGGATTGTGTGGCCGGCGGGTCACGATCTCGTCGTAGTAATCGATCAGCGGGATGCGTTCGGTTGCGGCCACCTCGCGGGCGGCGGCCACGTGGGCCGTCGCGTCCCAGCTATGGCTCGGGGGAATGGTGAACAGGATCGGCACGGTGCCGTTGTCCTTGCACTTCTGCACGATGAAGCTCAGATACTCCGTGTACCTCGGCGGGGCGGGCCCCTGGTAGAGGTCGTTGGTCCCCCACATGATCAGCGCCACCTCGGGGTTAAGCCCGGACAGCCAGGTGTCCATGTTCTCCAGGCCCCAGGAGACGGTGGTGCCGCCCGTGCTGCCGTAGGCCCCGCCATACCAGCCCCAGCAGGGCTGGTAGATGTAGGACTGCAGCCAGTCCAGCTTGACCTGATCTTGCGGGCTCACGTTGGTATGGGCGTACCGCAACGGCTCAAAGTACGCCTGGGTGACGGTGATGCTGTCGCCGAACTGGGCGATGGTGCCCTGGATGGCCGGAACGGTCCGGTCCTGGTAGTCGGCGTGGACGTGCCGCATGGGCGTGACCCAGTCGTAGTCTTCGGCCCGGGCGGGGCCGCTCACGGCGGCGGCGAGCAGGGCGATCGCGACCAGCCAGGCGACCGCCGGCGCCCCGCCGCCAATCCCGGCCCGGCGACGCTTGGCCGCGACCAGCAGCGCCCCGCCGGCCCCAAGCAACAGCAGCAACGCCGGCTCCGGAACGCTCTCGCCGTCGTAGCCGTAGTTGGCCTGCCAGACGCCATAGTCGTCCTCGTCCACGACGTCATCGTCATTGAAGTTGCCCACGACCCAGCCGCCGTCGGCGAAGCCCGCCACCCCCACCAGTCCGCAGTGGTCGGCCAGGATGGTGTAATCGTCCCAGTCTACCTTGTCGTCCTGGTTGGCGTCGCCCGGGTGCGGCACGGCCAGGTCGTTGACGACCTGCCAGGCGTGGATGGCCAGCCCCCAATAGCTGTCGATCGGGTCGACGGCGTAAAGGACGTTGCCAGCACGATCATAGGCCATACCGGTGATCGTGCTGCCGCTCCCGAACATCTTGTCTTCCACCGAGATGGCCTTGTACGGCTGGGGGTCGTAGACGTTGCCCCCGCCCAGGACCGACACGAAGTCGTCCGGATGGTAGAAGAGGATCTGCGCCCGCGGCACGCCGTCGATGACCTTCTTGCCGGCGATCAGGACGGCCGAGTCCGACTCGACCTGCACCCAGGCCCCGGCCTCCCAGGCGTCGGCGGTGTCCCACCCGGTCATGGTGTGGCTGCTGTCGTATTCCAGCAACTTGGTCGCCGGGAGGACGCCCTGGGCGGGGAAGGGATCGTAGGCATACAGGTCCGGCCCCTTGCCGTACGGGGCCCAGCCGAAGCCGGTCACCAGCGGCTTGCCGCCGACGTTGGTCCGCCAGGACTCCGGCACCTCGAAGACATAGTGGCCCACCCGGCGGTCGTCCACGCCGGACAGCTCCCACGCGCCCTGGATGTTGGTGAAGTCCAGGTCCATGTACCCGTGCGTGGGGCTGCTGCCGCTGCCGCCGCTGGAGCCGAAGTACAGCTTGCCCGACGTCTGCTCGCCCATCCCGGGCAGGTACTCCAGCCCGTGGGGACCGACGCTGGAGACCGGGCCCTGCAAGACGTTGGCCTTGGGCAGGATGCTCGGGTCCCGGGCGGTCCACGCCAGCGGCGCGGGAAGGTCGTATTCGTACATCCCGCTGCTCATTCCGGCCCGGTACGTGTACAGCGAGCCGAGCCCGCTGTTGCCTTCGTCGCAGTAGCTCAGCGCCGAGCCGCCGTAGGGGATCTCCGCGGCGCGGAACGCGCCGAGATACTGCAACGTGACCTCGCCGGCCCGCGCTCCGCTCGCGCAGAGCGCAGCGGCGATCAACGCGACCATCCGCCATTTCATCTTGCTCATGAGTGCTCTCCGTCTTGTGGACAGACAACCGGGATGCCGACCCCGGAGCGGCCCGCAGCAGGCCCCGGCCGGGTCAACGGCGCGCGGCCACGCCCTGAAGCTCTGCGGAACTGCCCCTCCGGGCTGGAAATAAGAGCATCGCCCCGGTTCTGCACACCAGTGTACCGCGCCCCGGCCGATTCCGTCAACCGCCCAAAACACCTCAGATGCAGGAGTTGTTTTGCCTGGAGCCAGCAGCCGACAAGATGACGCTGGCGGCGCCTGCCGGGCGGGCCAATTCACACCCACTCGTCACGGATTGGCGTATACACTGTAGGTCCTGGCGGGCATGCCCGAGGACGCGCGTTCCGATGGACCCGAATCCGACCGAAGGGCCGCAGGCCGAGCTGAGCGGCCAGACCGACGCCGACCTGCTGGCGCACATGGCCATGGCCGGCGAGGACCCCGGCGCGGCCAGGGCCGCGTGGGAGGTCTTCTACCGCCGCCACGTGGCGTACCTGTACGGGGTCTGCCTCCGCGCCTACGGGGCCCTGCTGGGCGGGCCGGCTGGCGCCGCCGACCTGACGGCCGACGCCTTCCGGCTGGCCTACGAGAACGCCGACAAGTTCGACCCGGCCGGGATCGCCGATCCGGAGCGGCTGCGTCTGCGGGCGCGGGCCTGGCTGGGCTGGATCGCCCGGCGGCTGGTGCAGGAAACCCTCCGCGGCCGGCGGCGAGTGCCGACCAAAAGCCTGAGGCTGGACCACTGGCAGCAGGTGCCCGCGGCCGACCGGCCGGAGCGCGCACCGTCGCCGGACGAGCGGCTCGTCCACCAGGCGCTCGCCTCGCTGAACGAGCGGGAGCAACTGGTGATCCGCACGACGTTTCAGTGGTACCGCCCGGAGAAGCGGCACCAGCGGCTGCCGAACGAGGTGGCGGCCGAGCTGGCCCGGACGCTGGGCACCACGCCGGAGAACCTCCGCCAGCTCCGGCGCCGGGCGCTGCGGAAGATCGCCGAGTTCGTGCGGGGCCAGGCCGGCCCCCGGATGAAAGAGACAACCGATGCCCAGGAAACGCCAAGACAAGCCCCCAGACGCCGGAGAGGGTGACGCCGCGGAGCCCGGCGTGCATCAGGCCCTGAAGTCCATGGGCTGGGCCGTCCCGGAGGCCGAAGACGAGGTGCGGCGGGCGGAGGCGGAGCTGGCACAGAGCCCGGCCGCACTGCCGGAATCGCTGGCCGACGCGGCGGCGGTCTTCGAGGCCAGGGCCGGCGGCCCCGACGAGGCGAGGGTGGTTTCGTTTCCGGCCGAGGCCGCCAGCGAGGACCACCTCGCCCGGGCGGCCAGGGAGGGCGGGCCCATCCCCTCCGAGATCGAAGAGCGGATGCGCCGCGACCGCGAGGCGGCCGAACGCGAACTCGAGAAGGACCACGATGGCCAGGATGTCAGGTAGGCAATTCGACCGGCAGATTCGCCGGCGCTACCGCAGGCGGTTCGGGGAGGCCCCGGACCTGCCGGCCGGCCCGGCCCGGCTTGCGGAATCCCGCAAGGCCGAGATCGCCGAGCTGGCGGAGGCGCTAGCCGGCGAGCACTGTCCCGCCGGGAGCATCGAGCCGGGGCGAATCGCCCGGGCCAAGCGGATCACGATGAGCTTCGGCCCCTACGGCGAGGCCTTCGACGGCATGCTTGAGCACAAGGCGGGCAGGTTCCACCTGTTCTGCAACCTCGACCGCGTCGGCCGAGGCGACGCCCCCCGCGCCCGCTTCACCCTCGCCCACGAACTCGGGCACTATTACATTGACGAGCACCGGCTCGCCCTGGCCGCCGGCCGGGCCCCGGCCCATCGCTCCCTGTGCGATCACGAGTCGCCCAACCTCGCCGAGCAGGAGGCCGACCACTTCGCCGCCAACCTGCTCATGCCGGGGGTGCGTTTCCTGGATAAGGCCAGGGCCGCCCCGCCCGGCCTGGCCGGCGTCATCTCGCTGGCGAAGGCGTTCGGCACCTCGCTGACGGCGGCGGCCATCCGCTGCGCCGCCGCGGACGTGCGGCCCTGCGCGGTCGTGAAGTGGAGCTGGAACCGCTACGCCTGGAAGTGGCTGTCGTCGTCCACGTTCCGGGCCCGGTTCCGCCGGACCGTCGAGGCGCCGGAAAAGCTCCCTCCCGATTCGCCCACGGCCCGGGCCCTGGCCCGCCAGGCCCCGCCCCAGCGGGGCTACTTTCAGGCCGGCACCACCGCCTCGGCCTGGTTCCCCCGCGTCAAGCCGGGCGAGTTCCGCGACGTGATCCTCATCGAGCAGGCCATCCCCCTGGGCCGCTTCGGCGTGCTCACCTTCCTGTACCCCGAAGCAGGGAAGTACCAACTCGGCGACAGCGCCGACGCCAGAACCGATAAGTGACGCTGATCCACAAGCCAATCGAAACCGCGCGCCTGATCCTTCGGCCGGAAACGCCGGCCGACGGCGAAGCCATCCACAGGATGAACACAGACCCGGAGGTGATGCGTCACATCGGCGATGGGATACCGTGGACGTCGCCTGTGGAGGAGTTCCTTCCGCAGCACCGGCAGGCCCTGGCCAGGGCCGCCGCGGAGAGATACGGCAATGTTTCGGTGGTGCTCAGGGAAAGCGGCGAATACATCGGCTGGTGCGGCCTGACCCCGGAGAAACGCATTGGCGGGATGCAGTTGGGCTATCGCTTCTTCAGGCATGCCTGGAACCGCGGCTATGCCACCGAGGCGGCCGGGGCGGTCCTCGCCGTCGGATTTGAATCATTGGGCCTGGATCGGATTTGCGCGGCCGTGTTCCCCGACAACCTGGCCAGCGTCCGCGTCCTGGAGAAAGTCGGGATGAAGCCCGCCGGGCAGGGCTTCCACGAAAAGGCACAACGCCACTTCCACATCTATGCCATCGAATGCCCGGCCCCAACCGGCCGCGGCCGACCTTCCTCTATGCCGGAGAGCGAGGACAGGGTTTTGACGGGTGGGCGGCCCGAGGGAGACACGACAGGTAACGCCGGTTGACCCTTCATCCGCGGTGAAACCCTCGAGGCTCGACATGCACGATTACCACGACCCTGAGGTCGCCGCCGCCCTGGAGAAGTTCCTGGGGCCGATCTCGGACTTCTTCGGGCCGCGGCTGGTCTCGGTGATCCTGTACGGCTCCATCGTCTTTGACGACCTGGCCCCCGGCTACGGCGACCTGGACTTCCTGGCCGTCACCGAGGCCGACCTGTCGCCGCAGACGCAGCGCCGGCTGGCCGCCCTCCGCCGGCCCCTGCGCCGCGAGCGGGCCTCCACCATCGAGAAGATGATCGAGGGGGCCTTCCTGCCCCGGCACATGCTCGACCCGGCCAGGAAGGGCAGGGCCTACTGGTGGGGGACCAACGGCGAGCGGCCGTGGGAAGCCAGCCAGCTCGGCTGGATGGTGCTTCACGTCATCCGCCGGCGCGGGCGGGTGATTCACGGCCGGGACGTCTGCGACGAGATCCCCATCCCCTCCCGCGAGATGATCGTGGAGGAGCTGCGGGCCTTCCCGCGGACGGCCCCGGACAACTGCCGAAGCGCCCTCGGCGACGTCCACGCGGTGGACTTCCTGCTGACGGCGGCGCGGCTGCTGCTGTGGCTGAGGGAGGACCGGCTCAGCTCCAAGAGCGAGGCGGCGGACTGGGGCTTCCGGAACGCCGAAGGCCCATGGCGGCAACTGCTGCCCCGGGCCAGGCATTTGCGGCTGCATCCGGCCGAGGCCGAGCTGCCCCGCCACAGGCGGTGGCTGCGTACGCTGGAGGCCTCCACCCGGGCCGCCTGCGAAGAGGTGGCCCGCTGGCTCGACGCCGGGCCGGGCTGAGACCCCGCCCGGGGCTGTCACGGTTCGGCATATACCCTCTTGATGGGGACCGCCCGGCCCCCGCGCCCGAGGAGACGCCGTGCCGCACATTATCGTCGAAGACCTGGTCAAGACCTTTCGCGTGGCCGAGCGCAGAAGCGGCGTCCTGGGCGCGCTGGCGGGCCTGGCGCGGCGGCGATACCGGACCGTTCGGGCCCTGGACGGGGTGTCGTTCTCGTTGCGGCAGGGCGAGCTGCTGGGCTACATCGGCCCCAACGGGGCCGGCAAGTCCACCACGGTGAAGGTGCTCTCGGGCATCCTGGTGCCCGACTCCGGCCGGGTGGAGGTGCTGGGCCGCGTGCCCTGGAAGAGCCGCATCGAGACGGTGCGGCACATCGGGGTGGTCTTCGGCCAGCGGACGCAGTTGTGGTGGGACCTGCCGGTGGTGGAGTCGTTTGAGCTGCTGCGCGACATCTACCGCGTGGGCCCGGCCGACTACCGCCGCAGCCGCGACGAGCTGGTGGAGTTGCTGGAACTGGCGCCGCTTCTGGACACGCCCGTCCGCCAGCTTTCGCTGGGCCAGCGGACGCGCTGCGACCTGGCCGCGGCGCTGCTGCACTCGCCCGAGATCCTCTACCTGGACGAGCCCACCATCGGCCTGGACGCCGTCAGCAAGCTGGCCGTCCGCGACTTCGTCCGCCGGCTCAACCGTCGCCGCCGCGTCACCGTCATCCTGGCCACCCACGACATGGACGACATCGAGGCCCTGTGCAGCCGCGTGCTGGTCATCAACCGCGGCCGCATCCTCACCGACGGCACGCTGGCCGACCTGCGGGCCCTGGTCACCACCGAGCGCAGGCTGACCGTCGACCTGCTCAACGAGAACGGCGACGTCCGCGACCCCGACGCCGAGGTCATCGCCCGCGCCGGCCGCCGCGTCACCCTCCGCTTCGACCCCCAGCAGGTGGCGGCGGCCGAGCTGATCGCCCGCGTCGCCGCCCGGCACGAGGTCCGCGACCTGTTCGTGGAGAACCCGCCCATCGAGGAGATCATCGCCCGCATCTACGCCGACAGCCGCCCGGCGCCAGCCCCAGGAAAGGAAGTGGCCGGACATGAGGCATGAAGGCTCGCAAGCGGAGTTCGCGGACCTCAACGAGCAGGCCCGCGACGTCTGGCAGGCCAACGCCGAATGGTGGGACGACCGCATCGGCGACGGCAACGCCTTCCAGCGCGAGCTCATCGAGCCGGCCACGGAACGGCTGCTGGCGGTGTCGGCCGGCGAGACGGTCCTGGACGTGGCCTGCGGGGGCGGGCGCTTCGCCAGGCGAATGGCCGAGCTGGGGGCGAGCGTGGTCGCCTTCGATTTCAGCGAGCGCTTCATCGCCCGGGCAAGGCAGCGAACCGCGCCGGGCGCCAAGGTCGAGTATCACGTGGCCGACGCCACCGACCAGCAGCAGATTCTCGCTTTGGGCGCCCGCCGCTTCGACGCCGCCGTCGCCAGCATGGCCCTGATGGACATGGCCGCCGTCGAGCCGCTGATGGCGGCCCTGAGGCAGGTGCTCAAGCCGGGCGGCCGGTTCGTCTTTTCCGTCATGCACCCCTGCTTCCAGGCCGGCGAGATCCACAAGTTCGCGGAGATGACCGAGGCCGACGGCCGCGGGGGCGTCCAATCCGGCGTCAAGGTGACCAGGTACCTCACCCCGGCGGCCCGCAGGGGCGAGGGGATCCTTGGCCAGCCGGAGCTGAACTACTACTTCCATCGCCCGCTGCACGTGCTCTTCAACGCCGGCTTCCGGGCGGGCTTCGTCATCGACGGGCTGGAAGAGCCGGCCTTTCCCCCCGAGGCCGCCACGAAGGGCGGCCTGCGCTGGCGCGACCTGCCGGAGATCCCGCCCATCCTGGCGGTGCGGATGCGCCTGTTGAAGGCACAGGCAGGAGTGTGACCACCCCGTGACAGAACCCACCCCGGATCAAGACCTCAAGCGGCCCTGGAGGAGAAGGCTTGCCGACTTCCTGCCGGGATACCTCGACGGGCATCCCGTGCTTTCGCCATTCCGCGCCCGGGCGTCGGTGATTCTCCACGGCTCCACCACCATGGGCATCGACGATGACTTCTCGGACCTGGACCTGTGGCTGCTGCTGCCGGCGGCGGCCACGGCCGAGCTTTGCGCCGCGGCCGGCACGCGGTTCTTCGAGTTCCGGCTGGACGGCAAACAGGGCCACCTGAACGCTGAATCCACCGCAGCGTTCGCCGGGCGGGCTCACGGCTGCCACATGGACACCATCTACCAGCTCCGCAGCGCCGAGATCATCACGGACAACACCGGCGCGGGCGGCGAGCTGATCCGCCTGGCCCGCCGGCCCATGCGAGAGGAAGTCTCCCAGGCCTTTTTCTTCTATCACTACGTGGAGATGCGCGGCGAGCACCGCGCCTGCGACAACCCCATTCAGCGCAGCGATCCCGTGGCCCTGCTGCTGTCCCTGCCCAAGGTGATCGCCCACGCCCTGCAGGCGGCGATGGTCCTGGACGGGCAGCCCTACCCCTACGACAAGTGGCTGTACCGCGCCGCCGGCGGCACGCCCACGGGACGGCTGCTGACACCGAGCGTGGGGAAGGTCCTGGACCTGCTGGCCGCCGGCCACCTCCGGACCGGGCCGCCGGAGTCCGACCACCCCGTGAGCCTGGAATTGAGGGTCATCCGTCGAATCCTGGTCGAAGCCGCACAGGCCAAGGGCATCCGCGAGCCCTGGCTGACGCAATGGTGGCTGCACATGCATCAAGCCCAGGCCGCCATTCAGAACGTCCGCTGGTAGACGCCCGCCCGGCGAACGGCGAAAGGACCGCAGATGGCACAACAGCCAGGCTGGCGCGAGCACCGGCTCAGCGTCGCCGACCACGAGCTGGCGTGGTACCAGGCCGGCGCCGGGCCGGAGGTGGTGCTGCTGCACGGCTGCTACGACAGCCTGCTGTACCGGCCGCTGGCTGAGCTGTTCGCCCCCCGGCACCGCTGCATCCTGTACGACCAGCGCGGCGGGGGCGCGTCCACCCTCCAGCCCCGCGACGCCGAGTCGCTGCGCGTCGAGAAGTTCCTGGACGACCTGGAGCGGCTGCGCCGGCACCTCGGCCTGGAAAAACTCCGCCTCATCGGTCACTCCTGGGGGGCAACCCTGGGCCTGCTGTACGCCGGGCGCTTCCCGCAGCGCGTGGACCGGCTGGTGCTGATCGGCATGGGGCCGGTCAGCGCGGAGATGCGCGCCGTGTACAAGGCCAACGTGCTGCGAATGATGCGGCCCGAGGACCGGCCCCGCTGGCCGGAGGTCAACGGCCGCTACTCCGCCGCCCGCCGCCGCGGCCACGTCCGGCCGGAGGTGGACGAGGCCAACATCCGCATGTGGAGCCCGGTGATGTTCTACTCATCCGAGCACGCCGAGCGATTCGTCGCCGAGTACCTCCGCGCCGGCGGCTGGCGGCGGCACGTCCCCAGCGCCACCGGCTTTCACCGGGAGGACGCCCTGGCTGAGGCCCATCGCATCACCGCGCCGGTGCTGGTCGTCTATGGCTACCAGGACTACGAGCCGATCACGCAGGCGTACCTGCTGGCCGAACGGATCCGCCAGGCCCGCCTGCTGCTGCTGAACGAGTGCGGGCACATGGCCTGGTGGGACCAGCCGAAGCTCCTGGCGGCCGAGGTGGAGGGCTTCCTGAGCG
>Ga0111187_1038_pt1 | contig 14173 bp, 11 predicted proteins | sample DeeMarSWOR324_28_FD_80242 | JGI IMG/M metagenome (GOLD analysis project Ga0111187, IMG submission 80242) | Phycisphaerae bacterium SM23_33 | reverse complement strand
AACATGAGAACGCTCAGCTACATCCTGACCGGGCGGCCGAACAACCGCACCGACTGCATTGACTACGCCCAGACCCACAACCTCCGCAAGCTCTCCATCGAGCTGATGACCCACGAGGAGCTCAGCGAGGCCTTCATCGCCAAGACCCTTTTCGCCGTGTACATCTGGGTCTTCGAAGGCATGGTGGTCACCTACGAGGAGCCGTACGGCCGCTGCTTCCAGCACGAGCCGCACGCCCGCCAGTGCGTCAGCATTGATAACGCCAACCGCAGGCTCAGCCGGGCCCTGGAGAACCTCCGCGAGCGAACGGGAAGGTCCATCGAAGGCCAGGAGGCCCGGTTCGACTACGCCCTGGCCTACAAGAAGTAGCCCCCGCCGGGGCGCGTGCACCGAACGTGATTCATGCTCAAACATTGCTGCCGGCCGCTTGGCCCGGCAGGTTATTCGACGGTCATGAGGAACACGCGGTCTTTGACGCGAACCAGGTCCTGGGATTGCCCTCGGGCCATCACGCCGTCGGTTGCCAGAATCTCAACCAGGTCGGTGAGCTTCGATCCTTTTGGGACAGGAACCTGCGAGGGGCCTCCGACTGTTACTCCGCCTCCGGATATCTGGACCAGCCAGCTCAGCACATCGTGGTCCGACTCCTCCAGCGTCACCAGGTCTGCCACGATGAGCACTCGCCCAACGACCGGAGTGGCACCGGCCTTCGCCGCCGAGATTGAGGCTGAACGTGAAATCTGAGCGGAGTCACGGTCTCCGCCTTGTGCATCTTCGACGGTCACGCGGTATCCCTCCGCCGAAGAAAGGTTCACCTCAACCACTTTCATGCCGGCGGAGACGTCCGACAGCACCTCGGTCTTTACCTCGACGCCTTTACTCCCGGCAGAAGACGGACGTCCGCTACACCCGGCCATCAATAACAGCCAGGCAGCCGCTGCTGGAAGTGCGGCCATTCTGATTCGCGCCATGCTCTTCTCCCTATAGCCGACCGTGGAGGACCAAACCCAACCTAAGCCATTGCTGCATTAATACCTGGACGAAAGGGGACTTGCAAGTCGGTTCTGACCCTTCGTGAGTTCCGGGGACGGTTTGCTTGGCTATTGACATGCGGAGCCAGGCGCGGCAGTCGGCGGTCATGGGCGGACCGGCGCGGGTAGTTGGCCCCGGGTATCCGCACTACCTTAGGCAGCGGGGCAACTGTCGCCAGCAGACCTTCTTCGGCGACGAAGATTACCGAGCCCACCTGGGGCTGACGGCCGGCAAGAGCGAAAAGGCCGAATCAGGCAACGCCGCCCCGGAACCAAAGGCGGCGCCGCCCCGATGCCGGGGTATTCGGATCGGCACGCCGGCTCAGGCTCGGCGCCTTCGCCTCAGCACCAGCAGGCCGCCTGCGGCGAAGAAGGCCAGGCAGGCCGGCTCCGGCACGCAGATCGTGTCGATCACCACCTCATCGAGGTAGAAGTACAAGCTGCTCCCCATCGGCCCGTACCACCACGGGAAGCTGCCCACGTCCAGGCCGATCATCTCGCTGTCGGGATTCGGCGACAGGCTCAGGTCGAACGCCACCGTCCACCAGTAGCTGTAGGGCGCCCCGTGGTTGACGACGCCGGCAGGGGGCACGTCCCAGTACTGCCCCGCTGGGAGCGGGTCGCTCCAATGCTCCTCGGGCCAGGTCCACACGCGCAGCTCCCAGGGGTGGCCTTCGTAGTAGTCCCGGGCATAGAAGGTCAGCTGCACGCGGATGTCCTTCTCGGGCTGGTCCTGGTCGTAGTCATCCATGTCGAAGACGATGCGGCTGCTGCCGTAATCCCGGGGCAACTGGTACATGCCGTAGTAGAAGTTCCAGGGGCCGCTGAACAGGGTCCATCCCTGCTCCCAGTTCAACTCCGGCGGCGTCAGCGTGCCGTCGTAGGACCAGAAGTACGAGTGCTCCGCCCCGCCTTCCCATCGCGCCACGGACGAGTCGGGCAGCCCGCGCCACGTCGGGGCCAACAGGTCATGCCCCCAGGCCCTCCCGCCGATCGCCAACAGTACCGCTACCAGTAATAGCCGACTCCGCACGGTGCCGCCTCCTTTCGTCCTCGCCAGTGCCCACCGCTCGCCTATGGTCCGGGTTGGCGGCCGACGCCTGAAGCTTTCGGCGCCGCCGGCGCGCGCGAACCCACGCATGCCGCTGAGCTTGCCCCTCTGGGGCGGGACTACCCTCCGAAGGATCTGGCCCGAAACTGAGGCCCCTCACGAAGACGGGATTATAGCACGAATGGGGATTCTATCAAGCCTTAGCCGTAGATCGGGTGCACTAAGGTTTTGGGGGCGCGGAGAAGCGGGTAATCTTCCAGTGTGGTCAAGCGGAACAGTCATGGAGGACTGCCCGATGATAGACAGAGAACTTATTGACCAGATGGTAGGGCGTTTGGCAGAGGAATCAGAGGGTCCGCTTTGCCAAGTGCGGCAGGGGCGGTCTCAAAACCATGGCCATATCCTAATGCGTTCGCGCACGACCGCCGAGATGCCAGCGGCGCGTCACATCGCCGCCGCGGGCCGCGCCGGCGGACGCGCGGAGCTGACCCTCCGGCCGAGGCACCGCGGCTCGACTTCCACATGGTACAGAAGCTTTCGCCGGTCACGTCCGATATGATGACTGAGCGAACGCGCAGGCGGCGGGAACCGCCGGCGGCGCGATCCGCTGCGAGCATGGACGTAACAGACCCTAAAGACCTTACTTACAACGATCCTTGCCAGCCCATGGTCGCAGCGGATGCTGGAACGATACAATGACGGCAATGAGCGAGGATGAAACACCAGAAGGCACATCCGCCCCGGCCGGGGCCGTGGTCATCGTGGCCCATCCCGATGATGAGACGCTCTGGGCCGGCGGCACCATGCTCATGCACCCCGCGTGGCCGTGGGCGGTCGCGGCACTGTGCCGGGGGAGCGACCCGGACCGGGCGCCCAAGTTCTTCAAGGCGATGGCTCGCCTGCGGGCCGCCGGCTGCATGGCCGACCTCGACGACGGCCCCGAACAGTCGCCCCTGCCCCCCGCCGTGGTGCAGGAAGCGGTGTTGTCCCTGCTGCCAGGCTCCAGCTTCGACCTGATCCTCACGCACAGCCCCTTCGGCGAATACACCCGCCATCTCAGACACGAGGAGGCCGCCCAGGCCGTGCTGGCCGTGTGGGAGGCCCGGCGGCTTTCAACCAACCAGCTCTGGATGTTCGCCTACGCCGACGGCCACAGGCGCCATCTGCCGCGGCCGATTGCATCCGCCCACAGGATGGTTAGACTTCCCGAGAACATCTGGCTGGAAAAGCATGCCATTATCACGGACGTGTACGGGTACGGCGGCGAGAGTTTCGAGGCCCGCACCACGCCGCGCCAGGAGGCCTTCTGGTGCTTTGAGTCTCCGGCGGCGGTGAGGGCGTGGATGCAAGGGAAGGTGATGGAAAGATGAAGCTTCTGGTGCTGTACGACTACCCGCCGTCTCCGGCGGGGCTGGCCACCCAGGGGGACCTGCTGTTCAAGGGGCTGCGGGAGCTGGGCGTGGACGCCCATGCCGTCAACTTCGAATCCGCCCAGGAAAAGGAATGGTACTACCGGTGGTTCGAGCCGGAAGTCGTGGTCGGCGTCGGCTACTGGGGGCACACCCCGCACCTGGTGCTGCACCCGCAGCGGTACGGGGTCACGCCCGTGCCCTGGCTGGTGGCCAATGGGTACATCGCCAATTACGTGGAGGTGCTCAACGCCCTGCCGCTGATCCTGGTGACCTCCAACTGGGTCAAGAAGGTGTACGTCCGCGACGGGCTCCATGCCGAGAACATCGAGATCCTGCCGGTGGGCTGCGACACCGACTCGTTCATCCCTCGGGACAAGAACGATCCCAAGGTGCTGGCCGTCCGCGAGGCCCTGGGCGTGGCCCACGACCAGATCATGATCCTCACCGTGGGCGGGGACGCCGCCAGCAAGGGGGCCCAGGAGGTGATGCAGGCCCTTTCCCTGATCGACAGCAAGGCCCCCGATTGGAAGTACGTCTGCAAGGTCTGGCCGCAGCCGAGGACCGAGGAGCAGAACCTGCACGACATGCAGCTGGCCACGCACCTGGGCATCGAAAAGAACGTGGTCTTCACCGCCGGCAAGGTGTCGCGGAACTTCATGCCGTACCTGATGGCCGCCTGCGACATCTACGCGGCGCCGTCGCGACTGGAAGGCTTCGGCATGCCCCAGGTCGAGGCCGGGGCCTGCGGCAAGCCCGTCGTCGGCATCAAGGCCATGGCCATGCTGGACACGATGGTGCACGGCAAGACGGCCTTCCTGGCCGGGGTGGCCCAGGAGATCCGGCTGAGGGAAGCCACGCTGGGCGAAGACGAAGGATATGAGACGGGACACCGGGTGGTCTTCAGGAGGCCGCGGACGGCCGACTACCGGGCGAGCATCCACGACATCGCCGAATACCTTCTGAAGCTGATGACGGACAAGACCTGCCGCGAGGAGATGGGCGTGGCCGGGCGCAAGCGGGTCGTGGAGACCTACGACTACCGCGTGGTGGCCAAGAGGTTCATCCAGCTGGCGGCGGACCGCCTGGGGATCAGTTGACATGAAGAGCCGACGAAGCGACCCGGTGGCCGAGGCCAAGAGCGCGGCCCTGGAGGTGCTGCTGCACAACGCCCACGGCCCGTACTTCGGGCTGCCCAGGACGGCCGGCTGGGGATACCCCGAGCCCTACACACGGGACCTGATGATCGCCAGCCTGGGCATCCTGGCCTCGGGCAACCAGAGGCTCATCGCTCGCATCCGCCGCGTGCTGGAGGTGCTGGCCAGAAACCAGTCGCCGCTGGGGCACATCCCCTCCCTGGTCCACGACCCGCACGACCGCGGCGCCAGCGACACCACCCCGCTGTTCCTGCTGGCCGCCGGCATCTTTCGAAAGGCGACCGGGGAGGCGGACTTCCTCGCCGAGGCCTGCGACAAGGCCCGGCGATGGATGGACTACCAGAGCCCCGAAGACCGCGTGATGGTGGCCCAGATGCCCACCAGCGACTGGCGCGACGAGCAATGGGTGACCGGATACGGGCTGTACGTCAACGCCCTGCTGTACACCGCCCTGCGGCTGTTCAACGATCACCAAAAGGCCTCGCGCCTGCGCGAACTCATGAGCCGGCTGACCGTCACCGGGGAGGTCAAGCACCGGCACGTGCACGAAGGCATGCGGCTGGTGCGAAAGCCCTATTACGCCCTGTGGTCGTACAAGGTGGGCGGCAGCGAGCGCTTCGACCTGCTGGGGAACTCTCTGGCCATCCTGTCGGGGATCGCGACCCCCACCCGGGCCCGGGCCCTGGTGGCATGGGTGCAGCGCGAGTGCAGCGCCCTGCGGCGGCAGGGCGAACTGGCCTTGGACCTGCCGCCCAGTCTGTTCCCCTACATCCGCCCGGAAGACCCCGACTGGAGGCCCAGGTACGCCAGGTATAACCGCCCCGGGGAGTACCACAACGGCGGGGTCTGGCCCTTCATCTGCGGCTTCTACGTCGCCGCCCTGGTGGCCGTCGGCGGGCACCGGCTGGCCCGGAAGAAGCTGCAGGCGCTCACCCGGCTGGTGCGTCCGGCCAGGCAGAACCCGGTGGCCTTCGGCTTCAACGAATGGTTCCGGGCGCAGGACGGCACCCCCCAGGGCCAGGACTGGCAGACCTGGTCGGCCGCCATGTACCTGTACGCCGCCATCTGCGTGGAAAGGAAAACCACGCCATTCTTCGACGACATCCGCGCCGCCGGCAGACAGAACGGCACGGAAAAGGCGGCCGGAAGCGGCCAGTGAGCCCTGCCCATCCGACGTTCCGGCCGCATTCGTTCAGCGGCGGCGCGGCTCCGGCCATCCCGCGCGGCGGAGGGCGCGCTCATGATTTCGTCTTGCGGCGCGGCCTGGGCTTGCGCCGCGAGGAGGATTCGCCGGGGCTGTTGGCCTTCGCGGTCAGCCACTCCAAGGCCCCGGCGCTGGCCTCCCAGGCGCCGCCGATCTGGGCTGCGCAGAAGACGGCCTCTTCCTCGCTGCCAAGGCTGTAGCTGCCGGGCCAGTCGGACAGCTCAGCCTGACCGAGCACACACTTGGGCACGTGCGGATTGGCCTTCACGGCGGCCGCCAGGAGGGTTCGCGAGGCCGGGGTGTCGCCCTGGCTGCGGAAGGCCAGCAGGGCACGGCAATACGGCCAGATCGCGGACACGTCCTGGTGGTATGCCTTCAGCAGGTCTTCGGCCTCGGCGTCGCGGCCAAGCTCGATCAGCAGCGGCAGAAGCGCATGCCGGACGCCTTGATTGTCGTTGGGGTTCAGCCGAAGCAGCTCCCGGTAATGCCCGACGGCATCGCCCTGCCGCCCCAGCCCGACCAGGCACTCGGCCTGCCCCTGCAGGGCCCGCATGAAGGGCCTGGTCTGGAGCAAGCCCCAGAAATGCCCGACGTTTTCCTCGAAGAACGTCCCGCCCAGAGCCCGCCGGCCGGCCTCCACGCCGGCGGCGTACAGTTCGCCGGCCTTGCCCGTGTCCCCACAGCCCTCTGCCAGGATGACGTAGGCGTCGGCGCAGTCCGGGCAGAGCCTTATGGCCTGGCGGGCCAGGGCGGCCCTTCGCCGGCCGATCGAGTCGAAGGCCTGATAGCACAGGTCCTGAGCCTCTTCCAGGACGTTTCGAGGCTGGTATCGCGTGCGGTCTACCGGCTTGCCGACGAACTCCCTGTTCAGGGCCTCGTCCAGTTCCTCGGCGGTCCGGAAGTGCTTGCCTTCAAGGAATCGGTGGGCCTGGGACGGGCTGATCTCCATCGCCCGGCGGTCGAGGAATCCGCGCTGGTAAAGCTCCTTGTGATCGGGCGGATGCAGCAGGAAGGGCAGCGAAAGCGTGTACTCCACCGGGCCGTCGAAGGTCTGCACCTTCTTCGTCCACCGCCCGGAGTCCATCTCCTGGTCACCGGCGGCCGTGATGGCCCGCATCAGGCCCTCAAGGAACGCCAGCACGCCCGCGTTGGGTCGGCGCCGGCGCCCGGAGGGATCAAAGCAGTCGGCCACGGGGTAGGCGTGGTCCCCGGCCACTGGCAGGGAATGATCTTCCCACAGGTCCGCATCGGCGAAGGGCATCTCGGTGATGTCATCGAAAGTGAGGAACCAGATGCCGCCCTGTGACGTCAGGTAAGCATACGGGTCTTCGGCATCGGAGACCCCCCAGTAGTGCTCCGGCGACCGGTAGAACGCCAAGCCGAACTCCTGCCCGCCGCCGCCAAGCACCAGGGGGAAGCGCAGGGACGGGTCTGGAGGGGGCGGGACTTCCACCTCGATGAGGTCCACTGTGCCCAGTTCCGTCCACGGTTCGGCCTGGTAGAAGGACTTGGCGGCCTCGGCGAAGCCTCGCATCCTCTCGACGGTCACGCCCTTACCTTGCAGTGCCCCGGGCGGGACGGGTTCCCCCAGCATGTCCCGGGCGGCCTCGGCCAGGAACCGGTCAACCGCCAGCAGTTTCGGGCGGTACTCCACGCCGATGTCCGCGTCAGCCAGCAGCCCGGAGACGTGTTCGGCCAAGGCCGAATCGTTGACCTCCAGCTTGCCGGGGCGATAGCCGGCCAGCGCCTCGTTCGTGGCGAAGGCCACCAGCGCGTCCACCGCCGCGGAAAAACGCTTCTGCTGAGGCGGGCATACCTCTCCCGGCTGGACCATGCCCGTCTGGAGACTGATCCACATGACCGTCACCGGCCGGTAGGGCTTGGGAGCGTCCTCCGTCACCCACCCCGGCAGACGCACGAATCCGCCCTGCCAAATCTCCTGGGGACGCTTGGGAAGCCGCTTCAGCCGCTCCACCTGAAGGTTCAACATGACGCGGTCTCCTTACCGCCAGTTCCTGCACCGGGAGCATACGCCCAACCGGGCCAACCTGCAAGCAGGCCGGTGCAGGCTGATGCTGATGCCGGGGCGGCTTGACAGTCCGACCTGGCGGCGATAGCCTGTTTTGCGAGCAGTTGCCCGGGTGGCGGAACTGGCAGACGCGCCAGCTTGAGGGGCTGGTCGGCCTTACGGCCGGTGGAGGTTCAAATCCTCTCCCGGGCAGGAAGCCAATCGCCCGGCGGCCTGGGCGGCCGCCGGGCGGTCGTCTGCGCAAGGGGTCCTGACATGGCGGAGATGACCAGCAGCGGCGTCATCCGGCGGCATCCGGCCAACCCGGTGCTGTCGGCGGGCGACGTGCCGTATCGCTCCACGCTGGTCTTCAACGCCGGCTTCGCCAGGTTCCAGGGCCGCTACGTCTGCGTCTTCCGCAACGACTACTGCGACGACAGCCGGCCGCCGCGCGTGGTGGGCACCAACCTAGGGCTGTCCTTCAGCGACGATGGCGTCAAGTGGAACGTCACCGACCGGCCGTGCTACGAGTTGCGGACCCAGGAGATCCAGCGGGCCTACGACCCCCGGCTGACGGTGATGGACGGCCGCTGCTACATGTGCTTCGCCGCCGACACCCGCCATGGCATCCGCGGCGGCATCGCCGTCACCGACGACTTCGAAAGCTGGCAGTTGCTCAGCCTCACCGTCCCCGACAACCGCAACATGGTGCTGCTGCCGGAGCGGATCGGCGGCCGGTACGTCCGGCTGGAGCGGCCCATGCCCATCTACGGCCGCGGGCCGGAGAACTTCGACATCTGGCTGTCCGACTCGCCCGACCTAAGGTACTGGGGCAACAGCCGGCTGGTGCTGGGCAGCGAGCAGGTGCCCTTCGCCAACAACAAGATCGGCCCCGGCGCCCCGCCGGTACGGACCGACCGCGGCTGGCTGGCCGTCATCCACGCCGTGGACAAGGACGACTCGCGCAGCGGATGGGGATGGAGCGGGAACTGGACCAAGCGCTACTCCGCCGGCCTCATGCTGCTGGATCTCCAGCAGCCCTGGAAGGTCATCGGACTGAGCCGCAGGCCGCTGCTGGTGCCCGAGCCGCCGTATGACTACGAGACCACCGGCGGCTACCGCGACTACGTCATCTTCCCCACCGGCATGATCCTGGAGGACGACGGCGAGGTAAAGATCTACTACGGCGCCGCCGACACGGTCATCGCCCTGGCCACCGCCGACGTCCACGACCTGCTGGAACTGTGCCAACCACTCTGAGGGCAGCCGCCGGGCGCGAGGGAAGAGCGAGCCGCCGGGCGCAGCCCGCCCGGGCGGTCCGCACCTTCGCCCCCCGGCCCCGCCCCGATGACCGGCCTCACTGGGAGAGCATCATCCGCTCCAGGTCCCTCTTGAACTCGAGTTTCTGCTTCTCCAGCTGCTGGGCCGACGGTTCGGTCACGTGCATGTTGCGGTCGAACTCCATCTTGAACTCGTACTCCACCATGCGGGCCAAGGCCCCGGAGGCCTTCGCCGGCACCCGAACCTCCCAGCGGAGGATGCCCATCTGGCGGATGGTGCGGAGGTACACCTTGTCCTCGCTGAGGGGGTCCTTCGGCGGGGTGAGGGTCACGCGAATGTCGGTGCCGCGCGGGTCCGGCAGCCGGTCCAGCAGCCTCACGTCCGCCGGCTGGTCCTTGTAGTTGGACAGCACCAGCCGGTAGCGGAAGCTCAGCTCCCGGTTGCCGCCCTGGATGCGGTCGGACTTGTCGGCCAGCTCCCGCCCCGCGCGAAGCTGGGCATCGACGCCGAAGCCGACGGTGCAGCGCTGCCCCTTGGCCACCATGGGCAGCATCCCACGGCCCATGAACTGCCCGGCCATGTACGAGTTCACCGGGCCCGACAGCAGCGCGTACTCGCTGGTGTTGAGGATGTCGGCCTGCTGGTAGACGTTGGGCGTCAGCAGCGGGACGGCCAGGTAGTAGAACTCGCCCTCCAGCTTGAGGGAGGCGATGCGGATCATCTGCTGGTCGCGGCGGCTGGGGACGGTGATCGTGCCGGGCAGCTCGTAGTTGACGCTCAAGGCCTCGTCCATGGGTTCGGGCATGCGTCCGGCCAGCAGCACGTCGCGGCCGGCCTGGAAATCGAGCATCTGGAGCTTGTTGGCCCAGACGTTCAGGCCCCAGTCGTCTTCGACGGCTGCCGGCCCGGCCTTTCCGGGCCGGACCCCGCGCTGCCCCATCAGCACGCGGAGCTGCTGCTCCGCCTGGCGCTGCCCGCCCCAAACCGCCCCCGGCTGGGCCGTGGGCCCGCCCGGACCGCCGGTGAGGGTCACCCACAGCGGCGTCAGGATCGGCGCCCCGGAGACCATGTTCGGCGAGGCCGTCGAGAGCGTCAGCTTCACCCCGGCCCAGTCCTCCTCGCTCATCTGCTGCACCAGGGCGTTGTACTCCAGCGCCACCTGCTTGCCCTGCCCGTCGCAGCGCAGGTTGTACAGCGGCGACCACGACGACTGCCCCACCAGGTAGCTCAACCGCAGCCGCGCCTTCCCCCGGCCACGCTTGTCCACCGACACGATCGCCTCCCGCGCCGTCCGCGACCACTGCGACGCCACCTCCGACCGCCTCCGCTGGAGCAGGCTCAACTGCTCGGCCAGCACGCGGGCCTGCTCCTCCAGGTCCAGCGCCTCCTTGGACAGCGTGGACCGCTGCTCGAAGAGGAACTGCGTCATGGCCTTGACGGTGTCGAAGTTCAGCGCCCCCTTGGCGGTCTCTTCCGTGGCCTTGGCCGACGTGAACTTCTCCAGGTTGCCGAGGAACGTCTCCTTCTGGCCCCGGAGCTTCTGGAGGGCCTGGTTTTCACGGATCTTAGCCTGTACCGCCTCCATCTCCTGCTCGATCTTGCGGACCTCCTCTCGCGGCTCCTGGCTGACAGCCCGGGTCCGATACTGCACCGCTCGGATCTGCACGTCGCCTTCCCCGCCGGCGTAGAGGCTGTCGGGCAGGACCTGCGCCGGCAGGTCGGTGATGACCAGGTCGGACGCCCCGGCCGGCAGGTCGGCCTCGATCCGGCGCGTCACCAGGGCCTGGCCTCGATAGACCGTGACCGTTTCGATGGAGCCGGTCAACTCGGCCGCCGCACCGGGGACGGCCGCCGCCGGCAGCAGCATCGCCGCCGCCACCAGCACGTTGAACAAGCGTGGGCAAACCATCTCGTTCTCCTTTCCTCTAGGGAACAGCCGGCAAACGAACCCAATTCGCCAAGCCGCACCGCCACCGCCGGTGGTGCGCACTGACTTAGACGCTCCCGGCCCGGACAGGTTCCCGCCCAGACCCCCTCCGCGAAACCGCGGCCGCGCCCGGGCCTAGCCGAATATCCCGTCCAGGCGCCGGCGGTGATACTCCACCCGCTGCTGGGGCGTCATCTTAGCGAAGTCCGGCAGGCCGGTCGAGGTGGTCGGATAGGACGGCTTGGCGGCGGGCCTTTCGGCGGCCCCGGCCGCCGCCGGGCGGACCCTCGGCGGGATGCTGTAGGTGGTGGCCGAGCCGCTGTAGCCTGCGATGCTGCCGGTCAGCCGCATGTCCTCGGCCAGCGGGCGATGCGGCCGGATGCCCAGCCCCCCAAGCACGCCGTGATAGGCCTTGACCGCCTCCTCCGGCGAGATCTGCCCGTCGGTGATCAGCCGCAGGAACTGGATGAAGCAGAGCTGGTGCTCGGCGCTGTTGATCTTCCGCCCGAACAGGGCCGCCCGGGCGCCGTGCTTCTGGGCCTCGGCCAGCAGCTTGAAGGCGTCGTAGGTGGTGCCGGCTGAGCCGCCCAGCACGCCCGGCACCAGGTGCGGGTCGTATTGGACCAACTCGGACATGGACTTTGGTCCGTGATAGACCATCTTGAGGAACAGCGGCCGGCCGGCCTGGGGCACGCCGGCCAGGGCCCGGACGATCATGTCGTTGATGAAGCCGCCGAGCTGTCCCGGCGGGATGGGGTTGACCGGGGCGTTGGGGTCGAAGATTTCCAGGAAGTGGCGGAAGCCCTTGCGTTCGGCCTCGATGCGAAAGGCCTTGTACTCCTCCAGGGCGCGGCGGTCGAGTTCGGCGTCGTTGTTGAAGGTGACGGAGTACAGCCCCAGGTTGGCCCCCAGGTGGCGCTGGGACGGGTCGCACTCGAGCTGGCCGCACTGGGCGTGCTCGATGACCGCCGTGCGGAACGGCCGCGAGGGCTGCCGGGGATAGGAGGCCCCGCGGGCCACGTGGATGTCGGTGGTGTCGTTGGCCCGCACGGCCGGGGTAACGGGCGAGCCGTCGAAGATCCGCTCGCGGATGGTCAGCAGCTCATTGGTGGACACCGACATCAGCATGATGTCCAGCAGCCCCTGCCGGACGTTGCCGCGGATGTGGTCGCGGTACTCGCTCAGCGACCGGAAGCCCCCGTCTTCGTGCTCGGGGCTGCGGCCGGGGGCGGCGATGCCGTAGGCCATGTCCGCGTCCTTGGCGTCGGCCAGGATGAACGCCTTGGCGTTGTTCGGGTCGGCGTGAATCTCGGCCAGCTTTTGATCCAGCGACTTCGGCATGCGCCCTAGCCCTTCGAGAGCGTCTCCACGATGCGGTCGGTGATCAACTGCGTCAGCCGCTCCACCTCGTCGGCCATCGTCCGCTGCTGGACGGTCTTGCTGGAGGAGCCCAGCCCGGCCGGGCGCAGATTCGCCGCCGCCCCGCCGGCTGCCGAGGCGGGTGTCGGCGCCGGCTGCGGCCGGCCGGCCTCGGACTCCTTGCCCTCAATCCCGTACCCCCGGCCGTGGCCGTCGGCGCCGGCGGTGTGCTGCGGGATCGCCCGCTCCGAAAAGCCGCGCAGGAACTCGTCCGAGCCGCACAGCGTGCAGGCCTCGCCCTCGCACGCCATCCGCGGGTCGCCCAGGCCCAGCCCGGCCTTGATCTCCAGCAGCTCCCGCATCTTGGATTCCGGCAGCTGCCGCACCTTGCCGACCTCGCGGGCCAGCAGCAGAATGCGGCAGTACTGGTCGAGGGTCTCCATGTGGAAGTAGGCCTGCTCCAGGGTCTTGTCGCAGCAGACGGCCCCGTGGTTGGCCAGCAGGATGGTGTTGGCCTTGTTCCGCAGGTGCGGCAGGATGGTACGGGCGAAGTCCTGGCTGCCGGGGGTGTCGTATTCGGCGATGGGCACCTGGCCGATGAAGATCTCCACCTCCGGCAGGATGCAGTTGGGCAGCTGCATGCCGGCGATGGCAAAGGCGGTGGCGTGCGGCGGGTGGGCGTGGACGACGGCGTTGATCTCCGGCAGCTCGTGATAGATCTCCAAGTGCAGCAGGATCTCCGAGGTGCGCGGCTTGTCGCCGGCGAGCTGCTCGCCTCGATCGTCCACCAGGGCGATGTCGGCCGGCTTCATGAAGCCCTTGGACACCAGCGTGGGCGTGCACAGGAAGCGGCCCTTGCCCGCCCGCACGGAGATGTTGCCGTCGTTGGCGGCGACGTAGCCCTTCTCCCACAGCCGCCGGCCGATGCGGCAGATGTCCTCCCGCAATTTCCACTCGTTGACCATGGCTCTATCCTCGCCGCGGCCGCTCACAGCACCGGTTCGAAGTCCACGTCATCCAGGATGGCCGCGTTGTAAGAGTCATACGGCACCTTCTTCGGCCAGAACGGGGCGGTGGCCTCGCGGCCTTCCACTAGCCCCACCAGGTCGCCCTCGCCGGCGCTGAGCTCGTCGTACAGCACCAGCGTCTCCTCGCCGCCGGGGCCGGCCCCGGCCAGGTCGCGTCGGCTGTACGGCCGCACGACGAGATACCGGCCGGGCAGCAGCTCCGGCATCTGCCGGTTCAACGTCACCTTGCCGATCACCCTGGCGATTCGCACAGCTTCCCTTCCGCCTCCAGGCGCTCCACCGCGTCCAGCAGGATGGTGCGGTCGCGGCCCATCCGCCGGCCGGCGGCGAAGCGGTCGATCATGGAACGAATCTCGTACACGCTGAGGGTGGCGTGGCCGATGACCAGCACGTTGGCGTCGAACTGGCGCAGGGCCGCGGTCACCGCCGCCGCCGAGACCCCCTGCACCGGCCGGGCGCCCTTGATCTTGCCGGCCAGCACCATCCCCGCGGCCGCGTAGCGGTCGACGATCACCCCGCCGGCGAGCTGCCCGGCGTTGACGGCCTGGCACATGGCGGCGGCGTTGATCATCCAGCAGCTCGAGTCGGCAAAGCCGGCGGTGGCCACCCCGCCCCGGGCGACCGCCGCCAGGGCCGCCTCGACCTTCGCGTCGGGGCGATTGACCACCAGACCCAGGGTACGGGTCAGGGCGGCGGGGCGGACCCGGCCCGGCGCCGG
>Ga0111187_1037_pt1 | contig 14175 bp, 9 predicted proteins | sample DeeMarSWOR324_28_FD_80242 | JGI IMG/M metagenome (GOLD analysis project Ga0111187, IMG submission 80242) | Phycisphaerae bacterium SM23_33 | reverse complement strand
CCGAAACCTTCGAGAATCCCAAGGCCAAGCAACCCCCTCGTGCCCAACCGCAGCGCCGCAGCGCCGGCGAATCGGTGCCGCCGCTGCCGCTTCCGGCCACGCCGCTGCGGCGGAGCGAACGCAAGCGCGAGCCCGCGCCGCCGGCCCTGGTGGGCATGATCACCTTCCCCGGCTCGCGCTTCGTCATCGAGAACGGGCAGCGCGTGGCCGTGGAGATGTTCCCCACCACCCAGATTGACATCGAACGGCTGACCGCCTACGCCAACCACCGTCTGGGCATTCGCTACCGGTACGTTGCCACCACCCTGGAGAGCTTCTCCTGGGATCCGGTGGAACTTCCGCTGTTGTACATCACCGGCTGGACGCCCATGCCCAAGCTCCCGGATGAGACGCTCGATCGCCTGCGCCGCTACATCTACGACGGCGGAACGCTGGTCGTGCACGCCCAGTGCGGGCGGAAGGAGTTCGTGGACACGGCCCGGCGGGAACTCGCCCGACTGTTCCCGGAGCGGAAACTGGCCCCCATCGACACCGACTCGCCGCTGTTCCGCAGCTACTTCCGCATCACCGAAATGAAGGTCCGCCAGGACGATCAGCCCTTCAAGTCCATGCCGCCCTACCTGGAGGCCGTCTACATCGGCTGCCGCCCCGCCGTCATCTTCTCCCCCATCGACCTCAACTGCGGCTGGGACGTCGTCAACCACCCCATCATGGGCGGCATCCTCTACCACCAGGACTACGCCCTGGCGATGGGCACCAACATCGTCACCTGCACCCTGGCCAATCTCAAGTACGCCCGCGCCTTCGCCACCGAGAAGATCTTCCACGGCACGTACGAGAAGACCCGCGACCGGCTGGTGATCGGTCAGATCCGCCACAACGGCGACTGGGACCCCACCCCCCACGGGCTGCCGAACCTGATGAAGTACCTCGCCGCCAGTACCACCCTCAACGTCCAGTTCAAGCGGGACACCGTGGACCTCACCGAGGACAAGGCCTTCGACCACGCCGTGCTGTACATGACCGGGCTGCGCGACTTCAAGTTCAGCCAAGCCGAGGTCGCCCGCCTGCGGACGTACCTGTCCAGCGGCGGCGTGCTGGTAGCCGACGCGGCCGCCGGGCGCCGGGCCTTCGACGCGGCCTTCCGACGCGAGATCAAGCGCGTCCTGCCCGAGGCGGAGCTGAAACCCATCGCCCTGGACAGCCCGCTCTTCGAGGCCCCGTTCAAGGTCCGGACCGCCGATTACACCGAAGCCGTCAAGGCCTCCCAGCCCGAGCTGAACGCCCCGCACCTGCTGGGGATCGACATGGAGCAGTCGCTGTGCGTGATCTACTCCCCGTACTCGCTCGGCAACGGCTGGGAGCAGATCGCCTATACCTACAACCTCGGCTTTTCCGACGAGGACGCCCTGCGGCTGGGCGTGAACGTCCTCACCTACGCCGTGACGCACTAGGCCGTCCGGGCCGCCTCCAACGCCCAAAGCGCTTTCACCGCGCGCTCGCGTCGATATAATCGCCCCCATGACCAAGCGGGACGTCGTCATCGACGCGCTGGAGTTTCGCCGGCCGGCGTACGTGCCGTGGGAGATCGGCCTGACCATTGATTGCCGCGAGCGGCTCAAGGCCCACCTGGGAACCGAGGACCTGTCGGAGTTCCTCGACAACCACTTCGTGACCGTGGGCTCGGAAGTCGGCCGGTTCGAGCCCGTCGGCGAAAACCACGTCCGCGACCTGTACGGCGTCGTGTGGGACCGGACAGTGGACAAGGACATCGGCACGCCCTGCGACTGGCCCATCAAGCAGCCAGGCGACCTGGACCGGTACACCTGGCCCGACGCCGAAGACGAATCCTGGTACGCGGAAATCCCCGAAACGCTCGCCGCCCACCCGGACCGCTTCAGCCGCTACGGCCTGGGTTTCAGCCTGTACGAGCGGGCCTGGACCATGCGCGGCATGGCCAACCTGCTGATGGACATGGTCGAGCGGCCGGCCTTCGTGGAAGAATTCCTCGACGCCATCGTCGAGCATAACCTCGTCCAGGTCCGCCGGGCCCTGGAGCTGGGGGTGGACTGCCTGCACTTCGGCGACGACTACGGCATGCAGACCGGGCTCATCATGGGCATCGGCCACTGGCGGCGGTTCTTCAAGCCGCGGCTGGCCGTGATGTTCCAGCCGGTCGTCCAGGCCGGCAAGTACGTGTCCGTCCACTCCTGCGGCCGCGTGCAGGAGCTGTTTGACGAGCTCGTCGAGATCGGGCTGAACCTCTTCAACCCCTTCCAGCCGGAGGTGATGAACGTGTTCGAGCACATGCCACGCTACCGCGGCCGGCTGGCCTTTCACGGGGGAATGAGCGTCCAGAAGACCCTCCCCTTCGGCAGCGTCGAGCAGGTGCGGGAGATGACGGCGCGCCTCATCGCCGCCGGCCGGAAGGGCGGCTACATCTTCGCCCCCTCCCACGACGTCCCCCGCGACGTCCCGTCGGAGAACCTGGTGGCCATGATGGAGGTACTCCAGGCCCAGGACGGATGGACCCAAAACAAATAGCCTCCCCCAGCTATTTCTCTGTAATAAACGCCCCCCGGGATCGACTGTTCTATTGGTGACGTCACTTCCTTCGAAGGACATGGTAGTCATGACCGACTGGCAGGGAATCGTAGGCCGGCACAGTGGCCTGGTGTGGCGGACCGCCTACCGGCTGCTGGGCAACGAGGCCGACGCCGCCGACTGCTTCCAGGAGGCCTTCGTGGCCGCCCTGGAGCTTTCCCGGCGGCAGCGGGTGCGCAACTGGCCGGGGCTCCTCCAGCAACTGTCCACGCGAAAGGCGCTGGACGCGCTGCGAGACCGATCCCGTCGGGCCCGGCGCAGCGGCCAGCCGGCCGATTGGATGGCCGTCCCCAGCCGAAACCCCCAGCCCGGGCAGGAGGCGGAGGCGGCGGAACTGGCGGCCGGACTCCGACAGGGACTGGCGGACCTGCCGCACGAGCAGGCGGAGGTGTTCTGCCTGCGATACCTGAACGACCTCAGGTACCGGGAGATTGCCCGGCTGCTCGGTCTCAAGACCTCCGGCGTTGGCGTGCTGCTGCACCGCGCCCGGCAGCAGCTTCGGCAAAGGCTGTCATCAGAAAAGGTAAGGTCGGACGTGGAGGTGTCGCCATGAACGACGAGAGCAACATCCAGGCAGAACAGATCGTCGATCGAGCCGTCGGCGCCCTTCGTGACGCGCCGGTTCCGCCCGGCCCGCCGCCGGAAGCCCTTTCGGCCGTGTTGGCCGCCGGGGGAGCCGCCGCACAACGCACAGAACACAAGACCATTACACAAAGGATATTCACCATGAAGCGTTTGCCAAAGATCGCAGCGGCCGCCGTAATCCTTGCAGGAATCGCGGCCCTGGTCTGGCTGCTGGTCGGGCCGGGCACGGCCACCGTCGCCTGGGCCGACGTGCAGGAGCGAATCCGGAATATCCGGACGCTGACGTTCACGGCCGTCACGCAGTACGAAGGCGCCGTCCAAATGAAATCGACCGTGATGATGATGGAGCCGGACCTGATGCGGCAAGAAATGATGATGGGAGAGTCCGGACAACGTAAGCAGAAGATCGTGAATATCGTGGATCTTGGGGAAAGCAAGATCCTTCAGCTTGTCGCCGAGCGCAAGGAAGCGAACGTGATCGAAGTGTCCGGCTTGCCCCAGGACGCGAGCCTCCAGCCTTCGGCCTGGCGTAAGGAGATGGACTGGATGGCCCGGATCAAGGCCCTGATCGGCGAGGCACAGACCGAACTTGGCGAGAAAGAGATGGCCGATCGAAAGGTCAAGGGCTACCGAGTGGAGAGGGATAACGCGCTCTTGAAAGTGTGGGTTGACGTCGAGACCGGCGCCCTGGTCGAAATGGAAATGACGGTGCTCAACGGCGGCCAGAAGACGGTTATGACGGACTTCCAGTTCGATAAGGAGCTGGATAGGGAACTCTTCAGCCTGGAGATACCCGAAGGGTACACGGTCAGGACCACGCAGATGGACCTCTCGGAACCGACTGAGAAAGACCTGATGGAGCTGTTCCGCCTGTGGACGGAGTGGATGGATGGCAGCTTCCCCCCGGTAATGGAAAGGAAAGCCACGCGGCAGTTCATGCAGTATCAAATAGAAAAGCTGAAGAAAGCAGGCCAGGAGCCTGCCAAGGAATACCTACAGAAACTGCAAACGGTCATCATGAAGATGTCGCGCGGAGGAATGTTCGTCGCGCAACTGCCGCCCGAGAGCGATTGGCACTATGGCGGGAAGGGCGTAGAGCTCGGCCAGGCGGACAAGGCCGTCTGCTGGTACAAGCCGAAGGGCTCGCAGACCTACCGCGTCATCTACGCCGACTTGAGTATCAAGGCCGTGGCCGAAGAGGACCTGCCGCCCGAGCCGGATGAGGCCGAGCCCGAGGCGCCGGGCCCTGCCGACTAAGCTACCTTCACCGTTTACGTCCAAGCTGGCCCTTCGGGGCCAGCTTGGTTTTGCGCTGACCGATTCGGGCGCACACGCGCAGCCGGTTAGCCGCAGGGGACACGCCGGCAGCGGATCGGCACCCACTCGAAAGAGCCGCTATGGCTTCTTCTTCAGCGGGGCGCAGGTGCACTGCTCGGAAGGCTTCTTGCAGCCGTCGCAGACCCCGTTCTTTATCTCCCGGCCACACTTCTTACATGGCGAACAGCCGCACGTCTGGCACATGCCCGTCTCCTTTCCGCAGGCGGTCGAACCTTCTTCGCAAAGGCGCGGGAAAGCCGTTTTCCATGTCAATTCTATGCCTCGGCGCTGTCCCGGCGGGACGAGCGGCGAGAATGACTTCGCCGGTCGAATCCCGGCCTGCCTCAAGGCCGGAGCCGGGCGATTTTGGCGTTTGAAATTCCCCCTTCGCCCGGTAATCTGGTTGCCTAAGCGGCATTGTAGCGTTGGCAGGGCGCGGAGGCCTTCCGGAGAGAGCCATGACGGCGGCGAACAAGCAGCCGGCGGACCTGCGGATCATCGAGAACCTGAACAAGGCCAAGGCCAAGCTGCTGAGCGAGATCCACAAGGTCATCATCGGGCAGGACGGCGTCATCGAGCTGCTGGTTCAGGCGGTCCTCTCGCGCGGGCACTGCCTGCTGGTGGGCGTGCCGGGGCTGGCCAAGACGCTGATGGTCTCGACGCTGGCCAGGGTGCTGAAGCTGACCTTCAACCGCATCCAGTTCACGCCCGACCTGATGCCCTCCGACGTGACCGGCACCGAGGTCATCGAGGAGGACCGCAGCACCGGCAAGCGGGAGTTCCGGTTCGTGAAGGGGCCGGTGTTCGCCAACGTCATCCTGGCCGACGAGATCAACCGCACCCCGCCCAAGACCCAGGCGGCGCTGCTGCAGGCGATGCAGGAGTACCACGTCACCGTCAGCGGGCAGCGGTATGACCTGGAGCTGCCGTTTTTCGTGCTGGCCACGCAGAACCCCATCGAGCAGGAAGGCACTTACCCGCTGCCGGAGGCGCAGCTGGACCGCTTCATGTTCATGGTGTTCGTGGACTACCCCACCCGGGAGCAGGAGCGGCTGATCGTCAAGACCACCACCATGGACGTGGCCGGGGAGCCCGAGCCGGTGCTGCTGCTGGAGGACGTGCTGGCGCTGCAGCGGATCGTGCGGAAGATCCCGGTCAGCCAGCACGTCATCGACTACGCGGTGAACCTGGCTCGGGCCTCGCGCCCCGGCGACCCGACGGCGCCGGAGTTCGTCGGCAACTACCTCACCTGGGGGGCCGGTCCGCGGGCGGCCCAGTACCTCATCCTCGGGGCCAAGAGCCGGGCCCTGCTGCACGGTCGGTTCAACGTCTCCGGCGAGGACGTCCGGGCCATGGCCAAGCCGGTGATGCGGCACCGGCTGTTCACCAACTTCAACGCCGACGCCGAGAGCATCAAGCCCGACGACCTGGTGGAGATGCTGCTCAAGGCCGTGCCCGAGCCGACGGTGCAGGACTACGCGGGGGCGGAGTCGCCGAGCGCCTGAGCGCCGGTGCGGCGGCCGCTCAGGGGTGCACGCGGATGGTCGGCCCGGCGTAGCCGTGCCGGGCGTAGTAAAGGGCCCCGACGATCATCCAGATGATGCCCGCCACCATCTCCCCGGCGATCATGCCGATGAAGAGCCTTTGGGCCCTGCGGTAACCGCCGGCCCCCCCGAAGCGCGTGACGAGCACCTTGCACAGCCAGCCGGCCAGAAAGCTGGCGGCGAACCACCTGGAGACGATGGTGCCCCAGACCATGAACATGACCGGGTGGATCGGCCACCAGGTCCAGCGCAGCCGGGCGGCGCTGCAAGCCACGATCGCCGCCAGCCCCAGCCCCACCGACCACAGGAACTTCCGGCTGGGGCTCATGTGCCGCAGCCGCTCCAGCCCGCCCGCCCCGGTGGCCTGCCCGGCCGTCTGGAGGGCATTCATCCCCGCCAGCCGGTTCACCGTCCGCTCCAGCATGTCAAAGGGCAGCCGGGCCGCCGTGTCGGCCCAGCCGTACAGCGGCTCCCCGCCCGGGGAGGTGCCGATGTCGTACTGGATGTACAGCGTGAACGGCACCGCCACGGCCAGACCCGCCAGCAACACCACCAGCACCCATCCGCTCAAGCAAGGCAGTCGCAGGCGCTGGCTTTCGCCGACCTTGAAGGCGTTGGCCAGCAGCGGCATCAGGCTCACCCGGGGGTCGATCGTCAGCACCACGCACAGGATGCCCAGCACGATCAAGGTCCTGGGGCCCAGGGCCCGGATGCCGAACAGCCCGGTGAGGATGGCCACCGCCTGCCAGTTGGGCTGAACGAACAGCAGGCCCGTCTCGACGTTGATCCGGGTCACGATCAGGAACGTCAGGCCGACCATCATGACCAGCAGCGTGGCCATCAGCAGGTCCAGGCCCGCCCACGCCCTCAGCATCGCCACCATGCCCACGCCGACGAGGATCAGGATGCGACAGGCCCAGGTGACGTGCCGCTGGATGGCGTCGCCGGTGGCGACCCCGAAGGCGCGCTGGAGCACGTCCCAATAGAACCTCCGTCCCGTGTACAGAATGAACAGCCCGCCCCCCAGGTAAGAGCCGAACAACTGGTAGCTCAACACCCCGCCGGACATGTAGTCGTTGGCCATGTCCGCGCCCAGGGCCGTCATGGTCAGAAACACGGCGGCGTAGGCCACGTGGCTGATGCCCAGACTGAAGGACACCTCCGAGCTGATCAGGAAGGCCAAGCCGACCACGGCGAAGTAAAGCGTGGGCCGCAGCAGATTGCCGTAGAAGGGGACCTGCGTGATCGTGGGCCAGGACTGCGACACGATCGAAAGGTCAACGTACATCGGGACCGCGACGAAGCCGGGATAGTATGCAGCCAGGCCGTTGAGCAGCAGCACCCCGGCCGCGATGACAAAGCCACACCAGAACGACACTTTCAGAAACAGCGGGTTGAGGGGCCTGGTGTGATCCTCGCCGATGATGACATTGACGACCTCGGCCATGGGATAGCGCAGGTGTTCGCGGTGGGCCCACTGGTGGTGGAGGATCAGCGTCAGGCAGACGCAGCCCACGAATCCCAACACGATCAAGGACAGATAGAACCTGTACGGCCGCCCCCAGGCCTGCCACGGCACCTCGGAGAGGGCCCTGGGGCCCGCCTTCCCGGGCAGGCCTTGCAGGAAGCCCATGATCACGACGTCCTCGTCCTCCCTGCCTGCCAGTTGCTCCCTGACCAGCATCTCCTCGGGCACGTAGCTCAACAGGGAGGGATGGTCTTTGGACGCCTGCCAGCCCAGGCGGGTGCGGTGCTCGATGAGGGGCGTGACTAGGGCGTTGTTGAACTGCCACAGCAAAGCCGGCCCGGGGATGACGCAGGCCGCCAGCGCCAGGGTGTAAATGACCGTCCACTCCGCCCCCCTCAGATGCAGCCGGCCCAAATAGTACAGGATGGGATTGACCAGCATCAGGCCCAGCGCCAACAGCCCCAGGACGCTGACCGGCATCAGGTCGCTGGCCACGTAGGGCAGCTTGAAGACCCAGTCGTTGACGTAGCCGAAGGCCGCAATGAACAGGCCGATCATCAGGCCGATGAAAACGGCACGAACCGTCATCACACCCTTCCTGTTTGCCGGCCCCTCTTCGGAAAGACCTGCAAAGATTGTCTTATGGACGCAGTGGAGACTCAAGGGGCAGCGGCGACGGCGAGCGGCGCGGCCGGAGCGAAGCCGGGGCGTCTGCCTCGGGCCGTTCGCTCCGGCGGTGCTTGACTTCGCCGCGGGCGTGGGGGATGATGCGGCGCTCCTCAAGCGGCCACAAGAAATGCTGGAAAAGGTTCACCAGGACAGGTTGAAGAAGCTGGCCAAGATCCGCCAGTTGGGCATCGACCCATACGGCGGCCGGTACGACACGGCCGAGCCCGTCGCGGAGATCCTGGCCCGCTTCCGGGAAGGCGACGACTCCCAGCGGGCCGACGCGGCCGGTCGGATTATCCTCATGCGCCCCATGGGCAAGCTGGTCTTCGCCCACATCCGCGACGAAAGCGGGGCCATGCAGATCTGCCTGCGCCGCGACGGGCTGGACCAGACCGCCTGGTCGCTGGCGAAGCTGCTGGACCTGGGCGACATCGTGGCCGCGGAGGGGCGGCTGGCCAAGACCAGGACCGGCGAGATCACCATCTTCGCCGAGAAGCTCACGCTGCTGTGCAAGTCGGTGCTGCCCATGCCGGAGAAGTTCCACGGCCTGGTGGACGTGGAGACCCGCTACCGCCAGCGCTACCTGGACCTGATGAGCAACCCCGAGGCCATGGCGCTGGCCTACAAGCGGATCGCCCTCATCGGGCACTTCCGGGCGCTGCTGCGCCAGCGCGGCTTCGTGGAGGTGGAGACGCCGATGCTGCAGCCCATCTACGGCGGCGCCGCCGCCCGGCCGTTCACCACACACCACAACGCACTGGACGTGGACCTGTACCTGCGGATCAGCCCGGAGCTGTACCTCAAGCGGCTGCTGGTGGGGGGCATGGAGAAGGTCTTCGAGTTCAACCGAGTCTTTCGTAACGAAGGCATCGACAGCAGCCACAGCCCCGAGTACACGCTGCTGGAGCTGTACCAGGCCTACGCCGACTACGAGGTGATGCTGGAGCTGACCGAGGAGCTGATTTCCACGGCGGCCGAGGCCGTCGGCGGCGGCACCAAACTGCCCTTCGGCGAGTTGGAGATCGACTACGCCCGCCCGTGGCGGCGGGCGAAATACGAGGAGCTGCTGCACGAGCACGCCGGCGTTTCCATGCGCGACCCGGCGGGGGTGCGGGAAAAGGCCCGGCGGCTCGGCATCGAGGAAGCCAACAAGGCCGACGCGGTGGTGATTGACCAGCTCTTCAAGCAAACGGTCGAGCAGCACCTGATCCAGCCCACGTTCGTGATGGACTACCCGGCCGAGCTGTGCCCGCTGACCCGGCGCAAGCCCGACGACCCGGCCGTGGCCCTGCGCTTCGAGCCGTACGTCGCCGGCATGGAGCTGGGCAACGCCTACACCGAGCTGAACGACCCGGCGGTGCAGGAGGCCAACTTCGGCTTCCAGCTCGCCGGAGAGGCCGAGGGCGAAAGCATGCGGGTGATGGACGAGGACTTCATCACGGCGCTGCGGCAGGGCATGCCCCCGGCCGGCGGGCTGGGCATCGGCATCGACCGCGTCGTCATGCTGCTGACGAACCGGACCAGCATCCGGGACGTCATCCTGTTCCCGACGCTGCGCCCGCAAGCCGCCGAGTGAGGCCCCGCCGGGCCCGGCGACCGGCGCCCGAAAACCGGGTGACGAAGAGACCATGTACAAGCTTTTCCTTTGCCTGCGATACCTGCGGCGGCGCCACCTGGCGATCATCGGCGTGCTGGCGGTGATGCTGTGCGTGGCCATGGTGCTCATCGTCGTCAGCGTCATGGATGGCTTCCTGCGGAAGGTCGAGCTCGCCGCCCGGGGGCTGTTCGGTGACATCATCGTGGACAGCAGCAGCCTTTCCGGCCTGGCCCGGTACGACGCCTTCATCAGCACCCTGACCGGAAGCTACCGCGTGGAGGGCGACTTCGAGCCAGCGGAGATCAACCCGCCCGGCCGGGCCGTGTATCGAGCCAAGGCCAAGCTCGCCGACGTCCAGGCCCTGGCCGGCCGGTCGAAATTCGACACCCCCGTCAGCTACCCCGCCCGCGCCGACCTTTTCAAGGACGGCCGATACCACAGCACGCTGGAGGGGCAGCTGGCCGTGGAGCCCGACCGGACGCTGCGTTTTGCCGCCGACGGCCCGGCCGACAAGTCGCTGCGGCTCGGGGCAGTGTACGCCAAGGTCGGCCAGGGGCTGCCAGAGATTGACTCGGCCACGCCCGTCATCTACAGCTACGGCCTGCTGCGCATCGGCCCGGACTATACCACCACCGTTCAGATCTGCGGCATCCGGCTGCCGGAGCGGCTGGCGGTGACGGACTTCGAACAAGGCCTGTTCGCCCAGACCGACCAGGCCGACGCCGGTTTCGACCCCCCGCTGGAGCTGCTCCTGCAGCGGACCCAAGAGCACGTCGAGCTGATTGAAAACGCAATCACGCGGGAAAACGCCAAGCCGCAGGCCAGGCAGGACCCGGACCTCATCCGACGCCTGGGAGAAGCCAGTCGCTTCGTCGAGGACAAGATCGCGCTTCTAGATGACAGCCTGCTGCGGCGCCAGCTCGCCGAGCGGCTGCAATCGCAGCTGGAAGCCGAAATAGCCAAGCCCGCCGACCGCCGCGACGCGGAGCTGGTCAAGAAGCTCACCCAGGACATCGAAGCCCAACGCGCCGTGCTGTCCGAACGCCTCGGCCAGCCGGACGCCCGCACCATCCTTGGGCTAGGCATCGCCGGGCTCAGCTTCCGCACCCCCGAGGGCGAAAACATCCGAATGATCACCCCCGGCCACAAGGTCGTCCTCACGCTGCTGCCCGCCGGCCGGGGCAAAGTCCCCCGCATCCTGGATCCAAACACCAAGACCTTCGTCGTCGTGGATGACGTCAAGACCGACATATACCAGATCGACTCCAAGACCGTGTACGTCCCCTTCGACGAGCTGCAGCTGCTGGCCGCCATGGAAGAGCGCCTGGACGAGAAGGATCCCAGCTTCGTCGATCCGGCCCGCTGCTCTCAGATCCAGATCAAGGTCAAGAGCGCTTTTGACTCGCCCGCGCGGCTGGTGGACGTGCGCAGCAAGGTCAGAAAGGCCTGGAGCAGGTTTCTCACCGAGCACCCCGACGCCGCCTCCTCGGAGGTGGTCATCAATACCTGGCGGGAGAAGCTGGACAAGTTCATCGGCCCCGTGCAGAAGCAGCGCACGCTGATGACCATGATGTTCGGCATCATCTCCTTCGTGGCGGTGCTGCTGATCTTCTCCATCTTTTACATGATCGTGACGCAGAAGACCCGCGACATCGGGGTGATCCGCGCGGTGGGGGGCTCGGCGGCCGGCGTGGCCCAGATCTTCCTGGGCTACGGCGCGGCCACGGGCATCGTCGGCAGCGCCCTGGGGCTGATCATCGGATGTTTCTTCGTACGCTACATCAATCCCATCGAGGACTTCATCGCCGTGTATTTCGGGTATCGCGTCTGGGACCGGGACGTGTACCTGTTCGAGAAGATTCCCAACCAGGTGGATCCGGCGGTGGCCACGGTCATCGCCGCCTGGGCCATCGCCTCGGGTCTGATCGGCGCCCTCATCCCCGCCGTCCTGGCCGCCACCCTGGAGCCGGTCGAGGCCCTCCGGTATGAGTGAGGTCAACCCCAGCCTGCTGCTGATCATCGGCCTGCTCTGCCTGGCCGGCATCACCGTCTGGCTGCTGAGCATCTTCGTCGCCAGGCGGCTTGCCCGCCGGGCCCGCCGGCGGCGCTGGCCATGGGTCCTGCTGGCGACCCTGGCGGGGCTGGTTTACGGCGGCCCGGCCTACCTGGGGATCGGCTACCTCGCCCGCACCTTCCGCCGGTCCGTCGTGGGCTGGGTCATCGCCCAGGTGCTGGCCGCCGTCGCCGTCCTGCTCGCCGCCGTGTACCTTCCGCCCCGGGTCGGGCCCAGACCCCTGGCGGCCGACCTGGCGCTGCTGCTGGCGGCGATCCTGCTGGCCTTGGGGCCGTCGATCCTGTTGGCGCTGCTGGGGCCGCGGCAGGGCCCGCCCCGCGCGGGCGAGCCCGCGGTGCTCATCCAGGCCGAGAAACTGCACAAGTCCTACGACCTGGGCCGGCGGAGCCTGCGCGTGCTCCGCGGGGTGAGCCTGTCGGTAAAGCGCGGCGAGTTCGTGGCTATCCTGGGCGCCTCCGGCAGCGGAAAGAGCACCTTGCTGCACCTGCTGGGGCTGCTGGACCTGGCCGATTCGGGCCACCTGCTCCTGGACGGCGCCGACTCCCGAACGCTGACCTCCCCCCAGCGCGACCGCATGCGCTCACAGGACATCGGCTTCGTCTTCCAGTTCTACCACCTGCTGCCGGAGCTGAACGTCCTGGAGAACGCCCTGCTGCCGGTCAAGACCTCGGTGGGGGCGTTGCGCTGGCTGGGCGCTCGCGGGCAGGCCCGGCAGCGGGCCACGGAAATCCTCCGGCAGGTGGGGTTGGGCGATCGGCTCAAGCATCGGCCCAGGGAGTTGTCCGGCGGAGAGCAGCAGCGCGTCGCCATCGCCCGGGCGCTGATCAACTCGCCCAAGATCCTCCTGGCCGATGAGCCCACCGGCAACCTCGATTCCCACAGCGGCGCCGAAATCCTCAGGCTGCTCAAGCAGCTCAACCAGGAAAACAAGCAGACCATCGTCATGGTCACACACGACCCGTCACTGACCCAGGCCGCCGACCGCGTCCTGCACCTGCGAGACGGCAAGCTGAAATAGGAAACGCCGCTGCTTCATCCATGCTGTTTACTGGCCTATTGGTCGAAGCCGGCCGAGGAATTATAGTGGGGTGCGGCGACTGGAGACCGGGCATATGAAAGTCTGGCTCAACGGCAAGCTGGTGGACAAGGCCAAGGCCTGCGTCAGCGTCTTCGACCACGGCCTGCTGTACGGCGACGGCGTCTTCGAGGGCATCCGGGTCTATAACGGCACGATCTTCCAGTGCGAGGCGCATCTGGACCGGCTGTTCGCCTCGGCCGAGGCCATCCGCCTGCCAATCCCCATGACCCGGCAGGAAATCACCCGGGCGATGCAGCAGGCCATGCGCGCCAACCAGGTCCGCGAAGGCTACATCCGGCTGGTGGTCACCCGCGGCGCAGGCACGCTGGGCCTGGGCCCGTTTGACTGCTCCGGCGGCAGCGTCTTCATCATCGCCGACCAGGTCGCGCTGTACCCGCAGCAGATGTACGAGGACGGGCTGGCCGTGGTCATCGCCCGGCACCGCCGCATCTCCCCGGACATGCTGCCGCCGGCGGTCAAGAGCCTCAATTACCTCAACAACATCCTGGCCAAGATCGAGGCCATTGACGCCGGCGCCGGCGAGGCCCTCATGCTCAACGCCCAGGGCGAGCTCTCCGAGGCCACCGGGGACAACATCTTCATCGTCCGCGACGGCATCGTCCTGACCCCGCCGCCCGAGGCCGGCGTGCTCGTCGGCATCACCCGCAAGGTCGTCATGGACCTCTGCCGCGAGCTGGGCGTGCCGCTGGAGGAGAAGCCGCTGACGGCCCAGGAGCTGCTGGCGGCGGACGAGGCCTTCCTGACCGGCACGGCCGCCGAGGTCATCGCCATCGCCCGGGTGGACGGTAAGCCGATCGGCACCGGCAAGTCCGGCCCGATCACCCGGAAGCTGCTGGCCGCCTTTCGGGACTTCATCCGCGCCGAGTGCGGCGGCGGGCCGGGCTGAGGTCGCCCCGGCTCAAGCAACCGCCGCATGGCGCCGGCGATTGCGCCACACCGCCCAGGCCATGCCCACGCCGGCCACGAGGTAGATGCACACCGCCGTCATGAGCGAGACGGTGAAGCCGGCGTGGATGCTCAGCAGCACGCACAGCATGCTGCCCAGCACCGTGGCGCAGGCGTTGATGCCCCACGCCCACGGAAGCGCCGCCTCATCCATCCGCCCCAGGATCCGCAGGCCGGTCGGGAACGGCATGCCCAGGAAGAGGCCCACCGGCAGGACGGCCCCGGCCGCCACCAGCCAGCGCAGCGGCAGGCTCAGGCCCATCAGGTGCGGCA
>Ga0111187_1085_pt1 | contig 14176 bp, 15 predicted proteins | sample DeeMarSWOR324_28_FD_80242 | JGI IMG/M metagenome (GOLD analysis project Ga0111187, IMG submission 80242) | Phycisphaerae bacterium SM23_33 | reverse complement strand
ACTCGGCGAACCGATCCTTCAGGGAGTCGTCGTTGCCGGCGTCAAAGGCCAGCCCGGGCGACCGCGCCCACGCGGCCAGGGCCTTGCGGCGCTGCCCCGCCATGTGAAAGCCCACGACGATGAGCACGACCGCCAAAAGGGCGATCAGTACGAACCCGATCTCCATCTGCTGGCCCCCACCGGGTGCCAAGCCGACCTGCCATCCCTGGATACGCCCAGGCGTCCACGCAGAGCCCAGGGCCGGCCGACCTCGTCTAGCTTCGCCGCCTGCGGCGGATCAGCGCCAGGGCACCCAGGGCCAGCAGCGAAAGCGCGGCCGGCTCAGGCGACTGCGGATTGAGGTTCCAGAACTGCCCCACCACCTCGCCCTGACTGACCACCTCGGCGTACAGCAAGGCCTCGTACTCCGGGCTGGCGAACTCCGGCGGAATGTCGGCCAGGAACACGTCGAAGAAGGAGTCGGGCACGCCCCAAATGGTGTCCTCGTAGCCGATGGGCAGGCCGGTCTCGGCGTCCACCGGGGGGACTTCCAGGTCCATTTCCTTCAATACATCCAGCTCGAGTCCGCGATTGAGGTCTTCCAGGCTCAACAGCTCCGCCGGGATGTTCACGAACGTCCGGATGTGCATCCAGCCGGCCTCCTGGTTGGGCCAGTACGGATTGGCCTCGTCCTTGAAGAAGCCCGAAGCGATGGTCAGCTCCATGTGGACCGCAGGGTCATCATCGATCCGGGTTCTTTCGTAGGTGATGGGTGTGGACCAGCCCACCTTGGTGCCGTTGATGGACCAGAAGGCGTCCAGGACCAGGCCTGAGCCCAGCATGTACAGCCCGCCGTGGGCAAAGCTGTCGGGGACGACGTCGGCGCCCGACCACTTCAGCATCGTGTCCAGGTCGCCATCGCCGTCGTAATCGGCGAATTGGCTGGACACGGCGAAGAACGGGAACGGCATCCCTATCAGGACCTGGTTCGGGTCGTTGGGGTCGGGGTTGAAGGTCCCGTCGGGGTCATCCACGACGATGGCAAAATCGTTCACCGTCATGGTCAAGGTGTTGATGAAATCCCAGTTCAGCCAGGGGTCGTGCCAGACGACCTCGCCCCGCGCAGCCGGCGCGGCCATAAGCAGCACACCAGCGAAAAGCAAGAGAATCATCGGCGTCGTTTTCATGTTTCCGGCCCTCATCTTGCTGCCAGCTGCAACTTCCTGCCGGTGTATGCACGTCGCCTCCTGCCAAGGATGCCCCGGCGGGGAAGCAGCCCGCGTTTCGGGGCACACGCCCTCCTACCCCAGTGAGCGACCACCCGCCGCGAGCAACGGGAACTTGGCTGAGCAGCCTTGGCAGGATGCGCTGGACCGATGGGAAGCCCTCGGACCCGCAACGGCGGGCTCAGGCCCTCCCGGCGCCCCTGCCCCTCCGGGGAAAATGGCTCCGCCGCTCCCTAAAGCAGGCCAGAGCTACGCGATACTATACCCACGATCCCGATTTCGTCAATGCTGAACCCGCGCCTGCGTGCCCTTTCTAACCAGCACAGCGCCGGGCCGCGGCCGGCGGAGATAACCGTATCCCCATCCGGAAAAAGGACTTGATGAGCACCTGGGATCGCTCAGCATTCCCGGCCGGTCTGCCGGCGGACGACATATTCCGGCAACTGGTCCAGCAGGCCGGCAATCACCTCCGCCGCCCGCTCGAAATCCTGCGGGCTGAAGCGCCTGTCGCGCCAAGCGATGACGTGCATGAGGTCGAACTGGATCGAGAACCGCGGCATCCGCAGCAGGAAATCCATCGCCCGCTGGTGAATCACGTCGTAGGCCCAGCGCCGGTCGGGGCTCTTGACGTAGAACTGCCGGCTGAACTCGGCCGACTCGAAGTCGATGTCGTCCACCCCGAAGAACTCGGTCACCTTGTCGAAGAACCCCTCCGGCCGGAGGGAGAGGGGCTTCAGCGGCACGCGGCTTTGCAGGACGACGGCGGAGAACCTGTGCGTCTGCTGGTTCTTTCCCGAGCCGGTGACGTAGCGGTAGTCGAAGGCCAGCAGCTCCCGGCCTTCCCAGTCGCCGAGGATGCGGTTGTAGCCGTACCGGCTGCGGCCGCGGCAGAGGCAGCCGAAGCGGCCGAAGCGCTCGTCCAGCATCCCGTCCTTGCCCGGGTAGAAATCAAAGCCCCGCGACCGGGCCCAGGCGGCCAGCTCCTTGCGGCGCTGGGCGGCCGCGTAGTAACCGCAGATCATCACCACGGCCGCCACGGCGATCGCCAGCACGATGAATACAGCCTGCCCTTCCATCACCGACCACCCACTGGATGCGCGCTGTTCTTGCGGCTATCCTTTGGGCCTCGCCGGCCAGCAGACCGGACCGGGCGGCGGTTGTCAAGGGCAGCCGCGGCGGCCCGGGGTGTTCGACCGTGCCGACGGAGTAAGGATCGTGCCAATGGACAGAGAGCAACTCATTGAGGCGTTCCGGGGCCTGCGGGTCTCGGACGTCTGCGACGCCATGGACGCCGTGGGCCTGCTGAACCGCGGCCTGGTCAACCGCGAAGTCCGCCCGCTGTACCGCGACCTGGAGGGCTTCACCCACCGGATCGCCGGCCCGGCCGTGACCGCCCGCTACGTGCCCACCAACCGCGAGGTGCCCAACATGCCGCCGGAGCGGTTTGACGAGTGGGTGGGGCAGTGGTATCGCGACGTCTCGCCGGAGCGGTACCGCGAAAAAATCTACCCCGGCTGCGTGCTGGTCATCGACGCCGCCGAGCAGGACGTGGGCTTCATCGGCTCCAACAACTGCCTGGCCTGGATGAACGCCGGGGCGGTGGGCGTGGTCACCAACGGCGGGGCCCGCGACACCGACGAGCTGATCAAGCAGAAATGCCCGGTGTATTCGCGCTACATCTCGCGCGGCTTCAAGCCCGGCCGGCTGGAGCTGGACGCCGTGGAAATTCCCGTCAACTGCGGCGGGGTGCTGGTGCGGCCGGGCGACATGGTGGTGGCCGACGGCGACGGCGTCATCGTGGTGCCGGTGGAGAAGGCCCCCGCCGTGGCCGAGATCGCCCGCGAGATTCTCCAAGGCGACAAGAAGGGGCGGCGGAAGCTGTACCAGCAGCGCGGCCTGCCGCCGGACTCCACCGTCAGCGAGTAGTGCCGTTCAGGCCTTGCCGAACTCCAGCCGCGGAACCTCGCCTTCGCCCATGCCCTCCACCGAAACGCCCACCCGCCGCCGGGTGAGCGGGAGGCCCTCGACCTGGGCGAAGAAGACTTCGCACAGCACGTAGGTAATGCAGCCTTCCTCCAGGTGGCCGCCGTAAGCGCCCTGCGGCGTGGAGAGCGTCACGTGGATGTGCGGCTGGCCCTCGACCACCAGGCCGTTCATGGAAAGGATCTCGATGCCGCCTTCGGCGCGGGCGAAGGTGTTGTCGGGCGGCAGGGCGGCAGGCGGTTGTGTGCCACCCAATGCAGGTGCGACGCCGCCAGCGTGCCGTAGCCGCCCAGCACCACCGCCTGCCGCAGGCCGGTGCGCGAAATGAACTCGTTCACCGCCGCCAGCACGTCCTCGCCGGGATCCACTCGAAGGATGTGAATCTTCTTCACCGAAAGGCTCGCCGCTTCCATCGCCGCTCTCCTGCTGCCCGCCCCCGGCATTGTCTCCGCCGCCCGACCGCCCGGGAGGATATACGGGGCCGGAGCGGTTTTCCACAGGGCAGCGACGGCGGGGCCAAATTGACTTGGCCGCCGCCGGCAAGTAGAGTGGTCGTTCGGGACGGGAAAGGATGAGGATCCCACTGACGCAGTACGGCCGGCGCGAGCTGCTCCTGGCCACGGTGGTCTTCGGGGCCTTGACGGCGACGGGGGCGTGGCTGTTCTGGCCGGCGGCCCTGCTGCCGGCGGCGGCTTGGGCCTTGGTGGTCATGTTCTTCCGGGACCCGCCGCGGCAGGCGGAGGGGGACGGCTTCCTGGCCCCCGCCGACGGCAAGGTCGTGGACGTCACGCCGGTGGGCGCCGACGGCCGGCTGCGGACCGAGGGCACGCGCATCGGCATCTTCATGAGCCTGCTGGACTGCCACGTCAACCGCAGCCCCTGTGCCGCCGCTGTCGCCGCCATCGAGCACCACGACGGCGGCTACCTTGACGCCCGCCGGCCCGAGGCCTCGCAGGCCAACGAGTCCGCCACCATCCTGCTCACCCACACCCGCGGAGGCAGGCAGTTCCAGGTCGTCGTCCGCCAGATTGCCGGCCTGGTCGCCCGGCGGATCGTCACCGACCTCCGCGTCGGCCAGCAGCTCGCCGCCGGCCAGCGGATCGGCATGATCAAGTTCGGCTCGCGGGTGGAGGTGCTGCTGCCGGCCGAGCTGATCGGCCGCATCGGCGTGCAGGTCGGCCAGACCGTCCGCGCCGGCCGGACCGTCCTGGTGCACCCCCCGGGGCAGGAGGCGCCCTCATGACCGCCGCCCAGCCGGCCCCGAGAACGCCCCGCCGCCCCCTGCGCAGGATGATCCTGGCCCGCACCGCCGCCCTGCCGGTGCTGGTGACGCTGCTGAACGGCGTGGCCGGTTTCGCCGCCATCCACTACGCCACCAAGGCCGGTCTGCACACCAGCACGGCGGAAGAGCTGGCGAAGAAATCCATGAACCTCTCGATCGCGGCCTGGCTGATCTTCGCGGCGATGTTCTTTGACGCCCTGGACGGGCGAATCGCCAGGATGACCCGCCAGGCCACCGACTTCGGGGCCCAGTTGGACAGCCTGTGCGACGCCGTCAGCTTCGGCGTGGCCCCGGCGGTGCTGATGGTGCACAGCGTCGCCGTCACCCGGGAGGTCGAGGACTTTGAGATCTTCCTGGCCCACCCCTCGCTGGGCAAGGTGGTGATGGCCATTGCCGTGATTTACGCCTGCTGCGCGGTGCTGCGGCTGGCCCGGTTCAACGTCGAGAACGCCCCCGACCTGCTGCACCACCTCAGCTTCCGCGGGCTGCCCTCTCCCGCGGCGGCGGCACTCGTGGCGGCCATGGTCCTGCTGTTCGACATGCTCCTGGACCTGGAGAAAGGCCGCTGGCTGAAGGTCACCATCGGCGTGGCCCTGCCGGCGTTCACGGCCGTGGCGGCGGGGCTGATGGTCTCGCGCTTCCGCTACCCGCACCTGATCAACCGTTTCCTGGCCGGCAAGAAGCGCTTCGGCACGATCGTGATGGCGCTGGTGCTGCTGGTGGCGGGGTTGATGTTCCGCCGGCAGATGCTGGCCCTGGCCGCCCTGGCCTACGCCGCCAGCGGGCCGGCCGCCGCCTTTTGGAAGAAGGTCCGTCCCAGGCGTGAGGCCCAGGCCCGCAGGTAGCCGCTCAGACCCGAACCACGTCGCGCAGGTGCATCTGGACGCTCAGCCGGGCGTTGAAGCGGTCCAGCACCGGCTCGCCGGCGATGTCCACCGTGTTGATCCCGACCAGGGCGTCGGCCAGCTCGCCCATGCCGAAGCCCACGCAGCGCATCCGCTTGGCCGGGGAGGCAGGGCGTTCCTGCCCGACTACGAAGCTGACGGTCTCGCCCCCCCGGCCCATGCGCTGGGGCGGGGCGAGGAGGCGGCAGGAGCGCACTGCCAGCAGCGGGCGGGGGTTGGCCTGTCCGAACGGTCCCAGCCGCTCCAGGTGCTCCACCACCGGCAGGCTCAGCTCCGACAGCGTGGCCTCGGCGTCGAGCCGCAGGGCCGGGGCGAGCATCTCCGCGGTGACGTGCTCGGCCGCAAAGCCGGCGAACGCCTTGGCGAACGCTTCGATCCTGCTGGCCGGCAGCCTCAGCCCGCCGGCCATGGCGTGCCCGCCAAAGCTGGTCAGGTGCTCGGCGCAGGCGGCCAGGGCGTCGTGCATGTGGAAGCCGTCGATGCTCCGGGCCGAGCCGTGGCCGTCCTCGCCGTCCACGGCGATGAGCACCGCCGGCCGGCCGAAGCGGGTCACCAGCCGCGAGGCCACGATGCCGATGACCCCGCCGTGCCAGTCCGGCGAGGCCAGCACGATGGCGAAGTCGGTGGGGGCGGCGGCCCGCCCCTGTTCGAGCATGTCCACGGCCTGCTCGAAGATTTCGCGTTCGATGCGTTGTCGGCGGGTGTTCTGTCGCTCGAGGTGCTCGGCGATGCGTCGGCAGCGGGCGGCGTCGGCCCGGGCCAGCAGCTCCACCGCCAGGCGTGCGTGGCCCATGCGGCCGCAGGCGTTCAGCCGCGGAGCCAGGACGAAGCCCACGTCATACGAATCCAGCCTCGCCCCGGCCAGCCCCGCCGACTTCAACAGCGCCCGGATGCCGACGTGCTCGCTGGCGGCCAGGCCCTTCAGCCCGTACACCGCCAGCACGCGGTTCTCTCCCAGCAGCGGCACCACGTCGGCGATGATGCCCAGCGCCGCCAGCGAGGTCGCCTCCAGCAGGAAGTTCCGGGTGGGCTCGTCCACGCGGTCGCTGCCGCTCAGCCGCCGGGCCACCTGCCAGGCCAGCTTGAAGGCCACCCCCGCCCCGGGCAGACCGGGATTGGGATACGGGCGACCCGGAAGGCCGGGGTGAACGACGGCCACCGCCTCGGGCAGCCGCTCGGGCGGGGCGTGATGGTCGGTGACGATGACGTCCATGCCCAGGGCGGCGGCCTGGCGCAGGGGCTCGCAGGCGGATATGCCGCAGTCCACCGTCACCAGCAGCTGGGCGCCGCTTTGGGCGATGGACCTGACGGCCTCGACGTTGACCCCGTAGCCCTCGGCCAGCCGGTGCGGCACGTAGTAATCCACCGCCGCGCCGTGCATGGCCAGGCAGCGGAACAGAATGGCCACGCCGGCCACGCCGTCCACGTCGTAGTCGCCGTAGATGCAGGTTTTCTCACCGTCACGGACGGCCCGGCAAATCCGCTCAGCGGCCAGGTCAATGTCCGGCAGCAGCTCGGGGGGATGCAGGTCGGTGAGCTTGGGCGAAAGGAAGCGGCGGATTTCCCCAAGGTCCTCCAGGCCGCGATTGTGCAGGATCTGGGTGATCAGCGGAGAGGTCTTCAGCCGCCGGGCCGTTTCGGCAGCCGCCGGCCACGGGCGGGCCACCTCCCACCGTAATCCCCCCAGCCTCCATGCCGTTCGCGAGGATGCCATCTCCCGACTTCACCTTCCTGCGCCGACGGGAAGATTATAACGTCCCAGCCGCCGCCAGGCGACCCGGAACACATCCGGCTCGGCGCGGCCTTGCGGATGCGCCGCCTGCATGAGGCGGTCTGCCGGCCGGGATTTCGGGCTGAGCCTTCTCGCCGCGCCCTGCCCTCAGATATATTAGGCGTCCGGCCGTCTGAAAGCAGCCGCCGCCAACGGTCTCAGGGAGTGCCGCCATGCTGCGATTCGCCGTGTTGGGGTTGGGATTCATGGGCCGGACCCACCTGGCCACGCTGGCCGCCCGCCCGCAGGCCGAAATCCGGGCCGTGCACGACAGCGACCCGCAGCGCCTCACCCGCCCGCTGGCCCCGGGCGGGGGGAACATCGAGACGGGCGCGGCCGGCTGGGACGAATCGGCCGTCCGGCGCTGCCAAACGCTGGAGGAAATCCTCAATGACGAGGACATTGACGCGGTCGTGGTGGCCACGCCCAGCCACCTGCACGCCCGGCTGAGCTGCGCGGCCCTGGCGGCGGGAAAGCACGTCTTCTGCGAAAAGCCGATGGCCCTGAAGCTGGCCGACTGCGACCGGATGCTGGCCGCCGCCGGAAAGGCCGGCCGGACGCTGATGATCGGCCACTGCATCCGCTTCTGGGGCGAGTACGCCGCCGCGGCCGAGATCGTGCGCTCCGGCCGCTTCGGCCGGCTTCAGCTGCTGACCATGAGCCGGCGCTGCGGCGTGCCCACCTTCGGGGCCCGGGGCTGGTTCACCGACCACAAGAAGTCCGGCGGGGCCCTGCTGGACCTGCACATCCACGACGTGGACTACGCCCTGTACCTGCTGGGCCCGCCGCGGTCGGTCCGCGCCCGCGGGCTGAGGGGCCCCTCCGGCGGATACGACCAGGTGCTGAGCTGGTATGACTATGGGCGGGCCGGCCCGGTGGTGCAGCTTGAGGGCGGCTGGTCGGCCGGCGAGGACATCCCGTTCGTGATGTCCTTCCGCATGTGCCTGGAAAGGGCCACGCTGGTGTATGCCATGGACAAGCGGCCGACCCTGTGGCTTTACAGCGACTCGGCCGAAGAGCTGCAGGCCCCCGCCGTCAGCGGCTACGAGGCGGAGATGGACCACTTCATCCGATGCATCCGCAGCGGCAAGCCCAGCCGGGTCGTACCGCCGGAATCGTCGCGGCAGTCGGTGGCGCTGGCCCTGGCCGAGGCCCAGGCCATCCGCTCCGGCCGGGCCGTGGAGATCCATTAACGCGTGCAGAAGCTCTCCGAAATCAAGCAGCTCCTCGCCCGGGCCGGGCACAGGCCTCGACGCGGGCTGGGCCAGAGCTTCCTCATCGACCCCAACCTGATGAACAAGCTCGTGTCCCTGGCCGGCCTGACCGGCGGCGAGACGGTGCTTGAAGTCGGCGCCGCCACCGGATCCTTGACCGAAGAGCTGCTGGGGCGGGCCCGGCGCGTGGTGGCCGTGGAAATGGACAAGGCCCTGGCGGAGATCCTCGGCCGCCGGCTCAGCCAGCGGGAGAACCTGACGATTCTCAATCGCGACGCGCTGGCCGGCAAGCACGCCCTGGCGGCGGAGGTGCTGGCGGCCTTGGCGCCGGACCGCAGCGTCCACCTGGTGGCCAACCTGCCCTTCAGCGTGGCCGTGCCCGTCATCATCAACTGCCTGCTGCGTTCCTGGCAGGCGGTCAAGGCCGGCCGGGCGGCCGAGGGCTCGGCCCAGGTCCGCTTCGACACACTCACCTTCACCGTGCAAAAGGAGCTGGCCGACCGCCTGACGGCCGGGGTGGGCGAGGCGGCTTACGGGCGGGTCAGCGTGATCGTCGCCCTGCTCAGCCGCGTCCAGGCCGGCAAGGTCATGCCTCCGGAGGCCTTCTGGCCGCGGCCGAAGGTTCACTCGCAGATGGTGCGGCTGGATTTCGACGCCGCCGCGGCCGCCCGGCTGGCCGACGCCGCCAGCCTCTGTGCGGTGCTGTCGGCGACGTTCGGGCTGCGGCGCAAGCAGGTGGCCGCCGCCGCCCGCAGCCGCAGTTTCCCCTTCCCGAGGGAGCAGTTCCTGGCGGCGCTGGCCTCGGCGGGGATCGATGCCGGTCGGCGGCCGCAGGAGGTGGCCCCAGGCGGATTCCTGGCCCTGGCGAACCTGCTGGCTTGTCCCACCGGCAAGGGCGAACATGGTACAATGCAAAATTGAGGAAGGGCTTAGAAGCGATGCCGGGCTTGTCAACCCCGCCGCGCTGGGATAGGGTATAGCTCCTGCCGACTTCCAGCGCAGAGAGTGCCGCTTGATGGCAGAGGCAGAGAAGAGACCGGAACCGACCCCCGGCAAGGGCAAGGCCTTCTTCGACCGCGCCGACCAGGTGGCCGAGAGCGGCAACTGGGACTTCGCCATCCAACTGTACCTGGAGGGCATCCGCCGCGAGCCGGCCAACCTCGATCGCGGACACGTGCCGCTGCGCGACGTGGGGCTGAAGCGGAAGATGCAGGGCGGCAAGTCGGCCGGCCTGTTGGAGCAGCTCAAGCGCAGGGGCGGCAAGGAGCCCGTCGAGGCCCTGGTCAACGCCGAGTACCTCCTGTCCAAGAACCCGGGCAAGCTCGGGCACATGGTGTCGTTGTTCAAGGCCGCGCGAAAAGTCGAAGACCGCGGCCTCATCCGGTGGATCTGCGACCTCCTGCTGGAGTCCATGCGGCAGGCCAAACGTCCCAACAAGCACATCTGCGTGATGCTGGCCGAGGCCTACGCCGACATCGAGGAATTCTCCTCGGCCGTGCAGGTCTGCGACCTGGCCGTGCGGGCGTATCCCAACGACGCCGCCCTAGCGGACAAGGCCAAGGATCTTTCCGCCCGGGACACCATCAAGCAGGGCCGCTACGACGGCGAGACCTCCTTCGTCGAGAGCGTTCGCGACATGGAAAAGCAGGTGGAGCTGGCCCAGCAGGACCAGTTGGCCCAGAGCCGGACGTTCATCGAAAGGGAGATCGACAAGGCCCGGTCGGAGTACGAATCCAACCCGAGCGTTCCCGGCAAGATTGACGGCCTGGTCGACGCCCTGCTGAAGCTCGAAGAGGAAGGGTACGAGAACACGGCCGTTGACGTTCTCAGAAGGGGCTACGCCGATACCAAGCAGTACCGCTTCAAGATGCGGATGGACGACGTCAAGGTCCGGCAGATGAAGCGGGAGATCAACAGGCTGAGGCAACAGGGCGACCAGCAGGCCTCCTTGGAGGCGGCCAGGAAGCTGCTGGGCTTCGAGCTGGGGATGTACGCCGAGCAGGCCAGCCAATACCCCACCGACCTGTCCATCAAGTTCGAGCTCGGCCGGCGGCAGCTGATCGCCGGGCAGGTCGACGAGGCCATCGCCTCGCTCCAGCAGGCCCAGCGAGACCCCAAGCGGCGGATCCTGGCCACGACCCTGCTGGGCAAGGGCTTCGCCCGGAAGGGCTGGCACCGCGAGGCCGTCGAAACCTTCCAGCGGGCCCTGGAGCTGGAGCCGGGCGAGGAGCGGGCCAAGGAGCTGCACTACGACCTCGGCGAGTCGCTGGAAGCGACGCAGGAGCACGAAAAGGCCCTGGAGCACTTCTCCCACGTCGCCCAGATGGACTACAACTACCGCGACGTGCGGGAACGGATCGAGGCCCTTCGCAAGAAGATCGACTCGGGGCCGGGCGAGGCGGGGGCATCGCCCTGATCGGCCGCCTCCGCCGCCGGCGCCGCGGATCAGCCGGTGCCGGGTTGGCGCCCTCGCCGCCAGGGGTATAATGCTGCGTTCGCTCGCGGCGGCCAGGGTGGCCCGAGTCAGTAGGAGAGGCATTCGTGGCGCATTCGAAATCAGCCAGGAAACGCATCCGCCAGAACATCATCCGCCGGCTGCGGAACCGCCGGCGAAAGGACCGCGTCAAGGACAGCATCCGCGCCTTCGAGGCGGCCGTCGCCGCCGGGCAGCCCGACCAGGCCGCCGACCGGCTCAAGGAAGCCTACAAGCGGCTGGACAAGGTGGCCGCCCAAGGCGCCATCCACAAGAACGCCGCCGCCAGGAAGAAGTCCCGGCTGGCCAGGCGTCTGAAGGCCATGGCCGGCTGAGGCCGAATCCCAGAGCACCCCCGCCGCCGGCCGGGGCGGTAAAATAATCGCCATGACCCCTGCCGAAGGAGGCTTTGTCTCCCGCGGCGGCGAGAAGCTGCTGGCCGCGCTGGATGCCTTTCGGATCTCCGTCGGTGGGTGTCTGTGCGCCGACTTCGGGGCCAACGTGGGCGGCTTCACCGACTGCCTGCTGCAGCGCGGGGCCCGGCAGGTCTTCGCGGTGGACACCGGCTACGGAGCCCTGGACTGGCGGCTGCGGAACGACCCGCGCGTGGTCGTCATGGAACGGACCAACGCCCTGTACGTCGAGCCGCCGGCCCAGGTGGACCTAGTCGTCATCGACGTGGCCTTCACGCCGCAGCGGCTGATCGTCCCGGCCGCGGCGCGCTGGCTGAAGGCCGGCGGGCAGGTCGTCTCGCTGCTCAAGCCGCATTACGAGCTGGCCAAGCTGCCCGGCGCGGGGCCGGGCGCGGCCGCCCGCGGCCGCCTCGACTTCGCCCGAGCGGCCGACGTCTGCCGACGCGTCTGCCAGGAGCTCGCCGAGATAGGCCTGCCGCCCCTGGCGGTCATGCCCAGCCCGCTCACCGGCAAGGGCGGCAACCTCGAGTTCTTCCTGCACCTTCGCCCCCTCCAGGCCCACCGGCCGACGCCCACAAATTCACAATTTCTTGACGCCAACGGGCCGGGGGCCTAGAATCTGGCGTTCCTTCGGCTGGTCGCCAGTCCCAGCGGCAGCCGGGCATCCTGGGGTTCGGACCGGCGGTCGGGATCGAAGCCAGAAACGTACCGAGGACGATCATGGAGAAGGTTCGCGTCGCCGTCGTAGGGATCGGGAATTGCGCTTCGTCCCTCATCCAGGGCATTCATTATTACCAGGACGGGCCCGACGAGGACGCCCGCAGGGGCGTGGGGCTGCTGCACCCGGAGATCCAGGGCTACGGCCCCGGTGACATCGAGGTGGTCGCCGCCGTCGACATCGACGCCCGGAAGGTCGGCCGGCCGCTGCACGAGGCCGTCTTCGCCCTTCCCAACAACACCAAGGCCTTCTACAGCGACTTCCGCTACGACAATGTCATCGTGGCCATGGGCAACGTCCTGGACGGCGTGGCCGACCACATGCAGCACTACCCCGAGCACCAGCGCTTCGTGGTGGCCGACCGCCCCAATGCCGCCGTGAAGGACATCGTCAAGCTGCTGCGGGAAAGCGGGGCCGAGATCCTCATGAACTACGTCCCCGTCGGCTCCCAGAAGGCCACTGAGTTCTACGCCGAGTGCTGCCTGCAAACCGGCGTCAGCCTCATCAACTGCATCCCGGTGTTCATCGTCTCCGACCCCGCCTGGGGCAGGCGCTTCACCCAGGCCGGCATCCCCTGCGTCGGCGACGACGTCAAGGCCCAGCTCGGGGCCACCATCGTCCACCGCGTGCTGACCTGGCTGTTCAAGGAGCGCGGGGCCGAGATCACCGCCACCTACCAACTCAACACCGGCGGAAACACCGACTTCCTGAACATGCTCAACCAGTCGCGGCTGCAGTCCAAGCGGATCTCCAAGACCGAGGCGGTGCAGTCGCAGCTGGACGTGCCGCTGCCGGACGACCAGGTTCACATCGGCCCGGCCGACTTCGTGCCCTGGCAGAAGGACAACAAGATCTGCTTCTGCCGGATCGAGGGGAAGGGCTTCGGCGGCGTGCCGCTGAACATCGAGCTGCGATTGAGCGTGGAGGACTCGCCCAACTCCGCCGGCGAGACCATCGACGCCATCCGCTGCTGCAAGCTGGCCCGCGAGCGCGGCCTGGCCGGGCCGCTGGTGGGCGTGTCGGCCTTCACCATGAAGCACCCGCCGGTGCAGTTCACCGATTATGAGGCCATGCGGATGCTGGAGGAGTTCATCGCCGCCGAAGGCCAGCCGGCGCCGGAGCGATATCAGCCCGCCAAGCGCGAAAAGCAGCCCACCCCCGCCAAGTAACCACGGTTCAACGACCGGCTCGCGATCGGCCGCCGCTTGCCTGCGCCCGGCCGCTGCCTTACATTGCCGGCCATGATCGGACGCACTGTGGGCACGGCGGTGGCCCGGCTGCGGGACGGCATTGCCCGCGGGCTGGTCAGGGCCGGCGCGACCCCCAACATGCTGACGGTCGCGGGGCTGGTCTTCACCCTCGCCGCGGGCGTGTGCCTCGCCCTTGGGGCCGGGGCGCCTTTCGGCTGGACCCTCGATCCGGGCGACCTGTGTCACTACCAGCCGAACGCCTGGCTGCTGCTGGCCGGCATCCTGCTGCTGCTGTGCTGCGCCGGCGACATGCTCGACGGGGCCGTCGCCCGGATCGGCGGAAAGTCCACCACCTTCGGCGCCTTCCTGGATTCCACCCTCGACCGCTTCAGCGACTTCGTCATCTACTTCGGCATCGCCTTCTACTTCGCCGCCCGCGGCAACCTCACCTACGCCCTGCTGCCCATGCTGGCGGTCTTCGCCGCCCTGATGATCTCCTACACCCGCGCCCGGGCCGAGGACCTCATCCAGTTCTGCACCGTCGGCTACTGGCAGCGCGGCGAGCGGATGGTGGCCGTGCTGATCGCGGTGATCTGGCAGAACGTGCCTATGCTGCTGTGGCATCAGGCGCTGCTGCCGATGCTGACCGTGTGGGCGCGGATCAGCTACACCCGCCGGGTCGCCGCCGGGCAGAAGCCCATCCTCGACCCGCGGCAAAGCCCCCGACGGCTGGACAAGCTCAAGTGCTGGCGCTACCCCCGCGCCACCGTCCCCTACGACCTCATTACCATCGCCAACATGGTCGTCCTGGCCTTCGTCCGCATCCCCGCCGAACCCGACCCGGTCCGGCAACTCCTGGGCCTGTGACACGTCCGGCGGCGGTCACCGCCGCCGGCCCATCAGCGTCAGGGCGGTGGCGGCGGTTATGTCCACCTCGACGCAGCGGCCGGTGAGCCCGGGCTGGCCGTCAAAGATGACGATGTGGTCGGTCCGCGTCCGGCCGGTCAGCTGGACCTCACCCG